>ERZ1370068.4378-contig-3454_pt1 | contig 88385 bp, 134 predicted proteins | sample MGYA00561227_ERZ1370068 | MGnify/ENA primary metagenome ERZ1370068 (study PRJEB38410, sample SAMEA6850437) | metagenome | study: Metagenomic assessment of the ecological functions of the soil: analysis of the soil microbiota associated with the...
ATTACGTATTGCTCCCATCTGCTCAAAGACGCGATCGAGTGGGAGTACCGCCAGTCCGTCCAGGCACCTGCGCGGCTGGGACCCAGTAGCCCGCTGACCGCGCTCCAGCTCCGCCATCGATTGGAGATGATCAACTTCGTCGGCCATGGCCGCGCTGACGTCACGAAGCAGGTGGCGCAGTTTGTCGAGGTTCCAGTCGTACGCAGCCACAGCCTCCGTGACGTCGAACATGTCGTGCGATAGCCGATCCCGAGTGCCTTCGTACGCGGTGAATGCCGTTGCGGGGTCGCAACCGGAGAGCGTGGCCAGCACCGCGTTCGCGAGCAGCTCGGCGTCGCGCAGCGCGTCTGTCATCCCGTGCGTGGTGATCGGGTCCTTGAAATAGCCGGCATCGCCCGACCAATGCCCAGCCATGTCCCCAGCCGCGGCGCAGGTAACCGGGTACGCCGCCCCATCCACGAAGGCTGGTTGCAGGCTTGGCATCCGCTATCCGCTCGATGAAGGCGGGCGCCGCCATGGCGAGAAGCGTCGTCGAAGGCGTGCTCAGCTCCGTGCCTGCGTAGGGAGCGCAGTGTGGGCTGGTGTCGTGCCGACAAAGACGCACGGTGCCGTCGTTGGTCGGAATCAGCCCGGCCGCCGCACGCTCGCCGTAAGCCCATTCGTAGCCGCTGGCCGGCAAACCGGTGAAGTATCGGTAGAGCATGCCGCTGGCGGTTGCTGCCTCGCCAGAGCTACCGGCGCGTTTACTGCCGCTGCAACCGTGGAGCGTACGCCGTCCGCGCCGATCGTCAGCGATGCAGCGAAACTCATCTCCGCGCCGTCAGGAGTGCGGGCCGCACCCCGGTGACCCGGTCGACGCCGTCGCGAATGAGCTGCGTCACCGTGGCCTGGTGGAGAACGTCGGCGCCTGCGGCGGCTGCGGCATCGACGAGCAGTCGGTCGAGTAGGTGGCGACGCGGCGCATAGAGTGCGTCGACTCCGGCACTCGGTTTGATCGCGACGCTGACCTGTCGTCGCCATCGGCGTAGTGGAAGACCACCTGGCGGATCGGCGGTGTGTCCGGCAGCGGCGACATCGGGCAGCACGCCCCATCGAGCCAGCTGCAGGACTCCACCGTCGCATCAGGCCGTGGGTGGACACCGTGTCGCTGCCGACGGCGACCGTGGTCAACGAGGACGACTCGGACGCCGGCGCGAGCGAGCAGTAGCGCGGTTGAGGCGCCGGCGATCCGACCGCCGACCACGGCGACGTCATAGCTCGGCTCATGCTGCCGACGCGTCGAGTTTCGGCGAACGAGCGATCGCCGTCCCCACGACCCACGAGATGATCTACAACGTACCGGGCGTCGTGTCGTACGCCGTCGATGAAGCCGGAGTCGCGCCGATGCTGGAAGTACTGACCCACGACGTACAGACCCGGTGCCGGAGTGACACCTCGCTGCTGGCGGATCGAGCCGTCCGGCGCCAACACCGGCACGTGCAGCCAGCGGTGGTCTGGGCGGTAGCCGGCCGCGATGATCACCGTCCGGATGTTCTCGCCGGCAAGGCTCAGCCTCGTCACCGGTGCCGGCGACATCGGACCGGACTGGTCGAGACGGCCGGCAGGACCTCGCGGTTCAGGCCAGCATTGTCGATGTAGTCGTCGACGGTGTCGAGGACGCGGTGCATTCTCCGATCGGCTTCGGCTACACGTTGGCGACGAGATCGTCGCGGAATGACGCCATCGGTCCCGGCGACGTCCTCGAGTCGGCCCAGCAGGCGTACGCCGCGGTCCTGCAGCGCCTGCAGATCGAGGTCGGAGCCGCGAAGGTCGCAGCTCGGCGCGGCCGATCAGCTGCAGCGAGTTTTCTCGTCGTGCCGCGGCGACTGTCGGGCATCTCATCGATCGTGCGAGGCGAGCCGACCGGTCGCCTCGAGCCACCAGAAGCTGTCCATGCCCCGGTAGCGGCGCGGCATCCGGGTGTGCCGGCCGACGCGCGATCGCCACATCCCGTCCCGCGTGGCTCAGCTCGTCGGCGATCTGTACGCCGGAAGCGGAGGCGCCCACCACGAGCACGCCGCCAGGGGAAGCGCGGCAGGGTTGCGGTACGAGCTCGCAGTGAGCACCTCCACACGACTCGAGATGCCGGACAGGCCGCGTGGCAGCATGCGGACGACCGTGGGGCCCGGTGGCGACGACGACATGACGGGCATGCCAGCGTGCCGCTGTCGGTGACGACGCGGAAGCGGGCGCAGCCGGGTCCTGCGACTGGCTGCCGACTTCCACGACGGTCGTGTTCGGAGATGACCGGCGCGCGGAAGCGACGCTGCGTAGCGTTCCAGGTATTGAACCAGCTCGCCAGCGCTCAGGTAGCCGTCGGGATCGGTTCCGGCGTAGCACCAGCCAGGCAGCCGGGTCATCCAGTTCGGAGTGAGCAGGTGCAACGAGTCCCAGCGCTCGCTACGCCAGCGCTCCGCCACCTGACCCCGGTCGAGCACGACGTGATCACGTCCGGCGTCGGCCAGCAGGCGGCTCACGGCTAGAGCCGGCGTGTCCCGCGCCAACAATGACGGTGTCGATGATCATCACGAAGAGGTGTCGGTAGCTGCTGGGGAGGGCACCTAGCCGGTGACGACGTTGATCACGACCGGCGTCGGATTGGTCAATACGTCATAGACGGCGGAACGGCGCCGGGACTGCTCCACGAGCCCACGCAGCGTCTCGTCGTCAGCGTCACCTTCGATATGGAACGTGACCCGGATCTGCTGGTAGCCGTTGCGGACCGTGCCATCGGACAGTCCGAGGAGTCCAAGCAGGTCGATGTCTCCCTTCAACGGTCGAGGTGACCTTGTGCAGATCGACCCGGCGCGCGGCCGCAATGTTGGCAACGCCGGACGTGAGGCAGGCAGCAATGGCGTGCAGCACGAACTCGATCGGCGTAGGCGCATGATCCTGGCCAACCAGAACCGCAGGATGGTCGGCGTCAAGCGTGGTGACGTGCTTGTGCTGCATTTCCTGCATCGCGCCGTAGAAGTCCGACAGCTGTGAGCGGCTGTGGGTGCCACTCACGCCATGTATTGGAGGCTCGGAACTGGAACTTCGCGATCTCCGGCTGGCTCTTGACGGCGTCGAGGGTGGCGAAGAGGGTCGCGACGTCGACCCCGTTGCGACGAGGTGCCTCGGTGGCGGTATTACTCATTGAAGTCCTCCCGTGAAGATTTGATTCGGTCGATCGACCGAACTAGCTGCAAATTCTCGTCATTTCTGTTAGATGTCTTGTCAAGACCGATCGAACGACCGAACAAGATGGCTGGGTAAGAGGTTGCTGAGTTGGCTTCATCCAGTAGCCCTCTCCTCGGTATCAGCGCAGTGCTTAGCCAGCACGCTAGGGGGCTCACGGACGCTTAACATCCGCGAAATCACGTAGTTTCCTGGCGATGACCAACGTCCGTACGCATGGAGAGGAGTCCGACCGTGGCGGAAACCGCAGTTCGCACAGCAGACACTCGTGCGCTCATTCTTGACGCGGCGCGGATCCGGCTACTTAGCGGATGGCTACGGTGGCCTATCGACCCGAAAGGTGGCCGATGAGGCCGGGGTTCCACTCGAGTCAGCTCCACTACCACTTCGGCTCCAAGCAGGGCCTCATCCTGGCGCTGCTGGAGGTTGAGAATCAGCGCCGCCTGGCGCGCCAGCAGAGCATGTACGCCGAGGACGCGCCGCTGTGGCAGCGCTACGAGCGGGCCTGCGACTTCTTCGAGGACGACCTGGACTCCGGCTACGTGCGGGTGCTGCAGGAGATGATCGCGGCCGGCTGGTCCAACGAGGAGCTTGGCGGCGCGGTCCGCGAGCTCGTGGGCGGGTGGTTTGCCCTGCTCATCGAGGTGGCACGCGAGGCCGAGCAACGCTACGGCGCGCTGCGGCCCGTTCACCGCCGAGGAGGTGGCAACCCTCGTCGGCGCCGGATTCATCGGCGCGGAGGCGCTGCTGCTGCTCGGCTTTGACCGGGAGACTCCTGCCGATCCGTTCGGCGCTGCGACGGTTCGGCGTGGTGATCAGGAATCTCGAGGAAGGCCAGCGCGGCAACGAGGGAGGAGCGCCGATGCGCGCATGTCAGCCGATTCGTGACGGCTACGTCGAACGCGACGGCGTCAAGATCTATTACGAGGTGTTCGGCGCCGGCGAGCCCACGGTGCTGCTGCTGCCGACCTGGTCGATCATCCATTCCCGGCAGTGGAAGATGCAGATTCCGTACCTCTCGCGGCATTGCCGGGTGATCACCTTCGACGGGCGCGGCAACGGCCGCTCCGATCGGCCGACGCGACGCCGAGGCGTACGCCGAGAGCGAGTTCGCGGCCGACGCGCATCGCGGTGCTGGACGCGACGCAGACCGATCGCGCGATCATCGTCGGCTTCTCGATGGGCGCACAGCGCGGCCTGCTGCTCGCCGCCAACCATCCGGAGCGGGTCGAGGCAGCTGTCTTCATCGGCCCGAGCTATCCGGGCGGCGGAGAGCCAGTGCCCGAGCGGACGGTCTACGAGTGGGAGCGACGAGCTCGACAGCGACGAGGGCTGGGCGAAGTACAACAAGCACTACTGGCTGCGCGACTACCGCGGCTTCCTCGAGTTCTTCTTCTCCCAGGTGTTCACCGAGCCGCATTCGACCAAGCCGATCGAAGACTGCGTCGGCTGGGGCCTCGAGACGACTGGCGAGACGCTCGCGCTGACCGATCTGGCGCCTGACCTGCAACCTGAGGAGCTACGCGAGCTTGCCCGGTGCGTCCGCTGCCCGGTTCTGGTCATCCACGGTGAAGCTGGACGCCATCCAGTCCGCGAGCCGTGGCATCGCTCTCGCGGAGCACACCGGCGGCCAGTTGATCTTGCTGGAGGGCTCTGGCCACGCGCCGCATGTTCGTGATCCGGTCAAGGTCAACCTGCTATTGCGGGATTTCGTCAAGCCGGCGCCGCCGCCGCGGCGCTGGGTGCGTGGCAGGTCCCGTCGCAAGCGGGCGCTGTACATTTCCTCGCCGATCGGGCTCGGGCACGCGCAGCGGGATGTGGCGATCGCCGACGAGCTGCGCAAACTGCATCCCGATCTTGAGATCGACTGGCTCGCCCAGCACCCGGTGACACGGGTTCTGCAGGCCGCCGGTGAACGCATCCACCCGGCGAGCGCGCTGCCTGGCCAACGAATCCAGGCCACATCGAGAGCGAGTCCGCCGAGCACGATCTGCACTGCTTCCAGGCGATCCGGCGGATGGATGAGATCCTGCTCGTCCAACTTCATGGTGTTCCATGATCTTGTCCGCGACGAGCCGTACGACCTGTGGATCGGCGACGAGGCCTGGGAGCTGGACTACTACCTGCACGAGAACCCCGAGCAGAAGCGCGCCGCGTACGTCTGGCTGACCGACTTCGTCGGCTGGCTGCCGATGCCGGACGGCGGTGATCATGAGGCGTTCCTGACCGCGGACTACAACGCGGAGATGATCGAGCACATCGCCCGCTTCCCGCGGCTCCGCGACCGGGCGATCTTCGTCGGCAACGACGTCCGACATCGTTCCCGACGCGTTCGGGCCGGAGCTGCCGCTGATCCGCGACTGGACGCGCGAGCACTACTCGCTTTGCCGGCTATGTCACCGGCTTCGATCCGTGCTGACTTCGCCGACCGCGCACGCGCTGCGGCATGAGCTCGGCTATCGAGACGACGAGCAGGTCTGCATCGTCACCGTCGGCGGCTCCGGCGTCGGCGGGCACCTGCTGCGCCGGGTCGATCGAGGCATTTCCGGAGGCGAAACGTCGCGTTCCGGCGCTGCGGATGGTCGTCGTCACCGGCCCGAGGATCGATCCCGGCACGCTTCCCGCAGCATGAGGGCCTCGAGGTGCGCGGCTTCGTCCACCGAGCTCTACCGGCACCTCGCCGCCTGCGACCTCGCGATCGTGCAGGGCGGACTGACCACGTGCATGGAGCTGACCGCGAACCGGCAGGCCGTTCCTCTACGTCCCGCTGCGCCACCACTTCGAGCAGAACTTCCACGTCCGCCACCGGCTCGACCAATACGGCGCCGGCCGGCTGCTGGACTTCGACGCTCGCAACCCCGGATACGATCGCAGAGATGATCACCCACGAGATCGGGCGGCAGGTCGACTACCGGCCGGTCGAACGCGACGGCGCCGCACGCGCAGCCGCACTCATCGCTGACATGCTCTGACCCGAGGTGGGTGTCCCCGGCGTTCCTTAGTACCTCTACTTTGGACAGCACCCATACTCGCCGGGAAGGGCTCCAGCATGAGTAACGCGATCATCAAGCAGCAGGGAGATTCGCCCATCGTCGCCGACAACATCTGGGAGATTCGCCTTGGGCGCGGGCTCTTTCATTCTGGGTGCGCTGGCCGGCGCGCTCGGTGACAGCTGCCGTCGGCCGCCTCACGGCGAAGGGTGATGCAGCTGCCGAAGCCGCCGACTCCGCGCGGCTGGCCCGATCAACTTCGCCCATCGCGGTGGGGCGAAGGTCGTACCTGAAAACACGATCGAAGGATTCCGCGAGGGATTTGCGTTAGGTGGCGGCGTTGTGGAATGCGACGTGCACGCGTCCGCCGAGGGCACCATCGTCGTCATTCATGACGCAGTCGTTGATCGGACGACCGATGGCACCGGGCCTGTGGCTGAAAAGACTCTGTCCGGAATTGCAGAGTCTTGACGCCGGCTATCGCTTCAGCCCGGACGGCGGTGCGACCTTTCCGTGGCGAGCCAAGGGAGTCACGATTCCACACTTGAAGGCCTTGTACGAGGCGTTTCCGAACGCGCCGTTCAACATCGAGATCAAGGGTCGATCGTGCCGGCATCGAAGAGACCGTGTTCCGCCAGATCGAAGCCGCTGGGGCACTGCAACGCACGTTGGTTGGTTCGCAGAGAACCGGGGCACGATTTCGGCGCTTCCGCACAGTCAGCCAAGGCCAAGGTCGCGACGGCATCCTCCAGCTTTGAGCTAGCTGGTCTATTGGATCCTTCACTTGCTGCGTCTCGGCCGCCTTTACGTCCCAGCGTTTCAGGCTGCTGCAGCCTCCGGACAAGTTCAAAGGCGTCGTTCCTGTCGTCACGGGACGATTCGTTCGCCAGGCGCACGACCGCGATCTTCAGGGTCGATGTCTGGACCATCGACGACGAACCGACGATGCGCCGGCTGCTCAGCTTCGGTGTCGACGGCATCATGACCGACCGGCCGGACGTGTTGGCTCGGGTGCTGAACAGCCAGCAGATGGAGAGCCGCTGACAGAGTTCTAGGGGTATGGACCAAGCCTTCTCGATCACTTGCCTCACCGGCCGTGGCGACGGCTTCGCGGAATCGGCGAGCTCTTCCAGATGGTCGACAGTGGGGAAGCGGCTTTGGCGCGGCCGAGCGCGGGCAGTCCATAGATGTCCTCGATGGTGCGGAGCATCTTGTAGTGGTTGAGCCGCTCGGAATAGACACCCGGGTCGCACGTTCGCGCCGACGATGATCGTCGGGATCGATTTGACTGTCCCGCCGGCGTTCTCGTCGAAGGTGACGACGAGCAAGCTGTTGTGGCGTGGCGCCCAGCGCGCGTACCGGCCGAAGTGCTTCTTCATCCAACGGTCGCCGGTGCGGATCGAGCAGTCGTGCATGTCGTGACACATGTTCGGGCTCACGAACGACACGGTCGGCAGCTTGCGATAGTCGCGCGGGAAGTCGCTGAAGGGCCGGTTGGTGCTTGCTGGCAGTGTGCCGAAGTTGACCCACGGGTTGTGCTTGCGGAGGTAGCGACCAGATCCGCATCCGCGGAAGCCGGTCTTCGGCAGAGACTCGGCATAGCCGATGAAGCTGAGTCCTGACTTACGGAGCTGATGGCCCAGGTTGTCGGCCTTTCGGAAATGCTTGGGGCATGCATTGCCGTCACTCCGTGGGTCGACCCGGAGAACAGCGCCAGATAGTTCGGCTGGCTGGGGTGGGTAACACCGTACGAGTGGGTCATGCTGGCGCCCCTAGCCGCGAGCTTGTTGAGGTACGGCGCCTGCCCGCTGCCGATCACGCTGGAGCGGTGCTTGTTCTCGAAGATCACGACCACGATGTGGTCAGGGCGCAGCCCTGCCGTCTTGGGCTTGGTCGGGGCGGGCCGCAATTTCTTCGGGGCGGCTCGCCGTGCTGCCGTGTTCGGCTTGTTGGGGGCGGGTCGCCGCACTCCGCCTTCGGCTTCGTAGGTGTGGGCGGCACTGCCGCCGGCGGGTGTTTTGAGTGTGGATGGCGCCATCGTGCCGATTTTCTTCGGCGCGGCAGGCGCAACTGTGGAGGGAAGTTGTCAGGACGGCCTTGGTATCGCGGTCGATGACGGATCTGCGGCGGTACAGGCCGTCGATGCGAGCAGCAAGATACCGGCAACGCTCAGACCGGTCCACCGTGGCGAACCCTGCACCTGGAACTCCCCTCTAGATTCCAAGTACTCAGAGTTCTTCATTCAACGCGTTAATGCCTCGAATCGCAAGACCTGGATTATCGTCAGCCGATGGATGGGTTCATCATTGATCGTTCCGACGGCCGCGACGACGGCGAGGACTGGACGGAGAATTACGAAGAGCTGCCGGGAAGCGCCAACATCTCGATCATTCTCGAGTCGACGGCAAGAGGCTGGCGTCGGGCCACGGCTGCACAAGCATCCGTACGCCGAAACCTTCATCATCCGGCGCGGTTGGGCAACGTTCACCATCGGCTCGACTGAGCTGCAGGGTCGTGCCGGACAGGTCCTCGTTGTTCCCGCTAACACGCCACACAAGTTCTCAACCGGACCCGACGGATATGAGGCTGTGCATATCCACGCCAACCCGCGCTTTGTCACGGAGTGGCTGGAGTGAGCCTCACTCGGGCTTCGTTGTCGCCGCGCTGATCAAGGACGAGTGTGCGAACCGGCGCGAGGAGGAATGGCGGAAGCTGGAAGGCTGTCGCTATGCGCCGATTCACCCAGGTCGATGTTTTCACCGACGAGCTGACGTTTGGCAACCCTGTGGCTGTCGTCCACGACGCCGACGAGCTGACGACGCAGCGGATGGCCGACCTTGCGAGATGGACCAATCTGAGCGAAACGACGTTCTTGTCCACTCCCACAGATGAGGGGGCGGACTATCAGGTGCGGATCTTCACCACCAGCCGAGAGCTCCCATTCGCCGGCCATCCCACGCTCGGCTCGGCCCATGCCTGGTTGGAGGCGGGCGGAGTCCCACAGAACCCTGAAATGATCATCCAGCAATGCGGAGCAGGACTGGTACGCATCCGCCGTGACGGCGGGCGGCTCGCCTTCGCAGCACCGCCACTGCTTCGAGGCGGTGACGTCGCCCCGGAGGACTTGATCGAGATCATGGCTGTTCTCGGTGTTGATCATGATCAGGTCGTCGATGCCCAGTGGGTCGACAATGGCCCTGGCTGGGTCGCGCTGCTGCTCACCGACGCGGGAGACGGTCTTGTCGTTGCAACCCAAGCGTGACCGACATCTGGTCGGTTCAGCGACATCGGGGTGGTTGGGCCGCATCCGCCAGGATCTGGTGCGGACTTCGAAGTCAGAGCCTTCACGGCCCAGGTAGGGCAAGGCGAGGATCCCGTCACCGGCAGCCTCAACGCTTCACTGGGTCAATGGCTGATCGGTACGGGACGAGCGCCCAGCTCCTACGTCGCCGCTCAGGGAACCGCCTTGGGCCGACGCGGCCGCGTGTACGTCGCGCAGATCGGTGATGACGTCTGGGTCGGCGGCGACACCGTAACCGGCGTGACTGGATTCGTGCACACCTAGATACCCAGTTCGCCCATACGTCCAAGTCCCTGACCGCGGTCAGCGGGCTCGACGGCGGCGGAATCGGGAGCCAAAGCCGCGAGTGATCCTTTCCTCCAACTCCCTGATCCCTCGGGCTCGGGCGCCAGCGCCCGGGCGGTGGCGGTAAGCCAGTCGTTCACCGCTTTCCAGAGCTGTACGAGCAGGTCGAGCTGTGCTCCGCGAGCCGGCAGCGGGCCGCCGTTCAGCTGCAGGATCTGCTTGCCGAGCTCGATAGATCCGGAATCACGCAAGACGACCGTCACGGTGTCATCGGTCAGCGACAGCTCCAGCTGGCGTGCGGCGGCTTGCGGTCGGCGTGTCGTCGGTCGTGTCCTCCGTGCTCACGTCGTCCAACTTGTCGGCGAGCTGGTCGAGGTCGATGCCGGCGTCGGTGAGCACTTTCGCCGCGGCGCTGTCCGGCTGCTGCAGGATCGCTTCCAGGATGTGATGGCTGCCGATTGGTCCTCACCCGCCAGCTCGGCAGCCAGCGTGAGCACGTCGCGAGCTGCCGGTGTGCGCGCGCCGCCGGGCGTCTCGTGAGCCCCAGGCGACTTGACGCGTTCCAGCACATCGGCGCGGATCTCATCCAGCGGGTGCTTGTCAACCAGGATCTGTGCGCCAAGGCCTTCGCCCTCGCGGAGCAGGCCCAACAAGAGGTGCTCGGTGCCGATGTAGTTGTGCTTGAGCTGCAGCGCTTCGCGCAACGACAGCTCGAGCACTTTCTTCGCCCGCGGGTAAACGGGACGTGACCGGCGGGCGGGGCTTTGCCCCGACCGACAATCGTCTCGATCTTCGCCCGTACGTCCTCACGCGTGTAATCGAGGGCCGTGAGACTGGCTCCCGCCAGCGAGTCCGACGCCGCCAGCAATCCAAGCAGCAGGTGCTCAGTGCCGATGTAGTTGTGGTCGAGCTCGCGGGCCTCTTCCTGGGCTAGGACAACGACATTCCGCGCTTGCCCGGAGAATCGCTCAAACATGTTTTCATTATCAAAACCCTGTCAATACACTGCTACTAATACGGGCTCTATGGGAGGTGGCACGGTGCCATCTGAGTGGGATGACCGCCTCGACGCATGGCGCGATGAGTTGGAGCTGCTGGCAACGCTGGACGACACACCCTGGGTACCGCTAGCCACGGCCGAGGCTGAGGCAGGGGTGTCCCGCTCGGCTCTGCGCGCGTGGTACCGCAACGGCGACATTGCATCCCGACTGGTCGACGGGCCACACGGTCCGCAACGACTGGTGCCGCTGCAAGCCGTGCTGGACCGAGCCGCGCAGTCGGCCCGGATCCAACGCCGCGCCGAGCGTGAGGTGAGCCTCGAGGCCCAGGTGACGCTGCTGCGCCACCGCGTTGATCAGCTCGAGCTGCGACTGGCGGCGCTGGAACGTCACTCCGACGCGATGCGGGACGCGGTCCGAAGCATCCGGCAGAACTTGATGAGCTTGGCTCGAACGCACGCACGATGCTGAATGATGTGAGAGACGGTGACCTGAGCAGAGGCGGACGATCGGATGGTTTCGGTGATTGGCGAGATCCTCCCGTTGGCCGTGGGTATCGCCATCAGCCCGATACCGATCATCGCTGTGATCTTGATGCTGCTGTCGCCGCGCGCGAAGGGCACCAGTGTCGGGTTCATGATCGGCTGGCTGGCAGGAATCGTCGTGGCCATCGTCGTGTTCACGCTGCTCTCCGCTGTGATTTCGCAGCGCAGCGGCGGAGGATCGTCCGCTGGCGGCGTGATCAAGATTGTTTTCGGCGTCCTGCTGCTGTTCTTGGCGTTCCGACAGTGGCGGGGCGTCCAGCCAAGGGTGAACAAGCCACCATGCCCAAATGGATGTCGGCGATCGACTCGATGACCGCGGCTAAGGCTCTGGGGCTCGGCTTCCTGCTTGCCGCGGTGAACCCGAAGAACTTGCTGATGGCGGCCTCTGCCGGCCTGATTGTCGGCGGAGCAGGTCTGGGTTTTGGTCAGGGATTGGCCCTAGTGATCATCATCTTTGTGCTGCTGGCGGCCTGCACTGTGGTCATTCCGGTGATCGGCTACCTCATCGCGTCCGCACGATTGGCCGGCCCACTCGATAGGTTGCGTGGCTGGCTTGTCGAGAACAACTCCACGATCATGGCCGTGTTATTGCTGGTGATCGGTCTCGCGGTGATCGGAAAGGGTGTTGCCAGCTTCTAGCGCGGATCGAAGCCGTCTGCAAAAACGGTGATGTGTACGTGGTTCTTGTGGTTGGACGAGTCGTCGCCGCGATCGGCCATGTACCGCCAGCCCTCGCTGTCGCGACGGATGTTCCAGATGTGCTGGTTCCAGATCACGTAGTTGATCCCAAGTGGCTTCGCGTTCGCCTTGGCCCAGGCCGCCACCTTGTAACCCAGCGCCTTCCCAGATGCCGACTTGTAATTGGGGATCATGAGATCAAGTGCCCGACCGGTGGAATGGTCGGTGAATACGCCCTCGCCGCAGAGTGTAGTAAGTCGTGATCTGTGGGAACTTCGCCCGCGCGGCGCGATGGACCTTGATCGCGTTGGGTTTGAGGCCACGCTCCACCGCGCGCCAGCTCGGGGGCGTCGACGCTCGGGACTGACTTCGAAAGGTACTTGGCCGTCACCCAACGCACAGCCTTCTCGTAGATGATTTGCATCCTGCCGTTCTTGACGACGCCAGTGATGCTGAGCTTGGTGCCCCGCGGCACCTCGGTGATCAACTTGTACTTGTCGGCGTAGGTCGACCGGATGTTCAACGGCGCCGTCGCGTACCTGGTGCCGGTGATCTTGGGCAGCTTGGGAAGTGAGGGCTGGTTGCTGGCCAGATTTGTCAAGTACTTCGCTGTCACCCAGCGGACGGCACCTTTGTAGATGATCTGCGCCCTGCCGTTCTGGATGGCCCCTGTGACCGAGAGCGCTGTGCCTTTCTTGACCTCGGCCACCGTTCGAGCTCCTGCGCCGCTCGTGGTACGGATATCAAGTTTTGCCGTCGCGACACGCTTGCCGATGATCGCGGGTCGTCCGGCGGTCGAGCTGGCGAGGTACTGCATGCTGGACCAGCCGGTGGATTTGCCACTGACCAGCTGCGCCCAGCCGCGGGCGGTCTTGCCCGTCATGGTCACCTTCGCCCCGCCCTTGAGGACCTTGATCACCCGATAGGACAGGCCAGGCCCCGTACGCAGGTTGAGTGCGGTAGTGGTGATCTTGACGGTGCCGGCCCCGATCTTCTTGGGCGCCGGCAGATCTTTGCCTTTGGTGAGGTATCTGCTGGCGACGTACGCCGTCGACCCGGCCAACTTGATCTTGGTCCAACCGTGGGAACTGCTGACGGCACTGACCGTCTGCCCGCGATAGAGGCCGCCGAGGATGGTCGCTGTGGTGCTGGCGCCGGAACGGATATTGACGCCTACCGTGGCTGTCATCTGCGTCGTCGCGCTGGCGCTCTGCGGCAGCATCAGGCTTGCGATCACGCCGACAGCGATAAGAGCCGCGACGGCCCGCACCTTGATCACGGTTCTGCGCATGGCCAGGCCTCTCATCAACGCCTCTTCTGATTCACTTCAGTCACATTAGTCACAAATGACTCAGACTGCCCAGAACTCTAATCTCGTCACATTCGTAACCGCAAGATGTGAGCTCGGATTGTAGGTTTCGACAGCCGGGGATCATCGAGTCAGGCCGGTCTAGGCTGCGGCTGTGAACACCTGTCCGGCGATGCAATGAGTCCGCCTGGCATGGAGATGTCCGCCGACGAGTTCGAGCTGCATGTGGCGGAGGCGCTGGATGAGATCCCTGCTGAGCTGGCGCAATTGATCGACAACTGCGTGATCTTGGTCGAGGACTACCCGCCGCCGGACATGCCCGGCACGCTTGGACTCTATTCAGGCGTCCCGCTGACTGAGCGGGGCCAGTTTTATACCGGACTACCTGATCGCATCCAGATCTTCCGTTACCCGATCTTGGCGATCTGTGAGACCAGCGAGCAGGTGATCGAGGAGATCCGGATCACCGTCGTACATGAGATCGCCCATCACTTCGGGATCGACGACCATCGACTTCACGAACTCGGCTACGGCTAACGCGACGCCCGGTAAGTCGGCATTGGTGATGGAGTCAGGCGATGGCAACGTAGAGCAGGGCGCCGAGCGCGGTGATCATCACCAGCAGGCTGACCAGCGCGTTCGCCTTGCCATCACCGAGCGCTTCCTCCCGGTGAATGGCGAGGTTGTTCAATCGGAAGCGCCGGATTGCCACATAGCCGAGCCCTGCCGTACAGAGCAGCGCCAAGAGCCCGATGATCACCGCCAAAGCGAGCGAGATGGCCGCGAGTAGGCGCGCGACCAGCAGGCTGCACGTCAGACCGGCCAGCATCGTGCGCTGCCAGGCCAAACCCGGTGCGCTCGTTCTGCAGTCCCGGATCCCACGGCGCGAGCGTCATCCAAACCCCACGATGATCAACGCCACGATTCCCACAGCGGCGACAACTGCGGTGAGGACGAGTAATAGCGGTGAGGATGGCAACGGCTCATTGAGCCGCATCGCTCGCTCGTTGCCCATCCACCTGCTGAACGCACCGATCCCGCAGGCCAGCCCGCAGATAACGAGCACGGCAGAAGCCAGCCGTATCTCCACACCGAGCCGAGATGTCATCCGGGCGACCGCAGCGATTGCGACGCCTGCGGCGAGGAAGCCCAGGCCGGTTCGGATCCAGGCCAGGAATGTGCGTTCATTGGCGAAGGTGAATCGCGGGTCGGGTTCCGCGCCCGCTGCGTACACGCGGCGCGGCCAGCGGCGGTCACGGTGCTCCGTCGGCGCGCTCACACTCGCGATGGTAGTGCCGATCGGCGGCGCAGTCGGTCGAACATTCCTGGCTGACCGAGCACTACCGACACAAGGATGATGAAGGCGCCGAGCAGCTGCCAGGCGTTGAGCCGTTGATTCAGCACGATCCAGCCGAGCAGGGCGGCGGTGACCGGATTGAGCAGGGTGAGAAAGGTCACTGCGCTTGCGGACAGCCGCTGCAATCCCCAGAACCAGAGAGCGTAAGCAAAGATGCCGCTGATCAGCACCAGATAGATGAGCCCGCCGATGTTACGTGCCGTCAGATGGTCAGGCAGTCCCTCAACCAGCAGCGTGATCGGCAGCAGGGTCAGTCCGGCGAGCAGGAACATCCAGCCGGTGACGCCGATCGAGCTCATTCCCTCGGGATGGCCCCAACGTTTGGTGAGCACAGTCGCAACACTGAACATGGCCATTGCGCCGGCCATGGCTATCAGGCCGACCAGATCCAGCCGGGCATCCGACTGCAGTACCAGCAACGCGACACCCGCTGCGCCGAAGATGCCGGCGACGACCTGAATGGCGCGGATCTTGGTACCAAGCAATGGCACTGAGATCACCACGACGAGCAATGGGCTGAGTGAGTTGATCACTGCAGCGACCCCGCCCGGCAACCGGTAGGCCGCGATGAACAGCAGCGGGAAGAGTCCGGAGGCGTACAGCACCGACAGCACGAAGAACCGGGCCAGCCACCGGCGGTTCGGAATTGGGCTGCCGATGATCAATACCAGCCCGGTCGGCAACGATCGCATGAGGCCGGCCAGCAACGGACGGCCAGGTGGCAGGAATTCAGTGGTCAGCAGGAAGGTGGTGCCAAAGATGATCGGAGTCAGTGCCGATACGTATCCCCAGCCGCCGGTGTGTTGGTCGGCTGTTTCAGCGGGGCCGAGAACATCCTCGGCCGTCATGCGGATTCTTGCTTCTTCTCCGCAGCAACAATCAGATGGCTCGATGTGGCTGTGCTGATCCACCGCTCGCAGCTGCCGAGATGGTCCGGGCCGAGATATCCGGACTGCCGGTCGGTGCGGTCGATGATCATCGCGTGACAGGCGGCTGCCACGGTACCGAGGCCGTCTTGATCGCAGATGACGGCCAGCAGGCGCATGGTCTGCCTGATCGTGTTCACCTCGAGCGTTGCCAGCACATCGGGCGCAATGGCCGGTGCGACGACAACCAGCGGCGTCCTACTCAAGATCAACTTTTCTAGTGTGCCGAGCAGTTCGCGGAACGTCTCGATCGGATCGCCGCAGACCAGTACTGCGGGATGTTCCAATACCGCCCAGTGAGAGCTCGAGTCTGTGATGAAGTCCTTTGACGCGTAGCCGGCGCTGACGGTGAGAGTGTGTGGATCGGCGAGTTGCTGGTTGATCGAATCGCGCTCCGCCTGGGTGAGATCGCTCGGCTCTGCATCGTCTGGCTTGCGGCGGGCCTGAAGATCGGACAAGTAATGCGGTGCCGGAGCGTCGGGCTTGAAGCGCGGGATGGTCCGTGCCGGAGGGGCGAGCATCGCCGCGGCTCGCCGCCTGTTGCGCCTGCGGTCCCACAGCGCACCGAAGATGATCGCCGCGAGTCCGACGACGATCAACGCGATGAGCCCGATGCTCCATGGATCCACCTGTTCAGCGTGCCACAACCTCGCGCAGCGTCCCGCTGGTGAGCTTCAGGCAGAGCGAGGTGGGTGCCAGCTCTGATTAGAGTGGAAGAGGCCAAGCGTCTGTGAAGCGTCGGAGATGCCGTACGAGAGTTGGGTGGACCGTCAAATCCGCGAGGCGATCGAGCGCGGAGAGTTCGCCAACCTGCCCGGCCAGGGCAAACCGATCAAGGGCCTGAATGGGCGCGACGACGAGAACTGGTGGGTCAAGGCCTACCTGGAGCGGGAGCGGCTCCCGCTCCCACTGCCGACGGCGCTGGCGCTCCGCAAGGAGGTCATGGAACTCGCCGAAACCCTAGCCGACGTACCGGACGAGGAATCCGTACGCGAGATCATCCGAGATCTCAATCATCGGATCGCCACATCCCACCGAATTCGGGTGGACGGCCCGCCGATCGTCATCAGGCTTGTCAATGTGGAGCAAGCGGTGGCCGAATGGCGCCGCCGCCGAGCATCCTGAAGGATTGCCGAAAACGCATCAAGCAAGTGACTCGGCCGCAGCACCGGGCAGAGAACCGGTGCGGATGAGCTCGTCAGCAATGTCGCGCAACTTGCGATTGTTCTGCTGGCTGGTACGAACCAGTACCTTGAACGCCCGTTCGGGGTCGTCGATCTCGTAACGGGCCATCACAATCCCCACCGCAGTACCGATCGTGCGGTTGGTCTGCAATGCCTGGCGCAGTTGTCCAACGGTGCTTTCAGCCTGGTCGATCGCAAGATCACGCAGCTGATTCATCTCATGATGGGCCCGGACACGTGCCAGCAGCTCGGCGGAGTTGAACGGCTTCACCACGAAGTCGTCGGCACCGGCGGCGAACGCCGCAACTGCAGAGTCGGCGTCGGCCCGCGCCGTGAGCACGACGACGGGCAGTCGAGCGATCTCCTCGTCGAGCCGGAGTGCGGTAAGCATGTCGAGTCCGCTCTGCCCAGGCAGCATGACGTCGGTGATCACCATGTCGGGTGGGTCGTTTGCCAGCGATGTCAACGCGGTCTCTGCGTCCCCCACGGCCTCGACGGCGTACCCATCCTTGGTGAACAACTTGGTCAGGTAGCCGCGAAGATCAGCTTCGTCTTCGATGATCAATAGGCGCGGCCGATCAGTAGTGGGCTCGACTTCCGGCTCGGAGCTGGCAGCGCTTTCGGCGAGACTGGCCGCTGCACTGGATCCGTTGTAACGCGGCAGCCGTACGACGAACCGGCTGCCTTTGCCAGGCTCGCTGAACACCTCGACCGATCCACCATGCGCAGCGGTCATTTCGGCAACCAGCGCCAACCCGATTCCCCAACCCGGTTGCTGATCATCACTGCCGACGCGATGGAATCTCTCGAAGATGTGAGCTTGCTCTTCGGGTGGAATTCCCACGCCAGTGTCGCTGACGGTAAGAGTCACCTGGCGCTCGTCACCGCTCAGGCTCACCGCGACCTCGCCCTTGCGGGTGAACTTCACTGCGTTGTTCACCAGGTTGGTCACGATGGTTGTCCACATGATCCGATCGACGTACGCCCGGAGCGGTTCGGCGGGTATGTCAAGCCGCAGATTCAGGCGTCCTTCGGCGGCTGATCGATAGCCTTCGACCACATCGGCTGTCACTGAAGCAAGATCAATATCCTCGCGATCCGGGATCAGCGCACCAGAGTCTCCCCGCGAAATATCCAAGAGTGCTTCGACGACGCGCTGCAAGCGGTCCCCGGCTCGTATCGACGTCTCGACGGTGTCACGCGCCGCAGCAGGAAGTACCACACCGGGCTCATTCAGGATGTCCTGCAACGGTGTGAGCAGCATGGTGAGCGGCGCTCGCAACTCGTGACTGACGTTTTGGAAGAACTCCGTCCTCGCCCGATCCAGCTCAGCGAGGGCCTGCTGCCGCTTGCGCTCGTTCTGGTAAGAGACCGCATCGGTCACGACGACGCCCAGCTGTCGTGCAGCCATCGCCGTGAAAGCGGTGTAGGCGTCATCTGGTCGCCAGTAGGGATTGATGCCCAGGACCAGCACCCCCATCGGTCGCCGCGTACCCAGCATGACCACGGGCAAGACGAAAGCCTGGTCAGGTGTCAGCGGGCCCAGCGGGCCTGGAGCAAAGACGCCCGGATACCGCTCGCGAAGCCCAGACACCAGAGCCGTGCCGCCATGCTCCAGCACTTCCAGCACGGGTCCAGTGGTAGGTGCAAGATCGACTAGCTCGCAGGTGGCCGCTGCCGTGCTCGTCAAAGCCGTAGCCGGCGATCCGCCGCACTCCTTCGAGCTGGCACCTCGCGGAGGAATACCGCGGCGAACGGGACACTCTTCCGGTTCCGACCGATCACATCTACGGCCGCTCGGCAGGTCGAGGCCAGCGAGTCATCGGCGGTGATCGAGACGGTGCCCAGCCTCCGCAGCACCTGAAGTCTCCGCTCATAGAGGATGTGCTGGGTCGTCTCGGTGATCGCGTTGAAGACCCCGACGATTGTGCCGTCGGCGTCGCGGATGGCGCTCAGCGAGAAGGTGAAGTACGCCTCCTCGGGATAGCCGTGCCGGTCGATGATCAGCTGTTGATCTTCGGTGTGGTAGGCCCTGCCGGTCTCCATGACTTCGCGCAGATGTTCCTCGCTCGCCGGCCACAGATGTGGGCCCACTTCGCTCGCCGGTCGGCCGAGTGCCCATGGGTGCTTCTCGGCGCCCAGCAAAGGAATGTAGGAGTCGTTGTAAAGCATGAGAAGGTCGGGCCCCAGCCGATCTGGACCGGGAATTCCGAGTCCAGGCAGAGATCCACGAGCAGCCGGAGCAGCGCTGGCCACGAGTCACGCGGGCCCAAAGCTGTCGACGACCAGTCGACGTCGTCGTACACCGACCGCATGGACGAGCGCGTGACCGAGGCATCGCCCAGAGCGTCAGCGGCGGAATCTCGCTGGGCGAAAGAGGACTCGGCCATGGAGTTCCCTCCTCCGATCTGCTGCGCTCCCGGACGGCCGGGCGAGCGACGAGAGATGTGCTGGGGGTTAGCACGCGCGCAGCTTCGGCTCTGGACCGGTTGGCGCGCCGACCAATCTAGTACCACCTCGGAGTGCTCACACCGTCTTCGAACAAGTGGTGCTGTGCGAGAGCAGTGTTGGCGCACTTCTCGCGGGTAAGGCGTAGGCATGAGCGATGGGGAAGTGCGCCGGCGGGTTGTCGCAGTGACAGGCGCGAGTGGTGGCGTTGGACGAGCCGTGGCACGCGAGTTCGCCAAGCGAGGCGACTCCGTTGCCCTGCTGGCACGTGGAGAAGTCGGCCTGGACGCGGCCGCCGCGGAGGTGCGCGCAGCCGGAGCAACCGCGATGGTGGTGCCCGTCGACGTATCTGATGCAGCGCAAGTCGAGGCGGCCGTCGCTGACATCGAGACCGAGCTCGGACCGATCGACGTCTGGGTCAATTCCGCGTTCACGTCGATCTTTGCGCCGCTCGCCGAGATCAGCCCCGAGGAGTTCAAACGGGTGACCGAGGTGACTTACCTCGGCGCGGTGTACGCCACGATGGCCGTGCTGAGGAGGATGCGGGAGCGGGACGCCGGAACGATCGTGCAGGTCGGCTCCACGTTGGCCTACCGCGGAATTCCGCTCCAGAGCGCGTACTGCGGCGCGAAACACGCATTGCAAGGCTTTCACGAGTCGCTGCGCACCGAGCTGCTGCACGCTCACAGCAATGTCAAGGTGACGATGGTGCAACTGCCTGCGGTGAACACTCCGCAGTTTTCCTGGGTGCTGTCCCGCCTCCCAGAGCGCGCGCAGCCGGTACCGCCGATCTATCAGCCAGAGATTCCAGCTCGTGCGGTCGCGTACGCGGCCGACCATCCGAATCGGCGAGAGTACTGGGTCGGGGCGAGTACGGCTGCCACCTTGATCATGAACTCCATTGCGCCCGGCTTGCTGGATCGCTACCTGGCGCGCACCGGATTCACCGCGCAGCAGACCGGGCAGCCAAAAGATCCTGATCAACCTGCCAACTTGTGGGAGCCGGCAGATGGCAGAGAGGCCATGATTTCGGCGCTCACGGCGCGTTCGACGAGACCGCCAAACCGAGGAGCGTCCAGGTCTGGGCATCCCAACACCACAAGGCTCTGATCGGAGCAGCGGCCACGGCAGCCGGAGGTACTCACGGTCGCACTAGGACGGAAGGTCGAAGTGATCATGGCCAGCAGGTGGTACCAGGAGGCTGTGATCTACAGCATCGACGTGTCGTCATTCCAGGACTCCGACGGCGACGGTCGCGGTGACCTGCGGGGCTTGATCAGCCGCCTCGACTACCTCTCCAGATTGGGTGTCTCCTGCCTGTGGCTGAATCCCATCTATCCCAGTCCGTGGCCGCGACGGCGGCTACGACATCAGCGACTACTACGGCATCGACCCGGCGTTGGGCAGTCTCGGCGACTTCGCCGAGCTGACCCGGGAGGCGCAGGAGCGCGGCATCCGGATCGTCCTCGACCTGGTCGTCAACCACACCTCGGATGAGCACCCCTGGTTCGTTTCGGCCCGCAGCAGCCCCGATTCGCCGTACCGCAACTGGTATGTCTGGAGCGCCGAGGAGCCGCCGGACCGGCATCAGGGCACCGTCTTCCCGGGCGAGCAGACCGAGACGCTGGACCTTCGACGAGCAGGCGCAGGCGTGGTACTTCCACCGCTTCTACGACTTCCAGCCCGACCTCAACTGGGCCAATCCCGCCGTACGGGCGGAGATCGCCAAGGTCATGAGCTTCTGGCTGCAGCTGGGTGCTGCCGGCTTCCGCATCGACGCCGCGCCGTTCATCCTCGAGCAGGTCAAGCCCGGCGTCGATCCTGGCCCACAGGACTTTTCGATCATGGACTCCTGGCGTCAGGAGACCCAGTGGCTGCGAGGCGACTCGGTGCTGCTCTGCGAGGCCAACGTGGCACCGAGCGAGGTCGAGCAGGTTCGTCGGCAGCCGATCGGACGGCCCGACGCGATCGGGCGCAGATGATGTTCGACTTCCTGCTCAACCCGCGTGCCTGGCTGGCGCTGGCTCGCTGCTGACGCGGAGCCGCTCATCGAAGCGCTGACGACGGCCGTGCGGCTGCCCGAAGGTGGGCAGTGGGTCAGCTTCCTGCGCAACCACGATGAGCTCGACCTCAGCCGGCTGACCGACGAACAGCGCGGCGACGTCTTTCGCGCGTTTGCCCCACGCCCGGAGATGCGGCTGTACGGTCGCGGCATCCGGCGCCGGTTGGCACCGATGCTGAGCGGTGATCGCCGGCGGATCGAGCTCGCGTACGCGTTGCAGTTCTCACTGCCCGGCACGCCCGCGCTGCGGTACGGCGAGGAGATCGGGATGGGCGAGGACCTCAGCCTCGATGGGCGAGAGGCGATCCGAACACCGATGCAATGGGACGACACCGCCAACGCCGGCTTCAGCGCAGCGGCTCCCGATGCGCTCTTCCGACCTGTGGCCATGAGGGTCGGTTCGGCGCAAAGAAGGTCAACGTACGCGCGCAGCAGCGCGACCCGAACTCGCTGTTGCGCTGGTTCGAGAACCTGATCCAGACCGTTGCGCAGCGCGCCGGAGATCGGCACCGGCACGCTGCTCGGTCGTCGACGCCGCCGCTGCCCCGCTCCGTGCTGGCGCATCGGTTCGACGCGGCAGCTGGCTCGATCTTGTTGCTGCACAACCTGGCCGACACCAGCTGTCACCGTGGATATCGGCCCGCTGCCGGAGCATGGACGGCGCACCGTACGACCTGTTCGTGGACGGTCCGTACGACGCCCCGAGCAAGAAGCTGACGGGGCTCGCGCTGAACGGCTGGGGATACCGATGGATCCGGCTGTCTCGAAGTGATCAAGGCTAGTTGGCCAAGGTCAGATTGGAGGCTGCGATGCGGGGATGGTTGCGTGACCATGGCCTGTTGATCACTAACCTGCTGCTCTTTGTGATCTTCTTCGGCGGCATGGTGCTGTCTGGGGTTCGGGTCTACAACTCCGATCAGCTGGAGCACGGTGGCCAGGCCGCTTTCGCTTGGAAGTTACCTGCTGACCGGCGACTTCTACGAGGCGACATTCGAAAACTGGGAGAGCGAGTTCCTCCAGATGGGGATGTATGTCGTGTTGACCGCCTATCTCTTCCAACGCGGATCCTCAGAGTCGAAGTCTCCTGACGCTTCCGCGCCCCAGGATGAGGACCCGCGCAAGGCGGCCGGCCGCCCAGATGCGCCGTGGCCCGTACGCCGAGGCGGCTGGGTACTCACTGCCTACGAGAATTCCCTCGCGGGTCTGTTCTTCATCTTGTTCTTCGCATCGGTTGCCGGGCATGCGATCGGCGGTGCCAAGGCGTACAGCGCCGAAGAGCTGGCACACGGGGGCCAGCCGGTGAGCGCACTGCAGTACCTCGGCACGTCGCAGTTCTGGTTCGAGTCCTTCCAGAACTGGCAGAGCGAATTCCTCGCAGTTGCGGTGATCGTGGGCGCGTCGGTGTACCTGCGGCAACGCGGGTCGGCCGAGTCAAAGCCGGTCGCCGAAGCGCATCATGAAACCGGAGCCTGAGCGGCCAGGCGTCAGTCACGGGATTCAGCCGGCGGTTGTCGGGTAACCGACGTACCACGGCGCAAATCTGAAGGAGACAGCATGAGCCAGCCCGCACAGCAAGCACTCTGTACGGCCATCTCCAGCGTTCTTGCTGGGGTGATTCGAGATCCCCTGACGGAATCGAGTCTGCCTTGACCGCGCCGCGCTCGCCCAGCGGCTCCTCTGGGCCCTTCGTTGTATCCGCAATCGTCTGCTGCTCGGCCTCGGCGTTGATCTCGGCGCCGAGCAAGATCGCGTACATGGTGAGCCAGAGCCAGAAGAGCAGCACGACGATTCCGGCGAAGACGCCGTATGTTTTGCGCGTAGTTGCCAAAGGTGGACGAGTAGATCGAGAACCCGATCGAGGCAATCAGCCAGATGACGGTTGCCACGGCAGCGCCTACTGAGACCCACCGCATCTGAGGCGCGTCGCGATCTGGCGCCAGGCGATAGAGGATTGCCAGGACGACGGCGACAAGTACGACGACTATCAGCCAGCCCAGGATCTGAAGGACCCAGCGCAGCGCGCTTGTGCCGAACACGGCTTTCAGCAGCGGCGGCAGTACGGCGACGATGCCGAGCATGATCACCATGAACACGATGGCGCCGAGCGTCAGGCCGAGGGATAGCAGTCGCTTCTTGACGAAACCGCGTTTCTCTTGCCTCGTCGTAGGCCGACATTGATTGCGGTCAACAGGTTGCTGATCCCCGCCGAAGCGCTCCACAACGCGATCACGATGGAGAGGATGAGGCCGATCCCGAGAGTCGAGCGGCGCGACGCCAGCAGCGTGACTTGATCGGTGATGACCTGGCGGGCTTGGCCGGGGAGCGCGGTGGTGACGGAGTTCAGCTGGTTGGCGATCGTCGACGGGTCGGCGAAGAGTCCGTAGATCGTCACGATGGCAATCAATGCCGGAAAGATGCTCAAGAACGCGTAGAAGGCGACGCCTGCTGCGAGCAGCGGAACCTGGTCGGCCTTGGCCTCTTTCCAGCCGCGCTTGACTACCTGTTTCCAGCCACGTGCCGGAATCTCACTGGGTCGTTCGGCTTTGCCACCCGGCACATCGACGTGTTGCTGCGTGGTCGTGATGGTCGTTCCCTTCCAGAAGTGCTTGCTTGGGTTCGCTACTACCCCGAGCCGAGCAGGTAATCAAGGTTGAACGTTCCAACCAATGTGGGTTTCGACCGTGCTGGCGTCATTCGCTCGTGAAACTCCGGCCGATGCGGACTTTCGAGCTGCCTTCGGCCAGTGGCTCCTCCTCCTCATCACCGCCACGAGCGGAGTCGGCGATCGTCAGTAGCTCGGCCTCGGCCTCGGCGTCGATCTCCGCGCCGAACAAGATCGCGTACATGCTCAGCCAGAGCCAGAGGAGCAGCACGACGATTCCGGCGAACACGCCGTAGGTCTTGGCATAGTTGCCGACGGTGGATGAATAGATCGAGAACCCGATCGAGGCGAATCAGCCAGATTGCGGTTGCCACAGCGGCACCTACCGAGACCCAGAGCATTCGCGGAGCGTTGTGGTGCGGTGCGATGCGATAGAGGATCGCCAGCACTACGGCGACCAGTAGGACAAGCACCAACCAGCCGAGGATCTGGAATACCCAGCGCAGTGTCCCAGTACCGAATGTTGCTTTCAGCAGCGGTGGCAAGACGGCGACGATTCCAAGCATGATCACCATGAAGACAATGGCGGCAAGGGTCAGCCCAAGAGATAGCAATCGCTTCTTGACGAAGCCGCGCTTCTCCTCTTCGTCGTAGGCGACATCGATCGCCGTGAGCAGGTTGCTGACCGCAGCCGATGCGCTCCACAACGCAATCACGACCGAAACAAGGAGACCGATTCCCAGCGTCGAAGGCCGTGCAGCCAGTGCAGTGACTTGATCATTGGAGCACTTTGCTGGCTTCGTCCGGGAGTGCGGTCGTGAGCGAGTTCAGATGGTTCGGGATCTTGGACGTGTCGGCGAAGAGTCCGTAAATGGACACGATGGCTATCAGTGCTGGAAAGACGGCCAGGAATGCATAGAAGGCGACGCCTGCCGCGAGCAGCGGGACCTGGTTGGCCTTGGCCCTTTTCCAGCTGCGCTTGGCTACCTGTATCCAGCCGCGCATCCGGATCTGGGCGGGCTGCTGGCGCTCTGCCATCCCGCAAATCGGCTTTTTCCGGCGTAGCCGTGATGGTCGTTCCCTCCATAACTGGCTGACTACCCCGCCGTCAGGACCGGCTCAGACGCGGACGATGCTGGCGCGCCAGGCGCGTACGCCGATCTCATCCATGTTGGTATCCATCGTCACGGCATCGAGCGCATCCACTCGCCAATCCGGCGGCCCGAACGCCTGCCTGATCTCTGACTGGCTCACCCGCCGAGGGCCTATGGTGCCTGGCTGTCGATCGCTGAAGCAGATCATGTAGTAGCGACCGCCCGGCGGGATCACGGCACGGACTGAGGCAACGAATCGGGCACGAACCTCATCGTCGAAGATGTGAAACAGCCCGCTGTCCAGCACGGTGTCGAACTGCTCGCCAAGATCGGCCAGTCTGAGGGCGTCCCCGACGAGGAATCGCGCCGTAAGACCGCGGTCGCGGGCCTTGCGCTGCGCCAGCGCTGATCGCTCTCGGAACGGCATCGATTCCTGTCGCGTCGAAGCCTCGCGCAGCAGCCATGAGCGCATGTTCACCGGTTCCGCATCCGACATCCAGGACGCGTCCCACCAGCAAACCCTGATCAGCCAGCTCCAGGAACGCCGGCTGCGGTCGCCCGATGTCCCACGGCGGAGGACCAGCGTCATACATTGCGTTGAAGCGGTCAACTTGCTCGGATGGTGCCGAGCCGGGCGGACTGGTTGGGTCGCTCATGGTGCTATCTTCGGCGTTCCAAGATCAGATAATCAATTCTTGGGCTCGTCGTGTTTTGGGCTATGTCCGTGGGCCGACTACTCCTCGAACGTTCGGATAGCTCGAGCGGGGTTGCCGACTGCCACCACATTCGGCGGAAGATCACGAACCACGACGGCGCCAGCGCCGACTACGGTGTTCTCGACCGATCGTGACCCCGGGTCCGACGATGACACCGCCACCCAGCCACACATTGTCCATGATCACGATCGGCTTGGCTGCCTCCCACTTGTCCAGGCGCAAGGCCTGGATTGATCGGATGGGTGGCGGTCAGCAGCTGAACGTTCGGTCCTATCTGGACATCGTCACCGATGGTGATCTTGGCTACATCCAGCGAGACCAGACCCCAGTTCACGAAGCAGCGCGCTCCGATAGCGGTCTGATAGCCGTAGTCGCAATAGAACGGTGGGCGGATCTCGCTGCCCTCCCCGAACGGTGCCCAACAGCTCTGTCGAGATGGCGCGAAGTGTCCGCGCCGTCCGTGCGGATCTGGACATGTTGAACCGATGGATCGAGCCTTCGTGCTCGGGCAGAATCGCGCAGCCAGCTCCGGATCATCGGCAACGTACAGCTCGCCGGCGAGCATTCGCTCCCGCATCGAAGGCTGTCTCAATCACTTCGGCGCTCGTCTCCCTTGCGGTCGGCGGCGGTTGCCGCGCAACATCGTGCGCGATAGACCCTGAACTCACACGGTCGAAGGCGCGACGATCTTTCTGTTGTGCGTCACTGGCCCCAGCCAGGATAATGATCCGCCCGCCCGTGGCCGATGCTCGAGCATCGCGGGTTTGGCGGCATCGCCAGGTACTCCTCAGTACGACCCATGCAGTAAGACGCATCCAGAGGATGGGAGAGATGCGTGCGCGTCGCGCTGGGTATCTGAGTACGAGCCCGTTGGTCGCCATTAGTGGGGTCAACGCCGGAGGCCAGCGGCCATGTCGCCGAGCTTGCCACTGCGACTGGTTCGCCTCGGCATTCGGTTGCTGTCTACGCCAGGTGGCAGGAATGGCTCGACAGCGGTACCCAGCCGGAGCTTATCGCTATCGGTTGGTGAGTGCGTTGGGCGGTTTGGCTGGGAGCAGTGCGGGTATCGAAAGGTGCAACCAGGCGGCAGGCAAGGCGACGCGAGGGTGAGAAGGCAATGCGACTTTCCACGACTCGGGCGTCCTGGTTGTCAATCCCGGCGGCCGTGCAGGTGTGACTAGCGAGGTTCGCCATCGCGTGGGGCGAGCGGGTAACGACCCACCCGCTCGCCCCTTCTTCACCGAACGCAATCCGCGTACTTCAGCTGCCAAAACGGCTGGCTGAGTCGAGATCAGCGACCGGCGCCGGCCCGATCTACCCGGCGGTGGTAGCGCATACCGGCAAGTCCACCGAGCAGCGCGCCGATGAGGCTCGCGACGACGACGCCGACAGCGAGGATGATGCCACCGGTCGTCAGCATGCTCGTCGTCAGTGGCAGGCGCGGCAGGCTGTTTACCTGGGCGAGTAGGTCGAAGCGCGCACCTGCCAGCAGACCGGCAGCGGCAGCCAGAATCGCCGATGATCACGGCCCACAGCCACACACCGAGGCCCTGCTTGACTCCGTTGAATCGAGCCATCCGGCCAGCCACGTACCCACCGGCGAGGTAGGAAACAAAGATGATCGCCAGCAGGACGATTCCGCCGACGAATCCGACCGACTGGGTTTGAGCGGGGATGTCCCGACCGCCCCAACGTTTCGGCTCAGCCCGAGCGCGGCCCCGATGCCGGTAACCAACGCGGCGAGTAGTACTGCCGTGCCCGAAGCCGTAAGCCAGCCAAAGAAGCAGCTGCCGAACTTCATCCCGCCAAAGAGTTCCCTCTGCCGGCCCACGACGTCGGTGCGGTCGGGTGCCGCGGTGGTGTCGTTTACCACCGTGTGATCAGTCCGAGTATCCGGGCGATCATCAACATTAGCTGTTCCGGTCGGCATCCGGCGTATTTACTGCGTTACTCATCCAAACCTCCTTGTAGAAGGGGATATGACCTCCACCAACCTGAAAATCTCTTACCCGTCGGTACCAGGAGCAATCACCGAGGCGTTCTGATCAGTCCAGTTCAATCTCTCCGCTCTGGTTCAGGTCGGGGCACCATGCCGATCGCAATCAGCCCGAAACCCAAGCCCAGCCACAGCGAGAACGTCGAGGCGTTACCGCCGAGGAAGCCGCCGTTCCCCTGGCTAGCAGGCTGAGCTGGACGCCGGCGGCGACCAAGAAACCAATGCCCGCCGCAAAGATCAAGGCGCGACTTTCCAACCAGCCTGCAGCGATTGCCAGCAGGCCCAGCACCAATGCCACCACCACGCCGGCGACCTGCACCCGGACGACCTCCAATTCGCCGCTCGCGAATACGAACAGCGCACTGGCTATGGACACGACGCCGAGTGCGAGCGCGGCCCGGTCCAACGCGTCGTGGGGCTTCATGACGCACGCACCAGCAATCGAGCCAACCACGACCGGGAGCCCTGCCACTCCGGACGCAGCACCCCATCCAGACCGCCGTATCGGCCGGCGGCCGTTGCGAACAGTGCCGCGTGGACCAGCAGCATCAAAACGTACGACCAGATCCACTCGTGCCGGCGAGTTCACCACCGACAGCATGATCACCACTGTCTGCGCGATTCCAACGAGCGCCCAGAAGCGGGTCGCGAGCCCGACCAACAGAAACGCACCAAGCGACGCCTCAACCAGCAAGACCATCCACGCGAAGAAGGTGAAATTCGGTAGCACCAACCGCTCCACCAGCCAGGCGTACGGTTGCAGCACTTCGTGCGAGACGGCGTAGGTGGTGGAGAGGTACAACCCGCCCGGCGGGTCGCCCTGACCGAAATCCGGCGGCGTCTTCCAGCTCAGATTCTGCAGCCACAGCAGCGCGACGCCGATCCGCACCATCGCAATCACCGCGCGGTCTATCCGTGACGGCAGGAAGGGCACGGCACGCGCTGCGCCGTCGGTGTCAGCTGTGTCATCGATATCAGCGCCGGCTGCGTAGTCAGGCGTCGGTGTCAGCTGTGAGTCAGTGCCAGTTGGTAGGTCGGTGCCAGCCGTCATAGTCAGGGCCAGCCATGAAAATCACCTCGCATCGCTTGTTCAACCCCCGCTAGCGAAGGCCAGATAGGCACTAGAAAGCCTACGAAACATAGGAAGACGATGTCCGCCGCTTCCGAAAAGCCACACACCTCGCCGGTACCTGAAGAATCCAGCGCACCCCGATGGATGCCTACGTCCCGGACCACGGGTGGAAACAATTCGGCTCGATGGAGATCGAACAGCTCGACGGCTCCGCCGACCTCGCAGCCGCGCGGGACGCCCTCGAGGAGCACCGATGGCAGGAGGCGTTTCGACCTCCTGGCTCAGAGCTGACCGGGAGGGGAGACTCGGGGCGGCAGATCTCGAGGCGCTCGCCCAGGCGGCCTGGTTCATCGCCCAGCCCGATCTGGCGGTGGAGGCAAAGGAGCGTGCGTTCAAGGCGTACGTCGCGGATGGGAACAGAGCCCGGGCCGCCAAGATCGCCTTCGAGCTCAGCCGCGAATACGTCAGCAAGCGGAAGTTCTCGATCGCCTCGGCATGGGCGGCCCGTGGCGAGCGCCTCTTGGAGGGTGAACCGGAAGGTTTTGCCCACGGCTACCTGGCCCTGTCGAAGAGCCTTACAGCGGAGCACGCCGGTGACGTCGAAACGGCGCATCAAGCTCGCCGGACGGGCCGTGGAGATCGGTGCGCGATTCGGCGACGCCGACCTCAGGGCTTGGGGACTGCTGCAGCAAGGACGGCTCCTGATCGCCGGAGGACGCACCGACGAGGGATTCCCCTCCTGGAGGAGGCCACCATCGCCGCCGTGAACGGCGAGCTGAACCCGTTCATGGCGGGCGTGGCGTACTGCAGCATGATCGCCTCCTGTCGCGACACGACCGACTACCGGCGGGCAAGTGAATGGACGGAGGCCACCCACCGGTGGTGCGAGCGGCAGTCGATCAACGGCTTCCCGGGCATCTGCCGCGTCCACCGCGCGGAGATCGTCGCCCTGCAGGGCGCGCTTGACCGAGCGGAGCAGGAGCTGCTGCAGGCCACCACGGAGCTGGCTGCGTACGACGCGACGCCGCCGCTCGCCGACGGGTTCTACGCACTTGGGGAGATCCGCTTCCGGCATGGGTGACCTCGTGGGCGCGGAGGACGCGCTACGACAGGCCCACTCGCTCGGCCGGATCCCGCAGCCGGCGCTGGCTCTGATGCGCCTCTCCGACGGCAAGGTCGCTGCGGCGTACGGAGCGATCCGTTCGGCGCTCGCGGAGAGACCGCGCGACCGGTGGGCTCGTGCCCGCATGCTCCCCGCGCAGGTCGAGATCGCGATCGCCGCGGGTGATCCGACGACCGCGCGAGCCTCAGCCGAGGAGCTCGGCGAGATCAGCGATGCCTACGATTCGCCGGCGCTCCGCGGCGAGCAAGCACGACGAGCTGGGGGCGGGTGCTCCTGGCCGAAGGCGACGCTGACGGCGCGGCGACCGGGAGCTGCGCAGCGGCATTGGCACTGGCAGGACGTGGGTGCGCCGTACGAGGTCGCCCGGGACCGCGCGCTTCTGGCCACGGCGCTTGTAGCAGCTCGAACGAGACGACGAAGCACGACCTCGAGCTCCAAGCGGCGAGGGAGGAGTTCCGTCGCCTGGGAGCCGTCCGCGACGAGGCGGCGGCGGACGACGTCCATCAGGGCGGCCGCCGAGCGGCAGGCCGCCCCGACCATCGCCCACAAGACGTTCATGTTCACCGACATCGTCGCCTCGACGAACCTCGCCGAGGCCATGGGGGACGAAGCCTGGGAGCACCTCCTTCGGTGGCACGATGACACCATTGCGGGCGCTGTTCGTCGACCACGGAGGCGAGGTCGTCAACTCCACCGGCGACGGGTTCTTCGTGGCGTTCGACTCGGCCTCCTCCGCGATCGCGTGCGCTGCGGCGATCCAGCGGGCGCTCGCCGAGCAGCGCCGGACGCACGGATTCGCTCCCTGCCGTGCGCATCGGCGTCACACTCCGGCGGCGGCCACCGCAGGGGCTCGGACTACAGCGGCAAGGAGGTGCCACGTCGCCGCGAGGATCGCCGCGCTCGCCCGCGGCGGGAGATCCTGGCCTCGGCAGCGACGGCCGCGCTCGCCGGGTCCCCACACGATGACCGAACCGCGCACGGTGAGCCTCGAAGGGCGTGTCCGGCGATGTCGAGGTCGTCTCGGTCGCGTGGGATTAAGCCGTCTCCCGGGCGGCATGGGCCGCGAATGACCGCTCAGGTGCATCAAGCCCAGGGCTTGAGCATGATCTTGACCGCGCCGTCGGCCTTGCGCTGGAACATGCTCGTACGCCTGCAGGCGCCTCGGCCAGCGGCAGCCGATGAGTGGCGAATTCCTCCACGCCGAGCGGATCCTCATCGGTCAGGAACGGCATGATGTCGGGAATCCAGCGCTTCACATTGGCCTGGCCCATCCGGAGCTGGATCTGCTTGTCGAACAACGACATCATCGGCATCGGATCGGCCATGCCGCCATACACGCCTGACAGCGAGACCGTTCCGCCCCGGCGTACGGTCTCGATCGCCGTATAGACCGCGGAGAGCCGATCGAGTCCGGCCTTCTTCATCAACGGCTCGGTGACCGCATCGGGCAGGTGCGCCGTGACGCGCTGGGCGAACGCCGCGCCAGGCGAACCGTGCGCCTCCATGCCCACCGCGTCGATCACCGAGTCCGGACCACGACCGTCGGTCAGCTCGCGTACCACGTCGGCAAGATCATCTTCGTGCTCCCGGAGATCGATCACCTGTATGCCGCGGGCCCGCGCTCGCGCCAGCCGCTCGTCCACCAGATCCACCGCGATGATCGTGTCGATCCACTTCTGCTGGGCGATCCGGCAGGCCATGTCGCCGATCGGTCCGAGTCCCAAGATCGAGCAGTGAGCCACCGTCGGGCACGCCGGCGTACTCCACCGCCTGCCAGGCTGTCGGCAGCACGTCGGACAGGTAGATGAAGCGGTCGTCGGGCGGTCCGTCAGGCACCAGGATGTGAGTGAACTGGGCCTCCGGCACCCGGAGGTACTCGGCTTGGCCGCCCGGCACCTGGCCGTACAGCTTGAGTAACCGAACAGCGCGGCGCCGCTGCCTTCGCCGCGTACCTGAGTCGTCTCGCATTGGGTGTAGAGCCGAGCGTTCGCACATCCAGCAGTGGCCGCAGGAGATCTGGAACGGCACCACGACCCGATCGCCGGGACGGATCTGGCTGACCTCGCGGCCGACCTCGAGCACAATGCCGATCGCCTCGTGGCCCAGTACGTCACCAGGGCTCATGAAGGCGCCCATGGTCTCGTACAGATGAAGATCAGAACCGCAGATGTTGGTGCTCGTGACCTTGATGATCGCGTCGTTCGGCTCCTTGATGATCGGGTCGGCGACCTCTTCCACCGAGACGTCACGATGGCCCTGCCAGGTAACAGCTTTCATGTCTGCATCACGCCTTACGCCAGTCGTCACTGGAAACCTTGCGCCTGTTATTTCCAGCCGTCTTGTACCGCAAACCACTCTCGCAGCGGGCCGACTCCCGTGCGCCGGCCCGACGTTACCCCGAACCGCCGAACAGTTCGTGAACAGTTCATTTAGGCAGACGCGTTGGCTTCTGCGACGATTGGGTAAGTCGCAAGCAGGGTGGTGAGTTGAAACCTAGGATCTGGCTGCCGCCCAGGCCCCGTAGCTGAGCAGACATGCTGCGGGGCCGTTCCTATCTTCCTCCTGCACCAGCTTTGCGGGGAGACTACAATCTGCATCTGGATTTCCTATCCGATCTCCGCCCTGTGTCTGCGGACGTGACGTCATCGAGGTGGCGCATGATCTCGCAGCAGCCGTCAACCGAGGTTGGCTCAGTCCTCGACATTCTCGAGGGGAGCTCACGGGTGGCACAGCTGGAGGCTGAGATCGCGCAACTCAAGGATGCACTCGCCCGCCGGCAGCAGATTGGCGTTGCGACCGGTTTGCTCGCCCAGCGCTTCAGTGCTTACCCCGGAGCGGGCCTGGTCACTGCTGGTACGCCTCTCCCAGAACTGCCATGTCAAGGTCCGCGACATCGCTCAGGCCTTGATCAATGCTCACTGCGGTCGACCCAATCCAGCAGAGGTCGAGATCATCTGCGCGATGGAGTCGCATCTGCCCGATGGTGTACGCCTGATCGATACTCCAGCAGCCAGCTCGCGCCTGCCGAACGAACGGCTGCGGTGATCGGGCTCGACACGCCGCGGCGCTTAGACCATGATCGAGGGCGATGAGCACAACAACCTGCAAAGCGATGTCCCGCGGTGGGGTCGCGAATCGGGCAGGCTATGGCGATTGATCCGGAGGCCCTCACCGCCAGCCTGCGCCGGCTTGCGACCCTGGGCAAACCGGGTACCGGGGTGGTCGAGGCGCTGCATCACGTGACCGAGGCCTGTGTGGACCTCTTCGGTGTGGCCGGCAGCGGCATCATGCTGGCTGATGAGCAGAACGTTCCGCGCTACGTCGCAGCATCCGATGGACCGGGCCGCATGCTCGAGGTCGCTGAGAGCGACACCGGGCAGGGTCCCTGTACGGAGGCGTTCGTCAACAACACCGTCGTCGCCAGCACCGACGTAACCGCGGAAGGTCGCTGGCCCGATCTTGCCGCGGCGCTGCGCCCCCACCCCGTACGCGCGGTCTTGGGGCTGCCGGTGCGCCTGGGTGGTGTGACTGTCGGCACTCTTGATGTCTTCTACGAGCAACCACACGTCTGGCAAGACGACGAGTGTCAAGCGCTGGGCCGCTATCGCGATCTGGTCGAGTCCACTCTCGCGACAGCCGTGGCCGCCCACAACGCTGGCGAGCTGGCCCTCCAACTGCAATACGCGCTGGACTACCGCGTCATCATCGAGCGCGGTGTGGGCTACCTGATGGCGCGTGATCAAGTGGACTCAATGATCGCCTTCAACAAGCTGCGCCGAGCCGCGCGTGATACCCAGAGCAAGATCGGCGACGTCGCGCAACGGCTGGTGTCCACCGGCCGGCTGCCCACCGAAGCGGCCCGTGATCACAGCTCAGCCACGTAGCTACTTCTGCCCCGAAGTTGCCGGAAGCGCCCCGAAGTCATGTGGCGCAAGCCCGAGCTGCTGCATGAGCCCAAGCTCGTCGAGGCGTCCCCAGCGTTCGACGATCTTGCCGTCGACGATCCGGAAGATGTTGATGCCACGCAGCACGACGTGCCGTCCCGTCGGCGATCTCACCCATCACCGAGCCGCGGTGGGTGCCATGGGCGATGAAATGCTCCACGAGGAGATCATCTTCGGCGATCATGTGCTGGACGTCGCTGCGCCAATCGGGAAAGGCCTGGCGGAACACGCTCAGCAGCCTGGCGCATGCCCTTCAGGCCCATCCGGCGAACCCGGCAGCGGCGGGTCGTGGTTGATGAACTCTGGATCGAGATACCGATCGACGGCGGTCAGGTCACCATTGGTGAACAAGCGCGCTGATGAACTCTTCGACGAGTCTGCTTGTTTTGAGTACTGGTCATGCGGTCAGCCTCGGCTCGACTTCGCACGGCACCGCCATCCCTCTAAGGTGGGATGTTTCCCGACGCGAATGCGCGGGAGGATAGCCGTGTGGACAGAAGCCGCATGGTCGCGCGGCGCGCGAATGATCTGGTGCGTTTGTGTTACTCAGGACTGAGCGGCCCAGCGCTTCAGACTGAAGTAGTGCGCGCCATTCACGCGCTGCTTCCCGTTGACGCCGTCTTCCTCGCCACTGCCGACCCCGAGACTTTGTTGTTCACCGGCATGCTCGCCGAGGAGCCGCTGATCGGCGTCGCCGATCAGTTCCTCGCCAACGAGCTCGAGCCAGGACGACGTCAACAAGTTTCAGTCGTTGGCCACGGGCGCCCACCACGTCGCGACGTTGGACTCCGTCACGCACGGCGATCGCGCTGGCAGCGCGCGATATCGGGACATCATCGCGCCCGCTCGGCCTTGGCGACGAGCTTCGTGCCGCACTGGTTACCCCGTCCGGGTGCTGGGGTTATCTATGCCTGCATCGGGCCGAGTCGCCGTACGGATTCACGCCGGCCGAGGTCCGTCTCATCGGACGCCTAGCGGCAAGTCCTCGGCAATGGTTTCCGGCTCAGCCTCGCTGCTCCGGTGACCGGGGCGGTGACAGCCATTGCACCCGGAGTGGTCGTCCTGCATCCCGACCACACGCTCGCCGCGATGACGAGTGAGGCCGAACGCCTGCTGGCCGACATCACCGACCACTCCACGACAGCAGGGCGTCTTCCGGCCGCCGTCTACTCTGCAGCTGCCTGCCTGCAAAGCATCGATAGTGGCACGGCGGCGCCCGATGCGGCCCCGACGGTGCGGGTGCGGACCAGGAGCGGCGGCTGGCTCCTCGTTCACGCGACCCACCTGCATGGCACGGTCGATGACGACATTGCAGTGATCATCGAGCCTGGCCCACCGAGCCGCAATGCGCCGCTGATCCTCAGCTCGCTAGGACTCACACCTCGGGAATCTGAGATAGCGCGGCTGGTGTTGCGGGGTGCGTCGACCAAGGCGATCGTGCGCAGAGCTGCACCTGTCGACGTACACGGTCAAAGATCATCTGAAGTCGATCTTCGACAAGACAGGCGTACGCAGCCGGCGTGATCTTGTTGCCCAGATCCTCACCGGCCGCGTGCCGGCTTGACACGTGAACCACAGGTCCTGACTACGAAGCGGCGGCGAGGCTCTCTGGTGTGCCGATGATCTTGCGCAACTTGATCAGTAACCGCGAGAGCAGTCTGGAGACCTGCATCTGGCTGATGCCGAGCTCGTTCGCGATGTCAGACTGCGAGCGTTGCTCGAAGAAGCGCAGCCAGATCAGTTGGCGTTCGGATTCGTCCAGCCGTGCAACTGCTCGATCGATGATCAATCGCGCCTCTGCCCGGTCGGTGTCCTGATCGGTCTCGCTCGAGCAGAAGCAGACTCCTCGTGACATGGCAGATTCGAGCGACAAGGCGCTGTAGCCCTCGCTCGCCATGCGGGCCTGCTGTACCGCCTTCACCGATGCGCCTAGCTCGGTGGCGAGATCCTGCGCACGCGGGACGGTGCCCATTTCCTGAACCAGACTTGGCCAGCGTCGCCAGATAATCGACGCGAGCTCTTGGGTCGGACGGGGCGGCCGGACGGTCCAGCCGTGATCACGAAAGTGCCTCTTGAGCACGCCGCTGATCGTTGGCTCGGCAAAGCCCACAAAGGAGCCTTGATGCGGATCGAAGCGCAGGCATGCCTCGACCAGGCCTGTGCACGCGACCTGGATGAGGTCGTCCTCGTCCTCACCGCGATACAGGAACTGCCGGGCGAGCCTCTGGGCGAGCCAGAGATGCGAAGTGACCACTTCGTCGAGGATTTGTTGCCGCCTGAGGGGCCCTGCCGTCTCGGCCTCGATGAGCAGCTCACGCGTACGCTCGGCCACGCTCCTCGCGCGCGACGCGTTGGTCAGTGGGAACGACAGTGGGGAGAACGGAGAGAGGGAGTTCGCCATGAGCGCGCCACCCTTTCGTCATGAAAGCTGAGGTTGTGGCGCGCTTCTCGGCCACGTTTTCACCTAACCATAAGGTTTGCCCCATGATCAAGCCTTGTCACGGGTGAATGAGAAGAGTCGCTGAAAACCCTCAAGATCCCAACCAGTTGCGGAAACTTTCTACCCTGTAAGCAATATCTCTGGCGTCAACCCGCACGCTCATTCAGGGTCGGTAGATGTGTGCCTTCTGGGATGCTAGCGGACCGCTGGTGATCCTTGAGATCTGGTCATGGGATGGCTGAACGTCACGCTCCTACCGCTGATCATCTGGCTGACCGTCTTCGGACTTTCGTCGTTGCTGACCGCGTACGCCGCAGGTCAGGCGAGGTGCTCCCTCAGGCGGAGATGACCTCCCGGGCCAGCGCAGCGGGCATGTAGTCGTAGCGCACGAAGGAGCGCTTGAACGTGCCCGTGCCATGGGAAACCGAACGAAGGTCGATCGGATACCGGGATAGCTCATGTGCCGGGACTTCGGCGTGGATGATGGCGTACCCGGGAGCATCAGGACGTTTCGGTGCCATGAACCTGGCCGCGCCGACCGCGCAAATCGGCCAGCACGGCGCCGACCGAATCATCGGCGACCGTGATCTCCACCTTGTCGATCGGCTCGAGGAGGGCAACGGTCGACTCATTCGCCGCCTCGCGCAGTGCCATGGCCCCTGCCGTCTGGAAGGCCATATCCGAGGAGTCGACCGAATGCGCCTTGCCATCGACCAACGTCACCCGAAGATCAACCAGGGGATAGCCAGCAAGCACGCCCTTGGGCAGCTGGCTGCGGATGCCCTTTTCCACAGACGGAATGAACTGCCGGGGAACGGCACCGCCCACCACGCGCTCGGTGAACTCGAAGCCGGCACCGCGTGCCAGCGGCTCGATCTCCATCATGCAGACCGCGTACTGGCCGTGCCCGCCGGATTGCTTGACCAGCCGGCCCTGCGCCGTGATGTGACGGATGAAGGTCTCGCGGAGCGAGGTACGCACCGGCTCCACCTGGACCTGGATGTGCCAGGAGTCCCGCAGGGCGTTCATCAGCTTGTCAACATGCGCCGGCCCCATTGCCCAGAGCACCACCTGATGGGTCTCGGCATTGTGCTCCAGCCGCATCGTGACGTCCTCGGCCACCAGCCGTTGCAAAGCCGACCCCAGCTTCTCCTCGTCCGCCACGGGAGATGGCGTGGATCGCTACCGGCAGCAGCGGCTCGGGCAGCAGCCAGGGCTCGACGAGCGCAGGCCGCGCCTTGCTCGGACAAGGTGTCGGAGGTTTCAGCCGCTGCCAGCTTCGACACCAGGACAAGATCACCGGCGATTGCGTACGGCTTCGGCCTCGTCTCGTCGCCAAGTGGCGCCGAGAGCGGACCGACCCGCTCATCGTCGCTGTCATGATCGGGATGGGCGTCGACATGGTGCGGTGCGAACTTTTGCAGATGCCCGCAGACGTGCAGTGGAGTGTCGGGGCTGAGCGTGCCGGAGAAGACCCGGACCAGGGACTGTCGGCCGGTGAAAGGGTCGCTGGTGGTGCGTACCACTTCGGCGACCAGCGGACCCTCCGGGTCGACAGCTCACCGGGCCGAAGGGATCTCCGCTGGGCTTGAAGACCGTTGGCAGCGGCGATGACGCGGGCGACGGGAATCCCTGTTCGAACAGCTCATACAGCCCTTCGATGCCCATCCCGGTCGGGGCATGCGCCGGAATGATCGGGAAGAAGCGCGCCGTAGCCGACCGCTGCGCGCAGGTCGGGCAAGACGATGTCCAAGTCGATCTGTTCGCCGCTGAGGTGCCGGTCCAGCAGCGTCTCGTCCTCGGACTCCTCAATGATCGACTCGATCAGGGGATCCCAGTACTCGTCGATGATCTCCGCGTCGGTTTCGTCAGGCTCGCGTGAGACCGGCTCTCCGCTGCGATAGTCGGTGACGCTGCGACGCAGGAAGTTGATCGCACCGACGACGTGACCATCCTCGATCAGCGGTGCGCCAAGCGGCCTGGACATCGCCAAACACCCGCCGGCAGCGAGCAATTGACTCGTCAAAATCAGCGCGGGACTGCTCGAGCTTGGTCACCGCGATCGCCCGCGGCATGTTCGTCGTCTCGCACTCGCGCCACAGCAGCCGGGTCGCGTCATCGATCTCGTCGCTGGCAGATACGACGAACAGCACCGCGTCAGCAGCCCGCAGCCCGGCGCGCACCTCGCCGACAAAGTCAGGGTTGCCAGGTGTGTCGAGGAGATTGATCGACGACGTCGCCGCTTGCGATGGAGGCGGCAGCAGAGTGTCTGCGACGGCGCCGGCTCGCCGCGTACATGCCGGCCCGGCGTACGCGCTGATATCAGGCCCTCGAAGAGCGTGCTCTTGCCGGCGCCGGCCGGTCCGACGAGCACCACGTTGCGGATCATGTTCCGGCGACTGCGGACCGTGTTGACGGCCCGAATCGGCTCCATTGCCCATGCCTCACCCTTTCCCATTACGCCGCTGCGCATGCCACGCGCGTGCGGAGTCCAATCCGCTTCCCTAACTCGCCACGCGCGCGTTCCAGCAACCCTACGATGCAACCGTGAGTGAAATCGACCCGATGGACCTCGCGACCCCAGCGCAGGACCAGCGAAAGTCGGTTGGCCGGCTCACCCGTCTCCTGGCGCGTAGCTTGTCCATGGTCTGGCAGTCTGCGCGGACCCCGTTCGCCGCGCTCGTTGGCCTGCAAGTCCTGAACGCCGCCGCGCTGGTGTTGCAGATCTTTGCAATACAGCTGGCGTTGAAGCTGTCCTCCCGGTCTCGGGCAGCAGCGGAGATTTCTGGCGTCTGGTGCAGCCGGTGCTGCTGCTGGCGGCCTCGACGGCTATCACCGCGGTCATCGCCTCCGTTCAGGTCGGGCTGGGACGGTATGCAGGAGAGCTCGTCGCAGCACGGATGTGGCAGCGCGTGTTGCGTGTGGCTACCCGTGTTGACCTGCGCAAGTTCGAATCATCACGGTTCTACGATCGCCTGCAGCGCGTTCAGGCCAACGCCTTGACGCGTCCCTATCAGATCACCTATGGGGTGGTGCGCGACGATCGGGGCGGTGGCCGCGAGCGCCGGGTTGATCGTCGCGACTCGTTCTGGTGAATCCCGCTTTACTGCCCTTGCTGATCCTCGGCGGCGTGCCCGTGCTGATCACTAGCCGGCGACAGAGCCAGCTGGAGTTTGATTTTCTGGCTCGGCAGACGCAGTCGACGAGAATGCGCAACTACCTGACCTGGGTGCAGACGGGTCGTGATGAGGCCAAGGAAGTACGGGCATTCGGCCTGGCAGGTAACTTCGGCAAGCGTTTGACCGCCTTGGACACCGAGTACCTTCGTGATCTTGCACAGCATCTGTGGCACCGTGCCAGGCTGGGTGCCATCGGGACTCTCGGCTCAGCCGTGCTGCTCGCGGTGACCCTGTTGTTGCTGGTGTGGCTGATCTTCACCGGCCGCCTCGAGCGTCGCCGAGGCCGGTTGCCGCGCTGGTCGCCATCCGGTTGCTGGCCGGTCAGGTTCATTCCGGCTTCACCGGAGTCCAGGCGATCTTCGAGTCGGGTCAGTTCATCGACGACGTGGACGGCTTCCTCACCATGGCCCCGGCAGCCGAAGGTGGCTCGCGCGAGATCGCGCCGCCGGCGGATTTCCATCGCATCCGGGCCGACGCCGTCACCTTCTCCTATCCAGGTCGCAATCAGCTGGCGCTGCAATCCGCCGACATCGAGATCAATCGCGGCGAGGTCGTCGCCCTGGTCGGTGAGAACGGTTCGGGCAAGACCACGCTGGCCAAGGTCATCGCCGGGCTTGTACGAGCCCGGCAGCGGTGCGGTCCGATGGGATGGCGTCGACGTCCGCACCTTCCGCCCGGATCTGTTCCGAGAGCGGGTTGCGATCATCTTCCAGGACTTCGTCCGTTATGCGCTCTCCGCTGAGGAGAACATTGCGATCGCACGACCGGACGATGACATTGATCATGCCGCAGTCCGCGAAGCGGCCAAGATCGCCGACGCTGACTCGTTCCTGTCCGAGCTGCCGACCGGCTACCAGACACCGTTGTCTCGTCGCTTCGCTGGAGGGCATGAGCTCTCCGGCGGGCAATGGCAGAAGGTGGCGATCGCGCGAGCGTTCTATCGCAGCGCGCCGCTGGTGATCATCGACGAGCCCACCGCTGCCCTCGATGCTCGCGCGGAGTACGAGCTGTTCTCCTCGCTCCACGAAGTGCTGCGAGGGCGTAGCGCCTTGATCATCTCGCACCGGTTCTCAACGGTACGGACCGCAGACCGGATCTACGTTCTTGATCATGGTCGAGTGGTGGAGCGCGGCACCCATGACGAGTTGGTGGCTCTTGGCGGTCAGTACGCCGAGTTGTTCCATCTTCAGGCTTCGGCGTACTCGGTTGATCACGTCATGGACTGAAGGCTGACAGTCGGGCGGCCGGCAAAGGCCGGTACGTCGTTAAAATTGGCGCAACGGCTGCCCGAGGAGTCCGTGATGTCCCAATCCTTTCCTGGCCAAACCGGACCGCCTGTGGGCGATCTGTCAGTTTTGATTCAGGGCACTCGGGGTGAAGTAACCGGGTACTTGATCAAGGCCCGGGCACGAGCACGGCGCCTGCTCACCCTGGCAGTTGTGGCGGGTGCACTGGCGACGCTCTTTGCCGGTGTACCGGCCGTTGGTGGTAAGCGCATGTCAGACTCGCTGGACGCAACGTTCGGGCTTTCATTCCCCGTATGGCAGGTGCTGTGCACCGTCGCCGCCCTCTGCTCGCTGGCTGCCGCCGTTTCTACTCAGTTGCTGAAATCCCAGAATCTTGAAGAGCGGGTGTCGAAGGCCGAAAGCGTACAGAGCGAGGCTGGAAATTCTTGACATCGGACGGATCACCGGAACGCTGACACCGGAGCAGATAGCGGCTGAGTACACCGCTTGTGTTGCACTCGTCTCATTCATTTGACTCTGGGGCCTGATCTACGGTGGACGTCATGGCTGCCTTTCCCGGCCGACGGCCGCAGACATTGCTCGAACTGAACCTCACTGAGCCTCTTGTTTCCCCGGAGGCGGACGATCCGATTGCCCGACTGCGTGCGCGCGGCCGCAGGCTGCTGCGTCCCACGTTGCGCGCGCTGCATGAGGCAGCGGAAGACAGGCACGTCGTGGGGCTGATCGCGAAGGTTGGCGGAGCCTGGCCGTGGGGCGCGATGCAGGAACTGCGGCTGGGTATCGAGGCCTTCGTTGCGAGCGGCAAGCCGGCAATCGCGTGGGCGGAGAGCTTTGCCGAAGGCTCTCGAGACATGGCGGCGTACGTCTTGGCGACGGCCTTCGGCGAAGTCTGGCTGCAGCCGGGTGGGGAGATCGGCCTGCTGGGTGTCGGCATTGAGACCCCCTTCGTACGCGGCACCTTGGATCGGCTTGGCGTTGAGCCCCAGTTCGAGCAGCGACATGAGTACAAGAACGCCGCCGACGCGCTGTTGCGCAAGGAGTTCACCGCAGCGCACCGCGAAGCGCTGGAGCGGCTGGCCGAGTCGATCTTCAGCGACGCCGTGGAAACCATCGCAGGCGCTCGTCGGCTGCCTGCTGATCGGGTTCGCGAGCTGATCGACACCGGACCGCGCACCGCATCGGAGGCCCAAGCAGTCGGCCTGGTGGACAGACTTGGCTACCGCGATCAGGCGTATGACGCGATGCGGACCCGCACGGGCGGCAAGCCTGAGCTGCTGTTCGCCGACCGATGGCGGCCCCGCCGAAAGATCGCTCCGCCGCCCCACCGTCGCGGTCACGTCGCGGTAGTCGACGTTCGCGGCGGCGATCGCGACTGGGCGCACCCGGCGTGGTCCACTCGGCCGCCAGGCCGGAAGCGACACCGTCGGGGCGCAGCTTCGCGCTGCGCATGACAACGACCGGGCTCGGGCAGTCGTGCTCCGGGTTGACTCACCCGGAGGCTCCGCGGTCGCTTCGGAGGTGATCTGGCGTGAGGTATCCAGGCTGCGCGAATCGGGCAAGCCCGTCGTCGTCTCGATGGGTGATGTCGCGGCATCTGGGGCTACTACATCGCGTGTCCGGCAGAGGTCATCGTGGCCCTGCCGGCGACCTGACCGGATCGATCGGTGTCTTTGGCGGCAAGCTCGTGGTCGATGGCCTCTTGGAACGCATCGGAGTCAGTACGGGCACGGTGCAACAGGGTGAGCGGGCGCTGATGTACTCGTCCCGGCGCGGTTTCAGCGAGGACGAACGGGCACGTTTTGCAGCCACGATCGACGCGATTTACGAGCGATTTCGTGGCCAAGGTGGCGGCCGGACGCGAGCGTGCTGTGGCGGAGATCGAAGCCGTCGCTCGGGGCCGGGTGTGGACCGGCCGGGATGCGACTCGAGGCCGGCTTGGTGGACGAGCTTGGCGGCCTGCGGCATGCCATTCGCATCGCCCGCAAGCGCGCCAGCCTGCCCGATGATGCACCTGTGCTCGGCGCGATCCGCATATCCGCCACTTGGCGCGGCTGAGCCGGCCGAAAAACAGCGACGACCCGCGTACCTGGATGGCCACGACGACTTTGCCCGTTACGGGCTCGGGTCGCGTCAAGGATCTCGCCGACGTCGCCGCTGCGTTGGGGCTGCCAGCTGATGCGACGCTGCGGATGCCTGACATCTATTTGCGCTAGGACTCTCTGGCTGCTCGTTGGTAGCGATCGGCGAGTCGGATGAAAGCGGCGGCGAGCTCTGGCGGGTCCAAGATCTCGAAGTCGATGTCGAGGAGTCCGATGTAGAGAGCCAGCTGGTGCGGGGTGTCAGAGCCGACCTCGATGATGCAGTCTGTCCGGTCCGTCGGCCGAAACCGACACCGCCAGACGGTAGCAGCGGGCCGCACCTGGGTCGGCTGGCGCGTGGACACGGATTCGTGGCGCGATAGCGCCACATCGCGCGTGCCGGCCGAGCGCTGCACATACTGGGCTGCCTCATCATCGCTCGAGCGTGCGCGGCTTGAATCGAGGGCCGGTGGGCGTCTTGGGTGTCGATTCGGTCGACTCGGAAGGTGCGCCAGTCCGCCTCGCGCTACGTCCCAGGCAAGCAGGTACCAGCGTCGGCCCCACACGACAAGCCGTTCCGGCTCGGCAGTGCGTACGCTCTGGTTGCCGTCGTGGTCGACGTAATCGAATCGCAGGCGCTCGCTGCCTCGAATAGCGCTGGCGATCAGCGCTCAACACGTCCGGACTCCACAGTTGGGCCGGTTCCGGAAACGCTCACGGTCGCAGTCCGCAGCGCGTCGATGCGATGCCGCAACCGTGAGGGCATGAGCTGCTCGAGCTTGACCAGCGCTCGCAATGAGGTCTCCTCGATGCCGGTGATACCGGCGCTCGTGGTGGTTCGTAGTCCGACGGCGACTGCGACTACCTCCTCGTCATCGAGCAGCAGTGGCGGCATCGTCGTACCGTGTCCGAGGCGGTAACCACCGCCTACGCCGGGCGTCGCCTCGACTGGATAGCCAAGATCACGGAGCCGCTCGATGTCGGTCCTGATCGTCCGGGTGCTCACCTCGAGCCGCGACGCGAGCTCGCGTCCCGACCAGTCGCGGCGCGCTTGCAGCATGGCCAGCAGTTGAGCAGGCGCGTGGATGTCTGCCACATGTTTGGTCAGTTTGGCAGCAATCGAGGAACAAATCCTTCCGCGATTGCTTCTAGCGTGTGTCGGCATGACAACAAACACCACACCGCAACCGTTCCAGATCAAGATCACCGACGCCGAGCTGGATGATCTTAAACGGCGACTCGATGCAACTCGCTGGGCCGATCCAGCGCCGGATCACGCGTACCGACTTCGCCGCGTGGCGTGCCGTTGCCCTATCTCCAGGAGCTGACCGAGTACTGGCGGCAGGGCTTCGACTGGCGGGCTCAGGAAGCCCGGCTCAACCAGATTCCGCAGTTCACAGCCGAAATCGACGGCCAGCGGATTCACTACCTGCACGTGCGTTCACCGGAACCGCACGCGCTGCCGTTGTTGATCATCCACGGCTACCCGTCATCGGTCGTCGAGTTCGTGGACCTGGTCGGTCCGCTGAGTGACCCGCGTTCCCACGGTGGCGATCCGCGAGGACGCGTTTGACCTGGTGATCCCATCGCTCCCCGGCTTCGGGTTCTCTACACCTGTCCGGCAGCCCGGATGGGAGCTTGGGCCGGACGACGGCGGCGCTTCGCCGAGCTGATGGCACGGCTGGGCTACGCACGCTATGGCGCCCACGGCGGAGACATTGGCGCCGGCGTCAGCGGTCGGCTGGGCGCAACAGATGCGTCGCACGTGATCGGCACGATCGTGGTGACCGATCCAGGTTCGCTCGGACTGGCAGGGCGAGCAGTTCCCGATCCCGGACCACCTCACCGAGGAGGAGCGAGCCCGGGTCGAGCAGGAGCGTACGACCTGGCGCGCCGAGCGTGGCTATCTCGATCTGCAGGGCCATCGACCCTGAGACGATCGCGGCCGCCCTGACCGACTCTACCGGTCGGCCAGCTGGCCTGGATTGTCGAGAAGTTCCAGACCTGGACCAATCCGGCATCGAAGACTCCCGGACGAGGCTGTGGATCGGGATCTGCTGCTGAGCAATGTCAGTCTCTATTGGTTCACCCGAAGCGGCGCCACGTGCCGCCCGCTTCCTGTCCGAGGCGGCGCACTCCGAACCTCGACTGGGTCGCCCCGTCCGGCGTACCGAGCGGCTGGGTGGTGTTCAACACCGAGCCGATCATGCGGCGGTTCATGGATCCGCAGCACCAGATGGCTTACTGGGCCGAACATGCCGAAGGCGGACACTTCGCAGCCATGGAGGAGCCGGCGCTACTGGTCGATGACCTTCGGGCGTTCTTCAGAGACCTGCGCTGATACTTGGCGACTGGTAGCATCGGCAGAGGCGATGTCTAGAAGAGGCTTGGCTCGCTGAGCGCGAGGTGCGGCGGGATCTGCTGCCGTACGGTGTCAGGTATCCGCAGCATGGTGTCCTTGCGATCAAGACCGTGCTTACGCAGCAGCACCGATGATCTGCGAGCCAGGTCAGCGGCGTACGAGCGGGTGACGTAGGAGCCCTGCGGTACAGCTCGGCGTACGCGTCGATCAAGCTGCGGGTGGTATCGGCTGAGGTAGCGCATGAACCACTCGCGGGCACCAGGACGCAGATGCAACGCGAACACGGTCGCGCCGGTCGCTCCCGCTGCAGCGATCTCGCGCAGCGTGTCGTCAAGCTGCTCATCGCTGTCGGTGATCATGGGCAAGATCGGCGCGACCAGCACCTGGCAGGGCAGGCCTGCCTCGACGATGGCCCGAACCAGCTCGAGCCGCGCTCTCGGCGTCGGCGTACCGGGCTCGAGTGCAGTGTGGATGGTCTCGTCGGTGAGCGCGATGGATACGCCCATGCTGCACCGGGACGGCCTGACTCGCCACCGTCAGCAGCGGCAGATCACGCCGCGCCGTGGTGCCTTTGGTCAAGATCGAGAACGGAGTTCCCGATCCGGCCAGGGCGGCGATGATTCCTGGCATGAGCCGGTAGCGACCTTCGGCGCGCTGGTAGGGATCGGTGTTCGTCCCGAGCGCCACCGGTTCGTGGGTCCACGTCGCTCGGCGCAGCTCGCGGGCCAGCGACGTCCCCGATGTTGATCTTGACAATGATCTGGCGGTCGAAGTCCTCGCCGGCATCGAGATCGAGGTAGGTGTGGGTGTGTCCTCGCGAAGCAATAGACGCAGCCGTGGCTGCAACCCCGGTACGGGTTGACCGTCCAGTTGAACGGCAGTCCGGCTGCCTTCGGTACGCGATTGAGCGCCGACTTCGCCAGCACCTCGTGGAAGGTGATGCCCGCAAACTCCGGCGTGCGCACCGACCGCACGAGGTTGTGCAGCTGGTCCAGCCCCGGCAGCGCCGCGGGGTCGCCAGCCTCGTTCGAGATCTCCTGCCCAGACCATCGCATCGTGAGATATTCAAACACAAATTCGATTAGCCGTCGAGCGACTGATGGTCGTGCGACCGGCTCCAGCACGCGGGTCTGGTTCTCCGTCCAAGATCAGCAACGAGGAATGGGCGGGCTGTACGTCGTCGCACTGGGTGTCGCCAGATGGTGATCGGACACATACGTGCCGTCATCCAGCTTGTCCCAGACCGACGTCGTGCCGACTTTGCCTCCCGAGCGCTGGCAGCTCACCCAGGCGAGGGCACCGCCCGGGAGAGTGCCCGCAGCCGCGTGGCTGGAACCCGACCGGTGCGCTTGTTCAAGGCCGCAGTCGTGACCTGGAACGGGTAGGTGCATCGCGGCAACGGCGCGCTGTAGGTGGTGTTGGACGGCGTGCTGACGTAGTAATCGGTCACGTAGCTACCATCAGCCAGCTTGTTCCACACCGAGGTGGTGCCCACCCTGGTTCCCAGGTGTCTGACATACGACCGTCACGGTGGACCCGGACGGGTAGGTCTTCGTGATCAGAGTTGTGGTCTTCGGCCCACTTCGGCCGTTGAGAGCGGTCGAACTCGTGATCTGGTATGCATAGCCGGCGGTAGCGACGGGCGCATCGAAGCGGTTGCTATCGATGTTGATCTTCACTTCGCCATAGGTCTCGTCATGATCACCCCGATACTGCTTTGCACGCTGATGGTTGGCCCACTGCGTGTTGGGGATCCCAGCCCAGCCGGTCAGTGAGGTACTGGAGTCCCAGCGCGCAATCCACAGCGCGTCCACGCGGGCGTAGGCGGTCGAGGCGTACGCCTCGGACAGGTGTCTGGCCCCGGAGGACAGGTTGGTGTACATGCCGGCGAGATAGCCCCGGCGGTGCAGTTCCTGGGTCCATGCCGATACGTAGGTCAGCACGGCAGCGCGGCACGCGCAGCATCGGTGGAGGAGTAGTGCCCAAATCGCCATAAATGGCACTGCCGGGCAGGATGCCCAGTGCCTGAGCTTGCACCACCGCGTCCGCGGCGTCGGCGATCCCCAGCGTCGCCGCCGTCGTGGTGGAGAACCTGGCGGCGTGCGGCCGGCTCACACACGGTGCCTGGTAGCCCACATAGATCGGAATAACCCGCCAGCCCTGCAGGGATACCGCTGTCACCCAGATCGGGGTGAGGTTCGGCTGGCTGCAGGTGCGGCTCGCTCCGCCGATGTAGACACCGACGCCGCGGTAGGGCGAGGCGATCTTCCAAGCCTGCATGGTCGTCAGCGACGGCGCCGTACATGCGTCAAATGCAGAGCCGGTCAGTCGCGTGGCGGAGGCGATGTGTCGGATACGACACGGTGGTGGCCGGTTCAGCCGCCGCGCGCGTAGTGGGCACAACGACGAAGCCGAGTGCGAGCATGATTGCCGCGACGCCAATGCGACGACGGTTCATCATGCCGTCTCCTTCGCCAGACCGACGCCAGACGACAGGCTCGGCGCGCAGGTACTCACCGCGAGAAAACGCCGGATTGGTTGCGGTCAGGATGTAGTCTCCTCGCTTGGTCGCCGTGCGCACCTCAAACCGACCTAGCTATTCGCTCCGTATTCACACTGACAGGCAGGATTGAAGCTCATGACACGCGTCTTCAACTTCAGCGCCGGCCCGGGCACTCTTCCCGAGGAAGTGCTGCTCCAGGCGGCCGATGAGATGCTCGATTGGCACGGCTCTGGCCAGTCGGTGATGGAAATGAGCCACCGAGGCAAGGACTTCATCTCGATCGCGGAAGCGGCGGAGGCGGATCTGCGCAAGCTGCTCGAGGTGCCCGACGGCTACCACGTGCTCTTCCTGCAAGGCGGGGCGTCGCTGCAGTTCGAGATGATCCCGATGAACCTTAATCCAGGGCCGCGCCGTCTCTGACTACATCCTTACCGGTGAATGGGCCAAGAAGGCCGTCAACGCTGCCAAGGGCTTGGCCGACGTCAACGTGGCCGCCAGCGCGGAGGATCGTTCGTTCACCTACGTGCCGGCTCCGGCGCAGTGGCAGCTCAGCACGAACGCGGCGTACGTGCACTACACCGCCAACGAGACGATCGGTGGCGTCGAGTTTGGTTGGATACCTGATGTCGGCGACGTGCCGCTGGTCAGTGACATGTCCTCGAATCTGCTATCCCGCCCACTGGATGTGAGCCGGCTGGGCCTGATCTACGCCGGCGCACAGAAGAACATAGGTCCCGCTGGGCTGACCCTCGTGATCGTACGCGAGGACCTCATCGGCATTGGTGAGCCTGCGCCGCCTGCCATGCTCGACTACGCAACGCATGCCAAGGCCCGCTCGCTGTACAACACGCCTCCGACCTTCGCGGTCTACGTCGCGGGCCTGGTGTTCCGCTGGTTGCTGGAGAACGGCGGGCTTGCAGCTGCCGAGCAACGCAATATCGCCAAAGCCAAGCTGCTGTATGACTTCATCGACAGCTCTGAGTTCTATCTCAATCCCGTCAACAAGGCCGACCGGTCGCGGATGAACGTACCGTTCCGGCTCGCCGACCCCGAGCTGGATGCTGACTTTCTCGCCGGCGCGGCCAAGCACGATCTTGTCGAACTGAAGGGGCATCGCTCCGTCGGTGGTATGCGGGCCTCGCTCTACAACGCGATGCCCATTGAAGGCGTCCAGGCGCTGGTGAACTACATGTCTGAATTCGCCGCAACGAAGGGCTAGGACTCACGGTGACAGAGAAGAAGTATCGGATACGGGTGCTGAACAACATCTCGGCCGGCGGGCTCAAGCGGCTGCCGTGGGATCGGTTTGCGGTCTCGGCGGACATCGACGATCCGCACGCCATCCTGGTTCGTTCGGCCGATCTGCACGACATGCAGATTTCGGAGTCACTGCTGGCAGTCGGGCGGGCCGGATCGGGCACCAACAACATCCCGATCCCGGAGCATGTCGGAGCGCGGTATCCCGGTTTTCAACGCGCCAGGAGCCAATGCCAATGCCGTGAAGGAACTCGTCGTGGCAGGCATGCTGCTGGCGGCGCGGAACATTGACAATGCGCTGAAGTATCTCGACACCGTCAATCCGGACGATCCCGAGCTGGACCAAAAGATCGAGGCCGGCAAGAAGGCGTTCGCCGGATACGAGCTGGCTGGTCAGACGCTTGGCATCGTCGGGCTCGGCAAGATCGGCTGTTTGGTTGCAGACGCGGCGATCAAGCTCGGCATGCACGTGATCGGCTACGACCCTGAAATCACAGTGGACTCTGCGTGGAGCCTGCCGGCGACGGTCAAGAAGGCGCACAGCCTCGAGCGAGGTTCTCAAGCACAGCAACTTCATCAGCCTGCATGTTCCGCTCGTCGATGCGACCCGCGGCATGATCGATGCCGGCGGCATCGCGCAGCTCAAGCCTGGCGCCGTGGTGCTCAACTTCTCCCGCGGCGGCGTCGTCGATGAGGCCGCGATCTTGGAAGCTCTGGACGCGGGACGGCTGTCAAAGTACGTCTGCGATTTCCCGGATCCGCAGCTCAGCCAGCAGCCCGGCGTGATCTTGCTGCCGCATCTGGGTGCCTCGACGCGCGAGGCCGAGGAGAACTGCGCGGTGATGGTCGCTGATCAGGTTCGCGACTACTTGCTGGACGGCACGATCCAAAACTCGGTGAACTTTCCCGATGTGATCTTGCCAAGGGAATCGCGATTCCGCGTCGCGATCGCCAATGCGAATGTGCCGAACATGGTCGGTGGGATCTCCCACGAGATGGCTATGGCAGGTCTCAACATTGCGACGATGACCAACAAGTCCCGAAAGGACCTGGCGTACACATTGGTGGACGTCGACAGCGATGTGCCGGATTCGGTGATCAAGGCAATCGCGGACATCGACGGCGTCCTCATGGTTCGCTATCTGCCGCTGGCAAGCTGAACTTGGCCGGACCCGCTGAGGGCCCGGCCAAGATGGCGACGATTTGCGGGAACAGGTTTGGCTACGGCAGGTCGAGTTCCCCGGCCCGACGGACTGCCGCCCGGCGGCTGTCCGAGGCGTAGATGTCCATAGCCGGTCAGGAATGCTATGTCGCGAGTGCGTCGGTTGGGGCCCTTGCCGAGCCCGGAGTCCGCCAGCAGGGTCGTCTTGACCGAAGCCCGCCGGAGCCGAGGACCAGTGTCAGCTTCGACTCGGCTCGCGGCCCGGCTCAGGCGCTCGCGCAGTCTCGCGACGGGCGGTACGAGATCGCGCCGTCGCGCCGGGAGGAAGAGCTGGTCTCGAGCAGAGGGCTTGCCATGACCTCCTCCCTTCACATGCTCTCGATGGCATGCGCGTACGAGGGCCGATCGTCCTGGAGGAGCGCCGATCTTATTCAGCCCTGGCCAGATCTGATCCCTCAGGCGGCCATTCCGGTGGGTAGTGGTTCGTCGATGCATCGGTAGTGTTCGGCGTCGGGCATGGTCCAGTCGACGCCGTGGTCGTCTCTGATGCAGGCGAGCCATGCGAAGGTTTTGCCGCGGTGGTGTCGGCGGCAGAACGGATCCATGTTTCGGTCCGGACGTGGCGCCATCGGGGACGTGGTTCGTGGTGATCAAGGTCGCAGCGGTCGGCGGGCACGGTGCAGGTGGGGAAGCGGCAGGTTCCGGCGCGGATGGTGATCGCTTCGGCTAGCCGGGCGGAGGCGTGGCGGCCGAGTTCGGTGGTGTCGAGGAGCCGGCCGCCGTCGTCGGTGAGGAGCCGGGTGAACAGCACCTGATCACCTCGGTCCGAGTGCGAGGGCGTCGGCGATCTGTTGCCGCAGCGTCTCACCGGGGATGAATCCGGATCGGTCGGCGAGTTCGGCCGGGGTGTCGCTGTCGCCGAGCAGGCTGGCCAGCGGCACCACCACACCGATCCGGATTGTGCGGGGCCGCCTGCACCAGCTTCGGTGCCTGACCGGCTGGGCGGTGCGTGACGGCATCGACGGGTTCTCCGATGGGTTGGCCGTCGGCGTCGATGCGTTGCAGGTGGGTGCCGAGGAGTTCACCGGTGTCGGGGTCAATGTTCTCGACTTCCAGCCAGTCGGACTCTGCAGCCGCCCCAGGTTCGACGCCTTCATCGTTTAGCTCCTCGATGTCGGTATCGGTGTCGTCGTAGGCGAGCCGGCCGAGGAGCAGGTCGGCGAACAGGTCGGAGCGGCGTTGCTGGTCGGTGCGTGGATCGTCGGCGCCGAGGCTGCGGGCGGTGGCGGCGAGCATGCCGTCGATGGCGGCGGCGTCTTGAGCCGGATACTTCGCCGGTGACATAGCCCGATGCCGTCGGCGCCCTGCACCACGGTGACGCGGCGTTCGGCCAAGGCGCGGCGGTGCCGTTGTTCGAACGCCAGCGGCTCCAGCCGCACCACCAGCCGCAGCAGCCAGACGTGAGAGTTGTTTCGGGGTTCGGGTGTCGCGCCGCCTCAATCGACCTGCTCGTCGATGGCGGCCAGGGTGGCGGCTTCGGTGACCCGCCTCGCGACCCGGTCGATCACCCGGATCTGCTCGGCGTCCACCTCGCCGCGCCGGAACGCCTCCCACACGGTGGGCAGAGCCGTCGGCGATGCGGCGGGTGCGGGCGAGCAGGCAGCGCACCTGGTAGGGCTGATCACGCAGCAGCAGCGACAGCTCGTCGGCCACAAACTCACCCGGCTTCGGCCGCTTCAGGTCCGCTGCAATCCGAAGCGGGTGCGGCAGCGGTTTCTTCCGCAATCCGTAGATCGGCGTAGCGCACCGCCGCCTCGGCCAGCCGCGCCAGCGCAGCTGCGGCCTCCCGGCGGGCATCCGCCACCGCCTCCCGCGCCGCGGACGCTGTCATGTTGGTCACCCGCTTGGCCACCGTCTTGGTCATCCCCCGTCATGGACTTCATCGTCGCAGCCACCACTGACACTTTTCGAACGTCTGAGCGAAGGGCGATGTTGCCGGTCTTCGACAAGCTCAGGGCAAACATGACTCCCGCTGCAACGAGATCGGCGGTCGGGCAACGGTCAAACCTGCAACCTCAACCGGGTGAGCGCGCCTGCGCAGTTGCTCGAAGATGGCATGGAGCAGTCGACCAGCCGCGAGGCCGCGCGACCTGCCTCATCCGCTGAAGTCGACGAGCACCGAGGAGCTTGAGCCGGTCTCGCGTATCCCTGCTCATTGACGCATTCGCGAGCCGAGGAGGCCGAGGCTCACCGCCGTCACGGACGAGCTCGAGGCCGGAGAGACCCGTATAGATCTCGAAGCAGCGGCCAGCAACGCGGCGAAAGGACGATCGCCGAGCACGAAGGAGGATGCTCAAGGAAGATTGGCTGAGCATGCCCAGCCCAGGACTCCAGGCGATTCGCCTCGCATCTCGGAGGAGCTCCGCTTCCCGGATCGGTGACGCCGACGGCGAGAAAAGCTCGTCACCGGCGGAGTCTGTATCAGACCCTGATGCCCGGCATCGCCGAGAGTGGTGCGGCCGACTCCCAGATGCGATAGGACAGCAGTGGAAGACAAACGAAGAGGTGAACCCACTTAGCTTCAAGTCGGCCGCGGAGGAGGTTCATCGATGGTGCTCGAGGTCACTGCCACCCCGATCTTGGTCGTGATGGGCGTGGCCGGTACCGGCAAGTCCACCGTGGCCGGGCTGCTGGCGGGACAGCTCAATTGGGAACTGCAGGAGGGAGATGACCTTCATCCGCCGGCGAATGTCGCGAAGATGTCGGCGGGTATTCCGCTGACTGATGATGATCGATGGCCATGGCTGGATGCAATTGCCGCCTGGATGAAGAAGAAGACCCTACGCGGTGAGCCGGGAATCGTCACCTGTTCCGCTTTGAAACGCAGCTATCGCGAGCGGCTGCGGAGCCCGAATGTGATCTTCGTATTTCTCAACGGGACCCGGGAGGTGATCGAGGCTCGGCTGACGAGCAGGTTGCACCACTTCATGCCTCCTGGGTTGCTCGACTCACAGCTGGCAACACTGGAGCCGCCGACGTCGGATGAGAACGTGTTGGAGGTCAACCTCGCAGGGACGCCGGGTGAGGAAGTGGCAGAGGTGCTGCACGCCTTGGAGGGCAGGATCAGCTCACAGCCCGGACCGCCCGGGGAGGTCAGCAAGACTCCTGAGAGAGTTCAGAATCCGACCGGTGCGGACGTTTCAGAGAGCCGGCCTCAACCGCGCTCGGCGGCGACCTGAGCGCGTACGGCAGGGGCGACTTCTTCGGCGAAGCGCGGAAGTTGATCTTCGCCGTCGCCCCAGAACATGAAGGTGTCGAAGCCGTAGCCGACGGCAAGGTCGGTGAGCTCATCGACCCATTGCTCGACTGGACCGCGGAGCAGGCCCATGCGCCCCCGTCGGTGATCTGGCCGTTGACGTTGAGTACGCGCCGGATGTCCGCGGGATCGTCGGCCAGCCGCGGCTGCGGCATCGTCGATGCGGGCCGCACCGTCGCGAAGGAAACTTGTCTCGCCACGCAACGACGGCACCCACCCATCCGCAAGTCGGCCGGCAAGCCGCAGCGCCCGCGGACCGTGAGACGCCGAGCCAGATGCCAATCGGATGGACCGGGACGGGGCCCGAGTGTGCGCCCGCGAGGCGATAGTGCGCACCTTCGAAGCGCAGGTTTCGGTCTCCGCTCCAGATCAGGTGGATGACCTCGGATCGCTTCCTGGAGGGCAGCGAGCGCGTCGCGCGGCTCGCGCCGCGGGCCGCCGTACGCCTCGATGGCATCCCAGAAGCTTCCTGCCCCCAGTGCCGAGCTCGAATCGGCCGCCGCTCAGCACATCGAGGCTCGCCGCCGCCTTGGCCATGACCGCGGGCGGGCGCAGCGGCAGATTCGCCACGTCAGGAAAGAAGCCCACCCGTGTGGTGACGGCAGCAATCGCGCCAAGCAGGGTCCAGGTGTCGACGAAGCGTCGCTGGTAAGGATGATCTTGAATGCCGATCCAATCCAGGCCACGGGCCTCGATCTCCCGGGCGCTGTCGAGCAGCGGATCGGCGGCGTTGGGAATGAGGAAGTATCCGAATGTCACGTCACGGCCGTAGTCAGGCACCGTCACACGCTATCTCCCGGGCCGGGCGCACCATGCGCAGCGCCGCGCAGCAGACTGGTAGGCCAGAAGCGGATCAAGACAGGAGAAACGCCCATGGGACTGTTGCAAACCGTCCGCTTTGCGCTCCAGCGCGTACGCGGCAAGCCTGCGGTGCAATGTACGCACCTTGATCAAATCCACGACGTCACACAACTGTCGACGGGCTGCCAGCAGTGTCTCGGAGCTGGGCGACACCTGGGTGCATCTGCGGATGTGCATGACTGAGGGCAAGGTGGGGCTGTTGCGATTCCTCGAAGAACAAGCATGCGAGCCGCCATGCCCGCGAGCACGCCCCTGAGGCACCAGATCGTTCGCTCGCTCGAGCCCGGCGAGGACTGGCTGTGGTGTTACACCGACGAGACACTGTTGCAAGTTCCGGGCCCGAAGCATTCGGCGTAGACCTCCGAGATGGAGGAGACAACATGGCTCAACCGGTGCTTTCGGCTGTGGACAAGGGCCGCGAGATCTGAGCAGCACGAGGATCCATACGCAGCCGAGGAGCGCCACTGCCGCCGCGATGCCGAAGGCGAAGGGGATGCCGCTCGCCTGAGCCGCCAGCCCGAGTAGCATCGGGCCGCCGCCCATCGCAAGATCGAGAAACACACTTGCCGTACCCGAGGCGGCACCCCGTTCGCCTGGTGCTGCGGTTGCGAAGATCGCAGAGAAGAAAGCCGGCGTGCTGAGCGTGACGCCAAAGGCCACCACGCCCGCACCGAGGGTGACGCCGATCGGTATGTTCCAGAGTGCCATGATCAGCAGGCCGCTGCCGATGATCATCAGTGCGACGGCACCCAACCACAGCGGCGGGAATCGGTCCAGAAATCGAGCGAGCGACAACCTGCCGGCGACGACGACCAGGCCATAGACGAACAGCGGTGCGCTTGTCGGCATGAGTCCCACCGCGTTGGCCTGCAGAGAACCGAAGGCGAAGAGCGCTCCCATAGCGACCACGGAGGCGAAGAAGCCGAGCGCGGGCGGGACCGCCTTCCGGTGAATCAGCTTTGCCGGACGGTCCGTCGGCGCGGCCGACCGGACGTTAGTGATCTTGGCAGCGACAGCCGCGGCGATAAGCGAGAGCATCGCAGCGCCATACCAGGCGGCGCGGAAGCCGGCGATCCTCACCAGCAGCTCACCCAGCGGCGGCCCAAAGGCCAGGCCGAGATAGAGACCGAGCGAGTTGTAGCTGGTCGCTTCGCCGATCCGGCTTGGTGGTGCCAGGTCGATGAGCGCCGCGATCGAGGCCACGAAGAATGCGGCTTCGGCCACTCCGAGAAGCAGGCGCAGCAGTACCACCAGTGCAAGGCTTTCGGCGTACGCGGTGCCGAGCATGCCGAGTGCGCTGAGCAGCGCGCCACCGACAAGGAGGGGACGCCGACCGCGGGTGTCCGCCAGGCGGCCTGCAAAGGGCCGCAGGACAAGGGCGGAAACGGCGAAGGCTCCGAACGCGAGCCCGGCTCCAGACTTGTCCGAACCGACTGGCCCAGTCACCCAAAGCGGAAGAGTGTAGATCGCGACGCCGACGGAAGTGAAGTACGCGACGTCAGCAACCGTCAGTCGGACGAAGGCGCCGGTTACCAGTCGTTCGCGGGTGTTGGGTCGGGTGCGGGCCGTGAAAAGCATCACGACAGCAGTCTGAGCGCGTGATCCCCTCGTCGGCATGGGCAGAACTACCCAAATTGTTGACCGCAGTTCACGGGTTGCGCGAAGTGATCGAAGGCAAGCGCGAGGACGATGTTGGTGATCGTGATGATCAATGCAAGAGCGACATCGATGCGCTCTCCGGAGTTCCGGGCCGTTTAGGATGTCCGCCGCCAGCCATCTAGCAGGAGGGTCGCCATGTCAGTCGCCGAAACGAAGTTCGAACCAGCCACCGTGAACGTTAGGACCAAGATCTCGGCGCTCTGGACGTCGATGCTGTTCGTCTTTGCCTACGTGGATCTCTTCAGCCTCTACCGACCTGACTTCCGGGCGGACCTCGAAGCCGCCGAGGTCGGTGGCTTCACCGTCAACCAACCATTCCTTCTTGGAACGACTGCGTATGTGGTCATCCCTAGCCTGATGGTGTTCTCCACACTCGTCCTGCAACCGCGACTCAACCGATTCGCCAATATCGCGCTGGGCATCGTGTACATCGTCACGATCGTTATTGGTGCTGTCGGCGAGTGGGGCTACTACATCCTCGGCAGCGTGGTCGAGGTCGCCATGCTCGCGGCCATCGTCTACTACGCATGGACCTGGCCGAAGCGGGCACCAACCGCCTCCCGACCCGGATGAGAGCGCTACAACGCCCGATCCATTGAGCCCAGCACGCGCATCACAACGCATCGCGCCCACAGCTCGACCTCCGACACTCGTTGATCAGTGCATCAGTTCTGCCAGATTGATCAAGAAGTCCGTGCTGCATGGCAAACATGGCGGCTCCGGCGCGGGTCGACGCGCCGATCTTGAGATAGATGTCCTGAACGTGGTGCTCGACGGTACGCCGGGAGAGCACAAGCCGTTCGGCGATCTCTGTGTTGGACAAGCCACGTGAGACTAGTCGGAGCACCTCCAACTGGCGTTCGGTCGAGGTCCGCTGGGCGGCTGCGCCGAACCGCCCGGCGAAGGCCGGCGGCCTCAATCACGGCGCTCACGGCGTCGGCGTCGAGCCGCCCAGCCTTGGCCTCGGCCTCAAGCCGGTCGGCGGCACGCGCCGGAGCCAGCGCCCGCCGGTACGGGCGATCCTCGATCAGCCGTCGGTACGTATCGGCACTGGCCAGGACGCGTGCCGGCATCGACAGCTGCGCCGATGTGGCACCTCGGTGGTAGCCGCTGCCATCGCAACGTTCGTGGTGCTGGCCCGCAAGGATGGCCAGTCGCGCGAGGGGAGGGATGCGCGCGATGATCCGCTCGCTGTGATAAGCGTGCAGCCGCGCCTGGTCCCGCTCGGTGGTGCTCAGCGGGCCGGGCTTGTCCCAGATCGAGCTGGCCACGCCGACTCGTCCAAGATCATGCAGATATCCCGCGACGCGTAAGGTGTCTGTTTCCTCACGTAAACCGAGCATTCCGGCAGCGGCGGCGGCAAGATCACCAACTCCCGCAGAATGGCCATGCAGCCAAGGACTTTTCAGATCGACCAGATTGCCGAAGGTCCGCGCCACCTCGGCCAGCTCGGCCTTCTCCACGCGGCGTACGGGAGCCGGCTCAGCGTCGAGCACCGCTTGGTAGGCATCGACATCGTCGAGATCGGCGAGCAGCTCATCGACATGCGTGATCAGCAACTCGGCGATGTCCGGATCCAGCTGGGTGCCGGAGCGCCGCCGGACCTCCGCGATGGCGACATCGGCGTTGGCATGAGAGCCGAACATCACCGCGGTCAGGGCGACCTGCATGATTCGGGCGGTCAGCGGGATCGCCTCGCCCGCTGCACGTGGGAAACCCTTGCCATCCCACTGCGCAAACATGTGCCACAGGCCAACCTGCACCGGTTCCGGGGCCCGAGCCCTCGCGAGGCCCCGCGAGCCACCTCGCAGGTCGCTGCTCGGCCCTCGGACTGCATTCGCCCAGTAGTGACGACAGTCGTCGCCAGCACTCTCGCCTTCGATCTGCCCGTCGCGTTCGCCACTCCGGGAATCCAGACGCGCCAGAGGTCCTGCGGCTCACCGGAGCTGCTCAGAAAGTTCACTCGCGTCGTGACGATGTCGTCGCCCCAGACCTTCGCCACTTCGTGCGCGTACGCCGTGCAGCCCAGGTGCTGCAGCAGCGCGGTGTAGAGCACATCGCTCACCTCCGGCTCGGTGCAGCCGAGGATTCGAGCGAGGCGCGTCGCTACCAGGCAGCGCTTCAGCGACTCCTCTAGAGGTGATCCCGTTCCGATGTCGGTGACCAGTGAGAGCCCGCCCAGCAGTTCCAGCATCCGGAACACGCGTTCAGCATCGCATAGATCAATGGACGGCCTCCCTGTGATTTTCCGGGTGGTGAGCCTGAGTGCCATGGCCCTGAGCGTGTGGATGGGCCTAATCGGTCGACGAGATCAGCCCGATGATCAGCTTTGCAGCCTCGGCGTCCTTGAGGCCTTGATGCGCGAGCGACTGCCAGGTCTCGAAGGCGACGGCGTGGCCGATCGCGGCACGGCGCAGTCGGGAGCGGCGCGGCCAGCCGGTGTCCAACACTTCGGCAACAGTCCGCGGATATGACTCGATGCCGGCGCGGATGGCGGGTGGAATCGCAGCGAGATCCCGCAGGAGATTGGCCCGCATCGCTTCCGAGGAGCGGTACCAGCCGTAGAGCGCAGGCAGTGCCGTCTTGAGCCGATCATGCGGATCGGGAATCGCAGCCCATTGACCGGGATCGGGTGCCGGATTCGCGCTCCGCCATTCTGCGCTGCAGGCATTGAAGAGCGCCTCCTCGTTGGGGAAGTGGCGGTAGAGCGTTGCCCTGGTGACACCCGCGCGCTCGGCGACGGCGCTCATCGTTGTGGCTGCCGGCCCGATGCTTCCGTGGAGCTCGATGGCGGCTTCGGGTGATCTTCGAGCGCGTCCGATCCATGGAGTCGGCTCGGGCGCGCAGTCGGTAGGCGCGGCTTCTTTTCGCAATACGCTGATGTTCAACCATTGACAACGCTCGATCGACAGCTGATCATGAGAAATGAGAATACAGCAGTGACTCGCGAAATAGGAGCTGTCGCACATGACCACGTTTTCGTCCGCTCGTCTCGCCGTCGTCCCACCCGACAGCCGGGAAGTCACCTTGGTCCCGGGATTCACTGCGACGGTCAAGCTCGCTGCCTCGGAAACCGGCGGCATCTCGATCGTTGAGCACACCTTCGACCCCGGAGTCTTGATTCCGCCCCATCGCCACACTCGCGAAGACGAGATCTCATGCGTGATCTTCGGCGAAGTCGGTTTCCGCTCGGACGGTCGTGAAGTGTCGCTTGGTGCCGGCGGCTATATCGTCAAGCCGCGCGGCGAACTGCACTCGATGTGGAATGCCGGCTCTGAGCCCGCCCGGATGATCGAGATCATCAGTCCGGCGGGATTCGAGAAGTACTTCATCGAGCTGGCCGAAGCGACCGCCGCCGCTGGTGGCCGGCCGGATCCGTCAGTCGTTGCCCCAATCGCCGAGCGCTTCGGGCTCTCGTTCGATTTCACTGAGGTGCCGGATCTCGTGGCCCGCCACAATCTGCGATCCCCACGCTCGTAACTGCGCGTCCAGCTTGTCACCCGAGCACGGTGTCCATAACCGTTTCCCGTCTTGAGCCTGCGCGTGCCTGCGGCACCGTGTGATGATCGAAGATGGCGGCAGCGGTCCAGGGTATGTCTTGACGTTTGTGCTGGAAGACGAGGCATCCGATGCCAGTTTTGGCGTATGTCTTGACGCTTGTGATGGAAAACGATGGCATCGCGGCCCCGAGATGGAGGCCTGTGCTTGTCGCCAGGTGTCTCTTCTGGGATCCGCTGTAACGTTTCCCGTCTCTGGATGGCTAACGAGTGTCAGGGGCTGGATTCAGACCCGCTTTCCCCTCTCAAGACGGGGCGTGCCTGCGGTAGGCGAGAGAATGCATGCACATGGCGAGCGAACGCTGGACCGCGTACTGGACGATGGCACCGCGGCACGGCGTCTTGCGTACCGAGGCTGCGCGCGCTCCTCGCTCCGATGAGGCGTTGGTACGCGCCATCTGCTCCGGCATCAGCCGAGGCACCGAAATGCTGGTGCACGCCGGGCACGTGCCGCCGGATATTGGCCAGTCCATGCGCGCGCCATTTCAGGTCGGAGACTGGCCGGGGCCGGTCAAGTACGGATATCTGTCGGTTGGCCTGGTGGAGGTGGGCCCCGTCCCATTGCAGGGCCACCGCGTGTTCTGCCTGTACCCGCACCAAGATCGTTACGTGGTGCCCGCGAGCGCGCTGACCCCGGTCCCAGATGGAGTGCCGAGCGATCGCGCAGTGCTGGCCGGCACGGTGGAGACCGCCATCAACGCGTTGTGGGACGCTGGGCCACGCATCGGTGACCGCGTTGCCGTCGTCGGCGCCGGAATGGTGGGTGGCATGATCACCGCGCTGTTGCGCGATTTCCGCTCCAACGACTCCAGCTCGTCGACGTGAATCCGTCGCGAGCGGGGCTCGCCGCCGCGTTGCATGTCGAATTCGTGCATCCTGACGAGGCGGCTGGGGAAAATGATCTTGTCTTCCACTGCTCGGCCACCGAATCAGGCCTCGCGCGGAGCCTACAGTTGCTGGGCGACGAGGCCGAGCTGATCGAACTGTCGTGGTACGGGATGCGTCAGCCGCGGGTGCCTCTCGGTGCCGCATTCCATTCCCGTCGGCTGGCGATTCGGGCCAGCCAGGTCGGCGCCGTCGCAGCTTCCCGGCGTGCCAGGCGAACGACCAAGGACCGGCTGGCACTCGCCATGCAGTTGCTCGAAGATCCCGTCTTCGACGTGTTCATCACTGGCCACGCACCGTTCGGTGCGCTGCCGCAGACCATGGAATCGATCTTCGACAACGGGACTGAGACACTGTGCCAGGTGATCGACTACGCAGCCGATGAGGAGGCCTGAGCATGTTCCATCTGACGGTTCGTGATCATGTGATGATCGCCCACAGCCTGCCGCACCCGTCCTTCGGTCCGGCTCAGAACCTGCATGGCGCCACGTACGTGGTCGAGCTGACGCTCTGGCGCGAAACGCTCAGCCCAGAGTCGATCGTGATCGACATCGGCGAGGCGGCCGGCGTCTTGAGCAGCGCGCTCAGTGATCTCAACTATCGCAACCTCGACGAGCATCCCGATCTCGCCGGCACGCTCACGACGACCGAGGCTGTCGCTCGGCTGATTGCGGAACGTGTGGCGACCTCACTCGCCGACCGAGACCTCAGCAGGCTGGATGTGACCCTGCGTGAGCATCCCGACGCCTGGGCGGGGTACAGCGTGACGCTTGAGTGAGATGCCGGCGTCCGGGCATGAACTCTTCGACAGGCTCAGAACGCAGCTGGGCTTTGTGACCTGGGACCGTGTCGAGCCGACCGGTGGCACCGTCTACAACCAGGCCCTCGTCGCCGAGCTGCGGTCGGGCGGCATCGATGTGCGCCTCCACGCGCTCGCAGGTCCGTGGCCGGCCGGGGATGCCATCAGCCACGATCAGCTGGAGCGGGCGTTGCGCCAGGCGCCTGCGTCATTGGTCGACGGGATCGTGGCGTGCGGTGCGCCCGATGTTCTTGCCGCCGCTGTCGGTGCTGGCCACCTGATCATCATCGTGCTGCACCTGCCGATCAGCGACGAACTCGGCCTCGAGCCGAGGCAACGCGACCGCTACGCCGCGCTCGAGGCTCGGGCTTTGGAAGTGGCATCGGGGGTCCTGTGCCCAAGCCATTGGTCTGCCGCCGAGGTCAGCCGTCGACACGGGCGCCGCGACGTTGGCGTCGCGGTTCCCGGGGTTGCTCCAGCAGGCGTGGCGCAAGGCAGTCAGCACACCGGCCTGCCACGTATCCTCACCCTCGCCTCGCTGACTCCTACCAAGGATCAGCTCAGCCTCGTCAAGCACTGGCTCAAATCTCAGACCTGGCCTGGACAGCCGCCCTGATCGGTTCCGATCAAGCCGATCCGGATTACGCCGCTCGATTGCGCGCCGAGATCGTCGCCGCCGGGCTGGGGGAGCGGATCGCAGTGCCCGGCCTGCTCGCCGGCAAGGCGCTGGACCGGGAATGGGACGCGACCGACTTGCTCGTACTCCCGTCCCGGATCGAGTCGTACGGCCTGGTCATCGGCGAAGCGCTGGCGCGTGGGATCCCGGCAGTTGTGACCGCCGGCACCGGCGCAGTCGAGGCGCTCGAGCAGGGGGCGACCAGTAGAGCTGAGGCGTCTTGGGACCGGCCCAGCGGCGCGACGCCTGGCGCGGCAATCCCTGCTGGAGATCCAGCGAGCCTGGCGGGGATGTTGCGGAGGTGGCTCAGCGAACCAACGGTGCGGCGCGCGTGGCGTCAGGCGGCACTCGCGCGACGAGATACCCTGCCCGGATGGCAGCAGACGGCAGCGGCGGCGCTGGACTATCTGGAGCGCCAGCGGAACCAATCGTCGACCCGAGCTGGCTCGCCGCCCGCGTAGCCGCCGACACCTCTGCCCGTGCCGCGACCATCGACACACTCCTCTCCGAGCTGATCAGCTACGTGATCGAGGTAGGTGGCCCCGGCGATGTTCTGGAGATCATTGATCTTGGTGCTGGTACAGGTGCAAACCAGCGCTGGCTCGCACCACGCCTGCCCCTCCGGCAGCGCTGGATTCACCTTGATCATGATCCGGTGATCAGCAGGTCAATGGCCTTGCCCGAGGAGACGGTGATCATCGACGCCAGTGTCGAGGCGCTCGATCGACTCCTGGCTGACATCCGACGGCCACCGTCGGCTCGTCACATGTTCGGCTTTGCTGGACGTGCTGACGACGGCGGAGATCGATGCGGTGTGCGGTGCCGTGATCAACAATCAAGTGCCCGTGCTGTTCAGCCTCACCGTCACCGGCGCGCTCAGCCTGACCCCGGCGGACCCGCGTGATCAGCTGCTGCTGGATGCGTTCAATGATCATCAACGGCGTGCCGGCCGGGCCGGTCCGGATGCCGCCTCGCTGGCCGTCAGCGCGCTGCTCGCCGGTGGGATGACCGTCCGCATGCAAGACACTCCGTGGTTGTTGACCGCCTCCGACGGTCAGTCGTTTGTTGCACGAATGCTCCAGGAGCGGCTCGAGGCCGCGGTTGCTCACGAGCCAGCCCTGGCCCGGACTGCGGCTGCCTGGTTCGAGCTACGACGCGTCCAGCTCGGCGCTCGGAGTGCTGCGGATCGAGCTGGCGCACAGCGACATCCTCGGCCTGCCGGGAGGACGGTAGATCGGTACGCGACTCGGCGAAGTCGAACACGGTGCAGATGTCGCGGCCCATGTTGAATCGCTGGATGGAAGCGGTCAGGGCGTCCGCGACCAGATCAGCGCCCGCGAATCGAACTCCCGGAATCCCATCACCGACCAAGATCGGTGCTGTCGTCAGATAGAGCCGATCGAGCATTCCCGCCGCCAGGAAGTCTGAGACGGTTCGCCCGCCGCCCTCCACAAGCACCTTGCCCAGACCGCGCTTCCGCAGCATCTCGAGCAGCGCCTGCGGCGGAAGCCAGTCCCGCTCGTTAGGAGAGTGACAACTTCAACATGCGGCGCCAGGTCGGTTGTGGGATGGGACTCCGACGCGACGCACCACAGAGTCCTCGCACCGCCGTCTGTCAGCACTCGGGCATCCCGGGGGATCCGCGCCGCAGGGTCGATGATCACGCGCGCTGGAGATGGTCCCGGCACGGCGCGGGTGGTCAGCTGCGGATTGTCTGTCGTGACGGTTTGGGCTCCGACGACCACCGCGTCCACTAGCGCCCGCAGCCGGTGCAAGTGCTCTCTGTCCTCTTCGCCCGAGACGTAATTGGCATCGCCGGTTCTCGAAGCGATGAAGCCATCGATGCTCTGCGCCAGCTGGGCGATGGTGATCACTGATCCGGCCGCCACCAGCGGGCCATACAGGTCCAGCAATACCGCTTCCCGCGAAGTGGCTGCCCGGTCGGGCACCCGGCCCTGCAACAACTCGCTCCACACATCGGGCAGGGCATGACCATGGTCGTGACCCATCCGGCTGCGCTTGGTGGCCAGGTAGAAAGCGTTCTCGGATGCTCGGTCACCGGCAGCGGAAGCCTCGCAGTCACCTCGATACCAAGATCGCTGAGTTGGGCACTCTTGTGGGGATTCGCCGAGAGCAGCCGGATCCGCCGCAGACCAAGATCACGCAAAATGGCGGCGGCCGCGTCGTAATCCCGGGCATCGACCGGCAAACCCAGTCGCAGATTGGCGTCAACGGTGTCAAGGCCCCTGTCCTGCAGCGCGTACGCGTGCAGCTTGGCGTGCAGGCCGATACCGCGGCCCTCATGCCCGCGGAGGTAGATGACCACACCGAGGCCCTCACGCTCGATCTCTCGCATTGCTGCGTCGAGCTGTTCGCCGCAATCGCAGCGCCGCGATCCCAACGCGTCGCCGGTGAGGCACTCGGAATGGACCCGAACGAGCGGAACATGGCCGTTGCTTCCGGCACCGTCGAGATCGCCCAGCACGAGTGCTACGTGCTCGCGGTCAGGGGCTGCGGCGTACCCATGGAGCTGGAAGGTCCCGTGCGCGGTCGGGAGCACGGTCGACACGACCCTGCGCACCCGCTGAGGTTCGGTCATCTCGCTAGCCTTCCACAGCGGCTGAGACCGCTGGAGACTTGCCTTGCGACGAGCAAGGGCGTGGCACTCATGTGGGACCTTTACCCTCGACGGCTTGTTTCCCACGTCAGCGCCAGCAGTCCTTGATCTCGCCCGAAGTACGCAGGCTACGGGGATTCACCCATCAGCCGCGTCCCCAAGATGGGTGTCTGACCCGACGCGACGCGAACGCGCATCTCCGTAGCGTCTTCAGCATGTTAGGCGTGGCGGTTCTCGCGGGAACGGTTTCGACGTTTCTGTTCGCGGCGAGCACGCTGCCCATGCTGATCAAGGCCGCACGAACCAAGGAGCTCCGTTCATACAGCCGCGGCAACCTCGTCCTAGCCAACGTAGGCAACGCAGTGCACAGCATTTACGTGGTTCAGCTGCCACCCGGCCCGATCTGGGCCTTGCATGCCTTCTATGTCGTCACGTCGGGACTGATGCTCATCTGGCATCTGCGGTACGCCAGTCGCTCGTCCCGGTCACACAGCAGCACATTCTCTCCCGGAGGTACCCATGACAACCGAACACATCGAGACCGCGATCATCGGTGCTGGCCAAGCCGGCCTCGCAACCGCGTACCACCTGCGGCAACGCGGCCGTCCCTGCCTGATCCTCGACGCCAACAAACAGGTTGGCGACAACTGGCGCGCCCAGTGGGACTCGCTGCGTCTCTACTCCCCGGCCAGGTCCGACGGCCTGCCAGGGATGCCCTTCCCAGCGCCGCGGTGGTCCTATCCGACCAAGGACCAAGTCGCCGACTATCTGGCCTCGTACGCCGAGAAATTCGCACTCCCCGTCCGGACGCTCGCCCACGTCGACCGGCTGCAAGCGGCGGACGGAAGGTACGTGCTCTGGCTGGGAGATGACCGCGTTGTCGCCGAGAATGTCGTTGTTGCGACGGGGACATTCGGCCGCACCCCGAGCATTCCAGAGTTTGCCTTGGACCTCGACCCGTCGATCCGCCAACTGCACTCGTGCGAATACCGCAGACCCGAGCAACTCAAGCCAGGTCCGGTGCTGGTTGTCGGCGCATCGCACTCAGGCACCGATGTTGCATTCGAGGTTGCGCCGACGCATCCGACGATCCTCGCCGGTCGCGATCCCGGTCAGATGCCGGTGCGTCTAGACCACTGGAGCGTGCGGGTAGTCTTTCCGATCTTTCTCTTCCTGGGACAGCACGTGATCACCCGACGCACACCCATCGGCCGCAAAGCCATGCCGGAGATTCGATCCCACGGTGGACCGATGTTGCGCGTGAAGCGAGCTGACCTGCGAGCACGCGGCGTGGAGCGAGTCCTGGCTCGCGTGACGGGCGTGCAGGACGGGCGACCGGTCCTCGATGACGACAGAGTGCTCAACGATGTAACCAATGTCGTGTGGTGCACCGGATTTCGCCAGGTGTTCGACTGGATCGACCTGCCGATCTTCGGCGCTGACGGCTGGCCGCGCGAGTTCCGTGGCGTGGTGCCGGAAGCTCCGAGGCTTTTCTTCTGTGGGCTGGCGTTCCAGTACGCGTTCAGCTCGACGGTGCTCGCCGGAGTCGGCAGAGATGCCGCGTACGTCGCGCAGCAGATCGACGCAAGATCGGAAAGGTTCGTACGCAGTCGCCGCCTGAGCCCTGTGGCGCGTAATCTCTGAGCGGGAGGCTGCGCAATGGGCGTCGAGCGGGACAAGACCATCGACGAGCTGCTGCAAGGCTCGCGAGGCGTTACGATCGTCGCGACTGGGCGCTCGCCTTCGAGCGGCTGCAGAGTGCCGGCGACCTCAGCGTTGCTGACACGATGGCTCTCGCGACTGCTGCTTTCCTCATCGGTGACGCTGACGAGGCCGTTCGGGCTCTGCAGGCCGGCTACCAGGACAGAATCAAGAACGGTGATGCGCTGGGTGCCGTGCGCTTCGCCTTCTGGCTTGGCTTTGTGCTCAATACCCGTGGAGAGATGGCGGTCGGCGGCGGCTGGGTCGCTCGAGCGCGAACGCCTTCTCGAGAGCCAACCCGAGGACATCGTCGAGCGTGGCTACTTCCTGATCCATGAGTTCTTCCAACACCTCGGTCGTGGCGACTCTGCTAGGGCCGAGGAGACAGCTGCGCGGGCGGTCCAGATCGGGTCGCCGCTTCTCCGACCAAGACCTGATCGCTCAGGCGTTGAATTGCCAGGGCCGGGTCATGATCTACTCCGGCCGTATCTCGGAAGGGCTGGCATTGCTCGATGAGGCGATGGTCGGGATCTCGGCTGGAGAGGTCTCGCCCATCTTCGCTGGGAATGTCTACTGCTCCATGATCGAGGCGTGCCAGGAACTGTCGGATTTCTCGCGTGCAGCTTCGTGGACTATCGCCCTGACCAAGTGGTGCGACGCACAGCCGGGCCTGGTTCCGTACACCGGACAGTGCTCGGTCCACCGCGGCCAGATCATGCGGTTGCGCGGGGCTTACGACGAAGCGCTGGCCGAGTTCGCGCTCGCTCACCGCCGGTATCGCTTGGAGGGTGCGACGGCCCCAGCGGCACTGGCGCTGACTGAGCAGGGTGATGTGCTACGCCATCGTGGCAAGCTCGACGAGGCCGAGGCGTGTTACCAGCAGGCTGCCGAGCTCGGCCACGAGCCGCAGCCCGGGTTGGCATTGTCCTGGCTCGCGCGCGGTCGTACCGCCGCAGCTGTCTCGGCGATGCGGCGTCTGCTCGCCGAGGCGCAGGGACCAGTTCGCCGATCCTGGATGCTGCCAGCCGGCGTCGAGGTCATGGTGGCTGCTGGGCTTCTGGACGAAGCTCGCCCGTATGCCGAGGAGCTCTCCGAGATTGCCGCATTGTTCGGCAACCCCGCAGTCAGAGGCAATGGCCGCGTACGCGGGAGCCAACGTCAGGTTGGCCTGCGGCGAGGTAGAGGATGCGCTCGTACAGGCCCGCGAATCGACCCGACTGTGGAACGACATCGGCTCACCGTACGAGGCGGCTCGGGCTCGGGTCCTGGTCGCGCGGGCACTGCGCGAGCTCGGTGATGAGGATTCGGCAACAACAGAATTTGCGGTCGCGCGCCGTGCCTTGGCTGACGTGGGTGCTGCGTCGGCCGCGCAGGATATCGACAGGCTTCTGGGACGAACACGGCCCGGCGGTCTCACCGAACGTGAAGTCGAGGTGCTCAGGCTGGTTGCCGAAGGGCGAAGCAACTCCGACATTGCCCGAACGCTGGTACTGAGTCAGAAGACGGTCGAGCGGCACCTGAGCAATATCTTCACCAAGCTGAACGTGCCGTCGCGGACGGCGGCCGCGGCGTACGCACACGAGCACGGGCTCATGCCCTGAAGTGGCTTGACTCGGTGATTGTCACGACGGCACCCATGGGTCGTGCCAGCCGCCGCATTCGTCCGCCAGACCTTCCGCCGGAGCTGGGCCCCATGAGCCGGGGGTGTAGGACTGCACAACTGGTGCTGCATCGAGCAACGGCTGCATGATCCGCCAGGTTTCTTCCACACCATCCTGTCTGGTAAACCGGGTCGCCTGGCCGACCAGTGCAGCGTGCAGCAACACCTCGTACGGCGTCGGTCCCTCGCCACCCTCCGCGGCGAACGTCATGTCCAAGGTGACCGCCTCCGGACGCAGGCTGGCGGCCCGCCGTGCATCGAGCCTGAACCGCACGCCTGTCAACGGATCCAGCCTGATCACGATCTGATCCGGCTCGGCGTCGCGATCGCCCCATAAGCCAAAGCCCAGCCGAGGCGGATCCTGGAACACCAGACGCACCTCGGTCTGGGTAACCGGCAGCCGCTTGCCCGCACGGATCAGGAACGGAACTCCGGACCAGCGCCAGTTGTCGATCTCCAGTCGCAGACCCGCGAATGTCTCGGTGGTGGAGTCCGCGGCGACCCCGTCGATGCTGCGGTATCCCTCGTACTGGCCGCGTACGTAGGCAGCCGGATCGGCTTCGGGCATGGCCTTGAAGAGCGCCACCTTGGAGTTGCTCAGCGTCGCCGGGTCACCGCCCGCCGGAGGTTCCATTGCGACAGCCGCTATGACCTGCATGAGGTGGTTCACCACCACATCCCGCAGCGCGCCGACAGGGTCGTAGAAATGGCCACGATCTTCAACCCCGAAGGCTTTCCGCCATAGTGATCTGTACGCACTTGACGTAGTTCCGATTCCAGACCGGCTCGAGCATGGTGTTGGCGAACCGCAGGTACAAGATCTCCTCGAACCCCATCTTTCCGAGGTAGTGGTCGATCCGATACAGCTGCGACTCATCGACGTATTGGTGGAGTTCCTCTGCCAGTGCGCGTGCCGATGCCAGGTCATGGCCGAAGGGTTTCTCCACGACGACCCGTCCGGTCTTGGTGAGGCCTGCTTGGGTGAGCCCTTTGATGGCGGTTGCAAACAGGAACGGCGGGATCTCGAGGTAGAACACCGGATACTGGGCACCGTTCATCGCCGCACCGACTCGCTGATAGGTCTCGGCATCGGCAAAGTCGCCATGTACGTAGGAGAGTCGGGCCGCGAACCGCTCGAAGATCGTGTTATCCAGCTCCTCGCCAGTGCCGGTGATCGACTCCCTCGCACGTTGCACGAGTTGATCAACAGTCCAGTCCCTGGACGCCACACCAACGATGGGGCACTGGAGAAGCCCGCGCTTTTCCAGCCGGTACAGCGATCGGAATGTCATCACCTTGGCCAAGTCTCCGGTGATACCGAAGATCACGAAGACATCGGCCTGCTGCTGTCCTGATTCCGCCGAACCGTCACGTCCCACCATCGCCGACCTCCTGAACCCGAGTAGGCAACCAGCAACCCTGACCGGAGAGAGCCCGACGCCCTATCGGTCCCGTGCCACGACGCTACGGCGAACCGGCGGAGCCTGTCGTCACCCCGCCCGGGTGAAGCGCTGGGTACCTCGGAATCTTCTCCACGGCTCGCACAACGGTGCCTTGATCGGGAATGGCAGCAGCAAGGTAGGGCTCATCGTTCGCTATCTGGTCGATGGGAGATCATCGCACTTGGAAGAATGATCGAGTTCAAAGGAGTGTCAATGGCTGACAACTATGAAGGAATCGGGGTCCTGATCTTGGGCGGCGGTCTTGCTGGTGTCGCGTGCGCTCACAAATTGGGTGATGAGGGCGTGGACGTGACGCTGGTGGACCGCAATGACTATCACCAGTTCCAGCCCTTGTTGTACCAGGTGGCCAGTTCGCAGTTGCCTGCTGAAGATATCGCCAGGCCGCATCGGACGATCTTCAAGGACTACCCCTCGGTAACCCTCGTGGCGGCGAACGTGGTGGCCGCCAGCTTGGCCGAACGCAGCCTCGGAGTTGTCCGATGGGCGGACCCTGACCGGATCACATCTGGTCATGGCGGCAGGTGCGCGGCCGAACTTCTTCGGCGTCGCAGGTGCGGCGGAGCACGCGTTCCCGCTGTACTCCGTGGCCGACGCCGAGCGGTTGCGCCGGCACCTGCAGGGACTGCTCAAGGAGGCGATGTCCGCTGACGGCCCGCCCGAGCCTGGCATGCTCGATGTAGTGGTGGTGGGCGGTGGCCCGACCGGGGTGGAGACCACCGGGGCGTTAGCAGAGTTGATGAATGCGTTGTCGAGTACGGGCCGGCTCGATGTACCGGGCCAGATCACCATCGTCGACCATGGGTCCGCCCTGCTCGGCCAGTTCTCGAGCAAGGCTCACCACTATGCCGTCAAGAAGCTGACCGACGCCGGAGCGGAGATCAAGCTCGAGTCAGGCGTCACCGCGGTTCATCCCGATCATGTCGAGCTCGCGGACGGCAGCACTGTCCCGGCTCGGACAGTGGTGTGGGGAGGCGGCGAGTCAGGCTCAGCGATCGCGCAAACCGCTGGATCTGTTCCCGGCCGGGGCGGACGAATCGACGTCCTGCCAGATCTGACAGTGAAGGGCTTCCCGGGCGTTTACGCGGTCGGCGACGTCGCGAACATTCCTTCCGATGACGAGGGTGGCCGGGCGTTACCGCAGCTCGGCTCTGTGGCTCAGCAGTCGGGCCGATGGGCGGCCGAGAACATCCTGCGTGAGCGTCGCGGAGAGCCAACGAAACCGTTCGTCTACAAGGACAAGGGCATCATGGCGATGATCGGCCGCAACGCGGCGGTCGCTGAGGTCGGGAAGCACCATCACCAGGTCGACGGCCCAGTTGCGTTCGCCGCCTGGCTGGGTGTCCACGCGATGCTATTGAGCGGAGCGCACAGCAAGACGGACGCATTTCTCAGCTGGGCGTGGGACTACTTCGACCGCGATCATGCTGCCACTGTCGAAGCTTCCTCGTCACCACATCGCATCGCCTGGGGTGAGGACGAGCAGGACGTACCCCATATTTCGCTTGACCGACCCGAAGAGCCGACAAGCACCGCGCCCACAACTGCTTGAGGAGTCACGAAAAAGGCATCCTTGCAACAATTAGCGGGTGATTCATCTGCGTGTGGTCAGCCCGCCCGATGTCACCACCATGCTCATGCCAGCGCTTCGCACCGAGCCTGCGGTGATGAATCTGACGCTGCATTCTGGAGGCGGCCAGTAATCCAGACGGCGATGCGGTGCATTTCGACGTGCTCAATGGTGCGGCCAACGATGTCATTGGGCGCCTTCGCGACCTTGGGTTGGCACAGCGGGGCTCGATCGTAATGGAGAACGTCGACACGTCGATCTCAACGCTCGCCGACCGCATGACCGCAAGCCGTGGTCGGTTCCAGCGGTTCGCACCCGTCTGGGCCGAGGTTGAAGCCAGGCTGACGACTGAGGGGATCTTCCCGCCAAGCTGGTACTCGCTGCTCGTCATCGCGGGGCTGATCGGTGCTGTGGGGATCCTCACCAACTCTCAGATCCTGATTGTCGGCGCCATGGTGGTCGGCCCGGAATACGGCGCCATTCTCAGCCTCGCCTTTGGCGCGACACGCCGTGATTTCTCACAGATGGCACGCAGCGCGGCTGCGCTGGTGATCGGCTTCAGCCTGGCAGTTGTTGCTGCACTGCTGCTGTCGCTCGTGGTCCGATGGGCCGGGCTGGCGCCCGCGGGCGTACACGTTGGGGATCCGCCCGGTCTCGAACCTGATCGACACGCCTAATTGGTTCTCCCTCATCGTCGCGGCCCTAGCTGGCGTGGTGGGCGTGATCTCACTCACCGAAGCGCGGTCGAGCACGATCATCGGAGTGTTCATTTCGGTGACCACTATCCCGGCGGCCTCGGACATCGGTCTGTCTGCCGCTTTTGGGAGCTGGGCAGAGGCCTGGGGCTCGTTTCTCCAACTGCTGCTCAACATTTCGGTCCTTACCGCTGTTGCAATCCTGGGGCTTCCTGCACAGCGGGCCCTCTGGCAGCGAGCGAGCCGTCGGGCCCCGCTGCGCCGTCCAGTTGACACAGATCAGTAGGCGTGTCGACCTCACGGCTCGGCGTTGCCGCTGGTCATCCTCAGCGTCCTGTGCGGGGTGGGCAGCCTGGTGCTGCTGATCACTCAGCCTCGCCCCGATCGGGGTGATCACCCAAAGTCTGTCCGCTCAACCGACTCGCCGCGAGCAACCAAAACCGTCGCGACCATCTCTGGCGGGAACAGGCCGTGCTCGACGATTCCGGGTGTCGAGGCCAGCTCTTGAGCCAGCGCCCTTGGGTCGCCAACAGGGCCCTCGTAATCGGCGATCACACCGCCATCGGGACTCAGCGGAACATCGCGGAGTCTGACTTGCCCGATGCGGTGCATGGTCGCTCGCAGCCCGTACGACAGCAGCTCCAGAGGTATCGGTGCACCCAACACATCCACGGGCTTCGACGCATCGGCGATGACGACGAAACGGTCGGCCGCCGCCACCACGAGTTTCTCGCGGGTGTGCGCAGCTCCGCCGCCTTTGACGAGCCAACCGTCAGGGGCGATTTGGTCAGCTCCGTCGATGGCGATGTCGAAACGTTCGATCTCCCCATAGGGCTCGACCCTGATACCCAATTCGCGCGCTGCGCTTTCGGTCCGAGGGGACGTGGCGACGCAGGTGATGTCGAGCGACCGGCGGGCCAGCGCTGGAAGGAGGAAGGCAACCGTTGAACCGGTGCCGAGCCCGACTATCATCCCGTTCTCCACCAACTCCGCCGCCGCCTCGGCAGCAAGCTGCTTCTCTCGCTCAATGCTCATGCTTTCTCCTAGCACGCGCCGGTGTCGGCGAGCACGAGCGACGCGCTGCCTCCCAGTTTCTTTCTCTGTGTTCTTCTCTGGGCGAGCGCATCGCGATCCTTGTGCCACGTCGCGTCCTCTGCTGACACTCCGCGCTACTTCGGGCTGACGCGAGGTGTAGGCAGCGAACGCGAAGTGAGCGGACTATCGCGAAGTGATCAAGACGCCGACCTTGCGAAGGCCCGCAGCACTCGATCGCGAACGACACCCGGCCGATATAGGTCCGCCCACAACCAGCGGACAATCTGCCATCCCAGGTCGCGGAGCGCGTCCTGCCGGACCTTCTCGGCGAAGATCACGTCCTCCAGCGACGTGTCCGGGCTTCAGCAGTCGATCCGCTACTTGATCTTGCCGTCGAATTCGCCGATCGTTCGCTGCTCCTTCCAGCAAAAAGGTCGACACGGGCGACAAACTTCCCATGCGCGTCAGGTAGATACTCTTTGCTGCGGCTCCGGCGGCGGGGCAATCCGTCTTCGTGAAGGCGTACCCGGGCTCACCGACTCACCAGGGCTTTCACTGCGAGGATCGAAGAGCGCGATGGCACGTCTGGCCTGCCGGATCCCCGGCCAGCGGCTCATCTCGGCGAGCTGCGCGTCGAGAGCTGCGCGTACCAGGCCGTACGCCAGTGCGCGGTCGCCGGCCAGCCACTGCCTGCTCGAATTGGGACAGTACGACAAAGATCGAGCACCGTGACGTGCCAGCGAGGTCACCGGCACACCATCGATCGTCGTGATTTGATCATCGGCCAGCGGCGCGGTGTGCACATGCACGACGGAGCGCCGGTTCCCGCCGCTGCTGCGGTTTCGGCTCACGTGCACGGAAGATCACGGCGATGAGCGCTCGATGAGCGGCCGTTGAGCCGAGTGTGAGCCGGCTGCGGATGCTGTCTTCGTACCAGCCGCCAAGCCCACGGAAGCGAGAAGCATGTCCAGCACCGCCGTCGCGACGTACGTTCACGCCCGCGATCCGATTTCCCAAGCCGGGGTGGTCGCCCAGCTCCGGATGCGTCCCGAAGTTCGGGTCGTCGATACGCCAGCCGAGGCAACGGTCGCGGTGATGATCGCGGATACGGTCGATGACAACACGACCCGGGACCTGCGAGCCATGCGCAAGGACGGCCGGCCACGGTTGATGCTCGTTGCGACGTCGGTCGACGATGCAGCGCTGGTCGCCGCGGCCGAAGCCGGCGTGGCGGGCCTGCTGCGCCGATGCGACGCGCGAGCGGAGAGACGCTGATCAAGACGATCGTGAAGGTAGCCTCCGGCGAAGGAGAGGTACCGCCCGATCTTCTCGGCCGGTTGCTGGAGCAGGTTGGCCGGTTGCAGCGTCAGGTGCTCGCCCCTCGTGGCCTGACCTTCTCCGGTCTGACCCCGCGGGAGACTCAGGTGCTCCGGCTCGTTGCCGACGGGTTCGATACCGGCGAGATAGCGCTGCGGATGTGCTACAGCGAGCGGACAGTGAAGAACGTGTTGCACGATCTGACCACCCGGCTGCAACTGCGCAACCGGACGCACGCCGTCGCCTACGCCGTACGCGAAGGCCTGATCTGATCGGAACTGATATGGACCAGGACGCCGTTGGGTGAATGATTGGAGCGCGGGGGTCTTGCGGCGAACCTGGAGGTGATCACGATCGACCTGATCTGTGAGGTGTGTGGCACCTCAATCCCCCAGGGCACAGAGTTCTGCACCAATTGCAACAGCTATCTCGCGTGGGACCGCTCCGTGCTGGCCAAGCCTTCAGGGCAGCCCTCGAAGTCGACTCCGCCCGCATCCAACCAGGCGCCCCCAACTCCACAGAAGGAATGGACGGCCCAATCGACACCATCGGCCGGCAGTGCGGCTGGTGGATATCCGAATGCCGCACCAGCCGATCAGGGTTACGCCAACCAGGGCTATGCCGACGGGGGCTACGGGGGCCAGGGTTACTACAACCCGGGATACGACCAGGGCGCCTACTACCCAGGCGGCGCCGGATACGCGCCAACACTGGAGCAGCCGGGGTATACCGACATGAGTTGCCCGAGCTGCGGCACGATCAATCCGAATACTCGCCGCTTCTGCTCCCACTGCGGCTATGCATTCTTTACGGCGGGTTGGACCCGTACGCCGGCTACTACACCTCGCCTGCCAGTCAGGCGGCGCAGGATCGGGCCGCGCGCAAGGCGTACCGGCGCTCACTCCCACCGCTCTACCGCTGGCGGCGAGTGATCATCGGCGTGGCGGTGGCGGCGTTGCTCATCGCCGCTGGCGTACTGCTGCGCAGTGATCCAGTCGGAATAGTGAAGGGCGCCTGGTACGGGCTCAGGCAGGAGTATGTCTGGGTCAAGCCGGTCCAGGCCACGGTCATACCGCCCGAGGCGACTGCACCGAAGTCCGACCCGGCCGCCTTGGTCGACGAGTCGGAAAACGAGTGGACCATGAACTGGACGCCGACTGGTGAGTCGGCCTGCGGGCCCGCACCCGGTACCGGGTTCGTGGTGCTCACCTTTGCGCCGACCCGGATTCGCCTGATTCAGATTGCGCCGGGTCTGGCAGAGAGCAATCCGCAACGCAAGCTTCAACCGCTGCCTCACGTAGTGGGAATCGCTTTCGACGACGGCAAATGTCATTCGGTGAACCTGACGGCCACGCCCAATCAGCAGGAATTCAAGATCGACAGCGGGAAGCCGGTTACCCGAGTGCTGATCGGCATCGGTTCGGCCTATCCCGCCGCGAACGGGCAGCCGCTGATCAGCCTCACCGAGGTGATCTTTGAAGGCCTACCCCAGCTAAGAGTCAGCGCTACGGCGGGTCTGGCTGCGCCGCGACACACGCCTCGCCAGTGGCATTGGTGATGTTGACGCATTGGTTCTCGGCGTCGATCTGCGTGTCAAACGGCCCGATGTAAACCAGGAACGACTCCTCGGTCGGCGTTGAAGGCGGCGTAGTTCCGCTGAGCAGCATTCGCGGGTAGAAGCGAGTGTCGAGATACTTCGCCTGCACTCCCATGCCGGCCAGCGTCTGCACCTTGGCTTGGGCATCCGCTTCAACGTGAGCAGATTTAGGCAGTACGGTCGCGACCGCGATCCACTTCTGCTTCATGATCGGGTCGGTGTTCGGGTCTCCCGGGGTCACACCGCCTGAAGGTGTCGAAGGCGGCGCAGAGGAGCTTGCCGGGGGTGTCGGACTTGCTGGTGGAGTAGGCGATGCTGTGGGGCTTGGCGATGGGGAGGGTGGCGCGGTTTTGGCACACACCTTCTCCGAGACCGGGCCAGTCAATCCGTTGGCGGTCGCGCTGAGGCGGAAGCAGACGTCGGTAGCGGGGTGAGCTTGCTCACGATGTAGGAGTTGACAGCCCCGGGCAGCTGCTCGACGGCGGTCACGCTGTCGGTCTTGGGATCGACGTGCTGCAGGTTGTACTGCTGCACTTGGTCGATCGGTGCCCAAGTGAGCGCAATGCTGTCGGGTCCGGCTGTCGCGGCTGTCAGTGTTGGCTTGGGCGGTGCACCTCGCGGAGCCAGCGGCTCGTCTGCGACAGGTCCCCGCATGAGGAGGTACGCGATCAGCGCAATGATCCCTGCGAGTATGAGGGCAAAAGAGCGATGACGCCCTTGGACAAGATCGGCTTCTGATTGAAAGCGGCATCGATCACAGGCCGTGAGGGATCTCCGTATCCCATGCCCGCTGTAGGCGGTGGTCCGGCGGCCGCATCCACCCGTTCGCCAACTACCTGGAAGGGGAGCCGGGTAGGCGTACCCCGCAGGACCGGATGTCGGGTACGCGCCGACAGTCGCACGGTTGCCGTACCACCAGGCGGCAGATTGACGTACTCCGGGCTGACATAGAAGCCGAGCGCCGTGTCTGGGTCACTCGCAGCCATTCGTAGCTGGGCCGGTGCGTTGCCCCAGTTGCTGAGCTGGATCACGTGACGACCGCGCCACCGGCCTGAAGAGGTCACCGGGATGATCTTGGCCTGCACGCCGTAGACCTCGCCGATGTCTATGTCACCCTCGGCGACGGCGCTGGCATTCGGGTCCAGGGTTGACCGTGCCATCACGCCGAAGGGCTGCACCCCGCTGGGAACGCCGGTCCCGGTCGGCGGTGAAATGACCACGGCTGCTGTCGTTTCCTGCTGCGGGTAGACCGACACCTCCGGCGGTACGACCTCCGCCCAGGGCGCCAGCGGACCGAGTACCTGCAGCTGGTAGCCCTCGACGAGGGTGCCCGGATTGGTGACGGTGACGGTGACGCGAGCCTGACCACCGGGTTGGGCGGAGGTGCGCTCGGTGTCCAGACTGATCAGCGGGTCCGCCACATGTCGAATCCTAGGCTCACCGCACCATGACAGGCAGCCCCTTCGCCGACTGCAAGAGCTTGCCGCTCGAGTAGGTGAGGTTGATCCGCGGCTGGCGAGCGACGAATGGGTTCCTCCTGCCCGAAGGGGCAATGCGGGATGCCCCCAAGACGGTTCTGCGACTGCTGGTTCGCTGCCGGACTCCTCACCAGACTGATCGGTGTGATCCACGAGGTGGACTCTGCGCTGCGCACGCTGATCGACCGCGAGGCGGGGATTCGCGACGTCGAGGTGGTCTTCGACGCGCCGACTCGCGAGTGGGCGAGCCGCCGTACCACGCCGACCGTCGACGTCTATCTCTACGACATCCGCGAGGACCTGCGCCGGCGGGAGCGCGGCGTACTGAACGAATACAACGACGACCAGACTCGTATCGTCGGCCGGCATCTGCCGCCGCGGCATTTCAAACTGTCCTACCTGGTCACTGCATGGACCCAGCGGCCGGAGGACGAACATCGGCTGCTGTCGGCGCTGCTCGGTGCGTTTCTTCGCTACGACGCGCTGCCGGCGGACATGCTCAGTGGTCCGTTGGCCGAGATCGGTCTGCCTGTGCCGCTGACGGTTGGCCTGCCACCGCCGGAGGACCGCGGATTCGCCGACGTGTGGTCCGCGTTGGGCGGCGAGCTCAAGCCGTCGATCGACGTCGTCGTCAGTGCCCCTATCAACACCGGCCAGCAGTTCGAGGTCGGGCCCCCGGTCACGACGCCGCCGATCTTCAACTTTGGCGGCTCCAGCGATGTGCCGGTATCGGAGCCAGTCGGCCTCACGGTCGAGGAGCCGGAGCAGTCCACGGCACCGGAACCGGCCGGGAAGTCCGGACGCGGCGGCAGGCCGAAGCGAGCCGGGGCGGCCCAGACGGCTGGAAAATCGACACGAGCGGGTACGCCGAAGCGTGCTGCGACACCGCCGGCAGAGGTATCAGAACCATCCGAGTCGCCAGAACAGACGCGATGGCCGTCGCGAACCGGAGTGCCGGAGCGGGAGCCGGCTGTGGACGAGCGAGCGGGCGTACCGCCGCAGACCATTCGCGGGCCTAGTTCCGGCGGCCCAATCCGAGTATCGATGCGGCGTCGGGTGATGATCAAGAGGACTTCATGACCGCTGGCCGCGCTGCGCGATCGGAGGGAGCTTCTGGGACTGCCAGAGACTCACTCGGCTATCTGCTGGCTCGAGCCGCCGTGGTGGAGCAACGGGTACGCGAACTGGTGGCGGAGCGGCGCACCGCCGATCCGGCTCCGGACGACCCCTTTCGCGGCCTGTACCTCACCGATGACGCCGTCGACGAGCTGCTCGGGTCAGCCGCCGCCGAGGGCGTCGTCATTGATCATGAGGAACTCGCACAGCTGAATGCTGAAGCGGAGCAGGCCGAACGATCTGGAATCGACATCCGGATCCGCCGGTTGGCCCGGGAGGCGGGATTGACCTCACTGGACGTCGAGTTGCTCATGATCTCCTTGCTTCCTGATCTTGACTCCCGATTCGAGCGGCTGTACGGCTACCTCAACGACGATGTCACCCGGCGCCGTGCCTCGGTCGGACTTGCCTTGCAGCTGGCCGGCGGCCTCCGGTCTGAGCGCCGCCGGCTCGATCGCGGCTGGAGCCGAGCCGGCCGCTGGTGAGGCAGGGTCTGGTCGTCGTCGAGGATCTGGAGCGCCCATGCTCACTCGCGGGCTGCGGGTACCGGATCGGGTCATCGCCCATCTGCTGGGCGATGATGTCCGGATGCCGAGGCTGGCCGGACTGATCGATCGACGTGGCCGGTTACCGAACCGATCTCTCGACCCAGCTGGCGCATGCTCTTGCCGCAGGCGTACGCCTGATCCACTTGAAGGAGCGGCTCACTGGCAGCGGCGCAGCCATCGGCAGTCGCGGCCTTGGCGCGAGTTCGGTACCGCGGCCGTTGTACCTGGATCTTGGGCGGCTAGCCGCCGTACACGATCCTCGGTGGTCGCATCGCTCGCTGTTCGGGAGGCGTTGCTGGGTGGCGCCGGCCTGGTTGCCGGGCCGATCGAGCAGGTTGCGGAGTCGCATGCCGATGTCGTGCGCTGGCTCGCGGAGACGGAGATTCCGGTGCTGCTGTTCGGCTCTTCGACCTGGGATCCGCAGTGGTCGACTCGGAATCCGCTGGCGGTTGACGCGCCGGTACTCACGGTGGGCGACCGCATCGAGTTGTGGGCGCGCGAGCTGGGCGCTGTCCGGCCACAACGCCACGGCGGGGCTTAGTGCCGAAGGGCTCGCCGGCCATCTCCGCTGGGGCCAGCTCAAGTGCAGCGGGCCGTCGACGCCGCACGTACCTCGGCCGAATTGCGTGACGGCCACATCACCGCCGAGGATCTGCGACGCGGCGTACGCGCCCAGAACGCCGCCGGGCTGGAACGGCTTGCTCGCCGGATCGAGCCTGAGGTCGGTTGGGACGATCTGGTGCTCGCGCCGAACGTACGCCGCGCGCTGGTCGAGCTCGCTGCTCGGGCGCGGCATCGGGACACGGTACTTGCAGAGTGGCGGATGCGCCGAGGCGGAGGTCGTGGTCGAGGAGTCACGGCACTTTTCGCTGGCGACTCGGGCACCGGGAAGACCATGTCCGCGGAGGTCATCGCTCGCGATCTTGGTTTGGACCTCTACACGGTGAACCTCGCGACAGTGGTCGACAAGTACATCGGAGAGACCGAAAAGAATCTCGAGCGGATCTTCGCCGAGGCCGGCGGTGTGAACGCGGTGCTGTTCTTCGACGAGGCCGATGCGATCTTCGGCAAACGCAGTGACGTCAAAGACGCTCATGATCGTTACGCCAACATCGAAAGCGCATACCTATTGCAGCGGCTCGAGACCTTCGACGGGCTTGCGGTGCTGGCAAGCAACCTGCGAGCCAACATTGACGAGGCTTTCACCCGGCGGCTGGACGCGATCATCGACTTCCCGGCGCCGACGCCTGAGCTGCGCCGCGCGCTATGGGTGCACTGCCTGGCTGCGCCGCTGCCGCTAGCCGATGATCTTGATCTGGACTTCCTGGCCGAGTCCTTCGAGATGGCCGGTGGCAACATCCGCTCGGCATCCACCACGGCGGCCTATCTGGCCGCCGCCGCTGGCAGCCTGGTGTCCATGCAGCACATCATCGCTGCCGTCGAGCAGGAATACCGCAAACTTGGCCGGCTGGTGCTGGAACGGGAGTTCGGCCACTACTACCCACTCACCCAGTGACGTGCGAGAGTTTTGATGAACGGCTCAGGAGGTCAACCATGCATCACCATCTGAACGAGGAGCGGCAGGATTCGCTGCGCCCCAAGGGATCCCGGATCGACACTGACCGCGAGACACATCCTGGCCGGGCCGTGCTGCACGGACGCGGGGATGTGCTGGACGCGGATGCCATTCTTGGCCTGCAACGCACTGTGGGCAATGGTGCCGTGACCTCGTTGCTGGAGGAGGAACGCTCACCGGTGCACGACGTGATCAAGTCGGGTGGGCGTCCGCTTGAGCCCGACGTCCGCGAGGACATGGAGGCGCGGCTCGGCCACGACTTCTCCGACGTACGCGTGCACGATGACACAGCGGCAGCAGCGTCGGCGACCGCGGTCAACGCGCATGCCTACACCGTCGGCTCCAACGTGGTCTTCCAGCGCGACAAGTACGACCCGTCAACGCAGGATGGCAAGACCACGCTGGCCCACGAGCTGACCCATGTCGTCCAGCAACGAAGTGGGCCGGTAGATGGGACATCGGCGCCGGGTGGCATCAAGATCAGCAATCCCTCCGATCGTTACGAGCGGGAGGCAGCGGCCAACGCCGATCGGGTGATGTCTGCACCGGCCCCGGTGCAGACTGCAGCTGTGTCGGCTACGGGACCTTCGGTGCAACGCCATGCGACCGAGGAGGAGCCTGGAGTGCAGGGCATGTTCGTGCAGCGGCAGGAGGAGGAAGAGGAGCAGGTCCAAGGCTTGTTCGTGCAGCGCGCCGAAGGTGAGGAAGAAGAGGAGCCGGTGCAGGGCCTCTACGTCCAGCGCGCTGAGGGTGAGGAAGAGGAAGAAACTCCGGCCTGACGGGCTGGCCTCGTCCGCTGTCAGTTCGGCGGCGGCTCGAGGGCCCAGCGCAGCGCGTGCATGGCAGAGCGGCCAAGTGGTCTGATCAGTGCGCGTTCGGTCACCGGAAGAGCCGGCAGCAACAGCTCGGTACGAGCCCATGCCGGCAGGATCGAGACGGCGCTGGCGGCGAGCAGGTGGTAGGCGACGCGCGTAAAGCCGGTGAACGGTGGGTTCACGATCAGGAGATTGCTGGCCTCGCGAGCATGTCCCGACCCGCTGAGCTCGGGGCGGTAGCTCTCCATGATGGCGCTCAGTTCACTGACACTGCTCGGTGGATCGATGACGCCCACCTGAGCAGCAATCAATCCCGTTTCGCGCAGGTATTCGTCCGCTTCCGCCGAAGTCAGCTGCTCGGCACCGAAGGCCTGGAAGGCCGTGAGAAAGCTGTCCACCTCAGCGACGTGGACCCACATCAGCAGGTGCGGATCGTCGGCAGCGTACGGTATCCCGTCCGGAGTAGTGCCCCTCACTCGACGATGAATTGCGCGTACGGCCGCGATCGCACGCTCGGCATCAGGCACCGTGCCGTACGTGGTCAACCCGACGTACCTGCTGGTGCGCTGGAAGCGTCCCCAGAAATCGCGGCGAAAGCCTGCATGATCAACGACGGCCTGCAGCGCCAGCGGATGAAGTGCCTGCAACAGCAGCGCACGAATCGCACCGATGAACATCGACGCATCGGCATGGACCCGCCAAATCGCATCCTGCTCATCGAACCAACGCTCGCCGTCTCGCCAGATTTCGGCATGTTGTGCCTCGAAGTCACCAGCAAGCCGGTCCCGCACGGCCTTCGCGATGCTGGCCTTCGGGTTGACGAGCGTTCCGATCGCCATGTGGGGAGCGTACGCGGGGCCGGAAAGTTCAGCCGCGACGCGCGAACACCGTCAGACGGTCGGCGGGGCCTTGCTTGCGTCGGGGACGATGATCCACATCACGATATAGATCACAGATTCCGGATCCGCCGAAGACGGCCAGTAGCAAAAACAGCACCCGCATCAGCGTCGCGTCGACATTGAAGTACTCGGCCAGGCCGCCACACACGCCGGCGATCATGCGCTGAGTTCGACTGCGATACAACTTGCGCGAGTTCTTCCATCTCACGCGACCTCCTCGATATGTGCCCTGTCCCTATGTTCTCGATCGCTGTGAGGAGTCGGCAAGGGCTGCCCCAAGGGGCACTCTGTGCTGCCCCGCGTGTCTGCCCTGGCCGCGGGCTGTGGTCAGCGGCTTGCTCGGAGATCCTCAGACATATGGGCGGCGTACGTCAGGCGGCCGACACTGCCAAAAACCAGGCCACTGACGCGCTGAAGAACGCCCGCGTGAAGACTCGCGCAACTCCACGGTCCCCGGCCAGTGGGTCCGCAGAGCTCTTATCGCCCTCCAACGCAGCGCGGGCAACGCGGCGATCAACGCCTTGATGGCCGGCAGGCTGAGGTTTCCAGGCAAGCAAGCCACCGCCGACATCGACTCCGCTCTGCGGGAGATCCGTCGCGACGAGCCGGTTGTCGACACCGTCGAGAAGGGGCTCAAGGCGGCGAAGGCCGCTGGCGTACCAGTCGACCTCGAAGGAGTACGGCCGCCGCCGTCGGCTCTTGCGGTGACAACGACGGGCTTCGGGCCGGGTTCAGTGCCAGCCAAGAAGCCAGTGCCACCGCCGAAGAAGGTGCCAGCCGTCAGCCCGCTCGGCCGAGCGGCGGCGAAGAAGGCGGCTCCAGCGATCAAACCCAAGGGCGGCGCCAAGCCGGCACCGGCTGGCGCTGCGGGAGCAGCTGGTTCGGCGACCGCTCGGGCGCCCGCGCCGTTGGCTGCGGACCAGCTGTTGCAGCCGCCCGATGCCGCCAACTCACGTACGACCTGATGACGATCCGTCCTTCACGCAGGTCACCGGGCAAGGTCAAGCCACGGCACGGCAAGCGCGCCCACCCGCCGGCCAAGTCGAAGTCAAGGAGGCCCAGGACGCCGCACTCCACCAGCTGGTGATGTTGGCTCTCAGGCGAAGGCGGCCAAGGCCGACACGATGGACGCCCAGCGGCCGGGCACGTTCGACAAGAAGGCGTTCATCGCGGCCGTGAAGGCCGCCATCGAGGCGAAGTCGCCGAAGACTCTGAAGGAGGCCGACAACTACAAGTCCTCGGGCAAGGCCGGCGAGGTCAAGGGCGAAGTCAAGGGCCTGGTCACGCAGGGCAAGGAGGGCCAGGCCAAGGACATCGAGGCCGCGACCGAGGCGCCGCGCCGGACCAGTCCAAGGCGGTTGCCGAAGCCGGTCACGCCGATGGGCCCGGAGCAGCCGGCGCCGGGCGGTGCCGATCCCGGCCACGGGTGCGGTGCCCAAGCCGGCGCCGGCCGAGCAGCTCAACCTCGCGGCCGGCAAGCAGCAGGCCAACCAGGAGATGGCCGAAGGCGAGGTCACCGAGCCGCAGCTCGCGCAGTCGAACGAGCCGGAGTTCGAACGAGGCGCTGGCCGACAAGAAGGCCGCGGCCGCACATGCCGACACCGCGCCCGGGAGTTCCGGCAAGCAGGAGGCCGAGGTCATCGCAGCAGGGCAAGGCCGACGCGGCGGCCGAGACGACCGCCAAGGGTGTCAACGGGATGCAGAGCGCCAAGGGTGCGGCGCTGGCCAAGCTGGTCGCGGACAAGGGCAAGGCCAAGACCAAGGACGAGGCGAAGCGGGCCGAGGTCACGACCAAGATCGAGAGCATCTTCAGCGCCACCGAGGCGGACGTGAAGAAGATCCTCGACGGCATCGACCCCAAGGTGGAGAAGGAGTTCAACGCGGGCGAGGCCGCCGCGCGGTCGATGTTCGAGAACTACGTCGCGGCCAAGATGTCGGCGTACAAGAAGGATCGCTACGGCGGCTGGCTCGGCGCGTCTGCGCTGGGCCAGGGACAAGTTGATCGGGATGCCCGACAAGGTCAACGAGTTCTACGTGGCCGGCCGCGAGCTCTACCTCAAGCAGATGGACAAGGTCATCTCCCGGGTCGCCGACATCGTCGGCAACGACCTGACCGCGGCCAAGCAGCGGATCGCCGACGGGCCGGAACCGAGATCGCCACGTACGTCGAAGAGCCTCGCCCAAGGATCTGAAGAAGGTCGGGGCCGAGGCGTCGAAGGAGATCGGCGACCGGTTCGAGCAGCTCGAGAGCGACGTCGACGCCAAGCAGGAGTCGCTGGTCGACACCCTGGCCATCGAAGTACGTCGAGGCGCGCAAGGGTCTCGACGAGCGGATCGAGGAGCTGCAGGCCGAGAACAAGGGTCTGGTCGACAAGGCCATCGGCGCGATCAAGGCCGTCATCAACACGATCCGCGAGCTCGCCGCGATGCTCAAGAACGTGCTGTCCCGGGTGGCCGGCGTGGTCGGGGACATCATCAAGCACCCGGTCGCGCTTCCTGGGCAACCTGATCGCCGGGCGTGAAGGGCGGCATCCTCAAGTTCAAGGACAACTTCCTCGATCACCTCCGCAAGGGCCTGATGAGCTGGCTGTTCGGCGCGCTGGCCGAGGGCGGCATCGAGCTGCCCGACACCTTCGACCTCAAGGGCATCATCAAGCTGCTCGCGTCGATCTTCGGCCTGACCTGGGCCAACATCCGCAACCGGATCGTCAAGCAGATCGGCGAGAAGGCGATGGACGGCGATCGAGAAGGGCGTCGAGATCTTCAAGATCATCTCCGGCCCGAGGGCAGTCGGCGGTCTGTGGGAGATGCTGCTGGAGCAAGCTCGGCAACATCAAGGAGATGATCTTCGAGAAGGTCAAGGACTTCGTCAGGACCGAAGATCATCACCGCCGGCATCACCTGGCTGATCGGCCTGCTCAACCCGGCCGCGGCGTTCATCAAGGCCTGCAAGTTGATCTACGACGTGGTGATGTTCTTCGTGAACAACGCCAGCCGGATCGCGAAGTTCGTCGACACGGTCCTCGACTCGGTCAGCCGACATCGTACGCGGCAACATCGGCGGCGTCGTGAACAAGATCGACGACGTCTCGGCCAGATGGTGCCGATCATCATCGGCTTCCTCGCCAGCGTGATCTGGGCTCGGCGGCATCGGCGAGAAGATCCGCAGATCGTCGAGAAGCTGCAGAAGCCGGTCAACAAGGCCATTCGACTTCGTGATCAAGACCGGGCTCAAGAGGATCAAGCCGGACCGACTCGTCTCGTGGCATTGCCGAACAGCGTGCGGAAGGCGAGCTGCTGCTGGCGCCTGTAGGCAAGGTCGAGGCTGGCAAAAGCGTGGGTGAAAGACAAAGTGAGCGAAGCTGCAGCAGAGGATGTCGCAAAGTGACGGTGCGCTTCAGGACGCATCGAGACCTACCGCCGCTACCGCAACGCGCCACGAAGTTGCTGACGCCCTTTGCAGGCTGGAGTCCTCGGGCGCGCCGGACTACCATGCTGCGCCAGTGGAATGATTGAGGTCCGCCTGCTGATGCCATTGGCATGCATTTCCAACACGTGGTGGATGGCGTTGGAAACGTCACCTCTGTGATTCTCGAACCGACCCGTCGCTGGTGAATGGGAAGTCAGACACCGCATCGGTTGTCGATCAGTCAGCCAGCGCAGGCAGTGGGAACCACAATGATCGAATGAGTGTGCATGCTGGCAGGTCGACGATCACACGAGCGCACAGGCGAGCGGACATCACGGTCACCGTAACTAAAGGAAACCAAAGCGTTCATCCATATTACATTGTGCGCGAAAGTGATTCATACCAGCAATCAGAAGGACCGCCCATGAATGAATTCGATATCAGAACTGACGAGGCCATTACCGAGTTCGCAGGGAAGCTCAGGGCCTTTCATTCAAACATGGCTGTGAAACGGCAGCGCAGCTACACCCACCGATTCCCTTCCCGATGATGAGTGATTTTTGAATCAGTTCGCGGAAGTGAAGGCCTTGCTGAAGCGTCTGGACGAACTGATGCAGTCCCAGGTCGGGCTGCATGCCCAGCCATGGCGATGATTGTCGCACTGAGGGGCCGTGACGACGGCGGGGTCATTTGCACGCACGAGACGAGGTGATGGCGGTGAAGTCCCTTTCATCATTCGATTTGACTTTGTGCTGCGTTCCCTCGCTAGGTCGCGCCACATCTGAGGTCGTAGCGATGCAATACAGAAGGCCGGGTCAGCGCCTCGTCGAGGAACTCACGGGCCCATGGTTGCGACATCTCGGAATGGGGAATGACCATCGACGAGTACGATCCGAGAGATGAGATCAGAAAGCCTGGCGGTAGCGGATTTGGATCAGGATTTTCCGGTATCTTAACTTAAATCTAAGTCGCCGTCCAGCAGCTGGTCTCCAATTAAATTCACGATGGGCCTGCGCCATTTGAGAGCGAACGGTGACCACTGCGGATTGTCGCGATGCGCAGGAATGCGCTAATGGTCTGCCAGGGCAAAGATGGCCGGGGGTCGAATGAGGGAGGGGGCAGGGGTCGCAACCAGCGCACTGAGCATGGTGACGTGAACTCTGGTCGATCGAATAGACCAGGAAGGTTTGCGTCAGTGGGGAACAGCGTGGTGGTGCCCGGAGGCTATCTCCCGCTGAGCAGCTCGAGGGACATCGGCCACATCGGAAAGGTCAACGATTGCGCCCATGTCGCGGATCGGTGCTCGTAGTGAAACTCCTGTCGAGCCAGAACTGAAACCCGGCCCGGAGCCATCAGCAGAGCGCAGCGAGCCCGAGGCCGCGCTCCCGTTGTGGCTTGCCACCTCGCTGGCGACGTCGTCAGCCAGAGATCTATGCGGTCGTTTCCTGTGGAACGGTAGGGTCGCATCGTGGATGCGCTATCGATTGCATCGTGGTGCGGAGACGGCGCATCGGCTACATGCTCTGGTCAGCAGCCTCAGTCCGCTTCAGGCGTCGGCGCGCTCGCCTCAGCCGAGTCGTGCAGGTAGGCCCTGCTGTTGAAGAAGGCGTGACCGACGTCCGAGGATCAGAGGAACACGCCAGTTTCCACAGCTGCCTTTGAGACTCCGGTGGTGCTGCTTATCAGGCGTTCGTCCTGATCACCATAGGTGCGAGTACCGGGCAGCTGATTCTGCCGACTCCCGTTGAATCGTGGCGCAGCTGTAGAAGGGTGGCCAGGCGCGAATCCTCGAATCAGCAGCAGCCAGGGCAAATGTGTAGCTGCCAAAGCAAAGTTTATCGCAATGAGGTGATATCTTCAACATCGCCGCCGGCCAGATAGAAGGCCACACAGTGCCGAGACTGCCCACGATACCCGGGCGAGTGTTACGCGCTTTCTTCGCGCAGCATCGGCTGGAAGCGGTGGCTCATCAGGAAAGCGCCGGCTCGTGGAACGAGAGCCCTGCCTGACTCGGGCGATCCCATGCCGGTGAGAGATCAAAAAGCATACACATAGCCGTTCTCGGGCAAAGCCGATTCGCTACGCCGCCCTGATGTGATCGACCAGCCCCAGATTTCCGTGAACGTCACGTAGGCCAGCGCGCTGCATAGCGGCTTGCTGCGCTGGTTCAGCCGACATACGCGAGAAGCCACGCTTAGTTCGAACAGTTGACCCATGCTGATCATGATCGCATTGCCAGGGCTGGATGGTTCAAGGCAGAGGGATTCATTTCACTTCGCGTTATTTCCTGGCACTTCGCGTTGGTCCCAACCAACGCGAAAAGGTTCAACGCGAAGCGACCTTCAACGCCGACATCGCCAGAACACTTGCGCCCGAGGACGTCCACGCGGCCGTACCGCTCGGTACGCGCACGGGAGCACGCTACTTCCAGTTAGGTCTCAGCCATGGGCTGTGTGTCTTGTTCTCGAATCCACCGTCTCGTCGTCAGGAGCCAGGATGCCGACCTACCAATCCCCAGGGGTCTACGTTCGAGAAGTCGCCGCCGGATGCAGCGCCCAATTGAAGGTGTGGGCACGGCCGTCGCCACATTGTGGGTTGGCGAGTCGGGGCCGTCCAACCGGCCAGACCTGGCCAGCAGGTGGACCCAGTTCAACAACATCGCTCGGCGGCTTTGTGTGGCCGGAAGCTACCTGGCCCAGAGCGGTCTACGGATACTTCATGAACGGCGGTAGTTGCTAGCGTCGTCAGGACTCGGGCAGGATCCCGGATTCAACACGCGCCGGCGACGCTGGCGCGGGCGCGCGCCAAGAGCTTGCGGCGGCACCCACCGCCTGATCGGCCGACTCAAGGTGAGCGTGATCGTCGACCCCGCCGTGCAGCGCCCAACGAAGTCAAAGCGTCCGATCAAGCGATCCGGAGGTGACAATCCCGGCGCGGAGGCGTTCAAGCTGTTGGTCAAGCGCAATGGCCAGGTGGTCGAGGTGAATAGCAGCACTTCCACTGGGGTGGTGGGCAGGCGGAGCGGTCACGATGGAGCACACAATCAGACACCAGAAGCGCAT
>ERZ1370068.5279-contig-4307_pt1 | contig 88251 bp, 105 predicted proteins | sample MGYA00561227_ERZ1370068 | MGnify/ENA primary metagenome ERZ1370068 (study PRJEB38410, sample SAMEA6850437) | metagenome | study: Metagenomic assessment of the ecological functions of the soil: analysis of the soil microbiota associated with the...
GATGTACTTCGTTCAGTTACGTATTGCGAGGATGCAGACCATGACGCGCAGAAGCGTCATCTTTGCGGAGGTCATAACGATTCTCCTCATCCGAATGCCGGGACACCCGGTCGAGGCATCGCGGGATTCGTGCGTTCCCGCCGACGCGATGCTAGACCCGCTGAAGCGACCGAGGTCACCCTCGAAACCCCAGGCCGAAGGAGTCAGGCCGCGCTGGCCGCCCGGCGGGCGTCGGGCTCGAGCAGCTCGGCCACGCGTGCAGGCCTCCGGATAGCTCACCCGCGACCTCATCCCGGGAAACCCAGAGTCCTCGCGCGGACGGCGGCCACGTGCTCCCTGGCCTCGGCAAGCGACGGGCTTCGCTCGCCCGATCGTTCGGCCACGGAGGTCATGCGGATCCCGCGCAGACCGCAGGGATGGATGAGGTCGAAGGACTTCAAGTCTGGCGCCCACGTTGAGCGCGAAACCGTGGTAGCTCACCCACCGCCGGACCGCGATACCGATCGACGCGATCTTCTCGCCCTGGACCCAGACGCCAGTCCTTCCAGGAGACCCGCTCGCCCTCGAGTCCCCAACCCGCGCAGCGCCTGGATCAGAGTCCTCTTCGACGTCCCGGAGGAAGCGGTGGAGGTCGCGGCCGCGCTTCGTTCAGGTCGCCGATCAGGTAGCCGACGAGCTGCCCCGGCCGTGCCAGGTGACGTCTCCGCCGCTGGCCACCTCGAACACCTCGATGCCGAGGCTGCCGAGTGTCTCCGGTCTGCGATGGCACGTTCCCGGGCTTGGTTCGTCCCACGGTGAGCACCGGCGGATGGTCGGGGAGAGCAGCCAATCTCCGGTCCGCCCGTCGGCCGCGCGCGCCTGACCAGACCTTCCTGGATCGCGAGGCCGTCGCGGTACGACGTCGGGCCGAGGTGGCTGACGGTCAGGCGTCGTTCATGCGTGGAACCACAGCATCTCCGGACGCTCGAGCAGCTCGCGCAACGCGGCGCAGGAACTTGACCGCCAGCTCGCCGTCGACGACGCGGTGATCGAAGCCGATCGACGGCGTTCATCATCGGCCGCGCCACGATCTGGCCGTCGCGGATGACGGGACGCTCGACGATCTTGTGCACGCCGAGGATCGCCACCTCCGGGCACGTTGATCACCGGCGACGAGTTGATCGCGCCGAACACGCCGGCGTTGGTGATGCTGAACGTGCCGCCCTGGATGTCGTCGGGACGCAGCCGATCGGTGCGGGCGCGCGCCGCGAGATCGTTCACCTCGGCCGCGATCTGAACCAGGGTTCTTGCGATCGCAGTCCTTCGAGGTTCGGGAACGATCAGGCCCTTCTCGTCGCGGCCCACCGCCATGCCGATGTTGTAGTACTTCTTCACCACCATCGTCACTCGCCGCGCACCTCGCCGTTCACCCACGGGAACTCCTGAGCGCGAGCACGCGTGCGCCTTGATGAAGAACGGCATGTAGGTGAGCTTGACGCCCTGCGCCTCGAGCTTCGGGCCCCACTCCTTCTTGAGCGCCACGATCGCGCTCATGTCGGCACTCGTCGAAGCAGTGCGTGTGCGCGGCGGTGTGCTTCGCGCTGCACCATGTTCTCGGCGATCAGCTTGCGCACCTTGGTGAACGGCACGACCTCCTCGCGCGCGCCACGCCGCGCTCGGCTCGGAATGCGCGGCTGCCAGGAACGCCGGCAACGTGCGCAGCGGGCGCCGGACCGCAGGTGCGCCGTGCGCGGCGCCGCGGCGGCGCGGCGCCGGCGCAGGCCGCCGGCGCGACTCGAGGTAGTCGAGCAGATCGTCGCGCGTGACGCGTCCGGCGATGCCCGAGCCGCGAATCGCCGCGACCTCGTCAGGGCTCACGCTCTGCTCGCGCATGATCTTCCGCACCGCAGGCGAGAGGTGCGACGCTGCTCGCTCGAGCGCTCGCGCCATCGCGATGCCGTTGCCGCCGTCACCCATCGCGGGCGCAGCGCGACGGAGCGGACCGCAGGAGCCGCCACGGGGGCGGGCGACGGCGCCGGAGCCGAGCCGGCGGTGCCAGCGCCGCGGCGCGGCGGCGCGCTGGCGCGGCGGCGGGCGCTGCGGGGCGGCCGCGCATCGCGCAGGCTCTCGGCGCCGGCCAAGCGTCGCCGATCTCGGTGCCGACCAGGACCGTGGTGCCTTCGGCGACCAGGATCTTGCTCAGCACGCCTTCGGCCGGCGATGGGATCTCGACGTTGATCTTGTCGGTCTGGATCTCGACGAGCGGCTCTTCCTTGCGAACTCGCTCGCCCTCGCCTTGAGCCACTTCGGCCACGGTCCCCTCGGCGACGCTCTCGCCCAGCTGGGGAACCACGATCGAAATCGGCATGAAGGTCACCTCCTATTGCCCGTGAAGCGCGACGGCATTCGGGGAGAAGTACCGGCCCTGCCAATCCCGCCGCCGAGGCGCAGACCCTCATGGGGCATCGCGAGCTGGTCGAGCCCCGGCCCGTCAGCCGGCTCTATGCGATTGGCGACGCTCGAGCCGGAGCCGCCGCCGCTCCAGCGCGCGCGCGTGCTCCTCCCGCTCTTCGTCGGTCTCGAGCAGGAGCGGCGGCACCGGCGTGGGTCGCTTCGTCACCGGGTCGAGCGCCACGAACGTCACGTAGGCGGTGGCGGTGTGGCGTCGCTCGCCGCTCAGCGGGTCCTCCGGATTCGACCACCACGCGGATCTCCATGCTGCTCCTGTCCACCATCGTGAGCCGGGCCTTGAGGAGCGCGAGCTGCCCCACCGTGATCGGCGCGAGGAAGCTCATCTCGTCGATCGCCGCGGTCACCACCGGCCGGCGCGAATGACGGTTTGCCACCACCGCCGCCGCCATGTCGATCCAGTGCATCACCGTGCCGCCCAGCACCGTGCCGTGCACATTGGCCTGGTGCGGGAGCACGGGCTGGATCATCTCCGTGGCGGAGTCGGCAATGCGGCGGCCCTGCGTGGCTTGGTTCATCGTCTCGCTCCTACATCGCCGTCACGCGGCGGTCGTACTCGTCCGGGAAATCGTCCATGAAGAGCTGGTCGATCTCGAGATTGACCCGTCGCAGCACGCGCGCCTTCTGCGCGTAAGGCAGGAACGCGCTCTTGAAGCCGTTGATGACGATGCGCTTGATCTCGTAGGGCCCGAGGTGGAAGGCGCGCGCCGCGAGCGCGATCTCCTGCGACACCGTGGTCGCCGAGATCAGTCGCGAGTCGGTGTTGAGGGTGACTCGCAGGCCGCGCGTGAAGTAGTTCCCGAAGGGGTGCACGGCGAGGCTGCGCACCGCGCGGGTCTGGACGTTCGACGACAGGCACACCTCGAGCGGGATGCGGTGGTCGTTCACGTACGCCATCAGGTCGGGGTCCTCGTGCAGGCGCGTGCCGTGGCCGATGCGGTGCGCGCCGCACTTGTGGATCGCCTGGCTGATGCTCGGCGGACCGAACGCCTCGCCGGCGTGCACGGTGACGTTGACGTTGTTCTTGAGCACGAGCTGGAACGCGGCGCGGTGGGCCTTGGCCGGATAGTCCTTCTCCTGTCCGGCCAGGTCGAATCCCAGCACGCCTCGCCCTTTGTACGCCACCGCGAGCTCGGCGAGGGCCAGCGACGTGCGCGGGTTCATCGAGCGGATGCCGCAGATGATCACGCCGGTCGAGAGTCCGAACTGGCGACCGGCCTCGGCCAACCCGGTGATCACCGGATCGACGATGTCCTCGTAGCGAAGCCGTCGCTTGCGATGGAGCAGCGGCGAGTAGCGCACTCGAGATGCCGCACGTTCTCGGCGCGCCGCGTCCTCGGCCAGCTCGTACGCCACGCGATGGAGCGCCTCCTTCTCCTGCAGCACGGAGAGGGTGAGGTCGAAGATGCGAAGGTAGTCGGCCAGATTGCGGGTGCGCTTGCCGGCCTGGAGCAGGCGGGTGAGCGCCGGGAGCTGGCGCGTCGGCAGGCGGATGCCTTGCGCGTCGGCCAGCTCCAGGAGCGTGCGCGGCCTCAAGCAGCCGTCGAGATGGCAGTGCAGATCCGTCTTCGGCAGTCGTTGGATGAGGCCGAGGCTCAGGCGCACTAGTCGGCGGCTCCTCCGTGCTGGATCTTGAAGACGGCGGCGGCTACCGCGCCGCCGAGCAGCGGCCCCACCCAGTAGATCCAGAGTGGCCCGAGTCCGCCGTGCCCGGCCATCGCGCTCATCAGGGCCGGTCCGGTGCCGACCGCGGGATTGAAGGCGCCACCCGAGATGCCGCCGCCGGCGAACGCGCCGGTCATCACGGTGAAGCCGATCGCCACCCCGTAGAAGCTGTTGCCCGCGGTTCCCTTCGCGGTGGCGACGTTGAGCACCACCAGCGCCAGCGCGAACGTGAAGAGGAACTCGACCAGCAGGGCGTTGAGAGAGCTGCCGCTGGGCGCGAGCGGGAAGGTCTTGCCGAGCAGGTGGAACACCGTGGCGCTCGCCGCGAGCGAGCCGAGCACCTGGGAGATCCAGTGGCACGACCTGCCCCGCCGGGAGCTTGCCTCGCATCATCACGGCCAGGGTGACCGCCGGATTGTAGTGAGCGCCCGAGATGTGGCCGCCCATGTAGACCATCACCATGAGCGCCGAACCGATCGCGAGCGGCGCGAACGGAGTGCCGGCGACGACGGTGAGTCCGATCGTGAGCACGAGAAAGAACGTGCCCACGAACTCGGTGAGGTAGTTCTTCATGCGACCTCCTTGGGTTGGGCAGGCGGCCCGGCGCGACAACGCGCGGGACTCTACATCGTCGGGTGTCGGGGCGCCTCGCCGGTTCGTCCCCAGGCGATCCGGGCGGCGGGCGGCCGCGTGCTACAATCGTCGGCTCTTTCAGCTCCCCTTCGGTTTCCGAGGACGAGGCCCGATGAGCCGTCATTCCCTGATGCTCGCGACCCTGCTGGGGCTCTCTCTCCCTGCCGCCGCTCTCGCTGCCACCCACACGCGGCCCGACACCCTGGCCGACACCACGGTCGTGCGGAGCTGGGTGCTCGGCAACGGGCTTCGGGTGGTCGCCCGCGAGGTGCCCAAGGCGCTCGCCACCGCGGTGACGGTGGGCTATTCGATCGGTACGGACGACGATCCGCCCGGCCGCCTCGGGTTGGCTCAGGCGCTCGGCGAGCTGGTGTTCACCGCGGCCACCGCGGATTTCCCGGAGCGCACCCGCGCGGACCTCGACAGCCAGCGGCCGCTGGGCTGGAGCTATCCGGTCTCGCGCCGCACCACGCTGCTCACCGAGGTGGCGGGGCAGGGCAAGCTCCCCGGTGTGCTCCAGCAGGTGGCGGGTCGGATGCGGGCGTTCAGGTGAGCCAGGGAAGCCCTGGCGACCGCCGTCAAGAACACGCAGAACGAGATGAAGGGACAGCTCTACGGGGCGGGCCTCGGGCCGCCCTATTACGTGGTGCGTGAAGTGGCCATGGGCCACAAGGACGACGCGATTTCGGCGCGCGCATCGGGACGCGATCTCGACAAGCTCACGGTGGCCGAAGCGAGCCAGGCGATCCAGAAGATGTTCGTGCCCGCCAACGCGGTGCTGAGCCTGGCCGGTGATCTGCACGGCCTCGACATCGAAACGCTGACCGCCCATCTGTTCGGGGACATCCCCGCGGGCCAGCGCCTCGCGCACTCCCGCCCCCGCCGCTCACGTCCCAGTCGCGGACCTTGCGGCTTGCGGGAATCGCACAGCCGAGTGGCGTGGTCGGCGTGATCGCTCCGTCGCTCGAGGACACGCTGCACGCCTCGTTCTACCTGAATGCGCTGCTCCTCGGCTCGCACTTCAATCACCTGTGGCTGCGCGAGGAAGAAGCGCCGGGCGCCAAATCGGTGGCACTATGCCGTGTTCGACGAGCCCGATCTGATGCGCATCTTCCCGCTGGTGAGCGACGCCACCACCAGCCCGGACGCGCTGGGAGCCTCGGTCGCAGCCGCGCTCAACACGTTTTCTACGGCTGATCGTGACGACCGAGCCGTACGAGGATGCGCGATCCAACGTGGCGTGGATGCTCGGGGACCCATGCCGCCGGCGTTTTCGGCCCGCGCCCCGCGTGATCCTTCGCTGCTCCAGGTCCTGGCGCGGACGTCAGCGACCCGAGCGCTGTGGGGCGGCGACGGTTTCTGGTCGGCCTACCGGCACCGCTTCGAGACCGAGCGGTCGGGCCACCTGGGCGAGTGGCTCGCCTACTTCATGGATCCCAAGCACCAGGTGCGCCTGCTCATGCTTCCCGCGGCGAAACCGAAGCAGCCCTAGGCTCGGGCGTAGCGGGCCGCCAGCTCCTCGAGCTTGAGCGCCAGGTCGACGTCGCGGCGGCTGATGCCGTTCGCGTCGTGGGTCACCAGATCGACGCGCACCGTGTGGTAGACGTTGAACCACTCGGGGTGATGGTCCATCTGCTGGACCACCAGGGCGGCGCTGGACATGAATCCCCACGCCTCCACGAAGTCCTTGAATCGATACTCGCGGTGGAGCTTGCCGTTCACGACTTGCCATCCAGCGAGCCGCGAGAGCGCGAGCTTCACTTCCTCGTCAGTGAGCTTCCGGGGGCCTCCGCCATGATTGCCTCCTTGCGTCCGCGCCGCGCAGACCCGCCGATCGTAACGCGCCCGCGCGGCGCTGGCGACCGCCGGCGTTGACGCCCGCGCGGCCGCGCGGCTAGCGTTCCCGCCATGGACGCTTCCTCGCGCTGGACCGATCTGGGATCGGGCATCCGCGTGCGCAAGAGCGCCGCGTTCGAGATGAACTCGGTGCTGCTGCTCGATCGCGAGCACGTCGTGGTCGTGGACCCCGGCATCCTGGCCACCGAGCTGGACGATCTGGCGCGCGCGGTCGACTCCAGCGAGCCCTGCCGCGGTGACGCTGGTCTTCACCCACGGGCACTGGGACCACGTGATCGGCCGGCCGTGGTGGCCGAACGCCAGCACCCTCGCCCACGACCGCTTCGCGGCGGCGGTGAAGCAAGACGCCGCGCGCACCCTCGCCGAGATCCAGAAGCTCGCCGCAGCAGCACGGCGAGACCTGGGAGCGCGGGTTCACGCCGTTCCGACCGGACGTCGAGGTGAGCGGCCTCCACTTCACCAAGCTCGGTTCCTGGCGCCTGGTGGCGCGCGACGCCTTCGGCCACGCGGACCACCAGCTCAGCTTCCATCTGCCCGATCACCGCATGCTGATCGCCGCCGACATGCTCTCCGATGTGGAGCCGCCGATCCTGAACGGGCCGGTGGATGCCTACCTCGATACGCTGCGCGCCCTCCGTCCGCTGGTGGTCGGTGGCGCGATCTCGACGCTCGTGCCGGGTCACGGCTCGATCGCGCGCACCGGCGAAGCGGTGAGGCGCGCGCCTCGAGCGCGATCTCGAGATACCTCGAGCGCCTGAAGGGCGAGGTCGCGCGCGCACGGAAGTCCGGGCTCACGCTCGAGGCGACTCAGGAGCGGCTCGCCGGAATGCCCTACCCGAGTCCGCCGGCGGACGGTTCGGGCAACGAGCTGCACCGCGAGAACGTCGCGTTCGCCTATCGCGGTTGAAGCCCGCGGCCGATCCACGGAAGCCGCCGGCTCACAACGTGCGCTCGAATAGCCAGAGCGCGTCTCTGCCCCCGGTCCGCGGACGATGTCCAGAGGTTGCTGCAGTCCCAGCTCGCCGGGCCGCACGATGAACAGCACGCGTTCGGGCTTGCCGTCGTCGGTCAAACGCCTGAGATACGGACGCCACAGATCCTCGTATAGGAAATACATCCTGCCGTAGCGCACGAAGATGTCGTACTCGCGGGCACGCCGATCACGGGGCTCCGCGAACCACAGGCGCGGGTCGTGCCCGCTCTCCACCAGGAAGATCGACCAGGGCTCGTTCAACCCCGCCACGGTGCAGAACACGGCGTCCACGTGCTCCAGCCGCGGCGTCACCCGCCGCACCGCCTCCACCAGGTCGGCCTGGTAGTTGTAATAGGTGTAGGGATCGCGGCTCCACTCCCCGTAGAAGCGGTAGAGGAACCGCCCGTCGAACCCGAGCATGACGATCAGCACGACCACGGTCGCCAGGCGCGCGAGCTGGAGACCGCGCCGGCGCAGCGCGTCCCTGATGCCCACCGCGCCCCATGCGCCGAGCAGGACCAGGGCCGCCACGCCGGGCGCGCTGCGCAGCGCGTGAGCTCCATCGTACCGGCTGATCACGTCACCAGCCGGATAGGCGATCAACATCGCCAGCAGCACGCGCGCGGAGCGGCTCGAGCGCACGCGCATCGCGAGCACGACGAGACCCGCCAGCATCAGCGGCAACATGTACCAGCCGAACTCACCCTGGCCGACCGGCTTCAGCGGGACATAATGGTCACCGCGCACGAACAGAAAGTCGGGACCAAAGTGCTCGAGCCAACGCCCCAGGATCATTCCGATCACGGCCGGGAGCGGGTGCCGGCCGGCCACAGTCGCGTCATCTCCCAGCGATGACCGATCTCGGGGTTCACGAGCTGCTGCCACGCCAGCGGCCCCGCGCTGGCAGCGAGTGCGCAGGACGAAGGCGAGCAGCGCCGCTCGGCCCGCGCGCGTGCGCGCCACACCCGGCCATTCGGGCGCCAGGAAGATCGCCAGGAGGACGAACAGCGCGGGAAGTAGAGCCGCATCGCGTGGAATCCGTAGCACGCGATCCCCGCCGCGATTCCCGCGAGCGCCGCGCGTGCCGGCACGAGCTTGAGCGGCGCGCCGGCGCGCGGGACATCGGCGAGGGGAATCCGGCCGCGAGCATCAGCGCCACCGGAATCAGGGCGTGGAGCGGACACTGACTGGCGCCCACGCCGAAGCGGCTGAGGAAGACATGCCACGGATTGAGCGCCAGCATCGCGGCGGCGAGCAGTCCGGTCGCGGGCCCGAACAAGCGTGCGCCGATCCAGTAGAGCAACGGCACACATGCGATCCCGGCGAAGGCGGCAGGCAGGCGCGTCGTCCAGACGTTCAATCCCCGACCGCCTGGAACGGCATCGTGAGGTAGAAGAACAGCGTGGAGGGAGAATCGCCGATCCCGTGCGCGTAGAAGATCGGCCACGGCTGGCCCGACATGTCGCGACCGGTCTTGAGCAGGCACCACGAGATCCAGGCGCCGATCGCCTCGTCCTGGTTGAGTCCCGGCGGCGTGTGGTCGAGGGCGAACCACCGCAGCGCCGCCGCCACGGCGGTGATCCCGAGCAGCCACAGCCATCGCGCGCGCGGAGTCATCGGATGCGGAACAGGTACATGCTAATTCCCGGACGCGCGTCGGGTGGACGGGTGCGCAGAGGTCCCATGTCGTAGCTCACGGCCTGGTCGCTCATGCCCTTCATGGTGGTGAGACGCGCGGGCAATCCCACCAGGAAGTAGCTGCTCACCGCGAGCCAGTCGCTCTCGGGGCCCAGGCTCTGGCCCATGTAGATGGAGTAGTCGATCCCGTAGAGCGCCGGGTCCGTGGTGCCGTGGTACGCGAGATGGACCTTGGTGATGCCGCGCCGGTCGAGCTCACGACGCAGCGCCACCAAGCCCTGTCCCCAATCCACGTTCGAGTCGTTGACTATTGCGTCGCCCCGCCCCGGTCCGCCCGCGATCGCATTGAAGAAAGTGAGCGGATAAGGCGGGGCCCACGCCGATTCGAGCGCGACGATCGTCACCAGCGCCGTCACCAGGACGCCGCGCCGCGACCGGGACGCGCCGGAGGCGGCGGCGGCGCTCCCAGCCACACGCACACGAACGGCATCATCGGGAACGCGTAGCGGATGCCGTAATCGAGATTGGCCGCCATGCAGGACAGGATCACCAGGGCGCTGAACGTCAGCATCGTCGCGTCCTCGAGGCTGAGCGGCCGGTGCGCCGGGTCACGCCACCGGATCCACTTCGTGAGTCCCGCCAGCGCCAGCAGGCCGAGGCGGCCACTTCACCGCGATCGCCACCGGGAAGTAGATCCAGGTGTGCGTGTCGCGCACCTTGCCAGCAGGAAGCTCTGCTTGGCGCCCGCCTGCGACAGAGAGCTCAGGTAATCGACCCCCGCGATCCACGCATCGGGCACGGGGAGACGCAGTCCGGGCACCGCGCGCTGGAGCGCCTGGAAGGTGCTCGACTGGAACGACCACGACAGGAACGGCTTCATCGAGATCTGGAAGAGATACCCGGCGTCGATCGCCAGCAGCGCCACGAGCGGGAGCAACGCGAGACCGACCCACGCGACGCGCGGGTGGGCGAGCCCGCCGCGCCACGCCGCGACCCCGGTGACGATCAGCAGCGCGGGCAGGATCTGGACGGCGCTGAAGCGCGTGAGAAAAGCGGCGCTGATCCACAGCGCCACGCTCACCCACGAGCGCCACGAGCCACGGCGCAGGAACTCGAGCCAGGCCAGAGCGGCGCCGAAGAAGGTCAGCGCGGTCGGCAGGTCCACGCCGGCGACCGACGCCTGCGCCAGCGACTCGGGAAGCACCGCCCACAATCCGAGCGCGAGCAATCCGGCGCGCGGTCCGTGCCAGGCCCGCGCGGCCTGCCACACCAGCAGCGCGAGCGCGAGCGAGAACGCCAGCGCCACCAGACGCGCGGCGGCGTACACGCGCTGAAAGCGATCCGCGTTGGCGCGCATGAACGTGTATCCGACGAAGCGCTCGCGGCCCGGCCCGGCCTGGCGCGCATCGGGATCGCGCGCTCCGGCGGCGAGCGCCGCGGCGGCGTAGAAGGTCTTCGGCAAGGGCGGCTGTGCGTACGACGTCGCGAAATCGTGGGCGTGCAGGATCCGCACGCCGGCCGGGACGTGGAAGTTCTCGTCGAACGTGACCGAATTCTCGCGAGCCACCCAGATCACCAGCACCGCGTGCAGGACCAGGAGCATCCCCGCGAGCCAGCGTTCGTGACGATCGACGAACGCGGGTCGCGCCGGCCGCTCTTTGGCGCGCGCCGGGGGCCGGGAGCGGGTCATGCGCGCACGTTAGCATGAGCCGTCGCGCTTGACGCACGACCGCGCGACTCCTGAGCGTCGGCCGCCCGAGACCTCTCATGATCGAGCCCTCGTCATCGACCCACGATCTCGTCGAGCGCGTCGCCGCGGCGGTCGGACGCCGTGAGGGCGCGGAGCCCGCGGGTCCCGCGCGTGGCCATCACGCTCGGCTCCGGGCTCGGCGCACTGGCACAGGCGCTGGACGACGCGGTCACGATTCCGACCGCCGAGCTGCCGCACTGGCCGCGCTCGACCGTGACCGGGCACGCCGGTCAGCTCCACCTCGGGCGTGGCGCGGCGTGCCGGTGGCGGTGATGGCGGGGCGCAGCCACCGCTACGAGGGCTACACGCTCGATCGCTCCACCTTCGGCGTGCGCGTCCTGCTGGCGCTCGGGGCGCGCACGCTGATCTTCACCAACGCCGCCGGCGGCGTGGGACCGAACCTGCGACCCGGCGATCTCATGCTCGCCACCGATCACCTCAACTTCGTCGGCAAGCGCGGTCTGTTCACGCGCGACGAGCTGATCCCGCGGCGCGCCGGACGCCGCGTGTCCACCGCTCACGATCCGACACTGGTGCCGAGCTGCTCGACGCCGCGCGGCGAGCGCATGTACGCCTCGTTCCCGGGATCCCTGATCGCCATGCATGGGCCGTCCTACGAGACCGCCGCCGAGATCCGCTGGGCGCAACGGCTCGGCGCCGGCGCCGTGTGCATGAGCACCGTGCACGAGGTCACGGTGGCGGCGGAGCTGGGCGCGCGGGCCGCGAGTCTCTCCACCATCACCAATCCCGCCACCGGCCTCACCGAGCGGCCGCTCGCCCACGACGAGGTCACGACCGCGGCGCGCGGCGAGCGGTCGACTGATCGCGCTGCTCGAAGCTTTCCTGGATCGCTGGCGCGACAGGCCTTGATAGATGCTCAACGGCTCGGCAGCGCCGCGCAGGGAGTCCGCGGCCGACGGGTTCTCCGGATGGAAGGCGCAGCTCGCGGCGATAGGCGCTCGCCGCGGCCGCCACGTCGCCGAGACGGCGCCGCGTCTGGCCGATCCGCATCCACAGGCCCGGCAGCGCGCCGTTGCGACGGAGCTCCTCCCGGAATTCCGCCAGTGCGCGTCGCGGGTCTCCCGCGTCGAGCGCGAGAGCCTGAGCCGCTCGTGGGCCCGGGTCGTGTTGGGGTCGACCGCGAGCGCGGCTTCCGAGCTGCGCGCGCGCCTCGTCGAGCTTGCCCATCATGAGCGCCAGGTTGGCCATCAGGCTTCGAGCCTGCGCGTTGCGGGGCGATCCGGCGATGGCGCGACGCAGCTCGGCCTCGAGGTCCTGACGCGCAGATCGAGTCGGCGGCGCAGCGCCGCTGGAGGTCGGCGATCCGCGCGCCGCCGCCTGGCAGCAGCCGGTAGGCGGAGCGCTCGGCCACGGCTGCCAGCGACCCGGCGCGCCGCACGTAGAGCGCGGCCACGTCGTCGAGGAACACCAGCGCGAAGCTGGAGTCGGCGTCGAGCGCGTCGAGCCCGCCGCTCCCCAGCACCGCCTTGCGCGAGCAGCGCATAGTCGAAGCGATGGCGCGCGTCGAGGCTCGCGCCCACGCGGACGCGTCGCCGAGCAGTCGCGCGCAGAGCGTCACGGTCCGCGCGCGTCCCGGTCTGGTGGATGTCGATGAACGGCAGACGCTCGCGCTCCGGCCAGAAACGGTAGAGCTGGTAACCGGCGAGATCGAACGCGTTGAAGCCGCGTCCGCGCACGCCGTTCGCGGCCATGAAGTCGCAGGCGCGCTCCGGGTACCAGAGCGGACGCAATCGGATGCCGAGCGGCAGCGACGGCGCGGACCACTCAGGAGTCCGGGTAGCAGGCATGCGGCCGCGACCAGCGCCGCGCGACCCCACGCGGGCACGCGCGCGCCGCCTTCGCCAGCACACTCCGCCAGCGCCCGGCTCACGTAGGGCGCGGCGATCACCGCGTAGAAGCCGAGGAAGCGCTGGCCGAACAGCGTGAGCCCGGTGAAGGCCAGCCCCAGCACGGCCTCGACGCGGTCGAAGCTGGCGCTGCGCGGCGCGCCACAGGAACAGCAAGGGCCATCCGCCCATCAGCAGCGGAAGGCCGTTCTCGACGTTCACCGACCACGAGATCGGCTTCAGCTCGCCGATCACCCTGGAAGATCGGCTCGTGACGCCAGTAGAGGAAGTACTCGAACGGCTGCCACAGCGCCCGCCAGCCGAACGGATTGAGGAACGAGACCACGCACGCCATTGCGAGGATCACGCCCAGCCGCGCGCTCGAGGGTGAGGCGTCGACACGATTTCCGCCGCGCGCTGCGAGCATGGCGTCGAGCCAGCAACACGCCGAGCACGGCGAGCCCCAGGTAATAGGAGATGTGCGCGTTGGCCCACACCCAGGCGACGGCGATCAGCCACGGGGTGCGGTCCCGCCCGCCCTGGCGGCGGATCTCGAGGATCAGCAGCTCGAGGACGAGCAGAACCACCGCCAGCGTCTCGGGACGCACCATCGAGCGCTGGCAGATACACCAGCGCGCACAGCGCGATCACCGCGAGCGGCGTGAGTCCGCGCGCGCCGAGGCGGCGCGCCACCGCCCACCCCAGTCCGAAGGCGGCGAGCGTGGTCGCCCATCGCCACGCGAAGAGTCCCCAGACGCCACCCACCGACCAGAGCGGCCACACCAGCGCGCGGAACAGCCACGATGGCAGCACCTCGGGCTGGCCGTAACTCGGCCAGGTCCACAGGGTGCCGGTGCGGCACGCCGTGGGTCTGCCAGATCACCTTGCCGACCAGGAGGTGCTGGAACAGGTCGGGATCGAAGATCGCGAAGCTCGTCGAGATCACGATCGAGATCGCCGCGGCCAGCGCCGCCGCGATCACGGCCGGATGGCCGAGCCGAAGCGCGGTCGGTGCGGACGGCGCGGTCGGTGCGGACGGCGCGCCCGGCCGCGGGGACGACCGGCGGCCGGATGGGCTCATTCCAGGATGTCCACTCGCAGCAGTCGATCGCCCTGGACGATGCGATGCACCACGTCCATTCCGCGTGTGACGTGGGCGAAGATGGTGTAGCGCCCGTCGAGGTGCGGCTGAGGCGAATGGGTGATGAACCACTGGCTGCCGCCGGTGTCCTTGCCGGAGAGCGCCATGCCCACCATGCCGGGCGTCGTAGTGCAGGCGGTTGTACTCGCAGCGGATGGTGTAGCCGGGGCCGCCCGAGCCGGTGCCGGTGGGGTCGCCGTCCTGGATCACGAAGTTGGGCACCACGCGGTGGAAGAGGTCGCCGTCGAAGTAGCCGCGCGCGCGCCAGGCGCACGAAGTTCTTCACCGTCTGCGGCGCCTCGGCGGCCGTAGAAGCTCCACTCGATCTCGCCCCTTGCTGGTGTGCAGCACCGCGCCGCGCTCTTTCGGTGGCTCGGCGAAGTCGTCCGGGTACATCGGCACGACATCACGTGCGGGATGGGCGCTTCGCGACGCTGTCGGCGAAGGCGGCGCTCACCAGCTCGCGCAGCGCGTCGTGGATCGCGATCCGCGCGTCGGGTCTCGACGTCGGCGACGCGCCGCGCATAGGCCGCGGACAGGGCGGACACGCTGCTCGAGTCCTTCATCTCGGCGAGCCCCGAGGCGCAGGCCGCCACGAACAGCACGGAGCTATCGGCGAGCCCGGCCCGCAGCAGCGCGGCGCCCTGGGACTCCCGCCGGCGCGCCGATCACGTCGGCGGCCGTGAGGCGCTCGGCCAGCGGGGCCTGGGGATCGAGCCGCGGGGCCAGCAGATCGAGCTGGCTGCCGCTCGAGGCGCGCGGGCCCGCAAGGCGTCGATCACGCCGGTGCGCGTGACGATCGAGGTGTCGCGCAGCAGCGGATCGACCAGCGGCAGCGCCGCCGCTCCGCGCACCGCCAGCAGCGAGCGCGCCGCCGCCGCGCGCGTGGCGCGCATCGCGATCGGACAGGTGCGCGGTCAGCGAATCGACCACGATGGCGCGCGCGGCGCTGTCGGCAGCCACCAGCGCGAAGCGCTCGCCGAGCGCCGTGGCGGCGGTGACGCGCACGTAAGGATGCGGGTGCGAGAGCCGCGCCGCGAGCGCGGCTCCACGGCGCACGCAGGTGGTGTCGGCGATGAGCTGGAGTGCGCGCATCGCATTCACCACCACCGGCACCTCGGCATCGCCGAGCGCCTGCAGCAGGTAGGCGGTGCGCGCGCGGCGACTTCTGCCTGCCCATGGTCCGCACCGCGTAGGCGCGCACCAGCGGATCCGGCTCGGCGCCCGCGTGCTGGGCGGCGATCAGCACCACGCGATCGGGCGCCACGATCTTCTCGAGCGCATAGAGCACGCGCCAGCGCACCTCGGGATCGGGGTCGTCGTGATGGCGCCGAGGAGCGGGTCGAGCGCGGTGGAGTCCGCCAGCCGCCACAGGGCGACCGCGGCGGTGGCGCGCTCCGTGGCGTTCGCCGCGCCGAGATAGCGCGCGACGTGCCGGGTGTTGGCCTTGTCCCCGAGCTTGCCCAGCGCCTCGAGGACGAGCAGCACCACCTCGCCATCACGATCGGCGAGCCGCGGGAGCAGCAGAGGTCCGGCGCGCTTCGCACCGATCTGCCCGAGCGCGAACACCGCCTCGCGGCGCACGTCCGCGGAGAGGGATCCTGGAGGAGCAGGGCCAGGGCTTCGACGGTCGTCGTGTCTTGCAGGCGACCGACCGCGAGCGCCGCGCGCGCCCGCACGGCGGGATCCAGATCGGCGAGAAGCGCTCGGAGATCTGGACGGGATCGACGCCGGTCCTCGGCCAGCGCGATCGCGCGGGCGGTGGGGGCGCTCATTGCCGCGACCGCCACGGCCGGAGCCGCGGCGGCGAGCCATCCCGCTGCGATCAGATACGCGGCGCTAAGGCGAAATCCGCATGGTGCGGCTTGCGCAGCTTGACCATGCGACCCAGCACGCCTCGGCCTTGAGTCGGCCCGTTGGTCGCGAGCAGGCGATACACGTACACCCCGTTGGCGAGTTCATCTCCCTCGGCATCCCGTCCGTCCGAGCGAAGCTGATGATACCGGGCGCCATTCCACGCTCGTCGCGCTCGTAGATCAAGTGACCGCTGGTGGTGAACACCCGGATCTGCAGAATCCACGCTGCTTCCCGAGACCAGGAGGAACGAGAACGAGGTTCCGGCATCGTCGAAGGGATTGGGGAAGGTGATGGGATTCTGGACGCGCAGCTCGCTCCCCCACGTCCACCCGGAAATGCAGGTTGTAGACGCCGCCGCCCGCCACGGTGAGCGCGCGCCTCGTAATGGTCGATCGGATAGGGCGCGTGCGTCCACGACAGCACCCACTCGCGACCCGACGGGTCGCCGGCCACCGGCGCATAGGTGAAGGCCTGGGGCACGCCATTGATGGCGAGCGTCAGGTCGGTGGCGGGATCGAGCGGTTTGGGAGAGAGCACTCGCACGGAGACGTTGGCGGAGGGCGCCACCGGATCGTTCTCACGGGATCGGCGTGCCGTCGACCAGCAGGGTGGTGACGAACTGGAACACCACGTCGAAGCTTCCCGGCAGGCCGTAGCGATCGGTGGTGTGGAACGTGTAGGTGTACGAGTCGGGCGTGAGTGTGGTCGGGTAGCTCAGGTGATAGCGCCTTCCGCCCTGCCCGCCGGGAGCGGTGTCCGGGAAGGCCGGTGTCGTGGTGTAGTCGGTCGCGGGGATCGTCACGGTGCCGGTGGCGTCCGAGCGGTCGAGACGGATGGCGGTGAGCTGCACGGTGGATACCAGATCGGCTTCGAGCCGCAACGTGTCCCCCAGGGTGTGGAGCGCGACGCGCTGCCCGCTCGTGACCGGCAGCAGGTTCGCGGTCACCGTGGCTTCGGGCGGACCGATCGAGAGACGCGTACCCGGATCGCCAAGCAGATGGTAGGTGAGCCCGATCCCGGCCTCGCTGCTGCCGTAGGGCAGGCCGGGCACGTAGCGCGCGAGCGCCAGCGCGATGGATTCGCCCAGCACCACGCGCGCGCCCTTGTCGCCAAGGTAAGGGTCGTGGGGCGGATGCGAGAACATGGCGTCGGCCCAGGCCACGTTGATGTGCGTGCTGCCGTTGAAAGGCAGGATCTCGTAGCCGGTGGAGGCGTAGCTGCCGATCGATCCGCGTGATGGCAGATCGATCAGGTCCTCCCCGATCGTGGGTCCGCGTCCCGAGGCCTGGTCCCCGCACGCGCGAAAGCGTTCGCGTGGCAGGAGAAGGCCGAGAGCAGAAACGGCTTGCCGTCGTTGAGCAGCCGGTCCTTGTCGTCATCGAGGCCGTTATTGACGTAGAGATCTTCGTGCGTCAGAACGAACTCGTTGGCGTGTCCCTGGAAGTTCCACCACAGACGGCCGGCGTTGAGTCGCGTGACGAGGTCCTGCGTGAGGCTGGGATGAGTGGCCGCCTTGACGCTGTTCTGATCCTTGCAATTGCAGGAGGGGTCGGTGCACGCCACGCGCTCGAGCATCGTGTCGAGGTGGAAGGTGTCGAGCACGGCCTGCTGGAGCCCGCCTGGTTCTTGATCAGGTCGGCGATGGTCTCGTCGATCTGACGGAACACGCGCTCCGCCGGGTGCAGGCAGTAGCCGATCTGGACCGTGCCGCCGCCAAAGAAGCTCTCGGCGGAATAGTCGTCGTCGTCGCAGAGCAGGATGTTGCGCCGCCACGACTGGTCGCCGCTCAGATCCTCGTAGGAGACCACTTTGCTCACCGCGTCCTGCGCCATCTGAAGCGATTGCACCGGCAGCCGGCCCACGAACAAATCCTGGAGCACGGGGGCGAACTGGCTCAGGTCGCAGTTCTCCATGCACACGTACCAGGGATCCGAGGGGATGATCTCGGTGCCGAATTCCACGCCGACCGGACCCTTGATGTTGTGCACCGGGATCCAGTCGGTGGTGGATTGCTGCGTGAAGTTCTGCGGATCCTGGGAGCCATCACCGACCAGCAGCAGGAACTTGGCGTTCCAATGGTCGTAGGCGTAGCGCACCAGGCGCTTGATCGCGAAGTCCGCGTGACGACCGCCGTTGAACTCGTCGTTCACCGACTCGAGCGGCGCCACCACCACGTCAGGCCCTGCGAGGTGCGGAGCTGCACCAGCGGGGCGACGGCGGGCAGGAACGCCTCGGGCACGACCAGGAGGTAGTCGCCGGAGCTCCGCGCGGTGAGGCTGCGCCGGGTCACGGCCTGGTAGCTCGCGGACGACGGCGTGCGCGGCTGCCCGACGACCACGTAGCTGTGGGGCAAGCCGCTGGCCACCGAATCCTGGATGTCCACCTTCCAGGAGCCATTCACGAACTGCCCGGGATTGAGCGCGAGCAGAGACGGGCGCGAGCGAGTCGGTGACGTCATAGGCTTGGGCCGGTTGGAAGGAGAAGCCCGAAGCCGAGATCTGGATCTCGCCGGTTCCGCTGCCACTCGTACAGGAGAGGTAGTCCGAGATCGCGTGGTAGCGCCGCCAGTACGTGGCCTCGATCCAGTTGACGCCCACGTTGTCGGCGTCGTTGTTCGCCAGATCGGGACTCCGGCCCCACACGCGCATGGTGTTGATTCCCTCGCCCAGCGTCGATCCGGGGTTGGTCACGGTGGCGGTGAACGGCGCGCATCCCAGCCAGCTGACGGAGTCGGCGAGCGTGATGAACGGCGCGCCAGGCTTGTGGTACTGCGCCCATTCGAAGTGCCGTTGGTAGATGCGGCGTCCGATCCAGTTGAGCGAGACGGACACGCTGTGCGTGGTGTCGAGATCGTTGGTCTCGAAGGCCAGTGTGTCGGATCGGTACTGGTACAGCGTGATCTCGGTCCAGTGGAAGATGTCGGTGAGCGTGTCCGGCGGAAACAGGAACGGGAGAGCGAGGTTCTTCTCCCAGTGCTGGCTCCATGGATACGAGACTTGCGGCGTGAGGTTGGCGACGTTGCGCCAGCCGGGACCGCGTCGCCATGCGAAGTCCCGTGCCGGCGACTGCCGTGGCATAGACGACCTCGCCATCGCCCCATCTGCGCAGCGGCCAGGACGCGTGCGAGCGCTGCGCCCAGCTCTGGACGAACATCAGGATGCGGTCGCCGCTGTCGAACGTTCCGTCGCCGTCGCTGTCCTCGACCTCGATCGGCAGCTCGACCGTGACGTAGGGCGGGCTCACATTCTCGACGAACTCGTGGCGATGCACGCTGACCTGCGAGATCGGGATGCCGGTGGGATACCCCTTGGTCGTGAGCTCGTCGAACGGCAGCGCGAAGACCCCGGTCGAATCGAGCTGCACGCGGACCTCCGGGAAGTTCTCGTCGAAGGCCGCGCGCCCCGCGGATCCGGCCAGCGGCCGACCGATCAGTGCGGACGACGCGGGTCGCGGCGCTCCGGACGGACGGCCGCGCCACTCACGCGCCTGTGGATAGTTGATCAGGGCCTGCTCCAGCACCGGCTCCCAGTGCTTGTCTTCCACGGCGGGAGATGCGGACGACGTGGTCCCTCCCACGAAGTCCACCCGCACCGTGACCGACGAGGTCCACGTGACCTGGCAGGTCGAGCCGTCCCAGCGGAACGGATGCACCTGGATCGCGACCATGCGCTGGCGACGGAGCGAGAAGGGCTCGCCCACCTCCACGGCCTGCCGCGGCCACGGACCGTCGACGATGGCGTCCACGGGCTCGCGCTGGGGAACGAGATCAGCGGCGTCTCGGCCCTTGAAGGCCGGTCGCCCGGCGATCGCGAGGCTCGCCGATCCGAGCGACGCCCAGGGCGCTCCTCCTGCACGCGCGCGCTGGCGCGGGCGCCGGGCGGCAAGGCGACGAGCGTCGAATAGAACGGCATGCCGGGGCGGCCGGGAACATCCGTCGTCGCCAGCCCCGGAACGATCAGTGTCTGGGTGACGCCGTCACCTGAAGGGGGCGAGCCGTGGGGACGGGATGTCCACCTGCAGGGTCAGGCCCCTGGCATCCGAGGACAGGACCCGGGCCGTGAGATCGGCTCGAGAAGCCTGGGGAAGGACGAGTATCGCCAGGGCCAGAAGCCCTAGCGTGCGAACACGCATGGACATGGGCGGTCGAGTCTAGAAGCGACCTTTCGGGCGGGTCAAACCTGGCGCACGACGGGACTTGGAGTTGGTACCCCACCAGGAGGTCGGGGTTTCAGGGGACGGCGTTCGCGGCTCAGGGGATCGCCACCAGCCGGCGCGTGATCCGCTCGCCACCAACGTCGAGGACCACGAGGTACATCCCGCCTCCCACGCGCGTGCCTCCCGCTCCCCGCAGGTCCCAGGGAACGTTGAAGCGCCCGACCGTGGCCGGGCCCGGAGGCCAGCCGCTGCACGTGCCGGCCGGCCAGGTCGAACACGTCGAGCGAGAAGCGAGCCCCCGTCTTGGCGGCCGGGATCTCGTAAGCGAACGCCGCACCGGATCGCGCCGGGTTCGGATACGGGATCCCGAGGCTCACCACCTTGGGCGTGTCGGCCGGAGGAACGGTGACGGTCGACTCGGGCGAAGCATATCCCGTGTGCATGGCGTCGTGATGGAACTGCGGCCACGGCGGCGGGCCGCGTCGGCGAGAACGGGAAGTCGTAGTCCCAGAAGTGAGCGTGCCCGTCCCACCCGACCGTGACGATCTCGCTCATGCCGTCGCCGTCGCAGTCGCACAGCGCGGGCGTGCCCTTCACCTCCGCCGGCCAGCTGAGATCGGGAAGCCCGGCAGCAGGTCGCCGCTGGCTGTCGAACGCCGAGAGCGTGACGTTGTCGTCGCCGATCACGATGTCGGGACATCCGTCGCCGTTGATGTCGGCCACCACCGGGCTCGACTCGGTCGCCGCGTCGGTGAGCCCGCTGCAGCGCACGTTGGCGAACGCCGGGAGCAGCACGCCGTTGCGATCGAATACCGTAGAGCCGGCCGTCGGTGCCGGCGGCGACGATGTCGAGGTAGCCGTCGCCGTTCATGTCGGCCAGCGCCGGGGAAGGCTCGCTTGCCGTACCCGCCGCTCACCTTGAGTGGGACCGGGAAGCCTGGACGCCGCGCGCCGTTGGGCTCGAAGACGTAAAGCGAGTCGTCGCCGGCCCCTGCGATTGCCACGATCTCGGGCGTCGTGTCGGCGGGGCCGTCCAGCATGCCAATCGCGACCGACGAGTTGGCCGGTCCACCGAGCGCGATCGGGAAGCCGGTAAGGTTCGTCCCATTCGAATGCCACGCGTAGAGATTGCCGTCCCGGCTCGCGAACACGATCTCGGGGAATCCGTCGTGATCGAGATCGGCGATCGCCGGGAGTGCGCGTAGTTGCTGGGCTGCCCCATTACCTTGAACACGCCCTGCGTCGCCGGGTTGGAGTCGCCATCCATCCACTCCGTCCCATTCCATCGCAGCGCATAGAGCAGGTTGCCGTTCGGAGCTGAAGACGATCTCCTTCCTTGCCGTCTTTGTCGAGGTCAGCGATCGCGGGCGTCGAAAAGATCGGGTACGCCGCGACGAACGGGAAGCCGGCCTTCACCTGCCCCTGGGTGTCGAACACGTAGAGGCTCTGGTCGTTCCAGGTCGAGGCGACGATCTCGAATCCCCCCGCCATCGAGATCGGCGACCGAGGCGCCGCCTGCGTAGTAGCTGCCCTGCGTCGTGAAGTCCCCGGAAGTCAGCGGCGATCCGTCGGCGTCGACCGGGGCGGTGCCGTCCGCGTACCACACGTAGAGATGATCGGCGCCGGCCAGGATGTCCATGTCCTTGGGCTGGTGGATCGTAGACGCGCGCCACGGTGACCGTGGCAGCCGTGTTGCCGCCCATGGCGATCGGGAAGACCGTGTGGTTGGGCGGCGTGGTGCTCACCGAGGTGGTCGACGAGCGGCCGGACTCGTTGCCGGCCGAATCCACCGCGCTCACCTGGTAGTAGTAGCGGGTGAGCGGCGTGAGGCCTTCGTCGACGTAGTAGGCGCTGCGATCGGCGGGAACGACGTTGAGGGCTGGTAGGGCCGCCCACCGCGGCCGAGCGATAGACCTTGTAGCCGCGCAGGTCCGCCGCGGCATTCGCGTCCCACGTGAGTCGCGCCGAGTTCACGAAACCGCGGCTCGCCATGTTGAGGGGCGTGGCGGGCGCGATCAGATCGAGGGTCTGCGTGGAAAGCAGGCCCTGCGCCGTCGACATCCGCAGCTCGAACTTCGCCCCGGCACCGACGACGCTGAAGGCCAGCGCGTCGCCGTTCTTGGACGTGTTCGCCGCGATGTCGCCGTAGCTGGCGGTGCTGTCGGTGACGGTGGCGAGCCCGTCGTGGTTGCGGAGCACCGCGGTCACGCCGCGCGCGCCACGCCGCTACCGGAATTGCGGAGGCGTCACCGTCTCCGTGATGTCCTCGCCTGGATCCGGGATGCCGTTGCCGTTCCCAGCTGGTCTCCGTGTAGACGTGCGCGTAGCTCGTGAGCTCGGGGGCGTGCAGCGTGAGCTGGATCGGCTCGACGAAGTGGTGGTTCGCGCCGTCCACCATCGAGAGCGAGAACGGCAGCTCGAGCTGATCGGTCGCCGTGTACGGCGTGCTCAGGCGGAAGCGCGTGCTGCCGTTCACGGTGGCACCCGCGGCGATGGTCCCGTAGCTCACCGCGCCCGCGGTGATGGTGACCACCGGGCTCGTGGTCGTGAGCTTGGCGGTCACGGACGACGACGACGTCCCACCGGTGTTGCGGATCGGAATCGTGAGATCCACGACCTCGCCCGCGTCGATCCGCCCGGTCGCGCCGTTGCCGGACGTTCCACCCACGTTTGTCGTCGTCCACCGCGATCGTGCCCTCGACCAGCAACGGGCCGGCGGCGGCGGTGATGGGGATGCTGACCTGGTACGGGACGCAGTTGATCGCGGTGACCGTCAGCGTCACGGCACCCACGTCGTCGGGACGGAAGCCCAGCGTCACGTTGCCAGAGGCGTCGGTCGTGCCGCTCTCATAGTCGTCATTGGCCTTGTACGCGGTGACCAGGGCGCCGGCGAGCGGCGCCCCGCCCGCCGCGACGTTGACCGTGAGCGTGGTGTCGCTGGCGGCGATCGACGCGGGCTTGGCCACGGTGAGCGCACGCGGTCGCTGGGTCCAGAGGTGCATCTCGGGGTCGCCGAGCAACAGCATCGTCATCTGGGTCCAGCGGTGCGTGTTGTCGGTGACCGCATTGGCGACGAACGGGAGCTTCTGGCGTCCCTGGGCCTCGCCGACCGACGTCACGCCCGGCCTGGAACACCTAATCGGAAGTATTCCTTCTGGTACACGTGCGCCGTGGTCGGAAAGTCCAGCCGTGTGCAGCCGATGTTGCTCACGCCGCCGCTCGTCGGGGCCTTCATGAACGCTCTCCCCGATGCACGGATAATCGATCGCGTTCGACGTGCAGTCCACGGCGTACATGTTGGTCAGTCGGTTGCCGTTGGTGAGCGACTGGAAATCGGCGTTGGTGGCGTTGGAATCCCCGAGCGACATGACGTTGCGGAAGCCGTGACCGATATGGACCGCCATGTTGTACCCGACGTCGAGCGAATCGAGGGCCCGGCGGCGAGTGAGCTCGAGCACGCTCGGCGGCCAGGATCGCGTCGGTGTTCTGGTAGAGCCGTCCGTAGCCCATCGCCGGCGAGCTCGGCGACGTAGGGCAGACATTCCTCGGAGTACTGGGCACCGTCGGTGGTGATGGCGGAGCCCGGCGACCAGATCCTCGGGATCGATCACCTCCGAGAAGAACACGATCCGGTTCTCGTAGTCCCCGACCGGCGTGCGCGAGTACTGGAATACCTTGTCTCACGAAATTGTGCGCGTCGGTGGTCGTCGACACGGGCGCGCGCCCCACCCAGATCTCGGGCAGGAGGTCGCAGTTATCCACCTTGGTGCCATTGAGAAGTCGCCCTCGCCGTGAGAGGCTGTCGCCGTCGGCGTTCCAGTTGCCATCGAGGCACGAGATAGTAGAGGTCGGTCGGAATGTCGTTGTACTGCTGAGGCGGCTGCACGTAGAACTGCGTCCACGCGACCCGGGTGGGGATCACATTGGTGTCCCCGCCGAGCAGAGCCCACTTGGCGCCCCAGCGCGAGTACGCGTCGCGCAGAAACCGCCGGATCCGATCGGCGTCGTCGGTGCCGACGTACTCCTGGCGGATGAACGAGAGGGTGCGCACGACGGCCGGCACTCCTGCCTGGGTCTTCCAGTCGGCGAGGCGCTGGAACTCGCCCGCCAGCGCATCCGACGTGACGATCACGTAGGCGACCGGGCTTCCCAGCACCGGAGGGCAGCTGGGTGGGGCTTGAACGGCTGCGCGGTGCGTTGGGGAATCGAGGCGATGCCGGTGGTCGCCGAGCCCGGGTCCTCCCATTCCGGCACGATGCGCTCGCGCTGAACCACGTCGGACCCGATGTCGGCCTCCAGCTCCATCGTCACGTCGAGGTCGGCGATGCGATCGAGCCTTCCCGTCGAGGGGTTCCAGCGCACCGGTCGCACCAGCAGCCACGCCAGGTGCTTCGCCGCGCATCCAGCCCTGATAGCCCATCTCGACCACCGGCGGACCGTCGACGGGCACGGGCGTGAGCGCCATGGGCTGTCCGACGCGCGCTCGCCCCAGGTTGTCCACGTTCGTGGGCGGCGCCGGAATCGAGCGAAGGCGCGCGGCCGGCGCGATGGATTCGAGCCGGATGCCGCCCGCCGTGACCGACCGGATGCGCATGCCGGCCGGCACCTCCACCGGCTCCGCCACGATCGGCAAATCGGGCCAGCCCGGATGGGTCTCGGGCGCGCCGCGCGCGAGGCGCACCGGACACGGTATCGCGACTCCACCGGGTCGTGACCGACGAGGCGAGATACTGGAAGTGTCTCCTCGATTGCCGTGTGGGCCGGATTCGCTGCTCCGGTCAGGGCACCGAGGAGGGCGGAGACGAGGAAGGATCATGGTGCGGAGCGGCGGCGAATCCGACCAGCAGAATACCGGGCGCCCACATCGCGGGTCAAGAATCTGTGAGAACTATTCAGACGACTTCGACGATCTTGACCCCGAGCGACGGCGCACCGTAGGCTCTTTGTCCCGTGCGCTCCAGCTCCCGTCCCTTCAATTCTCCGTCGTTTGCTGTCGGTGGCCGCCCTGGTCGGCCTTGTGGCGGGCACCGTGGCCGCTTTCGCGGACAAGGCCCCGGCGCCTTACAAGCCTCCGGCCCAGGCCTCGTCCCGCAAGCCGCCGCCGCCGCCGCGCGCCTGGCTCCCCGACACCTTCGTGCTCGCGCGAATCGACGATCGAGGCCATCCAGGCGCGGGACTACGATGAGCGCTTCTTCAACTCGCATATGGAGTACCGGCCCACGCAGGACAGCGTCGGTCGGGCGGACTTCCTGCAGAGGCTCGTCGACAAGGAAGCTGCTGGCCAGCGTGGCGCGCGCCGCGAACTACCAACTGACTTTCCAGGAGCGTGCCCAAATGGAGGCGTTCGTCCAGAGCACCCTGGGGAACCGCCTTTTCGAGCGGACCGTCATGGATTCCGTCAAGGTCACGGACGCTGAGGCCGAGTCGGTCTACGTTCAGATGAAACGCGAGATTCGGCTTGCCCGGGTGCGCTTCGGCAGGATCGAGACCGCCGAACGGATGCGCCGCGATCTGGTCGCGGGGCACACCTCCATGGCCCGGGCCTGGGAGCTGCGTCTCCGGATGCCGGGAGACCAAACCACGAGCCCCGATGTGGGATGGCAGACCTGGAACAACACACCAGCCGATGTGCGTCCGATATTCCGCCTCCCCGTGGGAGGGATCTCCTCACCGATCGCCGAACCTCCGGGCTTCTCCCTCTACCAGGTGAAGGAGGAGCGGACGGCGGGCAAACTCCAGGTTTTTCCACTGTATCGCGGCCCAATCATGCGGCAACTGAAGCAAGAGAAGACGGACGAGGTCCGCGAGCGCCAGATCTCGGGCTTGCGCCGCGAGGCCGGGATCCGTCTCGACTCCGCGAACGTCGCCTGGGCGGCCGCCCGCTTTCCGCACAAGATCACGAAGGAGGGGAGCCAGTCGCGTCGTGCTCGACGCGACGGTGCCGAGCTTCTCCCGGAGGACACTGCGCGCACGATCGCCACCTACCGGGGCGGAAAGGTGACGGTCGGGAGGCTCGTCGACATCTACCGAGACATCAGCGATCCATGCGACCCAGCCTCGACACTCCGGAGGCGATCAAGCAGATGGTGGACGCGATCGTCCTCGAGCCTCGGCTCGCCGAGATCGCCCGGCAGCGGGGCTACGATCGCGACTCGGTGGTGATCGTCGTGATCGAGCGGAAGCGCGAAGAAGTCATGGTGGACCATCTGTACGCCGACTCGATCGGAGGCGCACACCTTCGTGCCTCCCGCGGAGCGCCGCAAGTACTACGAGAAGTACCAGCAGCGCTTCGTGACCTCGCCCAACGCGCGCTACGCCATGTTCTACCTGCCCAACCAGCAGGGCGCCGACTCCATCGCGACACGCCTGCGCAAGGGCGTCAAGGCGGAGAAGATCCTCCGCGAGGATTCGCTCAGGGGAGTGGCGCGCGGGCGGATCCAGGCGCGGCGGCGCGATGACATCGACAATCCGTTCTTCCGCCAGGTGTTCTTCGACATGAAGGTCGGCGACATCATGCGAGTCGGGCCCGATCCCGACAACGGCACCTACAACGTGATCCAGCTTCTCTACCGGGACTCGGGCAAGCCGGTGCCGTTCGACGAGGCCGACGTGCAGATCGACGAGTACCTGCGGCAGGAGGCCAGCGAGAAGCTCCTGCACGAGTTCATCGCGCGCCACAGCAAGCGCATGAAGATCGAATCGCACCCCGAGCTGGTGATGCAGATCCGTCTGGTCGATCCCGCCACGGAATAGGGCGACCACGGCGCCGGTTCAGCGATAGAGGGCCTTGATCCTTCCCCAGGAGCCGACGTGCACCGGGACGGCGGCGCAGTTGGCGGCGGTTCCCTGCCACGTCGCCATGTTGCCGCCATCCGGAGCCGGCTGTTCGAGAAGCACGTCGCCGCCCACGGCGCCGGGAAGCCGCTTGATCCTGATGGAATTTGAGCACCAGGCAGGCATCGCCGCCACATCCCGAGCAGGATCCCGCTCCGGTCGTATTCTGGTTCTCGAGCAACACGCGAGCCGCGTAGTAGAGAGTGCCCGCGGCCAGCGTCCGCGCGTCAGGCGGCAGCAGCGAGAGCGCCACCACGATGCGGGCCTGGTTCGCCGCGTTCCGAGGTTGCCCCACCTCGTAGAGCTGATCCCCCGGTCTCCTGACCGGCCCAGAAGGTCGCGCAATCCCCGTTCGGCGGAGACTGACCATCGGCCGCCAGCGCCCCGTAACGGCAGCCCCCACGCCGAGCTGCCACCACGAGGGAAGGACCGATTGCGAATGCACGATGTCGATCACGATCTCGACGCCCAGCACCTGATCGAGCGGCGTGGCCAGCGTGAACGCGCAGTAGAGATTCTCCGAGCCGATGTTCGAGTCGCAAGCGAAGCTCTGCTGGACTGCGCCGGTCGGGCCGCACAGCCCCCAGTCGAGATAGAGACCCTCGCCGGCGAACAGCGGCAGCGGTGAAGCCACCGCGACCAGGACGGCGGCGACGCCTCCGCACTTCAGCAGGAGCGAGCGTGGCAAGCGACCCCCGACCCCGGTCGGTGCGTTGCTGACACAAGAAATCACGGGCGACTCGATGAGTCGCCCGTGATCGTACAACCGTGAAGCTACTTCGACTACCGATACAGAGCCTTGATCGATCCCCACGAAGCCTTCTTCGTCGGGGTCGCGCCGGGGCACGGCGTCGCGGCCGGGTTACGGAACGTGGCGCAGTTGCGGACCTTGGGAGTCTGGCCCTGGTGATTGTTCGACGCAGGCGGCACCTGGATGTTCACGTCGTAGACGCCGATGGCGCCGCCGGCCTGGCACTCCAGACTCGTGCTTGGTGCCCGCGTTGAACTTGAGGCTCAGGCTGCCTACGAAGTTGTCGACGCCCAGACTGACGGGCTGCTCCTCACCCTGCGCGACCACCGTCTCGAACTCGAGGCGAAGTTTCTGGCCGGTCTGGCCGGGGTTGAGAACCGCGAATGCGCTCGGACCGAGAACGATTCCGGGGTCCGGAGCATTGAGATACCACTCGGGGCAGGCGCCCGACGGATCCGACGCGGCACCGGCTCCAAAGCGGTTACCCAAGACGGCGGGGTACCACCAGGAGGTGCCCTGCACGAGCGGGAAGGTTGAGGCGTTGCTCGCCGGCACGACGTCGATCAAGTTATCGACTGCGCCGACCGACGGGTAGTCGACGTCCGGGTCAATGGTGAGATACAGAATGCCCGACCCGGCGTTGGTGCAGGCCACCGTGCGGTCCTGCGCGCCGGTGCCAGCGGCGACGCAGGCGTTCCAGCTGAGATCGCTTCCCGCCATGGCGACACCGGCGGCGAGAACGACCGCCAACATACTGAGAGCGAATACCATCTTCTTCATAGGAGCCTCCAGGATTTTGCAAGCAAGCATGAGCGATGCGGTATTCCTGGGTACACCGAGACGCATTGTCTTGGCGGCACCACCCACCTTTCGATACGAGTGGTTTCCTCTACTTCGCTTCCTCCTACCTTACGGACAGAGCTGGCCCGCGGTGCAGCTCGACAGCGAGCCATGAGCCGCCTGGACACCGTAGACCGCGCCGACGTCGAGGCCGGTAATGGCAGAGTCGTTGTTGAAGTCCGAGCGCGCCTTAGCGTTGCCCGGGATGGGATTGGTGTTGTAACTCACCTGGTCGCCGAAGGCGGCTCCGACGTCGAGACCGTCGACACCGCTGGCTTCCCTGGTAGTCGGCCGTAGTGGCCTTCAGTGAGTTGAGCGCCACACCGTCAGCCGTCACGGCGATGCACGGCGTGTGGTTGGCGAATATGGTGACACCCGAGCCGCTCGCACCGACCACCGCGAAGGTCACCTGACCGGCGCCATTGGTGATGCCGGTGATCGTGTGCGCTCCGCAGTTCGACGTGAATCCCGCCGCCTGGTCGGTCGCGCAGAGATGGACGTCCGTGCATGCCGCCATGTTGAGGACCACCACGCTACCGGGAACCGGATTGCTCGAAGCGTCGCGAATCGTCCAAGTAAGGCTGCCGGCCGGATCGGGAACCGCCGTGTGTCCGAGGACCTTGAGGATGGATCCCGCCGCAGGCTGCGTCGACGATGCCTGCGCTTGGCACTCCCGCCATCGCGGCGCTCGCGGCCAGAAGGCCCACCGCGCAGAAGATCATGGCTCTGCGAACCAAAGTCATGTTGAACCTCCCTAAGTGGATCACACCTGAAGCCAAAGTAGTGCAAGGCTCGGTTGCAAGCTATCAGGTCTGGCGCGAGCCACCTCCTTCCGAGCCAACGGCGCGATCCGCTGACCCGTTTGCATCGAGTTCTTCTTTATCTCCCGCGATAACAAGGCCTTCCGAGACGGGAATCAGTCTAGGCCTCCGTCAACGGGCTGTCAAGAAAAGTTTTGATCGATGCTGACTTGGGATGTGGACCGAATCTCGGCAGCGGTCCTGTAAAAATCCTTACAGCACGTCCTTGTGAGTGGTGGGCGAAACAGGGTTCGAACCTGTGACCTCTTGCGTGTAAGGCAAGCGCTCTGCCAGCTGAGCTATTCGCCCGAACCTTCCGTCCGCCCGCGTATCAGGAGAGAAGTCGGGATCAAGACGCAGTACCCCACCGACAGTAGCAGGGGGCGAGCGTCAGCGATCCCTTGGAGAGCGCGATATAGCCCACGGTGAGCGCGGCCAGCCCCAGTCCCATGAACAGGCTGTTGAGCGGTCCCCAGATGAAGCCAATGGGGGCTCCACGGCCTTCTTGAGGCTGCGTGGCCGAGTCACGTTGGGTTTGCGTTCCCGCATCTGACTCACTCCTCATTCCGCCGGCGGCGGCTTCGCCACCACCCAAGACGCTAACGTTCATACCGCCGCGCCCGCACACGAGGTTCCGCTTTTCTTACGACTCCTTGACTCCGGGGTTGCCGAGATTGAGGCCACCTGACTGTTGGCCTGAGGGGTTGCCGGGATTCAGGCTGCCGGAGCGGAATCCCTCGAGATCCAGAGTTACGTAGCGATATCCCAAGCGCTTGAGTCCTTCGACGAGCTTCTCCCTCACCCCGGCCTCGAGCAGGCGGGTCAGCTCGGACGCCGGCACCTCGATCCGGGCCAGCTCCTCGTGATGGCGCACGCGCAGCTCCGCAAACCCCAGCGAACGCAGCAGCTCCTCGGCCCGCTCCACCATCTCGAGCTTCTCCGGGTGATCTCGACCTCGTAGGAATTCGCGACGCCAGGCAAGGCGACGCCGGCTTCAGGCTGCTCGCAAGTCCCAGATGAGCGGCTCCGGCTCGGACGTCGGCCTTGGTGAAACCCAGCTCCGCCAGCGGCGACCTCACCAAGGCCTCGCCCGCCGCTCGCCTTCCCGGACGCCAGTCGGAGAGATCGTCGGCGATCGTCCCGTCCAGGATCTCCGCGGCGCCGAAACGCTCGGCCACGGCTCGCAGCTCACGATACAGCTCGGTCTTGCAGTGGTAGCAACGGTCGACCGGGTTGCTGCTGAAGCTCGGGTCGGCCAGCTCGCCGGTGGTCACGACCTCCACCAGCCCGCCGAACTGCGCGGCTTGCTCCAGGGCGAGCCGAAGCTCGCGCTCCGCGTACGAGTCGGACCGACCGATCACACCCAGCGCTCCGGAACCCAGGACCTGGTGCGCCACCTTGAACAGGACGCTCGAGTCCACGCCCCCGGAATACGCGACGACGACCTTGCCGAGCGGACGGAGCCAGGCCTCGAGTCGCTCGAGGCGCGCGCGCCAGTCGAGGCCCGCGCCGGGGCGCGATCGTGGATCGCGGATGGTGATCAGAGGCTCGACCGCCATGGGCGGCCAGCCTAGCACAGGGCGCGGCTACATCCCGCCCGAGGTGACCAGCGAATCGGGCAGCTCCCCTCGCGCTGCCTTACCGCGCGGATGTTCGCCAGGTGCTGCTGGTAGGTATCGGCGAACAGGTGCCTGCCTTGGCCGCGCGCCACGAAGTAGAGCTCGTTCGACTCGGTGTTGGGCGTGAGCACCGCCTCGATGCTCAGTCGGCCGGGGTTGCAGATCGGCCCGGGCGGCAAGCCCTCGATGCAGGTACGTGTTGAACGGCGAGTCGACGTGGAGGTTCCGCAGGTAGAGGCGGGTGCGCGGGCCGCGGCCCAGGGCGTAGCCCACGGTGGGGTCGGCCTGGAGCTTCATGCCGCGCTGCAGCCGGTTCAGATAGACCCGTGCGATGCGCGGCCGCTCGTCGTTCATCACCGCCTCGGCCTCGACGATCGAGGCGAGCGTGAGCACCTGGTAGAGCGAGAGCCCGAGCGGCAGCGAGTCCCGTCCGGTCGCGGCGTGGAGCAGCACGTTGCGCGTGCGATTGACCATGGTGCGGAACGCGACCTCGGGCGAGGTGCCGGGCAGGAACTCGTAGGAATCCGGCGCCAGATAGCCTTCGAGCGACGGGGCCTCCACCCCGAGCGAGTCGAGGAAAGCGCGGTCGTGGGCGAGCGAGTCGAACTCCGCGATCGGAACGCCGAGGTGATTCGATAGCAGCAGACTGACCTCGGTCATGGTCAGCCCCTCGGGGATCGACACCAGATTGAGGCCGCTCATCCCGCGCGCGAAGGAGCGCAGCAGCTCCGGCACGCTGGTGCCGAGGTGGAAGCTGTACTGCCCGGCCTTGACCTGCCGGTCGAGGCGCATGAGACGGGCGAGCACGTGGAAGGTCAGGGTGCCGCGCAGGAGTCCCACGCGCTGGAGCTCGGACGCGATCCCGCGCAGGGTCTCGCCGCGCTGCACCAGGATCACGCGCTGCTCGGGCGGCGGGAAGAATCCCGCCGGCAGGAACAGGTCGTAGCCCACCGCGCCGGCGGCGGCCACGAGCAGCAGCAACGCCCAGCGGCTCGGGCGAAACGTGCGCTTGCGCGTGATGGGCGGGGTGGTCCGCTTGCGCGTCATGAAAGGAAGATCCCTGAAGGATGGAGTGGAAGCGAGTCGAAGTGGATCAGCGCGGGGAATGGCGGAGCAGGTACGACTCGAGCAGCGCCATCGCCGCCCCCTGGTCCACGCGCTCCTTCGCGCGCCCAGGCTTCATTCCGGTCTCGTGCATGCGGCGCTGGGACAGTGCGGACGTGAGTCGCTCGTCGTAGGTGTCGACCAGGAGCCCGGTGCGGCTGGCCAGCGCCGAGGCGAAGGCTTCGGCCACCGTGGCCGCGCGCCCGCGCGCTCCCGACATCAGCAACGGCAACCCGACCACGATCCGCTCGACCTCCTGCTCGGATGCCACCCGGGCGACTCCGTCGAGAGCGTCTTGCTTCCCACGCACCTTGAGCGTCGGGAGCGCGGTCGCGATCACTCCGCCAGGATCGCTCACGGCCAACCCGATGCGACGCTCACCCCAGTCTACGGCGAGGATCCGCAACGGACGACCTGCCTAGTGATTGTCGGCCTTGTGGGGACGGTTCTTGACGAGCCGGACCTGCGTGCCCGAGCCGGTGAACTCGAAATTCACCAGGTCCATGCAGGAGCGCATGATGAAGATGCCGCGGCCCCGAGAATCGAAGAGGTGCTCGGGGAGGTCACGTCGCCGTTGACCCGTGAGACGTCGAAACCCGAGCCTGAGTCCTGGACCACGACCTCGAGGGCATCCGGCATGAGCCGGAATTCGATGTCGACGATCTTCGAGGGGTCCTTCTTGTGCCCGTGCTGGATGGCGTTGGTGCCCGCCTCGATCACCGACATGCTGACCTGGGCGGTGGTGTCCTCGTCGAATTCCAGGCGCTGGCACACGGAATCACAGACCCGGTCGAGGACCGAGAGCAGCTCGAGACGGCTAGGGATGCGAACGGCAATGACGTCGGGAATGGTTCTCGGAGCGGTCACGGTCATGTCATGGTTGCAGATCGGGCGCGAAGGGTCTCGACGGCCTGTGCGAAATCCACCGGTAACGGCAGTTCGAACGACATTGTCCGCCCAGTCACCGGATGCGACAACTCGAGCTTCGACGCATGGAGCGCTTGCCGCGACAGCGACTTCAAAATTGCTTGACCGAGGCTAACGTCCGTCGCGCCGAGGCTCAACACCTTTTCGCGCGCCCGCCATAGACCGGATCCCCGACGATCGGGTGACCGAGATGGGCGAGATGCACCCGGATCTGGTGCGTGCGCCCGGTGTCGAGCTCGATCTCGAGCCACGCGGCGATACCGAAGCGCTCTTCCACCTTCCATCGGGTACGCGCCGGCTTGCCGCCGCGCCGCGCCACGGCCATGCGGCGACGATCGCGCGGATCGCGGGCGATCGCGCCCTCGATCACGCCCTCTGCGCCGCGCGGCTCGCCCCACACCAGCGCCTGGTAGGTGCGCCGCACGAGGCGCACGCGCATGGCCTCGACCAGCGCTCGATAGGCGCGCGCGCTGCGCGCCACGACCAGCAACCCCGAGGTGTCCTTGTCGAGCCGATGGACGATTCCCGGCCGCCCGGGACCGCCGACCGACACGATCTCCGGATAGCGATGGAGCAGGGCGTGCACCAGCGTGCCGCGCGCCACACCGGCGCCGGGATGGACCACGAGCCCCGCGGGCTTGGCGATTACCGCCAGGTCCTGGTCCTCGAAGCGGACGTCGAGCGGGATCTCCTCGGGCTCGAGCGTCAGCGACCGGGGTTCCGGCAGCTCGAGCACGACCTGATCGCCGGCCTTGAGACGGTGGGAAGGCCGGACGGCGTGGCCGCCGACCCGGACGCGCTCCTCTTTGATGAGCGTCTGGAGAACGCTACGTGACAGGTCCGTCTGCGCCGCGGCCAGGAAGCGATCCAGCCTCGCCCCCGCGCTCGCCTCCGGCACCGACAGCGTCAACGTCTTCTCCGACTCGGGGCTCATGGGTGCGCGGCCACGTGATGGCGAACAGGATCACGCCGATGGTCACCGCCGAGTCCGCCACGTTGAAGACCGGCCAGTGCCAGCGCCCGTAGCCGATCTCGATGAAGTCCACCACCTCGCCGAAGCGGATGCGGTCGATCAGATTGCCGATCGCCCCGCCCATGATCAGCGCCAGCGCCAGCTGCCGCGCGAACCCGCGCACGCGCTGCTTGAAGAAGAGGTAGAGAATCGCGGCGACCGCGGCCAGCGAGAAGACGTAGTACGGGAACGGCAGGCCGGCGCCCAGCCCGAACGCCACGCCGGAGTTCCGCGTGTAAGTGAAGCGGACGAACGGCCCGAGCACCTCGACCGGCTCCTGGAACGCGAGCGACTTCGATGCCCACCGCTTGGTCCAAAGGTCGAGCGTCACCACCACGCTCGAGACCAGGGCCAATCGGAGCCACGCTAGGCTCACGGGGCGCCCCGGCTGGCCCGCTCCTCGTTCTCCTTGCACGACAGACACAGCCGGGCGTAGGGCATGGCCTCGAGCCGCGCGCGCGCGATCGGGCCACCGCAGTTCTCGCACACGCCATACTCGCCGCGATAGATCTTGCGCAGCGCTTCGTCGATCTCGCGCAGCAACGCGCCTTCGTTGGACGCGAACATGAACGCCTTCTCACGCTCCATCGCGTCGGTGCCCACGTCGGCCATGTGGAACGAATAGCCCGAGAGGTCGCCCGCGCTGTCGCGCTGGTTCACCTTGAGCACGGTGTTCTCGAGGTGTCCCATCTCCTTGAGGATCTTGGCGCGCTCGGCCAGCAGGCGCTGCTCGAACTCCTGGTGAGTCTTTCTCGGTCACTCCTGCTCCTTCGCTCGAGACTTCGCGTGTCGGACGCGCCGCCGGACGTCCGCTCGTGCGGATCGGCATGGCTGGCGCCTTCTGGATGGCTCGCGCCACGGCCTCGGGCGGCAATGCGCCGATCGGCCGCACGGGCGCCGGCGGCTTGGGCGGCTTGGAGCAACTTGCCGCACCCTTGACCGGCTTGGGCGCCGCTGTGACCGCCTTGCCCGCAGCGACCGCCTTGCCCTGGACCACCTTGGGCATCGTCACCTTCGGCATCGGCGCCTTGGGCATCGGCGCCTTCGGCATCGGCGCCTTCGGCATCGGCGCCTTGGTCGCAATGGTCTTGCTCGGCTTGCTCGCCACCACCTTCGCTTGAGGCTTCGACTTGGCCGGCGGACGCACCGGCTTCTTACCCGTCGCCTTGATCGGCGCGGCCTTCTTGGTGGGCTTGTGAGCCCGGGGTCCGCTGGTGGCGGGTTTGCGCTTGGTGGCCATTGGGTCCTCCTACGACTGAAGCGGCCGAGGGCCGCGGTTCTCTTTGGTCGGGTCGAGTCGGTGGATCACTTCCGAGACCAGACGGATCAGGGTCGGCGCGGTTCGCGCCGCCACCGCCAGGATCGTCGGAATGTCCACCGGGTGAAGCTGATCGGGCAGGCAGGCGTCGGTGACGACGCTCAAGGCCAGCACGCGCTGGCCGCCGTGCACCGCGGCGCAGGTTCTCGGGCACGAGCGACATGCCCACCACGTCGGCTCCGATCCAGCGCAGGAACCGATATTCCGCCGCGGTCTCGAGGTTGGGCCCGGGAACCGCGACGAAGATGCCGCGCTGGAGCGGAATCTCGAGCTCGAGCGCGGTCGCTTCGGTGCGCGCGATCAGGTCGCGCGCGTAGGGCTCGCTCATGTCCGGAAAGCGCGGACCGAGCGTCTCGTCGTTGTCACCGATCAGCGGATTGTCGCCCATCAGATTGATGTGGTCCGTGATGGCCACGATGGTGCCGGGCGGCATGTCGGGATTCATCCCGCCGCACGCGCTGGTGATGACGAGCGTCTCGCACCCCAGAGCCTTGAGCACCCGCACCGGGAAGGCCACCTGGCGCATGGTGTAGCCCTCGTAGTAGTGGACGCGGCCCTTCATCACCGCCACCGGGCGGCCCGACAACGTGCCGAGGTGCAGCTCGCCCGCGTGGCTCTCGACGGTCGACACCGGGAAGTGCGGGATGTCGCGATACGGCACCACGGATTCCACCGCGAGGCCTCGGCGAAGTCGCCGAGCCCGGTGCCGAGGATGATGCCGACCTCGGGCCGGGTGCGGGAGCGTGCGCGCACCGCCTGCGCGGCTGCTTCGATCTCGCGCCTCAAATGGCTGGTCTCCACGTCGCGCTCCGACACCGTCATCGCTCCACCTTCCCCTCGGCCTCGAGCGCCGCGCTGATCCGCGCCTCGAGCGCTTCCTTCTCGATTCCCTGCACCTCGATCACCTTGTGCCGCTTCGCGGCGCCTCGCACCAGCTGGACCGAGCTCTTGCTCACCCGAGCCGCGCCGCCACCAGCGCCTCCACCGCTTCGTTCGCCTTGCCGTCGCGGGCCGGCGCGTCGCACGCGCAATCGCACCGCCCCGTCGGGATCACGTCCCACCAACCCTTCCTGCTTGGCACCCGCCTGAACCTGACCACGATCCTCGCCACTCATCCCATCCGCACCGCCACGTCCCGCAGCGACTGGACCAGGAACATCTTCACGAACCAGATCGCCAGCATCGCCAGGAACGGCGCGAAGTCGATGCCCGAGAAGTTGGTCGGCAGCACGCGCCGGATCGGGTTGCACACGATGTCCGACACGCGGTCCAGGAACACCACGATCGGGTTGCTCGGGTCGGGACGCACCCACGAGAGCAGTGCGTTGATCAGCACGATCAACAGCAGGGTCTGGAGCAACACATCCAGCACCGAGGCGATCGCTCCGACCAGATTCCCGATGACGAACATCGTGGTTCCCCTGGGCTGCCCCTAATCTGTCCGAGTCCCGAACAACGCGGTCCCGACTCGCACCATCGTTGCGCCCTCCTCGACTGCGACCTCGTAATCGGCGCTCATTCCCATCGACAGCTCCGGCAGCTCGCGTCCGAGCCTCGTGGCCGCCGCGATCCCGCAGCTCCCGCAGGCGAGCGAACGTCGGTCGCGCGTCCTCGGCGCGCTCGACCAGCCGCCCCACCGTCATCAACCCATCCACCCTGAGGCCCGGCAGCTCGACGATCGCGTCCAGCAGCCTCGGCAACCGCTCGGGTGAACGCCGAACTTGCTGCCTTCACCCGTCACGTTCACTTCGACCAGCACCGGGCAACGTGCGCCCCGCGAGCGCCGCGTGCCGCGACAGCGCCGCGGCGAGCTCCACGTTGTCCACGCCGTGGATGCGATCGAACAGCTCCACCGCGCGCGCGCCGCCTTGTTGCGCTGCAGGTGGCCGATCAGTGTGCCACCTCGCCCCGCGCCCCACGACGGCGATCTTCCGCTCCGCCTCCTGAACCCGATTCTCCCGAGGTCCTCGAGGCCGAGCGCCACCACCTCACGACCCGCTCGGCGGATACGGTCTTCACCACCGCCACCAGGCGGATCGCAGCAGAATCCCGTCTCGCGCGACCGGCCGCCCTCTCGATGGCCTCGCGAACTCGCTTCAGATGCGACCGGAGATCGGGCGGTCCGGATTCCACGGAGCCGGCCAGAGTAGTCGCGTGCCGGAGGTGCTGCAAGCCCAAAGCGCGGCCCGGAATGCGGTTGTTCGTGACCCGGTCGTAACCTTTGGGCCGTCCCGTCGGCAGTTTCATACGATCAGGCCGCCGGAGCTCGAGGCTCCGGCGGCCGCTCGTTCAGTCACGGTATGGTGGAGGCGGCGGGAATCGAACCCGCGTCCGAAAGCCAGTCCCCAGGGAGTCCTACAGGCGTGTCCGGCCGATTGGATCTCGCGCGTCTCCGCTCCGACCGGCGGGATCAGCGATGCGCCAGCTCGATTGGATCTCGTCCTCGGCCCACGAGCGAGGGCTTTGGACCAGCCCGCGTTTGTATGACGATCGCATCCAGTCCCCACGGGCGGGGTCCGGGCGATCGTCGCTACCTAATGTTTAGTTAGGCAGCGAGAGCCATCTGCTCGTTGGCAGATGAATGTTCCCGCTTTTTGACGAGGTCACGGGTCCCCGGCCTGCACTTCCTGGTTCTCGACCCCCGTCGAGACCTTTCGCCCCTACTTCTAATTGGTGACCGTGTCTTGATGGCCAGCAGACGCTCAGAACGGGATGTCGTCGTCGGGACCGTTGGAGAAATCCGACGGGATCGAGTCGTCCGGCGGAACCGTGGCGGGCAGATCGTCGGTACGTTCCGAGCGCGAGCCCAACATCTGGACGTTGCGCGCCACGATCTCGGTGGTGTAACGCTTCTGCCCCTGCTGGTCCTGCCACTGGCGGGTGCGGATGCTGCCTTCGATGAAGACCTGCCGCCCCTTGGTGAGGTACTGGCCGACGATCTCGGCCTGCTTGCCCCACACCACCACGCGATGCCACTCGGTGGCTTCCTGCTTCTGACCGCTCTTGTCGGTCCAGCGCTCGGTGGTCGCGATGCGCAGGTTGGCGACCGCCTGCTGGCCCGCGGTGTAGCGCAGCTCCGGGTTAGCGCCCAGATTGCCGATCAGGATCACCTTGTTCACGCCGCTCATGCTCGACTCCTTTCGTTCCGATGGGGTCCCCGTCGCGGGGGCCCTGAATGGGCCGAGCATAGCGCGACGCGCCGGCGTGAGCTTGGGGAAAATTCTGCAGCGCCGCCGAAGAATTGACGCTCCAAGGCTGCGCCGCTATCCTCCGCGGTCCGATTCGCTGACGGATGACCGGGGCGTGGCGCAGCCCGGTAGCGCACCTGCTTTGGGAGCAGGATGTCGGAGGTTCAAATCCTCTCGCCCCGACTGGTTGCCGGCCGCGCGGATTGCGCGCCGGAGGACACCCTGCGCCTGTAGCTCAGACGGATAGAGCAACGGATTTCTAATCCGTGGGTCGGGGGTTCGATTCCCTCCAGGCGCGCCACAATCCGGACCGGCACGTGCCGTCCGACAGGCTCGGTGGTGGTGGATGTAGCTCAGCTGGTAGAGCACTGGACTGTGGCTCCAGGGGTCGCGGGTTCAAACCCCGTCATCCACCCCATCTTATCCGCGTCGCCACCCGCGGTGTGACCAACTTTAGACCAAGACGCGCGGCACGCGCCTTCCGCACGCCCTCGCGCAGGTCCGCCTCGGAGACGATCGCGTAGCGGCGGTAGACCTCCTCGGTCCGGTGACCGGTGAGCTTCATGGCCACCGACCGCGCCACGCCTCCGCGCTCCAGGTTCCGCACCGCGGTACGCCGGAGGTCGTGGAACAGGCGACCCTCGACGCCCGCGTCCCTGCACGCGTTCGTCCACGCGCGGCGGAAATGGTGCACGGCGCTCCCGGTGGGCTGAAGAACACCCAGGGCACCGCCCGCCCCTCCTCACGCTCCAGCGCCCACCGTCGCTCGCGCTGCGCTCGGAGGAGGACGTCCAACTCGTCGCCCTCGTCGAACGGGAGGGAGCGCCCCTCGTCGTTCTTCGTGGTCCCCGGCTCTAGGCGGACCACACCGGCGCCGAAGTCGACCCGGTCCCAAGTCAGCCCGAGGACCTCCGACTTCCTCCAGCCGCTGAAGTAGGCGAACAGCACGGGCGCCCGCAGGTGCTCTCGGGGAAGGTGCGCGAGCACCGCGCGCAGCTCTGCGCTGCTCGAAGAACCCTTCGCCGCGCGTTCCGCGGATCTCCAGCGTCGGGAACTTCGGCACTTTCGACAGCGGCACGAGCCCGCCGTCGACCGCGAGCGTGAACATGCGCCGGAGCGCCGCCAGTTCCTTCTGGACGGTCGCGGGCTTGGCGGAGTAGTCCCTCTCTTCCTGCTTCTTCCGTTCAGTCGCGGACTTCGGCTTGAGTGTGCCGTCCATCCTGGCGACGACGCAGGCGTCGAGCCGTGCCCGGTTGATAGTGCGCACCTTTTGGCCGCCGAAGACCACTGCGAGCCACTTGATGGACGCCTGCGCCCGCTCCAGGGACTTCCGCTCGTTCACGCGGTAGTCACGGACGAGGATCGCAGCGAGGTCCTCAAACGTCACCCTGGCGGGATCAGGACCGGCGAGCCCGCCACCGACGACTTTTCTTCCTCGCGGCCGTTCGCGCTGGCGCTCCATCTCTTCGCGCGCCTCACCGCGGTCGGTCGTCCCGGTCGTGCCTCGGTAGACGGCGTCCCGCGCTGTCGCGGAAGTCGTACCACCAGGTCTCGCCTCCACGGCAGGCAGAGGACGCCCTGGCTGCGCGCCGCCCCTTCGGCCGCTTTGCCGCTTGCGGCCGCTCGGCTTCCGCAGGACGTGGCGCTTCGGTTCTCGCCGCCTGCTCCAGGAAACGCCGCTCCAGGTCGCTGCCTCGCGTCTTCACGATGTCCCCTCCTCTGGCTGAGTTGCAGCGCCTACGAGCCCCTCTCCCTTTCGAGCACTTCGCGGACTATCTGCATCCCCCTGGATAAGACGTGCCCTCGGCCAGTGGGCACGCGAGTGTCCACGGGCATGACGTTCGCGGCCGAGTCGGTGCACGTCCCCACAAGGTGCACGTGAGTGACGCTCTCTGCGGAGGTTGTCGTAGACGAGGGGAGGAAGTTCCCCGTTCTCAGCGTCACCAGGTAGTCCTCGCCCGGAAGCGATCCCCGTCGTTTGGACGATGTAGCGCAGAGTCTCTCCCGGCTCGAAGCTGCACGACCGCGTCAACGCCAAGGGCGACCCCTGGCCCGTAGTTCTTGACCCACAGGGTGAGGTGGTCGGCCATCGGAGGCCGCATTCGTCCCAGCGCCGCGGCGCGAGCTTCGGTGCGATTTGAGCCGGCGCGTAGGTTCACCTGTTCTTGGCGCAGATTCACTTGTTCCTGGAGAATCCCCCAGGTGAACGCTGCGTAGGCGGCGCCGACTACCGCCAGCCCAGCAGTTGCCCGCGAACAGAGCCGCCGTCCAGTGCGCAACGGCTTGGGTCGCCTCCAGGGTGGCGCGCATTAATGCGACCGAGTCCATCTAGGCGTTCTCCCTCTGCGCGGACCGCTTCGCGGTAGAGCCTCAGCCTCATCCCAAGCGGGTTCTCTTTGCGCTCAAACCCCGGCCTTCTTGCAGCCGATCTGCAGCTTCCAGTTCTTCGAGGTCGCGCGTGAAACTAGCCAATCTGGATCGGGCGTTCTTCCGATGGTTGTCGTTGAAGCTGTCGGTGTCCGCTTTGAGCTGACGGCAATCGCGCAACGATCTGATGGCGACGCTGCTTCAGGGCGGTCTCCATGTGGATTCGTGACGCCGTGCGGATGTCGGCCCACAGCGTCTGCTGCTCTCCGCAGAGAAGGATTCGTGCGCGGCGTGCTTCGCGCGGACGCTGCGGCCCTGAGGGTCCCTGATGTACTCCTCGCGCATCGCCCGCGGCGAGGTCCTCAGCGCACTGCCCAATGAGCGTGTCGCGGTGAGGGACCCGAGAGACTGTTGTTGATCGCCCACGCCGCGATATCCCCGCGCCGCCGCTGGCCAGGCCTCGCCCGAATCCACGTATTGCTGCACCACTTGCTGCATCTGCTCGCTGTACGTCAGGCTCATTCGAATCGCCCTAGATCCCGGCCGGGACGACATGCCCCCCAGCCGTCCGTCAGCGCTGGATCCGGTGATTCGGTCTCGCACGCCGTTCCAGCATCTCCCGGCTGTTGCGTCCAATCCAGTTCGCCACGGTATTGCAGTTGGCCAACAACCGGGCCCGGGTGAAGCCTGTGTACCTCTGCGAACCCGAGGATGCGCCTTTCGAATAGAGGGTCCTACTCGGGCAATGAAGTCCTCGAGGTCCTCCTGAGGAACTAGGAGGTGGCCGCTTCGCGGTTCCGCCTCTGCTCGACTTCAGGCAGCGACTCCGCTTCCTTGCGCCCTGACCAACGCGAGATCAACGTCGTAGCCCGCGTACTTGCCTCCTCGCCGGGCACGTCGGCGTGCGCGATGTGCATGAGTTCGTGGACGAGCGTGAACCAGAAGCAGTCGATACGGTCATAGCGGAGCGAGAGGGCGACGACGGGCTGCTCTTTACCTTGTCGAGCCAGAAGGCCGCCCCGTCGATCTCGCCCTGCGGCAGCTGCTCAACGATCACCAAGCGACTCCACTTCCGCCAGGATCGCCGGGACGCGCCGGACCTCTTCGGCGGATCCGAGAAGCGGGCGCAGGGCTCTGAGGCCCTCCTTGAGCCGCGCCTGGGTGGAGGGCTTTGCCGAAACACCGCCAGCCATCCGCCGGGCCATCGTCAGCCATGCGCAAACGGCCGGGCTTGTGGATTCATATGGCGTGGCCTTCCGCGCAACGTGGGGCCAGGGTTCGATGTCTTCGTCGATGCTCTGGAGCCTGAAGAAGTCAGCGACGCGGCGCTCGAGTACTTCGATGCTGTCTGAGCGCTCGATCCACCGGCGCTTGACCATGTCCTTCACCGGTGCCTTGCTGTAGAGCTTCGACCGTCTCGCGACAGCATCACCGATGCCCTCGACCCGGGAGAGTTGGTAAGCGCTCTCCAGGTTGAGCCACAGCTCGGCACTCGTCCCGAACGCTCGGCCAATACAGTGGCTGTCTCTGGGGGTGATGCTGCGCCGGCCAGTGAGGATCCTCACTGACCAACCGCACCGACTTTCCCAAGACCTCAGCGAGCGTTTCCTGCGTCCAGCCTCGGGCTTCGATCTCCTCCCGGATGGAATTCCCCGGGGCGGCGATTTCGGCGGCTATGCGATTCGTCATCCGTGCACGCTCCCAGTCAGTGGTAGTCCTCAATCTCAACGATCACGAGTGTCTTGGCGCTTCCCTGCACGCTCGATCTCGAGGATGAGCCGCCATTGGTCCTGCAGGCGGAGCGAGAACTGGTGGCTCCGGGCACCCTTGAGCTTCTCGAAGCGCATCGACTTCATGGCGCGGAGGTCGCGCTCGTCGGTCGCGGCCCGTAGAAATTGCATGCGTCTGCGGAAGGGGCCGTGACCACCTCAGCGGAGTAACCGGCGTCGCTCGCTTCATTCTCCAGGGTCTCGAGCTTCCTGCTCCTGAACGACACCTTCATGGAGTCTCTTCTCCGGTCCGAATCGGCACATCATAACCACTACTTTACGCTAAGCGTAATGTGGTGGTTACGCAAGTAGAATTAGTCGGGCGCCTCTCGAAGGCCCAAGCCGCAGACCATGGGACGCTTCGTCCAGGCACCGCAAGGATTTGGCCCGGAAGCAAAGAGCATCGGCCAGCGCCAGGGTTCCCAGCGGGACGATGCCGATCCGCGTGAAATCGCGCAGCTCGGACACATGATCGAGACACAGACTGACTATCCAGCGCCGTAAGGCGTTGATATTTAATCACGTGGTGTAACAAGCCCCTGGAGTCGGCATCCAGTGAGCGGATTCATCGGCTACGCCGTGGGTTTCTCGCTGCCCGCATGGGCCATTGCCTTCCTTGGCCATTCCCAGCCAATCGCGACGCCGCTTTCCTCGAAACGCGTTGTGCGGCGGCTAAGCCTGCGGGTAAAGGGCGCCCAGTCCTTGCGCCGGGACAAGGAACGAACCTGACGCACTGTGAGGCCTGCCAAAGCCCCTATCTCTCTTGCCGTGAGCCACCGCACGGGTCGCTCCTTGCGCTCGGGCTCGGGTGCCTGAGGCTCAGGAGGCGAGTGACGAGCGCTAGAGCGAGGGCCGAGCACTCACGCAGCAGACTCCCGACTCGCTCGGGGGAACTACATCGAGAAGCCGTGGGTCGGCCGCCACGGCCGCAAGAGAGGGACCGCGATTAGGCACAAGCCGCTTCCATAGTGGCGCTGGAACGGGGGGAGGTGACTCTTCTCATCCCGAATGCACGCAACCGTGCAACCATCCAGCAGCGTCGCGGGCTCTGGGAGGATCGGCTGCTCGTCGGGCATGGCCTCGCCCACGCGCCAGCGTCCCGGCCGGCCCTCGCGCTCCTCGTCATTTTGAACGTAGCCGGCCTCCTCCGCGACCCAGAGGCGCCGAGACGCAGATGCCTTGTCCAATCGGAGGCGTTTCGCCACAACGGTCGCTGTGGCTCCCGTCCCCCCGGCCACCGCGGCCACCGCATTTACGGTCTCTCGCACCGCAGTCGGCACCGTGGCCTGTACCCCAGCGCTCATTAGGTCAGAAACGGGATCCCGGACCGTGGCGAAATCGGCCACCGTTGCCAGGATGCGGCCGGCAGCATCGCGGTCTCGCGTCGCCTGATGGAGTCGGGCCTGCGCCCTGATGAGGGACAATAGTGTCGGGAAGTCCCGCCGGAGCCTTACTGCCACGCCGGGCACCTTTGCGGCGAGCGCCTTCGCGTAGGGAATCACGACGGGCGCCGTGTCGAGCCCGAGCCACTCCTGGAGAGCACGCCATCCCTCCAGATCCGACGCCTCCCGGTCGGAGCCGTCTTCAGCCTGACGTGCTTGCTCCGCCAGGATGGCCGAGGTCTGCGCTCGCGTGTCGTTCACGGGAATGTTGAGAAGTCGCGTCTCGAGCTCGGCATCGAGGCGCGGGGCCGTGGTCGTGAGCAAGCATCCTGTCGGGCCCTCACGCCTCAATGTGCCGCAGGCGCATGCCCTGCGAGGTTTTCTCCGGGAACTCGTAGGAGATCCGGTGCTCGCTGAGAAGAGGCGCAGTAGGTAGGAGCCCATCTCGCCCTGGAGTCCGCCGGCCTCGTACACAATCAGAATCCGGTGTTTCAGCGATTCCTGCCCGTAGGCCAGCGCCCGCTCCGACATGCCGGTGCGGGCGTAGTACGCCTCGGGCGGGAGTGCTCGGCGACCCGCTGCACGAGGTGGGACTTTCCGCCTGCGCTCGGCCCCTTCATCACGGCAGAGACGGGCCGCGCGTCGAGCCGGCTCGTGAACGCGAGGGTAGACGAGCTTCCCGGCCACGTCCTCGCCCACCACGCCCGAGCGGGCGAGGCTTTCGGCGAAAGCGCCGAGAATGTCCGGGAGCTTGGCCAGGCTCGAGCAGCGCTCCCATGCCGATGCTCGGCGCGCCCGCGCTCCCGAGCATCCTTGTCCACCCACGGTACTGCACCCGCCAGCGCTGTCCGCCACTGCTCCGCGAACCGAACGGGGTCCTTAACGTGCAGTTCGCTCGGGTCCTTCGCGCCATCGAGTATGACTAGCCGTGCCCGATCCCGGATTACTGAGGAGGAGAGCCATTGCAGCATTGCTTCTCCGCTCTTCTCGGGCCTCGACCAAAACGTAGATCAGGGGATGCCGTCCAGGTGGGCGGCCCATGGTTCCCTGCCAAGTCGCTGCGCCTGGAACGCCTCAGCGCAGGCTCTTCGTGGCGCCAGAGGGTGTGACAGTCCGACTCGCCCTCCACTAGGACCACGTAGCCCTTCTCGCGCGCGGCGCCGAGCCTCCAGAGGCCGTACAGCATCGCCTTGGACCCTGTGCGCCAACGAAAGCGGTTGTCGCCTTCCGCGCCTTTCTCGAGTGCGGTACGGAACCGCACCGGACCTTCCGCGCCGTTCTCGTCGCGGTACGCGATGCGGATTGCGGTTGCACCGCTGTACGTGACCTCGAGAGGCCGAGCCTGCGTAGATAGTCCTCGGGCAAGCGCTTCGCCTGCGAGTAGGAGCACAGGGTGCAGCTCGGTTGCGTGGTTGCGGGACTGTTAGGGAGAGACATGGCCCCTCCCTCCCGCAACTTGCGGCGGGAAGAGGTCCGACCAACGCAGCCCCAACGCTGCCAGGACTTCGCGTGTCTCGCACCCGGACCAGCAGCGGAGCAGCACGCGGCCCTGGCGGCCTTCCGAAATGGAGAGGGACGGATGCGTGTCCTCGTGGGCTGGGCAGTGTGCTCTCCAGGCTACCCCGTTGCGCCTGGGATGGCATCCGCGAGCCTCGAGCACTCCGAGGACACCCTTCACCGGCGTCGCAACATGCAATCGAGCGTCGAACTCGTCATGCATCCGCGCTTGACCATCAGCGCCACCGCGGAAACCGTTGTACGGCCCGGCCGCCGACGGTAGTGTTCTCCTTGTCCTAGATTCCGTCATGGGAACGGCCTCCTTGCCGTTCGCGCACCGCCCCGGCCCGCACCGGGGGTGCGCTCTTAAGCCTCTGTGGGCACCGGGCTCGGGGCACCTTGCTCCGGGGCTGCCAACGCCGCTTCCCGCTCGAGCAGATCGAGGAACCGGGCCTTGTGGATCAGCACGCCGCCGAGGCTGCGCACCGCAGGCAGCTCCCCGGCCTTGAGCTTCGCGTAGATTTGCGAGCGCGACCGACGCGCGATCGCGGCGGCCTCCTTCACCGTTAGCAGAACGTGCTCTTCGTCTTCACGCATTAACATGTCCTCCTTCGCTGTCCATTGTGATGCAGGGATTGCGTTACAATCCCGGCGTGAATCGTCGGACAGAACGTCGGACATGGTGGACTGAAGCAGCTCGGATGCAATGTCGAGCTAACGACGTGCGGCCAGTGGAGGTCCGAGGCACCGGTGGCCCTGCTTTGCGAACCACGGTGGACGCGCTGCGCGCGCCGGATGAATCTTTGACGCGTACGAGCGGAACATCAGGGGACGCGATCCAGTACTGGGAGGGAATTGAGCCTCGCGACGCCGCAGCATTCTGCTTCGCTTATAGCGCGATCCAGCTAGTCCAACGAGCAGATCTGTCGGCGTCCATTACTTGGCATACGGTCCTTGCCACGGCGTTCGCTGGTTGGGAGCCGTGCGTGCCGACGCGGGGCGCTGAAGTGAGGGGGCCATCGCCGAGATCTCGAACAGCTGGCGCGCGGAGGAAGGCGTTCCTCTCTTGCCTGGTCCAGCGGGGCAGCTCGGCTATGTTCCCGTCGTCACCCCTCGAAGCATGGCTGGAAGGTCGCTCGCAAGCCTGATTGTACCGGCCCTCAACGTGCCCCGGCGCTGTCCCGAAATCGTTGAGGGCGTTCCTTGCGGACGCCTGATCGATGGCCCGCGGGCAAAACGATGTCGCCGCTGCCATTGGCGCCTGAATAAGCAAAAGTCACGAAGACTGAACCGATGAGTCTGGCGGCTCCGATCTTTGTCACGACCGCGCTCGAGAAGGACCGAGTAGGCAACCTTCTTCGCGAACTACTGACACCACTGGCGAAGTAGGTCGTCGGTGGTCGACCCGTAGCGTCGGTCGAACCGAAGGAGACCCCGAGTGCCGCCAAAGAAGAGCACGGCCGCAAAGCGCGAGGCCAAGAGCTACAGCCATCCGACTTCGACCCTGCCCCTTCGGCCGGATGTAGGGACACAGGCTCAATTCAAGAAGAAGAAGCCCCCGTTACCTACCGCTACGACTCGTCCCTGTCACCGGCGCTCGATTGGGACGGGAACAACTCCGCGCGCGAGAGGGGCGAGGCCGCCCTCAAGGAAATCCTCGACGCCAAGGACCTAGCCGCGGCGAAGTCTGCAGCTCAGAAGCTCAAGGCGCTGGGGCGTCCCTTTCTCAACTGGGCCGGCAAGGCCGAGCGGCTCTCCTTCGATGTCCCAACGCTCCCGCTCTTCGTCCACGAACGGCTTTCGACCCGTGCCATCATCGAGACGCTCACCGGTCACAAGCGGGACCAATCGGAGCAAATGGCGCTCTTCGCCGACCCGCTGCACACCATCACCGACCAGGTGCTTCGCGCTTACGAGCACCAGGACGCATGGGTCAACCGGATGGTTCTCGGGGACTCACTCGTCGTCATGAACTCGCTACTTCACTACGAGAACCTTGGCGGCCAGGTTCAGATGATTTACATGGACCCGCCCTACGGCATCAGCTACGGAAGCAATTTTCAGCCGTTTGTCCGTAAGCGGGACGTACGGCACAACGACGACGAAGACATGACCCGCGAGCCAGAAATGGTCCAGGCGTATCGCGATACCTGGGAGCTGGGCCCTCATTCCTATCTCACGCACCTACGAGATCGCCTACTTCTCGCGCGCGAACTCCTCAGTCCCGCTGGCAGCATCTTCGTGCAGATTTCTGATGAGCATCTTCACCACGTCCGTGAACTGCTCTCGATGAAGTGTTTGCTCCGGACAACTTCGCGGGCGCGATCACCTTCCAGACGAAGATTCCGCTCGGCACAACGCATCTCGCCGGCGTTGGCGACTACCTGCTGTGGTACGCGCGCGACCTATCGAGGATGAAGTTCAATCGCCTGTTCATCCAGAAGCCCGTTGGCGCGGACAGTCAATTCGGGTTGGTCGAACTCTCCGACGGGGTGCGCCGCGGTCTTACCTCAGAGGAGCGCGAAGACGCCACGTCTTTGCCGCCAGGGTCCCGACTATTCACGAGTTTGGACCTCTCGTCCTCCGGCCGCACCGAGTCCTGTGTCTTTCCGTACGAGTTCAGCGGGCGTACGTACAATCCCACTGCTGGCAAGAGCTGGAAGACCAACCGCGAAGGGATGGATCGCCTTGCAAAGGCAAACCGGCTCTATGCGACAGGCACAGCGCTTCGTTACGTGCTGTATCACGCTGACTTCCCGGTAATGGAGCTCGCGAATATCTGGACCGACACGGTAGGAGTCACAGGCAAGCTCTACGTGGTTCAAACACCTGCCACCGCGGTGCAGCGATGCATGATGATGACTACTGATCCCGGCGATCTCGTTTTCGACCCGACTTGTGGGAGCGGGACATCGGCATACGTCGCTGAACTCTGGGGGCGTCGTTGGATTACAGCGGATGTAAGCCAGTGTGCCGCTCGCGCTCGCGAGACAGCGGATTCTCACGGCGACGTATCCATGGTTCGAACTGAAAGACGATAGCCGAGGCCCTGCGGCAGGTTTCTCCTACAGCCGACGGCAGAATGGGCGCGGAGCGGAGTTGGAGGCATCGTTCCTCACGTGACGTTGGGGAGCATTGCTCAGGCAGAGGCACCCGGTGAGGAGGTTTTGGTTGACCGACCAGACTCCAACGGCGCAATTACCCGTGTCTCTGGCCCCTTCGCGTTTGAAGCTACAATCCCTACTCCGGTCGACTGGGAGGGCGATGGTGAGGAAGACAGCGGTGCCGGCGCCGCGGCGGACTACGCGACATTCTCCGGAGCGGATGATTGAAGTCCTCCGACGAAGTCCGCTTCTCCGCCTACAGGGCAACAAGACCGTAGGGTTCAAGAACATCCAGCCGCCCGCAAAGACTCTGAGTCTGTCCGCTGAGGCGCTCGTTGAGAACGGCCAAGCAAAGCCGGTGGCGTTTGTTTTCGGCCCTGAGAACGGAGCGGTGAGCCAGAACCTTGTGTTCCAGGCGGCGCGCGAAGCGAACGCAAAGGGATACTCGCACCTCTACGTCATCGGCTTCCGCAATCCAGCCGACCGCCCGAGAGCTCGTGTGGAGAACTGCTCATCGGTTGTCGGCATCCCGGCTACATATGTCGAAGCGACGCGCGACCTCCACATGGGCGACCTGCTAAAGAGCACGCGCTCAAGCCAGATCTTCAGCGTGTGCGGCCTCCCAGAAATCGCGCTAAGGAAGGCGAAGGACGGCAAGTTCCAGGTGGAGCTCGTAGGGCTTGACGTCCTCGACCCCGTCACGATGGAGGTGGATTCTCGAAGCGGGGATGATGTCCCGGCGTGGTTCCTCGACACCGACTATAACGACCTTTGCTTCCATGTCTCTCAGGCGTTCTTTCCGCGTACGAGCGCCTGGGAGAACCTGAAGAAAGCGCTTCGAACCGATTACGCCGAGAGCGTGTGGGACCACTTGTCTGGTACGACAAGCGCGCCTTTCGAAGCGGGAGATCACGGGCAGATAGCGGTCAAGGTCATCGACGACCGCGGCAATGAGCTCATGGTGGTAAAGAAGCTCTCCGAGGCGTCGCGATGAGCGAGTTCGAAGTCCCTAACCCAATTCTCAACCCGCCTTTCGACGAGCCCGCGCATCACTGGTACATCGAGGAAGGCGACGCGGCCGAGATGCGCGCGGGTCGCAGGCCGTCCGTCGTCTTCCCCCCCAGGACCAAGCCGAGCCTTGGGATCTCGCTGACGGCACACTTGCTCCCTCCGCCGAGTATCCAAGCGGCTACGACCTCCTCCTCGTCAACCGCATTCGCGAACGGCTGGATCATGGAGGAACCAAAGCTACCCCGGCGCGACGCGGACGACGCTCCACCTTCTCGAATGGTGGCGCCGGGACGGGAGGCAGGCGCGCCTCTTCTTCCGCGCAGCTTGAGGCTGCCGAGACGGTCATCTTCCTTAGGGAAGCACGAGGCCGACTTCCTGCAAGGCCTCGCTGTCCCGCGTGAGGAGCTGAGTAAGGACAAGGAAGCGGAGGGCAACAAGGCTTTCCCTAGGCTCGGGTGCAAGATGGCCACAGGCTCCGGGCAAGACTACCGTGATGGGAATGCTTGCCGCATGGAGCATCCTCAACAAAGTCCACAACCGGGGCGATGCTCGTTTCTCCGACGTCATTCTCGTGGTCTGCCCTAACGTCACCATCCGGGAGCGTCTTCGCGAGCTCGACGCGCAGAACGGCGAAGCGAGCCTTTACTCCACCCGCGACCTCGTGCCCCCAGAGATGCGCCCCGACCTCACCAGAGGGCGAGTGCTCGTCACCAACTGGCATGTATTCGAGCCGCACGTCAATGCAGACCGGTGGCGTATCCGCGCGCGTCTCTAAGGCGGGAGTTGCCATGCACACGCGCGAGAACATCGTCATCGGACCCAAGTCAACCGTCGCCCGCGACCGACGGTACCTGACGCTCGAGGACTACGAGCGCCAGGTGGCGGCAGGAATCCTCACCGTCATGGAAGAGCAGCGCGATAAGAGCGGCGCCATCCAAAAGGCCGTCGTCGAATCGGTGCGATACGTCGAAAGCGATACGGCGCTCGTCAATCGAGTCCTCGGGCATGAGGTAGGCGGCAAGCAGAACATTCTCATCATGAACGACGAAGCCCACCACGCCTATCGCATCAAGCGCGCCGAGGATGACGAGGACGAGGAGGACCTCTTCGGCGAAAGGAGCAGGCCGAGGAGTTCTTCAAGGAGGCAACCGTCTGGGTCGATGGGCTTGACCGGATCAACAGAACTCCGCGGAATCAACTTCTGCGTCGACCTCTCAGCCACGCCCTACTACCTTGGACGCGTCGGCCGCGACACGAACCGTCCCTTCCCTTGGGTCGTGAGCGACTTCGGGCTCATCGATGCAATCGAATCCGGGCTCACTAAGATCCCACAGCTCGCGGTCCGCGACACCACCGGCGAGAGAATTCCCGGCTACTTCAACATCTGGCACTGGATCCTGCCGAAGCTCACAAGCGCCGAGCGAGGTGGGAAGCGAGGTAGTCCCAAGCCCGAAGCCATCCTCAAGTATGCACATCACCCGATCGCGATGCTCGGCGGCCTCTGGCAAGAAATGCTCGATGCCAAGGAAGGCGACGACGACAAGCGGCCGCCTGTGTTCATCCTCGTCTGCAAGAACACCGCAATAGCTAAGGTGCTCTACGAGTGGCTCGCGGACGACAAGCCTCCGACTGGCATCCCTCCAATAAAGATCCCAGGCTTCCGCAACGCCGACGGGCGAATCAACACCATACGCGTGGACTCCAGGTCATCGCCGAGACGGACAGCCTCGAAGGCGGCAAGGGTGACGAGTCGCGCTGGATGCGCTCTACGCTCGACACCGTCGGCAAGTCCTATTGGCCACAGGACCGCCAGGGCCGACCGCTCTTTCCGGACGGATTCGAGGAGCTCGCGAGCAAGCTTGGACGCCCGCTCCATCCGCCAGGCCGCGACGTGCGATGCATCGTGAGCGTTGGGATGCTTACCGAGGGTGGGACTGCAACACCGTTACGCACATCGTCGGGCTCAGGCCCTTCATGTCGCAGCTACTCTCGCGAGCAGGTCGTAGGCCGTGGGCTCAGACGATCGAGACTATGACCTAGGGAGAGCATCGGCTCTTCAGCGGGAGGTGGCGCTCATCTTCGGCGTCCCCTTCCGCGTCATCCCCTTCAAGGCGCGCGCCGAAGGGTGGCCGGCCGCCCGCACCGAAGCGTCACCACGTCCATGCGCTGCCATCGCGCGAAAGCAGCTGAAATCAAGTTCCCGCGGATCGAGGATACACCCAGGCGGTCCGTAATAGCGTGGCCGTCGACTGGGCCAGTGTCCCGAAGCTCGTTCTTGAACCAGGACGAATTCCGCCGGAGGTTCAGCTCAAGGGCCTTAGCGTAAACAGCCAGGGCCGCCTCTCGCTCATGGGTCCGAGGCGCTCTCAACCAAGCAGACCTCGACGCGTTTCGCGCAAAGCGTAGAGCGCCAGGAACTCATGTTCGAGCTCGCCAAGGCCCTCGCGCGCGCGACTTCCTTGGGCAGGGACGGTTGCGAGGTTCAGCTCACGCTGCTTTCCCGCAGCTCCTCGCCATCGTGCAACGCTACCTAGACGCAGAAGGTCGTGGCACAGCCCCGACCGACGTGAAGGACATCTTTCTCTCGCCCTACTATGGATGGGTCATCGAGCGCCTCACTTGAGGCCGTTCGACCGGACACGGCGCAAGGCGAAGCTCCAGAGGTTCCAAAGGTACGAGGCCCATCGCGGGTTGGGGACAACAGCCGACGTCGACTACTGGACGAGCCGCGATGTTCGCGAGACTGAGAGGAGCCACCTCAACTACGTGGTCGCGGACACGAAGCGCCGGGAGCAATCCGCTGCCTACCACATCGACAAGCACGAGAGCGTGGAGGCATTTGCGAAGAACGCAGGCCTCGGCTTCGCCATCCCGTACTTCCACAACGGCGAGCGGCACGACTACGTCCCAGATTTCATCCTCCGCCTGAGGGATAACCTCAACACGCGGCTCATCCTCGAGACGAAGGGCTTCGACCCGTTGGAGGGGAGGTCAAGACGGCGGCCGCGCGCCCGCTGGGTTTGTGCCGTGAACGCCGACGCGAAACACGGACGGCTGGGAATACGCAATCCTGCACAATGTCACCGAGATCCCCAATCTCCTCAACACTATCGATGTCGGTTCCTCAGTAGCTCGCTCGAGCCTGCCTAGCCCGCCTCACCCGGGTCCGAAGACGATTCCTGCGCGCTACGGCTTGAACACCTCATCAACTTCTTTGGCCAACTCCTCAATGCGCAGGTCAAGGCCCAGGGAGTTCAAAGCGAGTCGGGAAGACAAGACGGAAGATCTTGAGGCTTCCCACTCCCACCCCAGTTGCCGTCTGAAGCGTGAGCGCGATGGGAAGCTGCCTCTCCCGTAAGGATTGATGGAAGGTACGTGGTCTCCCCCACGTCGGCGATGCTCCTCATTCCCGTGAAAAGCCCGAGCTGATTCGGGTGCGCTCCATAGTCAAGTGTCCGCTCGTAGAGCCGGTGGACTTGCCGGGCGGAGGTCACGTCAAGCGCCTCGTGCGTCCGTCGCACGTTCCCAACCAAGAACTCTCTCGTGCATCGCGTCTTTGCGTCCTTACCCTCGTCGCGGCGAAGCCAAATCTCCGCCCTCGCAGGCGGAGCGACATCGGCATGCAATGTGGAGCGCGTACCACGACTGCTCGATACCGGCGCGAAGGACCGCGTGCTGCCTCTGTCAGTTCCCGCTCAAAGCCGAGCCTCGCCCCGGCGAGAAAAGAAGAGTGAGCCCGGACCATGAGAAGCGCCGGAAGGAGCAACATCGCTCCGCCCCCCTCTGGACGCCCTCCGCAGCGCGTGGAAGCGTGACGTGAACCCGATGAGCCAGGGGCAAAGGGGCTTCCATGTTGAGTGCGCTCACGCGCTCGTTGTACTGCGCATCATGGAGGAACCTTGAGAGCGCTCCATCGTTCCACGGCGGCAGCTTAGCCTCGTCGTCGCCCCTCATGGCGCTTAGGGCTGTCTGTCCGTCTCCCCCACGCCAGGAGCCGAATAGTCCCGACGCAAGGGTCGCGAATCTGTTCCTACCTCAGGCTGAAGGCCCATCGTCCGGAGCATGGCGAAGCCGCGCACGTCCGCATCCGGGAAGAGCTCCTTCACAGCCGACGCGCCGTGGCGGAAGCGTCGCGCCCTTCGTGACGACGTCGTCGACGACGGCAACTCGGGACGGGCGCGCGAGTACCGCGTCCACGGCAAAGGGACTCAAGATGGGTCTTTGCTGTCGGCCTCTCCCCGGTGCGGCGTACGCCGACTTCTTGACGGGGATGATTCGCCGCACACAGGAACCACTTCCTTGCCGAGGCCTCTGCGCACGAGCTCCTCAGCGATGCGGAGCGCCGGCCAAAAGCGCTCCCGAAACTAGCGGCGTGCTCTTGGGCGCTGGCACCAACATCACATCGGCGCCGAGAACCTCGTCTGGAGGCGTCGTTCGAAAGCGCCGGCGAGCTCCTCAACAGCTCGTGAGATTCCGGGAGGCTGGTCATTAGCGATGGCATCTCGCCATACGCGCGAACAGCAGACGACTTCCGAGGAGCCACGGGGCGAATAGACAAGGAAGCCTCCGAAAGGGACCTCAGAAAGCAAGCTGTGAGGCTTCGCCACGTGCTCTCTCCGGAAGGGAGCTCGAGAGAAGCTCTAGGTTCTCCAGGACGAGAGCCTGCGCGCCGTAGCCTTCCATCTCACGAGCCCGTGAGCGTCGGGTCGCGCAGCACGCTGATCCATGAGAAAGAGCGAGGCGGCCTAACCGGAAGCGCTTCCCATCCTTGATGGAGTGACCCGCTCTTCTCCCCCGCTTCCACGATGACTGTGGCGTCAGAGAGAAGAGCCATCGTCCGGTTCCGCATCGGAGGAATTCCGGGACGGGACGGCACCCCCGGCGCGAACTGTGAGACCGCTAGATGCTCGCGCATGATGCGCTCTTGGAGGCCGCGGTTCTTGGCTGGGAAGAATTCATCGAGGGAGTGCCTAGGACGCCGATGAGTCCGCCCGCCAGAAGACATTGCGCCTTCGTGGGCGGCCGTATCGATACCCTCTGCAAGCCCGCTCACGACGACAGCGCCGCGCGCGACAAGGCTCTCTGAAAGTTGGTGGGCACTAGGCGAGTCCCGCGCGGCGTCGCTTTCCGTGAGCCAACGATGGAAACCCGTGGGCCGCTCTGAAGCACGGAGCCGTCGCCGGCGATGAAGAGACTCTTCGGCGCGTTCTTCTTCTCGACCTCATTGAGAGGGCCGAGTAGCTCCTCGGGGGTGAGGCCCTCGAAGTCGTGGGTTTTTTCGAGACTCATCGGGCTCCTTCTCCTCAGACTTCGAATGATGCCTCAAGTGGCGGAAAACGGCTACCCCCTCGCTTCAGAGCCTCGTGGGGCTGCAACGGCGGAAGGATCTCGTCCGGACTCCTCGGCAAGTCAGAGACGAAGCCTTGGGCCCCGGTCCATAACGCGTTATTGCGAAACGAACCCACTCAGTTCCTACCCGGAAACCTCCAAGTCAATCACCTCGGGGGCGCCACTGGGCGGCCTGCACGGCGAGCTTGTACACGTTCGAGCTCATGAAGCGCACGGTACAGGCTCCGCTCGATGCTCGTCTCGTAGCGCGAGAGCTTTGAGAACGTGTCCCCCTCGGTGCTCGCCCGGATGAAGACCTGCCCGGAAAGAGCCGGCTCTTCTTGAAGCTTCTCGGCGGCCTCTTCCAAATCTCCGATGGCGTTGTAGCAGGCCTCTACCTGAACTCGCAGAAGCTCCTTGCGCCGTTCCAGATCGGCTTCCGGCGCGGACTCGTAAACCTCCTCAAGCTCCTCGAGCACCTCATCGCGCCGCCGGACCTCCATCAATACGTCGTAGGGTACCTCCTCAGCCTCGCTCATCCGGAGAACACGTCGAGCCCATCGCTCGGCCTTCTTCTTTAGCCGCTCGGAGAGGCCCACGCAGAAGACGCCCACCTCCACGCGAGCCAGGCGGCGTAGCCTGCCACGCGCAAGCCACCACGCGCTCCACAAGGAGTCCCTCGAACTCCCCCTTTCGGCGCAAGATCTTCGCGGAGAGCAGTCTCAAAGGCACGGAACTCTTCGAGGATCCCTCATCCGGCATGAGTACGGCTGTGCGGCTGAAGAGCCCGTGTTTGCGGGCATTCGCGGAGGACCTCCAGTTTTCCTGATCGTGTGTTAGGGCCCGTGGAACGGAGGGCATTCCGGCGATTGGCCCTAATCCTGGCCGGGCTGGTCGTGGCGGAGCCTTCGCCGCCGTCAGTCTGAAGATTCAACGTACCCAGACGTTGCTCCTGGTTCGAGGAGCCCGTTTCCTGATTCGACCCGTTACTGGTCACGGAAGAATGCTCCGCGCGTAGCCATCGGACGGCGTGATGTGAGCCTAGAAGTGTGACTCAGAACCGCGTTCCAGGGGGTCGCTACGGTGTCGTTAGGGTCGCTCCACCCCTCCTCGAAGGCGCACAAGTCTGCGTCACTGAGCACGACACGTCTCGGAGCGGCCTCCTCGTCACGACGCCGGGGGACTGTGGCTCCAGGGGTCGCGGGTTCAAACCCCGTCATCCACCCCATCCTTATCGCGCGTCGGCTGTGCCGCTGCGACGTAGTTTGTGACGTAGACGCGCGGCGGCTGACTTCCTGACGCCCTCGCGCAGGTCCGCCTCGGACACGATGGCGTAGCGGCGATAGACCTCCTCGACCGCCTCGTGCGGAGCATCGATCCTGGCCCAACATTGCTCCGATTTGTCACAGCCGACCCGATCCTGCGACGATGACCGATGAGCGCTGGCAAGCCGCACTGCAGAGGATGAAGAAGCGCATCAACCTTCCGGCCGCGGATTGGGATTCGCTGCGCGCCTGCGTTGAGGATCACGATGGTCGACGAGGTCGCTTCCGTGCTGCTGATGGGCATGACGATCGCCGCTTACCCCTTGGCGGCCGCGAGCGACGTGCCGGTGGGCGGCCTCGCCGCCCGCTGGTCTCCGCGCCCGATTCGCTTCCCGCGCATCCAGTCCCCTCCGAGGAGCTCATTGGCCCGGCTGAGCCACCAGGTCGATGATCGACGAGTGCGAGTGTGGCTGGGCGAGCAGCGCTACGAGATCCAACGCGTCCATCTCTCGTCCGCAGGGGTGGTCTTCGACCCAGCCGACGCGCTGGTTGCCGGGTCCGCCAGCCAGCGCGATCAGTCCCCGCTCTCGCCGATCGCCTGGCAGCAGGTGGATCGTATCCAGAGTTGCCACCCGCATGGCCTGCTAGGCATGGTGCTGGGGACGTTCGTGGGGCTGATCCTGGCCGGGAAATTCGCGAGCAATGCCGGGTCCGACCCTGGTCCCGGGATCGTGGTCGTCTTTGTGATCCCTCCGGCGGTCGCGATTGTCGGCGGGCTCGTCGGGCATTCCATTAAGACCTGGGAGACCGTCTGGCAGCGAGAACGCGACTAACGGGACGGCCGCGGCGATTCCGGGCGTCGGTCAGCCCCAGTGAAGGGCACCTCGTCGGCGGGATTCGGCCGCCTTCGGGTGGCCGCCGGTTGCTGGAGCACGGTGACGGAGAAGACCACTCATCGGCAGGGACGCGGGCCGGTCGGATCGCCGCGGATCGGAGCCGACGCCTGGGTCTCGGACTACACGAGCAAGCTCGTTCAGAAGTTCACGACCCTCGCCCCTCGATCGCGTTCGTCTCCGACGTCCGCAATGATCAAGGGCGCCAGGTCCGGTTACGGGTCAAGCGAGCCTCGGGCGATGCGCCGGGATCCGGCGTCACGATTCCGCGTTACGACGTGTTTCGCCGGATCGATCCGCTTCCGGGGTCAGGCGTCCGCCTCACCGACCGGCATTCAGCTCGCGGGGTGGGACCAGGTGGGAACCTTCCCGGCCTCTGGCGAGTCCGAGTACTTCGTCGTGGTGCCGACGCTCGCCGACGCCACCGCCGCCTCGTTGGAGCTCTCGGCGTATCATCGGTGCGCGCGGCGACCAGCGACATCTTCACCTTCTACGACTCGGGTGCGGTCAGCGCTTATTCCGTGGACAACCTCTCGCCTTCGGCGCCCGGCCCGTTCATGGCGGCCTTCGCTCGCGGGCGTGACCCAGCTCACGTGGGAGCCGAGCGCGGCTGCTCGACTTCGAGACCTTCCGGCTCCATCGCGGCGCCAGCGCCGACTTCGTGCCGGGACCGGAGAACCTGATTGCGGCCACGACCGACATCGCGTATGCCGATGCCGGCCCGCCCGGTGGCTACTACAAGCTCACGGCCGTCGACTGGCACGGCAACGAGAGCACCTATGCGCTGGTCAGCCCCGGCCCAATCGACCGATACGCCGGGCGCTCCCGTGATCGCCTTCGCGCTGGATGGCGCGCGCCCCACGCCGGCGAGCGGTGGGCGAGTGCTGGTTCACTTCGCGCTCCCGTCTGCCGAGCCTGCGACGCTCGAGCTGATCGACGTGACCGGGCGGCGCGTGAAGACGCGCAGCGTCGGCTCCCTGGGGGCTGGGCGGCACGTGATCAATCTGGCCGAGGGTGAGCAACTCGGGCCTGGCATCTACTTCATCCGCCTCACCCAGGGGCCAGAGAACGCGTGGTGCGAACGAGTGTCCTGAACTGAGATCCGGCAGGCCGACGGCGGTCTACAGATCAAGAGACCGCAGCTCAAGCGCGAAGGAGGGGCCGACTGGGCCCCGCCTCCGGACTGTGCCGCAGAATCGTGCACATAAGGCCGCTCTGTGATGTTCCTAGGCGTCGCTGTGGTCGCTCGAAACGTCCTCCCTGGAGCGCGGCACCCGAACGGGCGTAGAGTAGGTGTCTTTAGGAGGTAGTAACCATGTGTACCCGCGCGCGGATTCCCGCCGCGACCAACCTGGTCCTGTTGACGGCAATTCTCCTCACTGGATGCGGCAACGGAGTCAAAGGCCCCCACAGCGCCGCCGGTCGTCCCCACAGTCTCGGGATGGGACCTTCAGACGACGGGCGTTCCGCTGGGGTGCCGTCTGGGGCAGCTCGGGGACCAACTTGTTTGCTGTCGGAGCAAGGCGCGCCGACAGGCGGCGTGATCCTTCCACTACGACGGCGCGTCGTGGGTCACGATGGCGAGCGGAACAACGGCGCCACTCTTCGGCGTCTGGGGCAGCTCGGGGACGAATGTCTTCGCGGTCGGGGGACGCGCTCCGACAACCGGCAATGATCCTTCATTAACGGGACGTCGTGGAGCGCCATGACCGGGGCCCCCTCGCAGGATCTCTTCGACATTTGGGGCAGCTCCGCGAGCGACGTGTTCGCGGTCGGAGACGTCGGCACAGTCCTCCACTACAACGGCCACCGCGTGGGGCTCCATGACCAGCGGGACCACTGCGGTCCTCCGCAGGGTATGGGAGCAGCTCTGGGAGCGATGTGTTCGCGGTCGGAGGCGGTGGCACGATCCTTCATTACAACGGCACCTCCTGGAGCCGTGTGACCAGTGGATCAACCGTGCGGCTCTTCGGCGTGTGGGGGCAGCTCTGGGCGGGATGTGTTCGCAGCCGGCGATGGCGGCACGGTCCTTCATTACGACGGGACGTCGTGGAGCCCCATGACCAGCGGGACGTCCGAGGGCCTTTATAGGATCTGGGGCAGCTCGGGGAGCGATGTGTTCGCGGTCGGATCCTCCGGCACAATCCTTCATTACGACGGCGCATCGTGGAGCCCAATGACCAGTGGAACGACCGTGGGGCTCTACGGCGCGTGGGGCAGCTCCGGTGGCGACGTGTTCGCAGTTGGACAGGTCGGCACTGGTTCTTCACTACAACGGCTCGTCCTGGAGCTCACTGACCAGCGGGGCGGCCAGCGCGAATTTGTCGAGCGTCTGGGGCAGCTCGGGAAGCGATGTGTTCGCAGTCGGCGATGGCGGCACGATCCTTCATTACAACGGGACGTCGTGGAGCCCCATGACCAGCGGGACGTCCGAGAACCTTTATAGGGTCTGGGGCAGCTCGGGGAGCGATGTGTTCGCGGTCGGAGGCTCCGGCACAATCCTTCATTACAACGGCGGGTCTGTGGAGCCCCATGACCAGTGGAACAACCGTGTGGCTCTTCGGCGTGTGGGGCAGCTCGGGTGGCGATGTGTTCGCAGTTGGACAGGTCGGCACGATTCTTCACTACAACGGCACGTCCTGGAGCTCGATGCCCAGCGGGGCGACCGCGAATTTAGCGGGCACCTGGGGCAGACTCGGGAAGCGATGTGGTCGCCGTCGGCGATCTCGGCACGATCGTTCATTACAACGGGACGTCGTGGAGCCCCATGTCCAGCGGGACCTCCGAGGACCTTTACAGGGTCTGGGGAAGCTCAGCGAGCGATGTGTTCGCGCCCTACATCGAGAACAAGCTCCTTCACTACAACGGCGCATCGTGGAGCCCCATCGTGACTGCCGGTGGCGGTTTGACTCGCACCGACATCTGGGGAAGGTCTGCGAGTGATGTATTCGTCGTCGGCTTCGCCGGCGAGATCGATCACTACAACGGGACCTCGTGGAGTTCCATGACCAGCGGGACGACTCTGGGTTTGTTCGGCGTCTGGGGAAGCTCTGGGAGCGATGTGTTCGTGGTCGGATCCTCTGGCACGGTGCTGCACGGTCCGCCGGCTCCAGGGTCGCGAGTTCAAACCCCCAGGGTGCTCCCACGATCGTGCTCCGGCAGGTGGAGAACGGAGGATGAACATGCGACCTTCGATCATCGGTCTCACTGTCCTCGCCGTCGTCGGGGCGGGCGTGTATACGGTGTTCGCCGGAGGGAACGAGTGCAGCAAGCCGTGCGGACCATCCGAGAAGGTCAGCGCGTCCAGTACGTGCAGCCCCGCCCAAGGCGCAACGGCAGCCTCGTGTGAGAACACGACAGGGAAGATCGCAGGTCACTTTGATCCCGCGATGTCGGGCGTGTGCCGCTTCGCGTGCGCCACGAGGCTCGAGTACAAGAGCGCGGACGTGACGGCGCAGCCGGGGGCGAGGGCCGGCAAGCTCACGCAGTGCCCGGTGAGCGGAGTCGTCTTCGCGGTGGATGCGAACCGCCCGCACGTTCGCATCGCCGGAGACGAGTACGTGACTTGCTGCGACAAGTGCGCCCAGAAGCTCAAGAAGGACCCGCGGCACTACCTGAAGGCTTGAGGCTCACCGCACATGAACGAGCGTAGCGTCCTCGCGAGTTCGCTGGTCGCGGGACTCCTGGCGTCCATCTGCTGTATCGGACCGCTCGTGCTCGGCGCTGCCGGCCTGGGATCGCTCGGCCTTGCCGTCAAGCTCGCGCCGCTGCGGCCGTGGTTGCTCGGCCTTACAGGCCGCGCTCATCGCCGTCGGCTTCTATCTCGCCTACCGGCCGCAACGGGCGGAGTCGTGCGCTCCGGGCGAGATGTGTGCGCAGCCGACCAGCCGCCGGAATCAGCGGCTCGCGCTCTGGTTCGTGACCGTGCTTGCCGTGGCGCTCGCCTCGTACCCGAGTTGGGCCGCTCGAAGAGCCGCGCCGAAGGGGGCGACGGTCTCCGTGCCGGGCGCGAGTTCCGTCGTTGTGCTCGAAGTTCAGGGCATGACGTGCGCGGCGTGCGAGGGCGAGATCGAGCGCGAGTTGACCAAGGTGCCGGGCGTCGTTCAGGCGCGGGCCAGCTTCAGTCAGAAGCGTGCCGAAGTCCGGGTCGTTCCCTCCGCGCCTCGTAGCGACGCCCTCATCGCGGCGGTCGCAAAGGCCGGCTACCAGGCATCTGTGGAGCGCGAGCCGTGAGGGTCCAACTCCTGACGTTCCCGGGGTGCCCGAATGCACCCGCCGCTCGTGACGTGCTCCGGTCGGTCCTCTCGCCTTGTCCGGGACTCCGGTGGACATCGAGGAGGTGGACACGACCTCGCCCGAGACCCCCGAGCCGCTCCGCACGTGGGGCTCGCCGACCATCCTCATCGACGGCAGAGACGTTGGGGGCGAGGAATCGCCTCGAGGCGCGGGCTGCCGTCTCTACCGCGACGAGGAGGGACGGCATCGCGGCACGCCCTCGGAGTCCCTCCTGCGATCGGCACTGCACCGGACAGTCTGAAGCAGCGAGCCGTCCCAAACCCGAATCGCGTGCAGAGCCGTCACGGCGTCGCCGCCACGTGGGCCTCGATGAGGCGCGCACCCAAGGTTGGGCCCATGGGCTGCCCGCCGGTGAACGCGTTCACGAGTCGGCGCGCGCCCGCGAGATCACCCGTGCCGAGCTTGGCGGTAACGCCCCCTCGAGCACGAGGCCCGGTGGCACCCAGCCTTGCCCGGCCTGCATCTCGGCGAGCAGCGTGTCCGTTAGCGACGAAGCACGGGCGAAGTCCCGTCGTTCCGACGCCTGGAGCCAGTCGATCGCATGCCGCATCGACACGGGAGCGGAGGGCAAGGCGGCCGCGCGGCGCAGCGAATCGAAGTGCTCCATGTCCGCGTAGCCGACGGTGCCGCCATGGAGGTCGTCTCCGGCGTGAATGGCGTCCGCGAACCAGGCATGCCAGTCGGCGGGAGGCTGGTGGGTCTCGGCTGGAGCACGGACCCGACGCGCCCGCTCCAGCGCCTCGGCCAGTCGCTCGCGCTCGTGGGCCGTGCCGCCGGACGGGGGCGGCGCGCCGGCGAGCATGGAGCGGAGCCGGGCTCCCGACATCAGAGCGTGGACGCGCGGAACCTGAGGAAGCGGCAGCTCGAGGTCAGCCAATCGCGTCGACGCGCGGCGCGCGTGTGGCGGTGAGCATCAAACGATCCGTATGCAGCTGGATCAGGCCCGAAGCCTGGCTCTTGCGAAACCGCGCGCGCTCCGCCCCGAGATCCAGGACCGGCGCGAAGTCCGAGTTGACGCGCACGCGCCTCGAGCAAGGGAGCGAGGGGCCTGGCGGTCGGCGACCCAGGTGGCGTTGAACACCGGCGCCGAGAACGGCAGGGTGTGGCGAAAGTCCTCGGCGATCCCGGGTCGCGCACCACCTCCCAATCGGGCTCGGGGGCGGTGGCGCGGTTGCTGGCCACGATCAGGATGTCGGCGCTCGACACCAGGTGAATGGTGAACCATCGAAAGTTGCGCGCGAGCGCGGCCAGCACGCTCAACGCCAGGTCGTCGTCCAGGTCGTAGAGATGGAGCCACTGGCCGAGCACGCCCTGCTCGGTGAGCGAACGGCTCACGCGCCGATAGAACCCGTCGGTGAACAGACCGGACACCCCGCTCACCCACGGGTTGGAAGGCTCCGATACGATCAGGTCGAATCGCTGCGGACTGGCGGCGAAGTAGGAGCGCGCGTCGTCCACCACGAACGTCGAGCGGGGATCCTCGAACACGCGGCGGTTCGACGGAAGGAACAGGCGCGCCCCCGCGATCATCTCGGGCTCGATCTCGACGGTGATCAGGCGTTCGAGTCGCGGGCTCCCGAGCAGCACGTGCGAGGTCATGCCGGAGCCGATGCCGACCACCGCGGCGTTGCGCGCCTGCGGCGCGTAAGCCAGCGTCACCACTCCGAGCAGGAGCTGCGTGGATTCGTCTTCGCCGAGTGGAGTCGGAGCGCGTTCCGGGGTCCAGGAGAGCCAGGGACCCGACAGCGAAGCGTCGTCGGGCTTGCCGTTGGTGGCGAGCGTCACATCGCCATTGGGCTGGCGACGCACGCTCACGGTGGCGGTGCGGCCGTCGCGGTAGAAGATCACCTTGCTCTCGCTCCGCTGTATGACCCTGACCGAAGCGATACGGGCCGCTCGCGAGACGAAGGCGGTCGATTCGAACCAGGCCGGCGACGCCCAGTACGATCGCAAGGCCGGCCGCAACCGCCGCCCAGGTCGCCCCGGCCCGCCGTGCCGGCGCGGTTTGCCCCATCGGCGGTCCCCGCCCGGCTCGCGTGCGCGAGCAGCGCGATGCCGAGCGCCATGTCGAGCGCGCTGCTCCGGCAGCCAGCAGCCGCTCGAGCCCGAGCCACGGCATCAGGACCAGACCCGCGAGCGCGGCCCCCAGGATCGAGCCGAGGGTATTGGCTCCGTAGATCGCCCCGATCGCACGTTCGCCCGAGCCGCGCGTCATCACGATGCGGGTCAGCAACGGAAGCGTGATGCCGGCGCAGAACGTTGCCGGGAGCATGACCGCCAGGCAGATGCCGTAGCGCGAGAGCGAGAAGATCTCGTAGCCCCGGGGCGCGCTCTTGAGCGAGGTCACCAGGGCACCGATCCAGTCGAACGAGGCCGAATAGAGCGGCAGCGTCGCGAGTGCCAGCGCTCCCATGATCCATTGGGTCCATCCCAGGAACCGGATCGGGTTCGCGAGGCCGTCGGCGCGCGCTCGGATCCACGCCGATCCCAGCGCCAGACCCAAGATGAAGGCCGAGAGCATCAGCTCGAAGCTGTGGGTCGCGCTCCCCAGCACCAGCGAGAGCATTCTCACCCAGCCGATCTCGTAGATGAACGAAGCCACCGCGGTGCCGAAGCTCACCACCAGGAGCAGCCGGACGAGCCAGGGGACAGGACTCACCTCCGCCGTCGCCGCAGGGCGCCACGGCGCGATCGCCTCCGCGGCACGCCCCGCGGCGCGCCTGGCGAGCGCTCCCACCATCGCTGCGACCAGCAGGTTGAGACCGGCCGCGGCCGCCAGTGTTCCAGGGAGTCCGCACCGCCCCGACCAGCCAGAAGCCCGACGCCAGCACACCGGCCGCGCCGCCCAGGCTGTTGGCGAAGTAGAGCCGCGCCACCGTGCCTCCCGGGCTCTGCGGCAGGCGGCGCACGACGCCGGCGCTCATGAGCGGGAATGTGGCGCCGAGCAGAACCGATTGCGGGAGGATCATGAGGCCGGCGAGGCCCCACTTGAGGATCCCCGTTGCCGGCGAGGCCCCGAGCGCCGGGAACCAGGCGTCGTACGCCATCCCGGTGAGCGTCACGAACCCGGGGTGGAACGCCAGGCCCAGCACGCCCACGGCCGCCTCCACCATGGCGTAGAGCCGCAGCGGGTCGGCCAGGCGCTCAGAGCGCCGGCTGATGAGCAGCGCGCCAATCGCCATCCCGCCCATGAAGATCACGAGCACGACCACCTGCGCGTAGGCGCCGTGGCCCACGAACAGGCCAAGGTAGCGACTCCAAACGGACTCGTAGATGAGCCCGGCGGCGCCGGAGAGGACGAAGGCGAGCGTCAGGATGCCGCGGGTGGCGCCCGTGACGCGGTGGCCCGATGGGGTAGGAGTCCCGGAGCGTGGGGGCGGCGCGTCATGCGCGGGGATGCTAGCACGTGGCGTCCAGGGCGCAGACTGCACGTCGTCGCTGGCCACTGAGTGACCGAGCGTCACGAGAGCAGCAGAATCACGGTCGGCGCTCAGTGGCCGCGGAACGCCTCTTCGAGCCACCACGACGCGTGCGATGACACCACCTTGGCGTCGACGACGAGCGGCCGATCGCGCGGGGCGGTCAGCCAGTCGGCGACCGCGCCCAGATCGCCCGGCGTGCGCACCGTGATCCCCGCGCAGCCGAATCCGCGTCCGATCGCCGCCAGATCACTGTCGGGGAACGTCACCGTGCCCAACGGATGGCCGTCGGGCCCGAAGTGATGCACCTCGGCGCCATACGCGGCGTCGTCGTATACCACGATCACCACCGGTAGGCGGAGCCGGACCGCGGTGGTCAGCTCGGCGACCGACATCAGGAAGCCGCCGTCGCCGAGCGCTGCCACGGTCAGCCGATCCGGACGCGCGATCGCCGCGCCGAGCGCGCTCCCCAGCCCCAGCCCGATCGACTGATACGCCTGGGTGAAGCAGAACCCGGCGGCGTCGGGGACGCCGAGGAACATCGACGGATAGCCCATGAAGTTGCCCGAGTCGATCACGACGGTCCGCTGCGCCGGCAACACATCGTCGAGCGCGATGCTGAGGGTGCGCGGATCGATCCGGCCGCCCCCGGTCTCATCGGTGTACGGCACTGCGCGCCAGCGGCCCTCGGCGGCGATTCGAGCCCGCAGCTCGGGGCTGCGCCACCCACCGACTGGGGCACACCGCGCCGGTCGAGCTCGGCGGCACACGCTCGCGCCACCGTCGTCACCTCGCCGCAGACCGCGATGTCGACGGCGCGGTTCATTCCCAGCGCAGCCGGGTTCGAATCCACCTGCGCCACCGTCGTCCCCGCCGTGATCAGCCGCCCGTGCCGCGTCGTCCACATGTTGAGCGTGCTGCCCCACGCGACGATCAGATCGGCGTGCGAGACCAGCTCAGCTGCGAGCGGTGTGGCGAACCCGCCCGACACGTCGAGGTACCACGGGTCGCCAGCGAACAGCCCCTTCGCCGCCGCCGACACCGCGAGCAGCGCCCGCGTGTTCGGCCAGCGCGGTCAGCTCGGCCCGCACCACCGCGGCCGCGCGGGTCGCCCCTCGTCCGGCGATGAACACGGGGCGCTGGGCTGCGGCCAATGCATCGACCAGTGCGCCGACCACCGGGGCGGCACCCGCGTCCTCCACGGCGGCGCCTGCGGTCGCCGCGTCCACCGGCACGCTCGCTGCGGCATCCCCGGCGAGCTGCCCCTGGACATCGAGCGGCAGCGCCCAGCACCACGGTCTGTCCAGCGCCCGCCACCGCGGTCCGGCACGCCTCGGCGACCTCGCTCGTAGCCCGGTCGGCCGACGACCCGGCGAAACCCGCTCCGATCGCCGCGGCGATCCCCGACAGATCGATGAAGAAGTTCGACCGTGGGTTGGTCGCCTCCGGCGCGAGCACCACCAGCGGCGTGCGGCTCTTAGCCGCCTCGACGATCCCGGTCAGCGCGTTGGTGACACCCGGGCCCTGGTGCACCGTCAGCGCCGTCAACCGACCGGACACCCGCGCGAACCCGTTGGCCATGCTCGCTGCGCCGCCCTCGTGCGCCGCGGCCACGAATCGGGCCCCCGCCGCGATCATCGTGTTGGTCACATGGAAGTTGCCGCTGCCGACAACGCCGAACACGTGATCCACCCCATGTGCCACCAGGGCGCAGCCGACCGCCTCGGCAACCTTCACTGCCTCTCGACGAGCGCGAGCGCGCGGCACGGACTGCCTGACCCTCGAACGATCGGCAGCGGACCGACGAACAAGACCGCGCCGCTCGGCGGCAACTTCGCCAGGTTCTGCAGCTGCGTCAGCCCGTACTTGTCGTGACCGAGCAGGAACGAGTGACACGGAAACGCCGGATCGAACGAGTACGCGGCCCCGGCATCGGTCCCGACCGTCTCGACTCCGACCCCCAGCACCGGCGCTGTCTCGGCCAGCCACTTCGCACACTCCACCGAGATCCCCGGCGTGTGCCCGGCATTCAAGAATGCATCCTCGTCGTGCGATCGCGCCGCCCACCCGGTGCGATACAAGAGCCACCCGCCCTTTGGCAGCGGCCCATGCTGCTTCTGCCACGCCTCGACGTGCTTGATCTCGAGCACGAAGTCCGGATCCTTCGCGGCCTCCGCCGCAAGATCCAACACCGCCGCGGGGCGATCAGCCGGCGCGCCGGCAGCGCTGCGACACATCGGCGCCATCGCGCCCGGTGATCCAGTGGATCGGCGCGTCCAGGTGCGTCCCGGTATGCTCGCCGGTCGTGATGTTGTTCCAGTACCAGGCCGGACCGGCCTCGTTGTACCGGCTGATCTCGCTGCAATCCGAACCGCCACGTCTGACCCAGCGGCTCGGGCAGCTTGATGATCGGTGTCTGCGCCGACAGCGGCGCGGTCAGATCGATCACCTCGACGGCACCCGAGGCAATGGCGGCAACCAGATCGGAGAGCACGCTCATGCCGCGAGGCTACGAAAGTGGTCCGCGCGAATCAATCCACAAGGTCGCCGAGTGCGCGAAACGGCGGATCACGGTCCTCCCGGGTCGCGCCAGCCCGCGTTAGAGTTCTGCGCGTCGGCTGTGACGTAGATTGTGACGTGAACGCGCCGTGGCCGATCTCCGAACGCCCTCGCTGGAGTGAACCGCGTGTCGGCCACGACGGGAGCACCGTGCTACGGTCGGTCCCGTGCCCTCTCTCGACCCCGTGCGGCTCTTCCGCTCCTCGCTCACCTCCTCTGCCGCGTCGAGGGTGTCGCGGACCGCTTCGCGATCACGTTCGACGACGGCCCGAGCCCGCTCCACACCGAGCGGATCCTCGAGCGGCTCGGCCGCCACGATGCGTACGCGACCTTCTTCCAGCTCGGTCGTCGCGTTGCGCGCCATCCCGAGATCACGCGACGGGTGAGCCAGGCGGGGCACGAGATCGGCCTCCACGATCAGCATCATCTGCCGCCGATCCTGCTGCCGCGCGCTCTCAGACAGAGCGAGCTTCGCGCCTGCGAGGCGGCCGTGCGCGCGGCGGGTGTGGAGCCGGCGCGCTGGTATCGACCGCCCTTCGGCGTGATGAGCGCGGCACAAGCCGCGGATGTCCGCGCCTGGGGTTACACACCTGTGCTGGGTGACGTGTTTCCGCGCGATCCGCAGCGCCCGGGGATCGCGAGGATCGTCGAATGGACGCTCGCATGCCTGCGGCCGGGCTCGATCCTCATCCTTCACGACGGCAGCGGCTACGGGGACTTCGATCGCTCGCAGACGGTGGATGCGGCGGATCGCATCCTCGAGCATGCGGCGCGACACGGCCTGCGCGCGGTCAGCGTGGGCGAGCTGGTAGGCCCGCGTTCATGACGCGAGCGCTCCTCTTCCTGACCGGAGTACTCGCCACCCTCACCGCATTCCTCCCCGCGACGCAGGCAGCCGATCAACCGCTCGAGGTGTCGACACCGCCGCAACCGGTCACGCTCTTTCCCATCCTGGCGCACAACCGCTGGGGGTTCATCGATCGATCCGGACACGCCGTGGTTCCCGCGAAGTACGAGAGCATCCTGCCTGCGGAGTCGGAGCGGATGTCCGCGGGCCGAAGCAAACCCGAGGATCTCTTCATGGCGGCCAGCGTGGAGCCCGAGACCACGGCGATCGTGGCGGTGAAATCCGGCGGCAAATGGGGATTCGTCGACCAGGCCGGACAGCTTCTCCCGCTCCGTTTCGACGACGTCGGCCCGTTCAGCGAGGGAATGGCGACCGCGCGACAGGGGACGCTCTGGGGTTTCGTGAGCACGCTGGGCCTCATTGCCGTCCCGCTGCAGTTCGACGCGGTGAGAGCCTTCGTGGGCGGCGTGGCGATCGTGAACCGTGATTTCAAATATGGCGTGATCGATCGCGACGGACGATTCGTGGTCAAGCTGCGCTTCGAGATGATCCGGCCCGCCGATTCGGTGTTCCACGACAATCGGGCGCTCGTCATCGCGTTCGGCAAGAAGGGCTACGTGGCCCGAGCAGGCACCATCGCGGTGCCGCCGATGTTCGACGACGCTTCACCCTTCTCGGAAGGGCTCGCCCCGGTGATCCGAGGCGGCCAGACCGGCTACGTCGACACCACCGGGCGGATGGTGATCCGGCCACGCTCGTGGACCGCCGAGCGATTCCACCGCGGACGGGCCGTGGTGCTGGTGGGAGGCAAGTATGGCTACATCGACCGGAGCGGCGCCTACGTGGCCGAGCCGCAATCCGACGACGCCCGAGCGTTCACGACCGACGACCAGGCGGAAGCGTGGAAAGGCCCGATCCATGGATTTGTCGATCTCTCCGGGCGCTGGAGCGCGGCGCGCATCGACGAGCTCCAGCGACTCGACGACACTTTGTCGGTCGCGGTGGTGTCGGGTCGCAAGGCGCTGGTGCGGCGCGCCACTGGCGAGATGATCCGCGAGTACCCGTGGAGCGAGCTCGGTCTCTTCAGCGAGGGACTCGCTCATGTTCGCGGCTCGGACGGTCGACTCGGCTTCATCGATCTCGATGGCCGCGTGGTGATCTCACCGGGATTTAGCCAGGTCGGCCGCTTCGATCACGGGCTTTGCAAGGCCGCGACCGCCAACACTCTGGGCTATATCGACCGGAGCGGCGCCTGGGTGTGGTCGAGCCGCTACCACTAGCGAGCACGTGCATCCGCTGCATCCTGCAGGCCGCCGCCCCTCGCTGCGGAAATCCTCACAGGCCGCGCGTCAAACTCCCCAATCGCGAATCGCATGAGGCCATTGCAGCAATTGCGAACGGAACGACGCGCGTCGCGGGTCTCTGCATGCCGTTGCGGCGCAGTGGGGCGCGCGACCGCCGCGGGGTCGCCATGGATCGGCACGGCAGGTGCGCTGTGACTGGAGCGGACCAACGCCCACGCGCACCGCCCCGCGTGGAAACCCATAAGGAGTGTGAGTCATGCATCGCCCAGGCACTACGAACCCCCACCGCTCGATGAGCGCGGCGCTCGCGCTTCTCCTGCCGCTGCTCACCGGATGCGGCTCCAAAGGCCACAGCAACCCGATGGCGCCCGTGCCTCCGTCCTCGCAGAGCGGAGCGCTCTTGGTGGTCGGCACCGTTGCCGCCGACGCCGATTCGGCGGGCAACGTCGCCACCCAGTTCACCGTCTCGCTCGCCGACACGGGAAGCGGCGCGCGCCGCCACCGGCGCGACCGTATCCTTTTCGACGCCGAGCGGCTCCGTGAGCCTGACCGAAGATCCGTCGACGCCCGGCACCTACCGCGCGCAGCAGAGCGGTCACGCCGCGGGCACCTACAACCTGTCGGTCACTCGTGGCCTCGACGTCGCCGCGGGAGCGGTCGACATGCCGGACGCGCACGTCATCACCTCGCCGGCGAGCAGTGACACGGTGAGCTCCAACGGAGCGCTCGACGTGGCGTGGACGCGCGCGGCCGCGGCGCAGGAAGCCTGGATCGACACCAAGGACTGGACGACCGGATCGCAGGCCGACGTGGGCTCGGGCAAGGTGCCCAAGGGCCACAATCACCCCAACAGTGATCAGTCGGTGGGCGTCACGCGCCGCAACTCGAGCAACCCTTCGAGCATGGCGGCGGGATCGGTGCTGCGCGCCTCGGTGCGCGTGTCGGTCGAGCCGGTGATCGTGCAGTAGCGGTAGCCTCGAGCGAGCGGGTCGCGCGATTCGTCGCGCGGCCCGCTTCGCCATTGGAGAGACCTTCCGGGGTCACCGGGAGGATTCGAGCTCGATCTCGACCGTCAGAGGGGCATGGTCCGAAACGCGCGCGCGGCCGGGCCCAGGCGCAGACGATGCTCGCGCGCGCCACGCGCCGCGCCGGACGGGCCAGCACGTGGTCGATGCGGGGGCCCGGAAGACCGAGCCCCCAGTGGAACGTTCCACCACCCTCGCGTCGCTCCGCTTCGGCCCAAGTGTCGCGAAATCCTCCGCCCGACTCCGACTCGACCGCCGTCAAGGTCCCGAGCAGCGTGCCGCCCGCACGGCTGTTGAAATCGCCGGTCAGGATCTGGAGGGCTCGCCGCGGTTGGCGTCGAGGACCGCGAGCAGCTCGCGGGCGGTCCGCCGCTCCCGCCACGGCAAGATGCCGAGGTGCGTGTTGTAGATCTCGAACACGGTGCGCGGAGTCCGCGGACTGTGCTCGGACCCAGTGGACCGCATGAGGCGTGAACGCGCGCGAGGGCGCCGGCATCGCCAGGCTGCCGCTCGCCAGGCACGAGAACGAGCCGCGACGCATCAGGATCGGACACCACTCCCCGCCGAGAAGAAATCGCGCAGCAGCCAGTGCGCCGGCTGGGCGATCGGCATGAACCAGGCGGGGAGCACGATCGGCCCCGTGGCGATGCCTTCGATCATCTCGTAAGAGGTCAGTTCCGAGCGGACGTGCTCGAGCTCGGCGCGCCGAGACTTCCTGAAGGCACAGCACGTCGGGATCGAGAGCGCGGATGCATTCGACGAATGGGGCGCGCCGCACGTGCCATGGTCGCGCGAGCGTGCGCACGGCGTCGTGAAGGAGGTTCAGCGTGGTGATACGCAGCACCTAGTACTGCCAGGCGTAGGAGATCTTGGCGAAGAGCTGCCGCGCGCTCGGCTCCAGCTTGTCCGTGACCTCGAGGAACGTGCGGTTGTCGCCGTAGCCCGCGTAGAACACCGTCTGCCAATCCACCTTGTAGGCGAACAGCGCCGAGCCGCCGAAACCGGCGTCCTTGGACGCGACCGGGAAGGTGTAGAGCGAGGTGTCGCGCTGCGTGAGCACGTACTGCCCGATCAGGCGCACGAACGAGCGCGAGGTGAAGGAGGTACGTGGCGCGCAGGCGCTCGACGCCGGCATGGAACAGCTCGCCCTCCTGGCCATTGCCCGCGTCGACGTGCAGCCACCGCCCGCTCGCGTCGTTGCGCAGCTCCAGGTGGGCGGTGGGACGCAGGGTGAGCGTGGTGGCCAGCGTGGTGCCCTTGCCCTCGCGCGCGTTGGCGAAGTCGATCTCGTCGCCGAAGTAGGCATCGAGCACGATCTGGTTGAACAGGCGGCTGGGGCTGATCTGCGTGTAGAAGCGCGGGCGGAAGCGGCTCAGCACCTCGTTACCCACCAGGATGTCGTCCTGGTTGAGCTCGACCCGGGTGAAGCTGTTCCAGCGCCCATCGGCGCCGGTGCCGACCGAGATGCGGCGCGACAGCATCCTGGCCGTCGGGCTCGGCGTCGTAGTAGTCGACCGTGAAGAGGCGGATGCGCTGGAAGAACGCCTTCTTCGGCCGCATCGTGTATCCGCCTCGAAGTAGCCTTCGCGGTATCCGACCTGGGGGATGAACCCTTCGTCCGCGCGGAACTCCGGTCCGAGGTCCTGGCCCTGGATGTACCAGTCCACGTGCGTGGTGTTGTGCGACCAGTAGAGCAGCCCGGCGTGATCCGCGAGATGGCGTCCGTCCCACTCGGACGCGAGATCCGGACGGTCGGGCGTGCGGCTGTCGCTCCACAGCATCTGTCCGGTGAAGGAGTCGGAGGGCCGCGGCCGCCACTGGAAATCGGGACCGAAGACCGCGTTGTGCCCGCCGTCGTCGATCACTCGTCCCGTGGCGAGCGCGCTCACGTAGGACGCGCCGAGGTCGTGCTTCACACGGAAGATGCCGACATCGGACTGGAAGTCCTGCTCCGCGGCGTCGGACCCTCTGGTCCCGGCAGGATCACCAGACCGCCGCCGCGATCGTGCGACGCGAGCGCGGTGAACGAGGTGGTGCCCATCCGCCCGGTGGCGCGTAATCCCCGCGCGGCGAAGTAACGGTGCGGGTGTAGACCGCCTGGAACGGCGTGGCGAACAGATCGACGCCCTCGAGGAAGAACGGGCGCTTCTCGGGATAGAACAGCGCGAAGCGCTCGTTGGCGGCGATCTGCGCGACGTCGGATTCGATCTGCGAGAAGTCCGGATTGAGCGTGACGTCGATGGCGGCGTTGGCGAGCGGGTTCCACTTGAGATCGAGTCCGGCGTCGGAGGAGAGATCGCCGTTCTGGAGCGGCGTGCCGAGCCCGGCGCTCGGCGCGTCGGAGCGCTGGGAGTTGGCGTACGGCGCCACCACCAGATGCGAGCCATGCGGCAGGTCGGCGAACCCGGTCAGCTTGCTCGAATTGCAGATGAAGCAGTTGACGTCACGCGGCAGCTTTGCCGAGAAGAACTGGTAGCGCCGATCGCGGGGATAGTTGCGATAGAGCAGGATGCCCCAGGTCGGCTCCGCTTCGTTCGAATAGCGCAGCGACGAGAACGGAATCCGGATCTCGAGGTTCCATCCGGTGGCGGTGATCTTGCCGGCGGTGTCCCAGTAGAAGTCCGGCGAGCTGTCCTCGCCCGACGCGTCGCTGGTCACGGCGTCGTATTGCAGGCCGCGCGGATTGGCCAGGAACATCTGAGCGGTCTTGCCGTCGTTCTTGCTGTCGACGATCACTCCGGCGTAGTCGGTCGTTCCCGAGAGGTTGTCGCGGTCCCTGAGCGGCGCGATCACCCCGCGCGGATTGTGGGTCATCGAACTGAAACCCGGCGTAGAGGTAGCGGTCGTCGTAGGTGAGGTAGGCGACGTTCTTGACCTGGGGCTCGACGTTGTCACCCACGTTGGTCTCGAACCACACGGTGACCGGCGGCACGCCCTGCCAGCCGGGATCGTTGAGCTCCCCGTCCAGCGTGATCGGCCCGGTGGCGCGATGGATGGTGAGCGGCGGACCCGGCTGCGGGGCCGCGGCGCGCGCCGCGACCGGCGCCGTGGCGATCGCGAGCGCGGCGACGCCGAGCACGTGAAGCGTAAGCCGACGAGCAGACGCGCAGCGCATGGGTCTCCTTGACGGTTCGAACCTGATTCGGTTGGAAGCGCCGATCGTGCCGTGTGCGTCACGGGCCGAGCGACTCTAGGCGGGCGTGCGAGCGCCACCACCCGTCTCGTGCCGAGCGTCGCGTTCGCGCCCACCAGCGCGCGATCGGAGCCGCCCAGCGCGGAGCTGGATGCCGTTCAGCTTCCGCCGGGCAGCATCCGGTGCACGTCCTGCTGCGTGAGCTCGCCGCCCGGCAGCCGGCGCCGCAGCTCGATGAGCATCCGCTGAATGGGCTCGTCCTTGCGCGCGGCTTCGCCGCCCAGCTTCACGTAACGCTTCGATCGAGCGGAGCGCCAGGCTCGGCCGGCCCCGGGCGGCCTGGATCACCCCCAGCACTTCCACGCGTTGGCGTCGTTCGGGTCGAGGACCCGCGCGGCGAAGGATTCCACGGCGGCGTTCTCGAGCAGGTCGTCGCGCCTCACCTGCAGATCGGCCAGGAACGAATGCGCCGCCGGATCGAGCGGATGTCGCAGGACTCCCTGAAACGCGATCGCGCGCGCGGTCGCCGTGTCGCCCGCGGCCACCATGCGCCGCGCCACGTCGATCTCCGGCGTCGGCGCGCACCGCCAGCGGGAGCTGGCACGCGATCAGACCGAGCCGCATGGCGGTCGTGTCACCGAGCGCGCCCTGGATCCAGGGCAGGCGATAGCGGATGCTGAAGGACTCCGGGCGTGGCGCGCACGGCGAGCAGGTGCACATCGCGCGACGCCACCAGCTCCTCCGAGAGGAAGAGACCACCGCTGATGCGCTCGAGCGAATCGCGGCCGGTGATCTCGTCGAGACGCCCGCGGCTGTCCTGGAAGAAGAACACCGGTCCGCGCTCGGCGTGCGCCATGCGGAACTGACCGAAGAAGTAGGAGCGCAGGCTGGTGTCGCGATACGCCCAGCGCAGCAGCGGTCCGTCGGCGGTCTGGAAACCGACCTGGATCGGCATGCCGCCGAAGAACAAAGTAGCTGCGATGCGGGAGCTCGGGGCGGCGCTCCCGAAGCTGCCGCAGCAGGTCCCGGGCGGTGGCCATGCCGCGCTCGAGGTAGTGGCGATTGACGTGCGATTCGCTGGTCCACGCTCCGGGCGCGCGTGGCGAACTCCTGAAGCTCGCGCGTCTGCTGCGACGTCCATCCCAGCGCCAGTGCGATGATGAATCCCACCCACGCCGGTCGCGCCGCGGTCCATCCCGCCACTGGTGAGCGCCACGCCGCATAGCGCGAACAGGTAGTAATAGGCGCTCCAGTTGTCGGCCACCGCGATCACCGGCAAGCGACGCGAGCAGCGCCCAGATCTCCTCCCGCGCGGCCGCGCGCGCGCCCGCTAAGGCGAGCGACGGAGCGTTGGGGCGCCGTTCGTCGTGATCTCGGGGCGACGCAGGTCCGGCGACGATCGCGACCAGGGCGAGGATCAGCGCGGGAGGCGGGATCACCAGGCCTCAGCTGCGGCCGCGGCGGCCACTCCAGGCCGATGGCGAGCTGCAGCAGATGGGCGAACGCCGCCGCCGCCGTCCAGGCCCCCGACGTGGAGCTCGTGCGCCAGCGCGGGACGGCGGCCGAGCGTCAGCAGCCACAGCGCCGCCCACACCGCGAGCACGGCGGCGAGCGGCCAGGCGCGCGTCGCGGTGCGGCGCCACGACTCGCCCGAGTGGCGCGCCACGAGCGCCGCGATCAGCGGTGTGACGGCCACGGACTCCTTTGGAGAGCAGCGCGGCGAACAGCGCGAGCGAAGCGCCCAGCGCCGACCATTCACGAACAGCAGGATCGCGGCGAGCGCTCCCGTGACCGCGAGCAGGTCCTGACTCCGCACGCCCAGAGGAGCGGCATCGTCGGCGGCATGCGTCACCGCGAGCAGCGTGGCGCCGATCAGGCCGGGCGCGTCCCGAGCGAGCGTCTGACGAGCGCGAATAGCAGCGAGATGATGGCGAGGAAGAGCACCAGGTTGGCCGCGTGGAAGGCGATCGGCGACTCGCGGGTCGGTCCCGCCAGCGACCAGAACCACAGCTGTCGACTCACCGGACGGAAGAAGTTGCCGATCGGATCGGGTGAGGTGAGCAGGCGCCGGCAGCGAGCGATCGCGAACCTGATCGAGGAAGAGGAAGTCGTCGGCGAAGAAGGGCGCGCGCCAGTTGTCGAAATGGAGAAGCGCCGCCGCCGCCAGGACCAGAGCGATCGCCACTCCGGCAGGAAGCGTACGAGTCGCGGCGCGCGCCCCATGGACCGCACGCCGCGCCTGGCGGGTCGAGCGCCTGGCCTCTCTCCCGCGCCTCTCGTTCATCAAGTCGCGGTCCTCGACACGCGGCGGACGATAGCACGCCCGCCCGCAGAAGGGGCCGCTCGGTGCCGCGAGCTCAGCCCGACTTCTTCCAGCGCATCCGGCGGTTCTGCGTGTCGAACGTCACCGCGAAGTCGCGGAGGACGCGCGAGCCGACATTGCCCATCGCGAAGATCGGCTGAATCTCGAGGGTCGGGTTCGCGAACTCGCGGCCGCCGATCCTGAGGCTTCCGTTGAGCCGCGCCGCCTTGATGTCGAACTCGTTGAAACGGTCCGCGCATGGCCCACCACCTGGGGCGTCGAGGCCAGCGGAAGCCTTTCGATCAACCGCTCCGGCAGGGAGAAGCCTCCCATCGAGCCGGCGTCCACGTCGGCTTCCACTCGGAGAGAGTCCACGACGAGGTCGATGGAAGGAATCGCCGCGATCGATCGCGGATCGGGATCACCTCGGCGCCGTCGACCGGCGGCAGCGCGCCCCGCTCGATCTGCACCTTGGCGCCGGGGTAGTCGAGCGTCAGCAGCAGCTCCTGAACAAGCCGAAGCCGAGGATGCCATCGATCAACGCGACCGACTCCCGGCGTTCGTTGTAACCGCGCACCGCGGCCTGGAGCCCTTCGAAGCGCGCGCCGCCGATCTCGAGCGACCCGACGCGCACCAGATTCATGAGTTGCGGTGTGGTGCCCGCTCGGGATCTCCCCCACGCACCTGACCGACCACCTCGAGGCCGAGTCGCGCCGCCAGCGCCGAATCGATGCGGCCGCGCCGCGCGCCGCCGGTGTCTATGCCGAACAGGAATCGGACCCCGGCCGTTCACCATGACGCGCACCGCGGGCAGGTGATCCGCGGTCAGCATCTCGACGGTCACGCCCTGCGGAGGCAGGGTCGCGCGCGGCGGCGCGTCGATCTCCGAGCCGACTGTCGCCCTCGTGCGGCGAGGCTCGCGCCCCACTCCCTCCGCCGCCGATCACACGTCGCACGCGACCGGAACCGCTGCCCGGCAGGCGCCGCGACAGCCAGCGCGCCTGGCTCCTCCGCCGCCGGCGGGTCGAGATTGGCGAGCACGATCACCGTGTAGGTCCGGATCGTCTCGATCGCCGCGTTGATCCCGGAGCGCCTCCGCCCACGCCGAGCCCGACTTCGCCGTGCGCTCCCGGCTGCCACTCGGGAAAGTCGCGCGCCAGCGTCTCGGGCTTCAGCAGCTTTCCGCCCCGCATCGCCATCACGAACCGCAGGAGGTCGCCGAGCGTCGAGTAGCCGCCGCCCGCCGGGCTGCCGCGCCACGGTCGGGTCGGGGCGTTGTCGCTCCATCCGGCGTTGTCCGTCGCTCCGGTCGCGAGATCGCTGCGTGTAGCCCGCAGCCAGGTTGGCGGTGCGCTCGTCGGCGGGGAAATGATCGGTGTCGTTCATCCCGAGCGGACGATAGATGTGACGCCGCACGTAGTCGAAGTAGTCCTCGCCCGAGACGCGCTCGACGATGGCGCTGAGCAGCACGTAGCCGCTGTTCGAGTAGCGCTCCTGCGTGCCGGGCTCGAACGCCAGCGGCACGTCGCGGAACAGCGGGATCCAGTCCGACACGCGGACGCAGCTTCGATCGATCGATGCGGTCGTAGGCGTCCCCAAAGACGTCGCCGATGCCGCCGCGATGATCGAGCAGCTGTCGCACCGTCACTCGGCTCGCCACACTCTTGGGGTAATCGGGCAGGTAGCGTTCGATGGGATCGTCGAGCTTCACCTTGCCCTGCTCGACCAGCTTGCGCGATCGCGAGCTTGCGGAAGATCTTGTTGAGCGAGCCCAGGTTGAACTTGGTGTCGACGCGGTTCGGGACGTGCTTGGGCCGGGAGGCCTCGCCGTACGCCGACTGGAACAGCGCGCGATCGTCCTTCGCCACGAGCGCCGCGCCGGCGAACGCGATCGGCGCGCGCCAGCGAATCGAGCCGCGCCCGCCACGCCGCGACTGCCTGATCCTGGTCGAGCGCCGCGACCGGCTCGTCGGCGGACGGCGCCCCGCCCGGCCGGATTCCATCACGCGCACGCCCAAGAGCAGGTGGGCGCCGCCGCGTCGAACTCGAAGGTGAGATCCAGATCGTGCTGGAAGCGATCGCGCGCCACCACGTGGACCTGCTCCTCGCTCTGCTCGACCACCTGGACCGGGGTCAACGTGCCATGCGCGTCGCGCAGGCGGCGATAGCCCTGGAGCCGCACCTCGAGTGGGCGCTCCGCCAGCGCCGTCGGCGCGACGTTGGCCGAGATGAACGCGCGCATGGCGTCTTCGCGTCCGGCGTTGAAGGCATCGAAGTACCCTGCGCGCGACGACCGGAGTCCGTGTCGGGCAGGATCTGAGCCGGCGGCGGCGCCCAGCAGGGCGAGGCCCAGAGCCGGCAGAGTAGTCGTGCGAACGGCGATGGCCTCATGATCAGTCCTCGTGGGTGCGCAAGTTCGTGCGGTGGCGCGTTCCGCTGAGCATGCTAGCTGGGGGCGATGAAGATTCGATGAAGATGGAGCCGAGGGGCCCGCTCACGCGCGCGCGGCAGCGTGAAGCGGAAGGTGGCGCCTGCGCCCGCAGAGCTGCTCCGCCGCGACCGTGCCGCCGTGGGCCTCGACCAGGCTCTTCACGATCGCCAGGCCCAGACCGGCGCCGCCGGTGGCGCGCGCTCGCGAGGGTCGGCCCGGTAGAAGCGCTCGAAGACCTGCGCCAGATGCTCGGGCGGAATGCCGGAGCCGGTGTCGGCCACCGCGATCTCGACCGTGTCGCCGAGGACGCGCGCGCTCGCCTCGACCGTACCGCCCGCCGGCGTGTGGGTGATGGCGTTCGCCAGCAGGCTGCGCAGCACCTGACCGATCCGCATCGGGTCCGCGCTCACTCCGGGCAGCTTCGGCACGCGCGCGCCACAGGGTGAGCCGGTGCTCCGCCGCCATGGACCGCAGGCTCTCGATCGCCGCGTTCACCAGGTCGCGCACGTCGAGCGGGGCGCGCTCGAGCGCGAGCCCGCCGTCCTGGGCCACCGACAGCGTCTGGAGATCGTCGACCAAATGGGCGAGCAGCCGCACCTCCTCTCCCAGGGAGCGCAGTGTCTCGGCGCTCGGCGCGACCAGACCGTCTTCGACCGCCTCGATCTGTCCCCGCAGGTTGGTGAGCGGCGTGCGCAGCTCGTGCGCGACGTCGGTGACCAGCGTGCGGCGCAGCGCATCTCCTGGCGCGCGAGCGAGTCGGCCATGGTGTTGAACGCTTGTGACAGCTCGCCGATCTCGTCGCGCGACCGCACGGTCACGCGCTGCGCGAGGTCGCCGCGGCCCAGCCGGCGGGCCGCGTCGGTGAGCGCGCCGACCGGCTCGAGGATCCGGCGCGACAGGAGCCAGGCGAGCGCGAGCGCCACGAGGCCCGACACGGCGGCCGCGAGCATCAGGCGCCGGTCGAACGCCGCTCCGAACGCCAGAGGGCGGGCGAGCGGCTCTTCCTGCGGCGGTGGCAGGGCGATGAGCGTGCCGATCGAGGTTCCATCGGCGCGCTTCACCTCGGCGCGCGGTCCACCCACGAGCACCATCGCGGGCGTGCGCGGTCCGATTGCCGCGCCGCACACTGCGCTCGAACGTCAGACGATCGCCCGGTCCGAGCGTCGCCTTTCCACTCGCCAGCTCCGGCGTGGATGCGCCGAGCACCGCGCCGTCGGGCCCGATCAGCACCAGCTCACGACGATCGGAGCGCCGCAGCTCGGCGAGCCTGGCGTTCAGATGCTCGAGACCCTCGTCCTTGGCCAGCCGCGCGGCCAGGAGCTCGGCCAGCCCCTGGATGTGCGCCGCGCTCTCGGTCACCTCGAAGCGCCGGAACTCGACGCGCGCGGCCTGACGGGGTGAACAGCCAGGCGGCGACCAGCGCCGCCACCACCGCGAGCGCCGCCACTGCGAACAGCTTGAGCTGGAGACTGCGTCCCATCACTCGCTCTCGCGCTCGAGCTGCGCCGGAGCGTCCGTGATCAGGCCGAGGACTCGAGGCCGCGCAGGCGCGCGGCGAGCGCGCGCACCGCCAGCGCCCGGTGCGACCTCGCGTTCTTCTCCGCGGCCGGGAGCTCCGCCAGCGTGCGATCCAGCCCGAGCGGCTGGAACACCGGGTCGTAGCCGAAACCCTGCGTGCCGCGGGCGTCGAGCGTGATGCGCCCTCGAGCAGGCCTTCGCCGACCACGTGGCGCCCGTCGGGGAACGCCGCGACGCACACGGTGCGGAAGCGCGCGGTGCGGCGCTCGAGCGCCACGCCCTCGAGCTCGCGCGAGCAGCAGGCGCACGTTGTCGGCGTAACTCGCACCGGGCCCGGCGAAGCGGGCGGCGTGGATCCCGGGCGCTCCGTTCAAGGCGTCGACTTCGAGCCCGGTGTCGTCGGCGATCGCGGGAAGCCCGGTGAGATTCAGCGCGGCTTCGGCCTTGAGCGTCGCGTTCTCCTCGAGCGTGGCGCCGGTCTCCTCGGGGGGCTTAGCACCGGCCACGCGATCGAGCGGAGACGATCTCGAGCGCCGGGAAGATCGAGCAGCGCGGTCAGCTCGCGCGCCTTGTCGGGGTTGAAGGTGGCGAGGACGAGCTTCAGAGTCGTCGCGGCCGGCAGCAGTCCCGAATCGCCGAGCAGGCGTCGCTGCGCTCCGAGGATGCGCTTGATGCCCGAGCGCGCCAGCCGAGCAGCGCTTTGAGCTCGGCCTCGCTGAACGCCACCGACTCGCCGGTGCCCTGCACCTCGACGTAGCGCCCTGCGGCGGTCATCACCACGTTCATGTCGACCTGCGCCGGTGGAATCCTCGGCGTAGGCGAGATCGAGGCGAGCCACGCCGTCCACGAGCCCCACCGACACCGCAGCGACCGCGTCCTTGAACGGCGGTCCGGCCAGCTGGCTCTTGTTGGAGATGGTGACGAAGGCGTCGTGGAGCGCCACCATGGCCCCGTTGATCGCGGCGGTGCGCGTGCCGCCGTCGGCCTCGATCACGTCGCAATCGATGAGATCAGTGCGCTCGCCGAAGCGCGGTCAGGTCGGTGACGGCGCGCAGGCTGCGGCCGATCAGGCGCTGGATCTCCTGCGCGCGCCCGCCGGTCTGGGCCGTGCGCGGCGTGCGCTCGCCGGTGGCGCGCGGCAGCATGGCGTACTCGGCGGTCACCCAGCCCTTGCCCTGTCCGCGCAGCCAGTTCGGCACGCGGTCCTCGACCGTGGCGGTGCAGATCACGCGCGTGTGGCCCATCGTCACCAGCGCGGATCCTTCGGCGTGGCGCATGACGCCCCGCTCGACCTTGAACGGGCGGAGCTGCGCGCGGCGTACGGCCGTCGGGGCGCGTCACGGTGCTCGTCACGGGCTGGGCGGCGCGCTCGCGGATCGCCTGCGGAGGTCGGGTCATGCGGGAGGGCGCTCATCGATGCGGGACGTGCGTCCAGTCCGGGTGCGTGCGCTCGAACCACGGCAGATCGGTCTGGTCCACCACGATCGGCGCGGCCGGCAGCGGCCGCCCAGGAACGACTCCGCGACGCGCGCGAAGGTGCGCGGTTCGTCGCTCAGGAAGAAGCGATGCGCGGGCGGGCCGTGGGCGGCGAGCTGGCCGCGCTCGCGCAGCAGCTCCGCCATGGCACGCGCCGCCTCGGCGCCCGAATCCACCAGCGTGACACCCGCGCCCATCAGGTCGCCGATGAGCGGCGCGAGCATGGGATAGTGCGTGCAACCGAGGATCAGGCTCTCGAGCCCGCCGTTGCGCAGCTCGAGCAGGTACTCCTCGGCGATCCGCCGCGTCACCGCGTGATCGGTCCAGCCCTCCTCGACCAGCGGCACGAACAGCGGGCAGGCGCGCGAGATCACCGCCGCTCCCGGCGCCAGGCGCTCGATCGCGGCCGGATAGGCGCCGCTCGCCACGGTGCCGAGCGTGCCGATCACGCCGATGCGACCATGCGGGCTCTTCGCCACCGCGGTCGTGGCCGCGGGGTCGATCACGCCCACCACTGGCACATCGAGGCGCTCGATCAGCGTGGGCGAGGGCGAACGACGAGGCGGTGTTGCACGCGACCAGCAGTGCCTTGATGTTCTGCCGCACCAGGAACGCCGAGATCTCGAGGCTGAAGCGGGTGACGGTCTCGCGCGACTTGGATGCCGTAGGGCAGCCGCGCGGTGTCGCCGAAGTAGATCACCGCCTCGGACGGCAGCGTGCGGAACAGCTCGCGCACCGCGGTGAGTCCGCCGATGCCGGAATCGAACACGCCGATCGGGCGAGGATCGTGGGTCACGGGCATGGTCAGGGCCAGTCCGAGATCTCGAGCGCACGGTCGAGCGGCAGGTGACCGCCGAGCGTGGCAATCGGACGACCGGCACAGATGATGAGCACGCGCTTCGCCTCCGGCACGTTCGCACCGATGGTTCGCATGAGCGAGGCGATCGCCAGGTATTCCGCGCTCGAGCCGCCGCGGAAGCGCTGCCTGAACGCCCGCGAGAGATCGAGGGTCATGAGACCCCCGTCGTCGATGAAGACGCGGAGCACCGACGTGCCGGCCGGCAGCGCCGCCGCTCCCCGGCCGCGGGGCCCGCGATCGAGCTCGGCGACCAGCGCGCTCGACGCGATCGTGCAAGTCCCGAGGCTCGAGGATCTCCCGCGACTCCGTCACCAGACTGTCGCCATTGGCGGCGCCGAAGTAGAGACGCAGCGCTTTGACGCCAACCGCGGTGGCGATCCGGTGGGCCCAGTCGTGAGCGGTGGAGCGACGCGCCGGCCGCGCGTCCAGCTGCCAACTGAGCCACGCTAGCGCAGCGCGATCACGACGCAGACCAAGGACACCGCCTCACCGGTTCCTGCCAGTGACTGCGCTGACCGCGTCGGCGATGCTCGTGGCGAGCTGCCTCAGTCCCTCCTCCTGCATCACGCGCTCGCGATCGTCCAGCGCCGGTGAGCGTCGCGCATTCGAGCACGACGCCGGGCGCGTTGACGCCCGAGCAGGTCGTAAGGCAGGCGCTCGCGCAGCCGGGTCGGACCCCTGGCCCGCGCAGCTCGAGCGACGAGAGCAGCGCCTCGGCGAACGCCCGGCTCTGCACCGCGTGGCGTAGTCGCCACGTCGCGCCACGGCAGCAGCGTCACGCGTCCGGGTGCGACGCCCGCCACCGCGGCGTCCGCGCGATTGGAACCGCGTGCCGCCTCGGCCGTGCGCTCGGGCTCGACCACGAGCGCCGGCGGGAAGTAGGCAGTGGCGCCGCGTGCGTGTGGATCCGACGAGCCGTCGAAATGAAGGGCGAGGACCAGATCCGGCCCGAGCGCGGTTGGCGATCTCGGCGCGCTCCTCGGGGCTCAGATCGCGATCGTCGCTCGCGTGTGAGCACCGCCCGCACCCGCGCTCTTGGCGAGTCTCGGCGACTTGACGAGCTTGCGCCAGCGACGAGCGCCAGATCCTTCTCCACCGCCTCGCCCAGCGATCACGCCGGTGTCGGATGCCGCCGTGACCGGGATCGATCACCACGCACCTTGAGGAGTCGCTCGCCCGGCGGGCTCCTCCGGCGCGAACGGGTTCGAAGCCTGCGGCGGCGCCCGCGCGAGATCTCGAGCGTCACGCGGCGGCGCGGCGGCATCCTGGATCAGCCGGTAGCCCGTCGCCTCCGGCTCGATCTCGCATTCGAACGCGCAGCCACCGGCGCGCCGCGATGGAGTGGATCGAGCGCACCACGCGGCCCCGGCGGCGCGGCTGTCGGGCAGCGCGCCCGCGAAGATCCCGCCAAAGCGCAGGCGGAAGTGGGCGCGTCCGCGCGCCGACCACCAGCGCCTCGTCGGCGTGGTCCGCGGGAACACGACGCGGGTGACGTCACCCTGCGACGCTCCAGCGCGGGCTCTCAACTCGTCCGCTCGGTCGGCAGCGCAGCACGCGCGCGGTCGGCGCGCGTCGTAGGAAGAGGCGCGCGAGCGTGGAATCGCAGGCAGCGAATCCACCAGCGCGACCGGGACCTGCAGCTCGCCGGCGCGCGAGCGCACCGGCGCGCCCAGCCACGAGCGTGCGCTCGTCGACCACGACGAACGGGTTGTCGGCGGTCAGCACCACCGTGTGCGGTCCGGTGCGCAGCACCAGCCGCGCACGTCCGCGCGCCAGAACTTGGTGGCGTCGAGGAGCCGCGCCAGGTCGTCGACCGCGATGCACGGACGCCCATCGACGTCGTGCACCGGCGCGGTGTCCGGCCCTTCGCCGGGCGGCGGGGTGCGCCAGTCCGCGCCGAGCACGAGCAACGCGAGAACGAGCACGAGCCAGGAGGACAGGCCCGTGGCTCGAAAGACAGACTCCGCAGAAGCCCGGAGCCAGGGATGGCGGAGGGCGCCACGAGGACCAGTGAGACGAAGCGGGACGCGGAGCCGGACGGGTCTGTCTCTCGAGAGCCGCGGCGTCCTCCTGGCTCCTCTCATCGTGATGGCGCTTCCCGCGCCCGCGCTCGCGCGCGGTCCATCTCGCGCCGCGCGTCGCGCTCGGCGATCGCGTGGCGCTTGTCGTGCGTCTTCTTGCCGCTTCGCCACGCCGAGCAGCAGCTTGGCGTAGCCGCGCGGAGAAGTAGAGCTTGAGCGGCACGATGGTCGTGGCCCTTCTGCGCCACCGCCTTGCGCGAGCGTCTGCGATCTCGGCGCGATGGAGGAGCAGCTTGCGCGGCCGCACCGGGTCCAGGTTCCAGCGGTTGCCCTGCTCGTAGGGCGGGATGTGGAGCTGACAGCACGCCACGCTCGCCGTTCTCGACCGTGGCGTAGGCCTCGGCCAGGCTCGCCTTGCCGTGGCGCAGGCTCTTCACCTCGGTGCCCGGTCAGCACCAGGCCCGCTTCGATGGTCTCGAGGATGAAGTAGTCGTGACGCGGCTCGCCGATTCTGCGCCACCACGCCGGTCGGCGGGCTGAGGTTCGCGAGACATGTCCTGTGAGCTCGGCGGCCGGGGCAGGCTCGCGGCGCAGGGGACCGATGGTGCGGAAGGGGGATTTGAACCCCCACACCCTTTCGGGCGCTAGAACCTGAATCTAGTGCGTCTGCCAGTTCCGCCACTTCCGCACGGAAGCCGGGCGAGGACTGCATAGGCCCCGCCCGAATGGCCGTCAATTTCCGCGACCGGTCAGCGATACGTGGCCTTGATCCTTCCCCAGCTCGCGTGAAGCGTTGGGTGATTCCACACGGGTTGGGGAGCGCCGGGACTCGGCAGGCAGACCGCTGCGAGCGGTGGCGTCGACCCAGGCTCGTACGGGTTGGACGCGTCGAGCAACATCCAGCTGCCGCCGTCGGGACCGCGTCCCACTGCGCGGTCCGATGCCGCTTCGTGGCTCACATAGGGAGCGTACGAATCCACGAGCGTCTGATGTCGGTGCCGTTCACCTGCCACAGCATCACCTGGTCGCCGGTGTTGCCGGGCGAGAGCCCGAACACGGGATAGCCGTGCGCCGCGCCCCGGGTCACCGCGTCGCCGCCGAACACCGGTCGGTGCTCGCCTGGTCCGAGGCCCGGTGAAGCCGCAGCGTGGAGTCGAATCGCCGTCGGTGAGAAGAACGCGCCGAGATCCACTGCCGCCCGCGGCGCCGGCGTTCCAGACCTCGCGACCCATTTCGTCGTGCGCGGGTCGAGCGCGCCGCTGCCGATCCCCAATCGCGCGCGGGTCCGGCGAGAAATTCGTTGAGCAAGACTCCGGCGTGGCCGGTGACGGGGAGCGCGGCGAGCGACACCGCGACGGGAGCCAAACTGGAAGCGATCTTGAGGCATGAGCTCTCCTGCGGAGGCTTTGGGGCTCGAGGGGACATGACGTTCCGGGGGCGTGCGTCGCGACGGGGCGGCGTCACGAGCGGGCTTCGACCGCCTCACCCACTCCAGGTTCCAGCGCCCGGACGACTGCGGACCGCCGCTCGTGCCGAGCGACCACACCGGCACCTCGACGCGCGCCGCGGCCGGCGGCGATCGCCAGCTCGAGCCGCGACCGATCGCTTTGCTGTCGCCGGTGAGCGACCGCAGCACCAGGCGATCGCTCGCGGCTGCGGCGAGTAGAGGCTTCGCCGCCGCCGCACGTGGAACACCGAGTGGGTGAGCGCCACACGCACGCGGCGTGGACCGACGGCCTCGAGCCGGGCCGTGGTGACCGCGCGCACGGGCTCGCGCAGACCACCCCGCGCGCCCCATCCCTCGTGCCGCACGACGAGCGCGAGCGGAGCGGCGCCGCCGCTCCACTCCATCCACGCACCCTGGCGGGAAAGCCGGACGCGTGGGCGGTCGCGTTCGCGCCGCGTGCCGATGCTGCTCCTCGAATCCCCAGGCCAACCGCTGCGCGTCCCCGAGCGCGCGCCGGCATTCGAAGGCCGCGCGGGCTCCCGCCACCCGGGACTGAATCTCCACAGTCCGATCAGCGCGCGCGCCGCCCCCGGCGGGGGTATCGGCCGCGCGCATCGCGAGCGTGAGCGCCCGCGCCGGACCTCCGCGCGCGGGTTCGGCTCCAGCGAGTGAAAGGCCGGGCCGCTGCACCACACGCCTCGGCCGCCGCCCGCCACGAGCCGAGCGGCCGCTCGCCTCCCTCCACGCGCCACGCGCCGGGTGCGGTCGAGCGCCGCCTCGATTTCCCGCCGCGCGCGATTGCCAGCCCATCAGAGCCCCCTGCCACGGCGCGGCCCGAGTCCGTGGAGCAGACCGACGCCGAGCGGGCCGGAGGCGTCGCGCGCGCGCCCGACGTCGCGACGCGAGAGAACCGTCCGTCTGCACCAGCGCGCCACGCGGCGGGCGCGACCGCTCGAGAGCATCACGCCCTCGCCGCTCGGCCGCGCCCGCGACAGCTCGGTCTCGACCGCGACGCGCGTTGCCACCGGATCGACTCGTGGCGCCGAGCAGGAGTCCGCGGCCCCAGCGCGGCGACAGGCTTTGCCTGCGGCAGCCGGCGCGACCCGGGGCGCCACCACGGCCTCGATCAGCTCCCCGCCGGAGGATCTCTGCCACGTCCCTGCGCGCGCGGGCGCCGAGAAGTCGGGCTCGCCGAAGCTCGTCGCGGCGGCGGCGTCCGGGTCTGGCGCCGGCGGCGCCTTCCAGCCCCATGCCGAGCTCGACCTCGCCGCTCGACAGTGAATCGTCTGCCTCGACCACGTAGTCCTGCGCCTCCGGGCGCTTCCGGCGGCGGCGCTCGAGGCGGATCCGCGCTTCCACGACCGCTCGCCAGCACGCAGGCACCGGTGACCGCGCGCAGTATCCGGGCTTCATGGAGCGCGAACCTCACCGCGGCGCCTTGCTCCGGCCGAGCGCCAGGCGCACGGTCCCCCCAGCACCGGATGGCTCTCGACGCTCGCGGCGAGCCGCCAGCGCGCGCTTCTGCCACCGCCAGACCGGAAGCCGCCGCGGGCCGGATGATCGCGGACCTCAGAGCCAGGCGTCGACGACGCCGAAGCGGCAATCGCGCTCCGCCGACAGCGATCGGCGCTCGCAGCGGGCGCGGCCGCCCGCGCGAGCCAGAGCCCGCATCGCCGGCGCGGACGGCGGCGCCGATCTCGAGCCAGCGCTCGAGCGGAGGCGGATCGCCTCCGGTCCCACACCTGGGGCGCCCGCGACCCAGACCCGGAGCGCGGAACCTGGCGCGATCCACATGCCCGCGCCCGCTTCGGTGCCGGTGAGCGTAGCGCACCGTCTTTCGCCACGCCGCGCCTCCGCGCGCAGGCGCGCAGCCGCCGCGCCGCGTCGGCCATCGCCGACCGCCAGCGCCACCGCACTCCACCCGGAAGCTCGGCATCGCACGCTCCGCGAGGCTCCCGCGCCGAGAACAGCAGCGTGCGCCAGCCCAGCGCCAGCGCGACCGAGCGGGTGTCGAGCTCGGGAGCCCATACCAGCGGATCGCGAGCGCCGTGACCGCCATGTCCGGTCGTGAGGGCGCGAGCCCGCGCGCCGAGCAGGGGCCGCAGGCCGAGCGTCTCCGCGGCAGGTTCAGCGCTCGCACTGGGCTCTGGGCCTCGTGCCGGCCCCGCAAGCGCCGCGAGCAGCAGCGCGATCCATGCCATCCGGCGGGTCATGGTGTGTGACCTCGCATCGCATCGACGCGCAACGGTCGCGCCACCGCGAAGTGCGCCCTCGCCGCTCCCGAGGCCGCGCGCGCATGATCACGAGATAGAGTCCCGCGCTCAGGGTCGCGCGTGATCCAGGTGCGCTCTCCGCGCGCCGCCACCGCGGTCTCGGTGAGCACGACGCCGCGCGAGCGCCCGGCCAGGTCAGTAGAGCTCGAACGCCACACGCGCGCGCGGCCACGGCAGATCCCAGGCGCGAGCCGCGCGCTCCCGCCCAGGTGAGGCGGCGACGGCGCGATCTCGAAGCGCCGCGCCACGGCGCCGGTCCGTGGGAACGTGCCAGGCGGCGGCGCCGCCGGCGCCGGTTCCGAGACCCCAGACCTCGCCGCTGCGCTCGAGCTGTCCAGCCGGCGGGAATGCCGGAGGAGCAATACGTA
>ERZ1370068.6926-contig-5877_pt1 | contig 88235 bp, 106 predicted proteins | sample MGYA00561227_ERZ1370068 | MGnify/ENA primary metagenome ERZ1370068 (study PRJEB38410, sample SAMEA6850437) | metagenome | study: Metagenomic assessment of the ecological functions of the soil: analysis of the soil microbiota associated with the...
ATGTGTACTTCGTTCAGTTACGTATTGCTGGTCTTTGGCGAAGGTCGAGCCCCCACCGCCGAAGCGGGCTCTGCGCCAGCCACGCCACATCCGCGACGGTGCAGGCGCGCTCGCGTCTCTCGACTACTGCACGCCTGTGCCTCACGGAGGAAGCGTCAGTGCGCTCGGCCATCCGAGCGGGCGATCCCTCTCGACGCTGCCCCGGCGCGAGCCACATCACGCCGGGTGCCCGAATCGATGCCGGCCGCGTGGCTTTGTGCTCGACATGCCTGCTCACCAGAGCGGTCGGCGACAAGACTTCCACGCCTCGCGGTTTCATCGGCACTGCAACGTGCAGGCGCCGGTGTATTGGAGAAGAGCTTCAGTCGAGCGAGCCTAAACGGCAGCGGAAACTGAGGGCGCTTTGCATTCTGCGACGGGTGGCGAAGCGTCTGGCGCCAGCCAGCTTTACCGCCGCTATCTCCAGGATCTCTCTACGACAACTTGCGAAGAGGCGTCGGATGGGTCTCCCGCTCGCCGCGTACGGCGAGAATCGCTGCTGCTGGTGCAGTCCTCGACGCGCCGCCACGGTCGACATCGATTCGGATCGTCAGCGACGGGCGACTCCGAGCCGATACCCCAGCGCGTGGCTGGATGACGCCCGCAGGCGGTGCGCCGCGGTCCGCAATGCGTCACTGCGCCGCGCGCTGGGTCGACTGACGCTGCCGGCGCAGCGACCGCTCGATCTCAGAATCGACCTCGGCAGAGAAGCACGCGCGAACCCGCGAAGAAACTCTCTCGTCGTAGGCATGGGACCGCCTCGCGCCTAACCGCGTCATCCGGCCAGCAGCGCCCCTTCTCGAGGTGCACGACAGCCGGTGGGCGCCTTCGACGCAGCCTTCGGATCGTGTCACCATGATGATCGTCTTGCCGATTTCGCCGGTTCGAAGCGATCCGAGCAGCCCGAGTATCTCCTCGCGCGGTCGAGCGGTCGAGGTCGCCGGTCGGCTCGTCGGCGACAGATCAGTCGGGTCGGTGACGAGCGCGCGCGCGATCGCCACGCGCTGCTGCTGGCCGCCGGAGAGCTCGTTCGGATAGTGGTCGCTGCGATCGGTCGAGGCCGACCAGCGCGAGCGCGCGTCTCGACGCGCTCGCGCCGCTCGCGCGCGCGACGAGCGTCGGTCGAGCAGCAGCGGCAGCTCGACGTTCTCGAACGCGGTCAGCACCGGCATCAGGTTGTAGAACTGGAAGATGAAGCCGACGTGCGCCGCGCGCCAGTCGGCGAGGTCGCGCGTCGGAGCAGCGCGGCGATGTCGACGCCGGCGACGCGGATCTGCCCGCGCTGGGCTTGTCGATGCCGGCGATGAGATTCAGCAGCGTCGACTTTGCCCGAGCCCGACGGCCCCATCAGCGCGACGATAGTCGCCTGCCTGCGACGTCGAGATTGATGTCGACGAGCACCGGGATGATCTGGCCGCCGCGCACGTAGTACTTGTGAGTCGCGAATCGCGACCAGCGGCTCGGTGCGCGCGACGCGGCGACGCGGCGGCGTCGCGATCGGCTCATCGACGTCGTGCGGCGGCGGCCATTTCTGCGCGACCTTGACGCGCGCCGATCGCGCAGCTCGGCGCTGGGCGTCAGCACCGCCTTGTCGCCGAGCTGTCACGTCGCCCGTGATCGCCGGTCAGCTCGCCGATCTTCGCTGCCGCGACGTCACGGCACCGCGACCGCCTTGCCGTCGCGGACGACGAACACGACCGTCTGCGCCGTCGCGCTCGACGATGCGCGTCGGCGACTGACGGCGAGCGAGCGGCTTCTGCTGCTCCGGCGCGTCACCTCCTGCGACAGGAACGACGACCTTGGCGCTCATTTCGGGCAGGATGCGCGGATCGATCGCGTCGAAGCTGCACCTTGGTCATCACCGTCGCCTTCGCGCGATCGACCGTCGGCACCATGCGGCTGATGCGGCCGCGAAAGCGCGCGTCGGGCAGCGCGTCGAGCGTGATCTCGCACGGCTGGCCGACGCTTGATCTTGGCGAGGCTCGACTTCCGACACGTCGGCCTCGACCTCGAGCGTGCTCATGTCGGCCATCGCTGACGACCGCGCCCTTGGAATCGGCGCGCCGACGAGAACGGCGTCACCATGTCGCCGACGTTCGCGCTCTTCGACAGGATCACGCCGTCGAACGGCGCGCGGATCAGCGTGTAGTCGACGGCGACCTGCGCGTTGCGCGCGTTCGGCCTCGGCCACGGCGATCGCCGCGCTGCGCGTTCGCGACGCCGGCGACGCGCGCGATCGGCGCGCGCCTTCGCCGTGTCGACGCGCCGACTGCCGACACGAAACCCTTGCGCGACGCAGGTCCTCGTTGCGCTTGAGCTGCGCCGCCGCATCGCGCTCCTCGGCCTGCGCCTGCTCGAGCGCGGCGCGCGCGGCGCTGCACGTTCGCGCGGCGCGTCTCGCGCCTGCGCGACGACGTCGCGGTTGTCGAGCCGCGCGATCACGTCGCCCGCCTTCACGCGCGAGCCTTCGGCGACGCCGAGCCACTCGAGCCGGCCCGGTCGCCTTCGACGCGATCGCCGCCTTGCGCTGCGCGACGACGTAGCCGGTGGCGTTCAGCACGACGAACTGCTGCGACGGATACGACGTGACCACCGGCGTCGTCTGCACCGAGACCGCCGCGCGGCTGCAATGCGTACCAGGCGGCGCCGCGCGACGCGATGCGCGAGCGCGACCTGTCCACACCCAGCGCCGCCGACGCGATCGCCTCATGCGCGCGCGAGGCTGCGCGATCGATGCGAGGCTTCGCGATGTCAGAGAGCGTGGATTGCATGATGGGGATGTGGCCGCGATGCGCAAATGCGCCGGCTCATGGACGCCGGCGCGACCGCATTCTACCGCGATCGAATTGCCGCGACGAAGTCCTCGATGGCTACAGCAACGGCGGCCGGCTGATCGTGATGCAGCATGTGGCCCGCATCGGGAATCGTCACGAGCCGGCCGTCGCGGATAGTGCGCGAGGCGGCGCCTGACCGCCGCGAGGCTGTCGGTACGCGCCCTCGCCCTCGGGATGCTCGGCGAGCCAGCTTCGGTATATCCGATTCCGCGCCGACGACCCAGAGCGCCGGCGCGGCGATGTTGCGCCAGACCGCGTAGGTCTCCTCGATCCGGTAGACGGTCGGAAACGGCAGCCGGTGCCGCGGGTCGGACGCGAGGCGCACGCGACCGTCCGGCAGTCGGTTCGGCCCACGTGCCGCGCAGGAACTCCGCCTTGTCGCGCGGCAGCCGCGGCGTTGTTCTTCTGCAGTCGGTCGGCGACCGCGTCGAAGCTCGCATAGGTCGCGAAATCGCTGGCGTCGCGCGAGCGCGTCGAGCCACTTCGCGCGATCTTGCGCCGGAGCACTGGTCCGGCTGCTCGGCCGGGATGCCGAAACCGTCGAGCGAAAGTGACCGCGCGAACGCGCGCGGGGGCGAACGCCGGCGTAGTGCAGCACGACATTGCCGCCGAGGCTGTGACCCGGCGAGATGGACGGCCTCGCTCGGCGCGAACGCGTTGAGCAGCGCCTCGAGATCGGCGATGTAGTCGGCGAACCAGTAGCCCTGCGGCTGCCACGCGCTCTTCCGTAGCCGCGCAGATCCGGCGCGATCACGTACCACGACTGCGGCGAAGCGCATCGACCAGAAACTGGAACGACGCCGCGACGTCCATCCAGCCGTGAAGCAGAAAGAGCTTCGGCGCAGACGGCTCGCCCCACGTCAGCACATGCGCCTCGAGGCCGCGCAGCGAGAACGCGGTGCGACTGGGCGGGCTTCTTCATCGAATGCGGGCCGGCATCGCAACGCCGCCGTCGACGCACGCTCGGCGCGCGGCCGCCGGCGAACGTCACTTCTTCCGGCAAAGCGCGACGGCCGTCCTGTCCAGCCCGTCCGATAGTTGCCGTCGGCCGCGAAGCGCACCGCGTCCTTGCGCTCCGCACCCGTGGCCGTCGCGCATCCGTCCGCGTAGCCCCTGCCGATAGGGAAGCGGAAATCCCGAGAGGTTGACCGCCGGGAGGCGGCGGCTCGACGTTCGGCGGCAACGGCGGCGCCGAGGGTCGCGGCGGCGGCTCTTCGGCGGGAGCGCGTCGCGATCTGGGCACAGCCGCCGCAAGGCGATGGCCAGCGCGACCGCGGGACCCAGTCGCACGCGAGAGCGCGCGGGAGCAGACGACCAAGGCGTGATCCGATTCTCGAACGCTCGGCAGTGCAGTCTACCAGACGGTCGATGCATCCGCGGACTCCAGGTACGTCGCGTCCGATTGGTATCATGGCGGCTGCGCAGCGACGCTCGCACTTTCAGGTCACCCAGGACGATGGCCGCGGACCGATCGCAACGCATCCATGGCTGCGCGGTCGCCGCAACGCCGAGAGGCTGATCGCCGCCGGCCGATCCGCGTAAAATTGCTCGCGCCTCGTCCATGGCCGCTCCCGCCTTCGTCCATCTGCGCCTGCACAGCGAATTCTCGATCGCCGACGGCACGGTGCGCATCGACGACGCGGTCGCGGCGGCCGCGGCCGATGCGCATGCCGGCGCTCGCGATCACCGATCTCGCGAACGCGTTCGGCCTCGTCAAGTTCTACCAAGGCGGCGCGCAGCGCACGGACGTCAAGCCGATCGTCGGCTGCGACGTCTGGCTGACGCACGACGCCGAGCGCGACCAGCCGTTTCGCGCGCTGCTCCTGCGCGCAGTCGCGCGCCGGATATCTGCAGGCTCTGCCGAGTGGCTGACCCGCGCGTATCGCACGAACCAGCATCGCGGCCGCGCGGAAATGCGGCGCGAGTGGTTCGACGAAGGGACCGACGGCCTGATCGCGCTGTCCGGCGTCGCGCGACGGCGACGTGGGCGCGGCGCTCGCTGCAGGGCAATCGCTGCCGGCGCGCGCAAGGCCGCGCAGCGTTGGTCGGCGTCGTTTCCGGGCCGCTACTACCTCGAGGTGCAGCGCGCCGGGCACGCCGACGACGACGCGCTGCGTCGCCGCGACGGTCGCGCTCGCCGCGCGAGCTCGCGCTGCCGGTCGTGGCCACGCACCCGGTGCAGTTCCTGCGCCGCGAGGACTTTCGCGCGCACGAGGCGCGCGTGTGCATCGCCGAGGGCTACGTGCTCGCCGATCCGCGGCGGCCGCGCGCGTTCACCGCCGACCAGTATTTCAAGACGCAGGCCGAGATGGCGGAGCGCGTTCGCCGATCTTCCCGGTGCGCTCGCGAATTCGCGTCGCGATCGCGCAGCGCTGCAACCTCACGATCCCGCTGGGCAAGAACTACCTGCCCGATTTTCCGACGCCGCCGGGCGTCACGCTCGACGAGCACCTGCGCGACGAAGCGGCCGCCGGGCTCGAGCGGCGACTCGAAATCGCTCTATCCCGATCCGGCCGCGCGCGACGCTGAAGCGCGCCGAATACGTCGCGCGGCTCGAATTCGAGACGAAGACCATCGTGCAGATGGGCTTCGCCGGCTACTTCCTGATCGTCGCCGACTTCATCAACTGGGCGAAGCGAACGGCGTGCCGGTCGGTCCGGGCCGCGGCTCGGGCGCGGGCTCGCTCGTCGCCTACGCGCTCGGCATCACCGACCTCGATCCGCTGCGCTACGGTCTGCTGTTCGAGCGCTTCCTCAATCCCGAACGCGTGTCGATGCCGGACTTCGACATCGACTTCTGCCAGGACGGCCGCGACCGCGTCATCGACTACGTGAAGCAAGAAATACGGCGCGGAATCGGTCGTCGCAGATCGCGACCTTCGGCACGATGGCCGCGCAAGGCCGCGGTGCGCGACGTCGGCCGCGTGCTCGACCTGCCGTACATCTTCTGCGACGGCATCGCGAAGCTGATCCCGTTCCAGCCGGGCAAGCAGCATCACGCTCGCGCGAGGCGCGCGCGATGGAGCCGCTGCTCGCCGAGCGCGAGCAGAAGGAGGAGGAGGTGCGCGAGCTGCTGGCGCTCGCCGAGTCGCTCGAGGGCCTGACGCGCAACGTCGGCATGCACGCGGGCGGCGTGCTGATCGCGCCGGGCAAGCTCACCGACTTCTGCCCGCTCTACACGCAGGCCGGGATCCGGACGCGCTCGTGTCGCAGTTCGACAAGGACGACGTCGAGGCGGTCGGCCTCGTGAAGTTCGACTTCCTGGGCCTCACCACGCTGACGATCCTCGACTGGACGCTGCGCTACGTCAAGCGCCTCGATCCCGCGAGCGACGTTCGCGCTCGAGACGCTGCCGCTCGACGACACGGCGACCTACGACATCTTCAAGACCGGCAACACCGCCGGCCGTGTTCCAGTTCGAATCGCGCGGCATGCGCGACCTGCATGCAAGCAGGCGCCGCCGACGCGCTTCGAGGACATCATCGCGCTGGTCGCGCTGTACCGGCCCGGGCCGATGGAGCTCATCCCCGACGTACATCGGCGCGCAAGACACGGGCGCGAGCGCTTCGACTATCTCGACCCGCGGCTCGAGCCGATCCTCGAGCCCGACCTACGGCGTGATGGTGTACCAGGAACAGGTGATGCAGATCGCGCAGGTGATCGGCGGCTACACGCTCGGCGCGGCCGACCTCCTGCGCCGCGCGATGGGCAAGAAGGACACGGAGGAGATGGCGAAGCACCGCGACATCTTCGTCGCGGGCGCCGAGAAGAACGGCTGTCCAGCGCGGACAAGGCGACCGCGCTCTTCGACCTGATGGAGAAGTTCGCCGGCTACGGCTTCAACAAGTCGCACGCGGCCGCCTACGCGCTGCATCGCCTACCAGACCGCGTACTTCAAGGCGCACCATCCGGCGGCGTTCATGGCGGCCAACCTGTCGGCTGGTGATGGACGACACCGACAAGGTGCGCGCACTTCCACGACGACGCGCGTCGCCAACGGCCTCGCGATCGTGCCGCCCGACGTCAACGCGTCGAACTACCGCTTCGAGCCGATCGACGCGCAAGCGCATCCGCTACGGCCTCGGCGGCATCAAGGGCACCGGCGATCAGGCGATCGAGGCGATCGTCGCCGCGCGCAGCGCCGGCGGCCCGTTCAGCGACCTCGTTCGATTTCTGCCGGCGCGTCGACAAGCGCATCGTCAACCGCCGCGCCGTCGAAGCGCTGATTCGCGGCGGCGCGTTCGATTCGATCGACACTGCGGCGCGCGACGCTCTTCGCGTCGGTCGGCGTCGCGCTGTCCGAGGCGGAGCAAGGCGGAAGCGGCTGCCGCGCAGGTGTCGCTCTTCGGCGAGGAGAAGCGAGCGAGGCGGCGCTCGCGCTGGTCGCGGCGCGCGAGTGGACGGAGTCCGAGCGGCTGACTCACGAAAAGGCGGCGCTCGGCTTCTACCTGTCCGGGCATCCGTACGCGCGCGTACGCCGCCGAGCTCGCGCCGCTCATCCGGCAGTCGCTCGCCGTAACCTCGCGCCGACGCGCGACCCGGTGCTCGTCGCCGGCATCGTCACGGCGATGCGCACGCAGACCTCGCGCCGCGGCAAGATGGCGTTCGTCACGCTCGACGACGGCGCGGGATCGCGCGGAGATCGTCGTGTTCAACGAGACGCTTCGACGCCGCGCGCGCATCTGCTGCGCGAGGACCAGCTCGTGATCGTCGAGGCGCAAGGTGATGCAGCGCGGCGGCGAGGACGGCCAGGCGCAGGGTCTGCGCGTCGTCGCCGAAGCCGTCTACGATCTCGCGGCGATCCGCCGGCGCTATGCGAAGGCGCTTCGCCTCGCGTGCAACGGCGGGGCCGACGCCGCGCGGCTCGCCGAGCTCATCGCCGCCGTTCAGGAACGGCACGTGTCCGATCGTCGTCGAATATCGCAACCACGGCATCGGCGGCGAGCTCGAGCTGCCCGACGCGTGGAGCGTCAACCTCGACGATCCGCTGCTCGCGCGGTTGCGCGACTGGCTCGCGCCGGAGAACGTGCGGGTGGTGTATTGAGCGCCCGCTGATGTCGCGCGCGCGGCGCGCGTGGCGCGCGCGGCGCGGACTGTGGCGACACCGCGAATTTCTGCTGCTGTGGAGCGCGCAAGGGCGTCTCCGCGATCGGCTCGCGCATCACGCGCACCGCGCTTCCGATCGCAGCGATCCTCGTTGCCGGCGCCGGCGCGATCGACCTCGGCTTGCTGACCGTCGCGCTGACGCTTCCCGGCGCGGTTCTCGCGTGGATCGGCGGCGGATGGGTCGACCGCCATCGCCGCCGCCCGCTGATGATCGGCGCCGACCTCGTCCGCGCAGCGATGCTGCTGTCGATTCCCGCCGCGGCGCTCTGCGGCGCGGTCACGCTGCCCGCTCCTGTACGCGGTGGCCGTCGTGACCGGCATCGCGACGGTGCTCTACCAGCTCGCCGACCACGTGTTCGTCACGGACCTCGTCGGGCGCAAGCGCGTGCTCGACGCCAACGGCAAGCGCGAGGCGGTCGATGCCGTCGCCGAGATTTCCGGCCCGGCGCTGGGTGGCGCGCTGGTCGCATGGCTCACGCGCGCCGCATCGCGATCGCCGTCGACGCCGGCGACGTTCGTCGTCGTCGGCGCTGCTGCTCGCGCGGATCGACGAAGCGCGAGACGCGTCGCACCGCGCCGCACGCAGTCGGGATCGTTCGTCGACGACATTCGCACCGGCATTCGCGTCGTGTGGAGCGACGCCGCAATCCGCGCGCTGTTCCTCGCCACCGCAACGCTGTCGTTCTGCATGAGCTTCATGGCGTCGCTCTACACGCTGCTACTGCGCTCTCCGACCTCGGCCTCACGCCGACGCAGCTCGGCATCACGATCGGCTGCGGCGGCATCGGCGCGCCTCGCGGGCGCCGCGCTCGCTGCACCGGCGTCGCTGCGCTGGGGTCCGCGGCGAACGCTGATCGGCGCGCTCGTCGTCGGCGCGGCGGCGCAGATGCTGATTCCGCTTGCGCCCGCGGTGCCGTGGATCGCGATGGTGCTTCCTGATCGCCACCCAGGTGATCGGCGATGGCGCGCTGACCGTCTACCTCGTCAACGAAACGACGCTGCGACAGCGCCTGCTGCCGCCCGAGGCGCTCGGCCGCGCCGCGGCGACGTGGCAGGTCGCGGCCGGTCTGCTGACGCCAATCGGCGCGCTGACGGGCGCAGCGCTCGCGGAGACACTTCGGCATGCGGCCCACGCTCTGGTGCTCGCGTTCGGCGTTGCTGTCGCCGCGGCTACGTGCTCGCCGCCGTGCGCCGCGCGCTTCCCGGCTGCCGGCACGCGATAGAATTGCCGACTCCTGCTGCATTCAGGACGTGCCCATGCCGACTCGCCCGCCCGCTTCCCGCCACCATGCGCTACGTCGCAGCGCGCGAGCCCGGACCGCCCGACGTTCTCGGCGATCGCCGAAGGACCGGTGCCGCAGCCGAGGCCGGCGAAGTCCTGATCGAAGTCAGCTACGCGGGCGTCAATCGCCCGGATTGCGCGCAGCGCGCCGGAACGTATCCACCGCCTGCCGGACGCATCACCGATCATCGGGCTCGAAGTCGCCGGCACGATCGTCGCGTGCGGCGACGGCGTGACGCGCATGGCAGCATCGGCGACGACGTGTGCGCGCTGACGCCCGGCGGCGGCTACGCCGAGTACTGCACGACGCCGGCCGCGTTCTGCCTGCCGATCCCGAAGGGCTGTCCGCTGCTCGAGGCGCGCGAGCCTGCCCGAGAACTACTTCACCGTCTGGAACAACCTGTTCGACCGCGCGCACCTCGCACGCGGGCGAGACGGTGCTGATTCACGGCGGCTCGAGCGGCATCGGCCTCACCGCGATCCAGCTCGCGAAGCAGCATCGGCGCGACCGTCATCACGACGGTCGGCAGCGACGACAAGGCGGCGTTCTGCCGCGACGATCGGCGCCGACCACGCGATCAACTACCGGACGCAGGATTTCGTCGCCGAGGTCGCGCGCGATCACCGGCAAGCGCGGCGTCGACGTCGTCCTCGACATGGTCGGCGGCGACTACATCGAGAAGAACCTGCGCATGCCTGGCGCTCGAAGGCCGGCTCGTGATGATCGCGTTCCTGCACGGGCAGCAAGCGTCGAAGTCGACTGGCGCCACATCATGATGCAGCGGCTCGACCGTCACCGGCTCGACGCTGCGCGGCGAGCCCGACCGAGCGCAAGGCGGCGATCGCGAATTCGCTGCGCGAGAAGGTCTGGCCGCTGCTCGAGGGCGGCGAGCGTGAAGCCGGTCGTCCACCGCGTGTTCCCGCTCGCCGAGGCGGCCGCCGCGCACGCGCTGATGGAATCCTCGCAGCACATCGGCAAGATCATGCTGGCCGTGCGTGCCGTAACGGCGAGCGGCTCGCGCGCCGCGGCGCGCGCATCCGCCGTCGGGTCAGTACGTCGCGCGGCCGCCCGACAGGTCGAACACCGCGCCGGTCGAGAACGAGCAGTCCTCGCTCGCGAGCCAGCACGACGAGCGCCGCGATTTCGTCGACGGTGCCGAAGCGGCCCATCGGAATCTTCGACAGCATGAAGTCGATGTGCTGCTGCGTCATCTGGTCGAAGATCGCCGTGCGCACCGCCGCGGGCGTCACGCAGTTGACGCGGATGCCGGTCTTCGCGAGCTCCTTGCCGAGCGACTTGGTGAGGCCGATCACGCGCGGCCTTCGACGCGCTGTAGGCCGACGCGTTCGGGATTGCCTTCCTTGCCGGCGACCGAGGCGATGTTGACGATGCGCCCGTAGTCGTTCGCTGCAGCATGACGGGACGACGGCGCGGTTGCAGTAGAAGAGGCCGTTCAGGTTGACGTCGATCACCTGGCGCCACGCGTCGACCGGATACTCCCACGTCGACACGTTCGGACCGGTGATGCCGGCCGAGCACACGAGCACGTCGATCCGCCCCAGCGATCGCGCACGTCGCGTCGGCGGCGCGCGCGACCGCGTCGGCGTCGGCAACGTCGAGCGCGTACGTCAGCGTGCCGCCGGATAGCGCCGCTGTCGCTGTCGCGAGCGCCGCGTGCGTCGCGATCCCAGAGCGGCGACGGTCGCGCCGCTCGCCGCGAGCGCTGCGCGACCGCGAGGCCGATGCCGGCGGCGCCGCCGGTGATCACCGCCGTCCGGCTGCGGAAATCGAGCGCGTTCATCGCGGCGCAGCCGCCGTCGGCGATCACTTGATGATCAGCACGAGATTGATGAAGAGCAGCAGCACGCCGATCACCGCGACGACCGACGACGACCGCGGTCAGCGCGTTCTTGGTCTCGCCCTGGAACACCGCGAACTCGTCGGCGAGCTCGGCGACCTGGTCGTTGCTCGACAGCGTCTCGACGAGCGCACGATCCTCCTCGAACGCCGTGACTTCCGGCGCTTCGGGGACCGAGATCGGGAGGATCACCGAGAAGTTCGTCACCGGCAGCGACCGATAGCGCTTGTTGTCCCAGAACTTGGTCCGCTCGCCGCGCGCCGGATCACGTAGCCCATGCCGCGCGTCTCCGCGCCGAGACGCGCTCGCCCGCGTGCACGAAGAACTTCGACGGCAAGCCGCCCGGAGATCGCGACCTTGAGCAGCGCCTCGAACTTCGCCGCCGACATCGAGATGTTGATCTGGAAATTCGCGCTGGCGCTTGCTCGTCGCCATCGCCGGACGCGCGACGTAGACCGATCGATCCGACGGCCTTGTTCTCGTTGCGGCCGCGCTCTCCTTGCGCTCGCGGATGCGCAGCGAATCCGTCGTCGCTTCCAGCCGGCCGCCGCCTCGCGAGCGCGACCGTCTCGCCCTTCGCAACGAGCGACTTGCATCACGAGCACGCTCTCGCGGCCCTGCTCGATGACGAGCCGCGCCTTGACCGGTTTGAACGCGACGAGCGGCATGCGCTAGCTCGGCGTCTCGCGCTGCCGACAGGTCGCGGCGCGCAGTGCGCACGCGCAGCCCGCAGTGCAGCGTCACGCCATGAGGGACCGCGTCGTGTCCACTCTGTCTCTCCGAAATCGTCGAGCACCGAACATCGGATGCGCGCCCCAGGACGCGATCGCGGTGCCGGCAGTAGGAATCGAACCCACGACCAACGGTTTACAAAACCGCTGCTCTACCAACTGAGCTATGCCGGCCAGTCTTTGGATTTTACTCGCGCAAGCCGCCGCAAGCGAAATTCGAACGCGGCGTCACCCGGCGCCAACTTGCACGGACGCGACGAAAACGCTGGGAGCGCGGCGGACGCCACAAGCGTGGCGCCACAGCGTGTCGGACGCTCGCAGCGCGGCCGAGCACGAGCGCGCAGATGGCGGCGTGCGCCGAAACGATGATCGCCGACTGATCAGGTCGTCACCACAACTCGCGGCGAAAGTCGCGGCGACGCGCGCCGAAGCGTGCCGAGACGCGGCGCTGCACGCAGACGACAACGCGCGGAGGCTCGGAAGCGCGCGGACGAAACGCGCAGCGCCGGTAGCGCCGCGACTACTTGATGATCTGCAGGTGCGACGGCCGCGGCTTCGCCTCTGCCGCGGTGCCTTCGTCGGAGCCTGGCTTCCTGCGCAGGTCGCGCCTCCGAGCGCGCCGTCATCGGTGTCCGGCTCGGCGCCGTGGCGCGTCGGCGAGCGACGCGGCCGGGATCCTGCGCGATCGGTGAACGCGAATCCGTAGCCCGGTCTCCTTGGCGAAGACGCCGGCGACCGCCGACATCGGCACCGGCGACTTCCTGCGACGTGCCGGAGAAGCGCGCGGAGAAGCGGACGCCGCTGATTGTCGATCGTGAGCCGGCGCGTCGCCGACGTGCTGACGTTGAGCACGATCTCGCCGTTCTTGACGAACGCCGCGGGCACGCGCGTCTCGCGCGTTCACCTTGACCGTCGAGATAGGGCGTGAGGCCGTTGTCCGCGCACCACTCGCAGATGGCGCGGACGAGGTAGGGCTTGGCGGATTGCTCGGACATGGGGTGAGGATACTACGCGCCGCGCCGGCGGCGGTCAAGCGCCCGTCACAGCTGACCGGCGGCGGGCGCTCACTTGCGCATGCCGCGCTCGGCGCGAGGTCATCGCCTCCGAGAACGCCGGCCGCGCGAACAGCCGCTCGGCGTACTTCATGAGCGGCGCCGCCTGCTTCGGCATCTGGATGCCGTAGTAGTCGAGCCGCCACAGGAGCGGCGTGATCGCGACGTCGAGCATCGAGTACTCCTCGCCCAGCATGTGCTTGTGCTTGGCGAACACCGGCGCGATCTGCAGCAGGCTGTCGCGGACGTGGCTGCGCGCCTTCTCGAGCTGCTTCTGGTTGTTGCCCTCGAGCGCGTCGATGTGGATGAAGAGCTCCTTCTCGAAGCGATGCAGGAACAGCCGCGCGCGCGCGCGCATCACCGGGTCGGCCGGCATCAGCTGCGGGTGCGGAAAGCGCTCGTCGATGTACTCGTTGATGATGTTCGACTCGTGCAGCACGAGGTCGCGCTCGACCAGCACCGGCACCTGGTTGTACGGATTCATCACCGCGAGGTCCTCGGGCTTGTGGTCGAGGTCGACGTCGATGATCTGGAAATCCATGCCCTTCTCGTGCAGCACGATGCGGCAGCGCTGGCTGAAAGGGTCGGTGGTCCCGGAATAGAGCGTCATCATGGTGTAGTTCTCCTCGCGCGGGCATGCGCGTCGCTGCGCGAACGTCGGGCGTCGGGTGCCGGTGCAAGCGGAATGCGGAGCGCCGCGACTGCCGCGGCGGCCGCGCGTGACGTCGCGCTCAGTGAACGTCCTTCCAGTACTCGCGCTTCATCCAGTACGCGAAAACGAACAGCACGCCGAGGTACAGGAGCACGATGAGCCCGAGGCTGATCCGCTTGTTCTTCGCGGGCTCGGCCATGTAGTCGAGGAAATTGACGAGGTCGGCGACCATCGCGCTGGTACTCGACCGGGCGTCAGCGTGCCCGGCGTCTCGGGCGCCAGCGTCTTCGACGACGTACGTGTGGTCCTTGCCGGGCGCCGAGCAGCGACGATGCCCTTGGCGGCGATCGCCGCGGCCTGCGCCTCTTCGTGGCTCTCGAACTCGGTCGTCGACGAGCCGGTTCGTGCCGGACAGCTGCCACAGCACGTGCGGCATCGCGACGTTCGGGAAGCACGAGGTTGTTCCAGCCGGTGGCGCGACGTCGTCGTCGCGGTAGAACGCCGAGCAAATAGTTGTAGAGCCAGTCGGCGCCGCGCACGCGCGCCTCGACCGTCAGGTCGGGCGGCGGCGCGCCGAACCACGCCTTGCCGTCGGCCGGCGTCATCGCGACCGTCATCGTGTCGCCGATCTTGTCGGTCGCGAACATCAGGTTGTCCTGGATCTGCGCCTCGGTCGAGGCCGAGGTCGGTCAGCCGGTTGTAGCGCATGTACTTCGCGCTGTGGCAGTTGAGGCAGTAGTTGACGAACGTGCGCGCGCCGCGCTGCAGCGACTCGAGCGTCGAGGCGGTTGATCGGCGCGGGCTCCATGCGCAGGTCGGCGCCGCCCGACGCAAGCGCGGCGCCGGCGCCGCGGCGCAGCGAGCAGCGCGCGGCGAGCAGAGCTAGCGATCGCGCTTCATCATCCGGTCACCCTGTCCGGCACCGGCTTCGTCTTGTCGCGCGCGGTGTACCACGGCATCAGCAGGAAGAACAGGAAATAGACGACGGTGAGCACGCGCGCGACGACGGTCGCGCGGTCGGCGCGCGCCGAGCAGCGGCCAGCCTTCCGGGAACTGGCCCCAGATCGTGATCGGCACGACGCCGAGGTAGCCCAGGATCAGGAAGCTGACGACGAACACCGCGAGCCACGCCTTGTAGAGCGTGCCGCGATAGCGGATCGACTTGACCGGGCCGCGGTCGAGCCAGGGCAGCACGAAGAAGATCACGCACCGCGACGCCCATCACGAGCACGCCCCAGAACTGGCTGCCCAGGAACGACGGCACCGCGCGCAGCATCGCGTAGTACGGCGTGAAGTACCAGACCGGCGCGATGTGCTCGGGCGTCTTCAGCGGATCGGCCGGGATGAAGTTGTTGGCCTCGAGGAAATAGCCGCCCATGTCCGGCACGAAGAACATGATCGACCGAGAACACCGCGAGGAACACGATGACGCCGACGATGTCCTTCACCGTGTAGTACGGATGCGAATAGATGCCGTCGAGCGGCAGGCCGGTGGCCGGATCCTTCGGCTGCTTCTTGATCTCGACGCCGTCGGGATTGTTCGAGCCCGTCTCGTGCAGCGCCATCAGGTGCGCGGCGACGAGGCCGAGCAGCACCAGCGGCACCGCGACCACGTGGAACGCGAAGAAGCGGTTGAGCGTGATGTCGGAGATCGTGTAGTCGCCGCGGATCCAGACGCCGAGGTCCTCGCCGATGATCGGCACCGCCGAGAACAGGTTGACGATCACCTGCGCGCCCCAGTACGACATCTGGCCCCACGGCAGCAGGTAGCCGAAGAACGCCTCGGCCATCAGGCAGCAGATAGATGAGGCAGCCGAAGATCCACGTGAGCTCGCGCGGCTTGCGGTAGCTGCCGTACATCAGGCCGCGGAACATGTGCAGGTACACGACGATGAAGAACATCGACGCGCCGGTCGAGTGCATGTAGCGGATGAGCCAGCCCCACGACACGTCGCGCATGATGTACTCGACCGACTCGAACGCCTTCGTCGCGTCGGGCTTGTAGTTCATCGTCAGGAAGATGCCGGTGACGATCTGCAGCACCAGCACGAACGCGGCGAGCGAGCCGAAGTAGTACCAGAAGTTGAAATTCTTCGGCGCGACGTACTTGCCCCACTGCGATTCCCACAGCGCGGTCAGCGGAAAGCGGTCGTCGATCCAGGTCAGCAGCTTTTGCATGGTCGAGGTCCCGTTACGCCGACTTTGTCGTCTTCGCCGATGATGATCTGCGTGTCGCGTCACGTACCTGTGCGGCGGCACCGGCAGGTTGGTCGGCGCCGGCACGCCGCGAATAGACGCGGCCCGCGAGGTCGAACTTCGATCTGGTGGCACGGGCAGAAGAAGCCGCCGAGCCAGTCGGGGCCGAGGTCCGCCGGCGCGATCTCCGGGCCGGTACGTCGGCGAGCAGCCGAGGTGCGTGCAGATGCCGACCATCACGAGCACGTTGTCCTTGATCGAGCGATGCTCGTTCTTGCAGTCGGCCGGCTGCTGCGATGCGTTCGAATTCGGATCGGCGAGCCGCGGATCGAGCTTCGGCAGCGACGCCAGCATCGGCGGCGTGCGGTTGATGATCCAGACGACCTTGCCGCGCCATTCGACGTCGATCTTCTGGCCCGGCTCGAGCTTGCCGATGTCGACTTCGACCGGCGCGCCTGCCGCCTTCGCGCGCTCGCTCGGAAAGAACGACATCACGAACGGCGTCGCGATCGCCACCGCGCCGACGCCGCCGACGACGCTCGTCGCGCCGATCAGGAAGCGGCGCTTCCCTTCGTCTACCAGTGTCGCTTCCGCCATGACGAACCCTGTCCCCGTCGTTGCCTGCCGGCCGCCATGGCCGTGTGGCGCCGCCGGTGCTGAACCGCGCACCGATTGCGCAAACCGGTCGATTATACGGGATTTGCCGCGCTCCGCCGGAAGCTGGCCGGCGGAGCATCGACCGGAATACGCGCTCGAAATCAATCGGTTGACGCGCTCACGCGCGATCGTGCGCGCGGCTTCGGCAGCCGCGGCTGCCAGGGCATTCCGCCGCAGACGCGCGCGCTTTCGCAGCGCAGCATCTGTCTATAATTGAAGGCTCGATCCTCGCTCGAGGCTCCCTTGCTGCGTACGCTTCTGGCTCTTCTTCGCGCAGGCCTGCACGCTGTGCCTCGCCGCGCTGTTCGTCGTCGCGACGCTGCGCCCGGATCTCGTCTCGCCGCGTCTCCGGACAAGTCGTCGGCCAGCGTCGTGCTGCTGCAGGAGACGTCGACCGCCGGTCGTCACGCCGGCGCGTCGCGAGCGTTCTCCGACGCCGCGAAGAAGGCGATGCCCGCGGTCGTCAACATCTACACGAGCAAGGAGATGCGCCAGCGCAGCCCGCTCGTCGACGATCCGCTGCTGCGCCGCTACTTTCCCGATCTCGCCGAGCGGCTGCCGCGGCAGCGCGCGACGAGCCTCGGCTCCGGCGTCATCGTGTCGCCCGAAGGCTACGTGCTGACCAACAATCACGTGATCGAGGGCGCCGACGACATCCAGCTCGTGCTCGCCGACGGCCGCCGGCTCGAGCGCGCGCGTCCGCGGGACCGATCCCGAGTCCGATCTCGCCGTGCTCAAGGCCGACGGCGACAACTTCCCGGCCATCACGTTCGGCGCGCTCGACCACGTGCAGGTCGGCGACTTCGTGCTCGCGATCGGCAATCCGTTCGGCTTCGGCAACACGGTGACGCTCGGCATCGTCAGCGCGCTCGGCCGCAATCACCTCGGCATCAACCGCTTCGAGGACTTCATCCAGACCGACGCGCGCGATCAATCCCGGGCAACTCCGGCGGCGCGCTCGTCGACACCGCCGGCAACCTGATCGGCATCAACAGCACGATCTTCTTCGCAGTCGGGCGGCTCGCTCGGCATCGGCTTCGCGATCCCGGTCTCGCTCGCGCGCACCGTGCTCGAGCAGATCATCAAGGACGGCGCGGTGACGCGCGGCTGGCTCGGCATCGAGCCGCAGGACGTCACCGCGCGAAGTCGCGCGGCGCTTGCGCTCGACAACGTCTCCGGCGTGCTGATCCGCGGCGTCGTGCAAGAACGGCCCGGCCGAGCGCGCGGGAATCCAGGCGCGCGACGTCGTGCTCGAGATCGACGGCAAGCCGACGCGCGACACGCCGGCGCTGCTCGCGCGGATCGCGGAGCTCGCCGCCCGGCAGCACGGTCAAGGTGAAGGTCTGGCGCGAGCGCAAGCCGACGCGGACGTCGAGCGTCACCGTCAGGCCGGCGGCCGCAGCGCGACCTAGCGAAAGGCCGCGCCGCGACGCTATCCGACTCGTGCCGCGGCTCGCCGTCGGCAGCCGGCGGCACGATGAAGCGCGCCATCAGCATCCCGAGCTCGTAGCAGCAGCCACAGCGGCACCGCGAGCAGCAGCTGCGACACGACGTCGGGCGGCGTGAAGATCGCGCCGACGACGAACGCGCCGACGATCACGTACGGGCGGATCGACGCGGAGCTTCTCGAGCGTCGACGATGCGCAGTGCGCACCAGCACGATCACGACGACCGGCACCTCGAACGTGACGCCGAACGCGATGAACATCGTCAGCACGAACGACAGGTACTTGTCGATGTCGGTCATCATCGTGCACGCCGGCCGGCGCGTAGCGCGCGAAGAAGCCGAACGCGATCGGGAACACGAGGAAATACGCGAACGCCATCCCGATCAGGAAGAACACGAAGCTCGACACGATCACCGGCAGCGCGAGCCGCTTCTCGTGCTGGTAGAGCCCCGGCGCGACGAACGCCCACACCTGCCAGAGCACGTAGGGCAGCGCGAGCAGGAACGCCGCCATCAGCGTGACCTTGAGCGGCACGAAGAACGTGCCGGTGACGTCCGTCGCGATCATCGTCGCGCCCTGCGGCAGCACGCGCAGCAGCGGCGCGGCGAGCAGCGCGTAGATGTCCTTCGCCCACGGGAACAGGCAGAGCAGCACGATGACGACGGCGACGATCGAGCGCAGCAGCCGCGTGCGCAGCTCGATCAGGTGCGAGATGAACGTTTCCTGCGGGCCTTCGGCGGCCGCATCGGGTCGCTCATCGCCAGGCACGTTCGTCAGCCACGGTCGAAGCCCGGCAGCGACGCTGCCTCGGCGCGTCGCGGGCTCGCCGGCGCGGCCGGAGTCCGGCGATGCGCGGGCGGCGTCGTCCGGCGACGGCAGACGTCGCCGGCGGCCGGAGCGCCGTCTTGCGCGGCGGCGGCGTCGTGCCGCGGCTGCGGCGCTCGAGCGCTCGCTTCGACGTCGCGCACGTTGGCCTCGACTTCCTGCGCCGTCGACGTCATCGAGGTCTGGAAGTCGCGTCGCTGCGGACTTCACTTCTGCCTGCAGCTTCTTCAGCTCCTCGAGCTCGAGTCTCGCGGTTGATGTCGGCCTTCACGTCGTGCGACGTAGCGCTGCAGCCGGCCGAACAGATGGCCGAGCGTGCGCGCCGTCTTCGGCAGCTTCTCGGGGCCGAGCACGACCAGCGCCACGACGGCGATGACGACGATCTCGCTAGAAGCCGATGTCGAACATGGCGTGCGCGTGCCGGGCGTCTGACGCGCGCGCCGGCGACGCGCCGACCGCGCACCCGCGCTTCAACCCTGCTAGCGTCTGCTCCTTCTTGACCTCGCCTTCGATCGTCGTGCCGCCGATCTGCTGCGGCGGCGCGTCGGCTTCCTTCGCCGCGCTCGCGGCCTCCTCGCGCGCTCTTGACGCCGTCCTTGAAGCCCTTCACCGCGCCGCCCAGATCCTGGCCGATGTTGCGCAGCTTCTTCGTGCCGAAGATCAGCACGACGACCACCAGTACGATCAGCCAGTGCCAGATGCTCATGGATCCCATGCGATGCTCTCCTCGTCCATCAGTCGGGGTTCGCGCGCCAGCATGGCGCCGAGCGGCTTCGGCCCGCCGATCACGTGCACGTGGAGGTGCATGACGTCCTGCCGGCCGATCCGGCCGGTGTTGACGATCGTGCGATAGCCCTCCGGCGAGCCCTGCTCGCGCGCCAGGCGCGCCGGTCAGCGCCATCATCCGTCCCGAGCACGCCGGCGTCGTCGGTCGTCGCGTCGGCGAGCGAGCGCGATGTGCCGCTTCGGAATCAGCATGAAATGCACGGCCGACGAGCGGATGGATGTCGTGGAAACGCGAGGATCTCGTCGTCCTCGTAGACCTTCCGCGACGGGATCTCGCCCCGCACGATCTTGCAGAAAATGCAGTCCTGCACCGCTCTCGTCTCCGTGTTCGGTCAGTCGCCGCCGGCTGTCGCGGCGCTGGCGCGCGTCAGGCTTTCCGCGCGGCCTTTTCGGCGATTCCCGGACGTACCCTCGCGCCGCGCGAGCTCGGCGCGCACGTCGTCCGGGCCGAGCCCGTGCCGCGCGAGCAGCACGAGGCAGTGGAACCACAGGTCCGCGACCTCGGCGGTGATCCGCAGTTTATCACCGTCCTTCGCCGCCATGACCGTCTCGGTCGCCTCCTCGCCGATCTTCTTCAGGATCGCGTCGTCGCCCTTCGCGAAGAGCGCCGCGACGTAGGACGTCGACGGGTCGGCGCCGCGGCGCGAGGCGATCGTCGCCGCGAGGCCGGTCGAGCACGTCGGACGCGCGTCGGCGCCGGGTCAGCTCATGGCCGTAGATCGCCCGCGGGTCCTTCACCACCGGCTCGACGTCCACCCAGCGGTCGCCTTCCAGGCGCTGGAAAAAGCAGCGCTCGCGCCCGGTGTGACAGGCGATGCCGCCGATCTGTTCGACCATCGAGCAGGATCGCGTCGCTGTCGCAGTCGAGCCGGACCTCGCGCACCTTCTGCACGTGGCCGGACGACTCGCCCTTGCGCCACAGCCGGCGGCGCGAGCGCGACCAGTAGTGCGCCTCGCCGGTCGCCGCCGTGCGCGCGAGCGCCTCGCGATTCATCCACGCGAGCGTCAGCACGTTGCCGGACGCGCGTCCTGCGCGATCGCCGCGACGAGGCCGTCGGCCGGCCCATTTCACCTGATCGAGCCAATCCATGTCGGGATGCGGGTTTCGTGCCATCGAAGGGCCGAGTGTTCGGCCGTTCCGCGGAGTGTCAAGCGCACAGCGGCGGAGCCTTGCGTGCGCACCTCGATACCGGCCGCGGCCATCGCCGCTTTCGCCTGCGCCGATCGTGAACTCGCCGTAGTGGAAGATCGACGCGGCGAGCACCGCGTCGGCGCCGCCGACGACGATCGCCGTCGACCAGATCCGCGAGCGAGCCGACGCCGCCGGACGCGATGACCGGAACGTCGACGGCCTCGACGACGCGCGCGCGTCAGCGCGAGGTCGAAGCCGGTACGCGCGCCGTCGCGATCCATGCTGGTCAGCAGGATCTCGCCCGGCGCCGCGCGCGGCGACCTCGCGCGCCCACGTCGACCGCATCGATGCTCGGTCGGCGTGCGGCCGCCGTGCGTGTAGACGCTGCCACGCTCCGGGCGCCGACTGCCTTGGCGTCGATCGCGGCGACGATGCACTGCGCGCCGTAGCGCGCGGCCGCCGCGTCGAACAGCGCCGGGATTGGCGCACGCCGGCGGTGTTGATGCTGACCTTGTCGGCGCCGGCGTTGAGGAGCGCGCGGATGTCGTCGACCGAGTTCACGCCGCCGCCGACGGTCAGCGGAATGAACACCTGCGTCGGCGACCGCCTCGATCATGTCGTAGAGCAGGCCGCGCGTCTCGACGCTCGCGCGGATGTCGAGGAACGCGAGCTCGTCGGCGCCCTGCGGCGTCGTAGCGGCGCGCGACCTCGACCGGATCGCCGGCGTCGCGCAGGTTGACGAAATTGACGCCCTTGACCACGCGGCCGGCGGCGATGTCGAGGCAGGGGATGATGCGCTTGGCGAGTCCCATGGCGTGAGTCGGGTCGAGACGACTTTGCGCGGCACCGGACGCTGCGGCGGAGTCGCTGACCACTGTCAGCGCCCTTCGCCGCCTTCATCGCCGCCTTGAAGTCGAGCTTGCCCTCGTAGAGCGCGCGCCCGGCGATCGCGCCGATGATGCCTTCCTTCTCGAACGGCACGAGGTTCAGGATGTCGTCGATCGAGGCGATGCCGCCCGAGGCGATCACCGGGATCTGAGCTCGCGCGCGAGCTCGACCGTCGCCTCGACGTTGACGCCGGTCAGCATGCCGTCGCGGCCGATGTCGGTGTAGATGATCGCCTCGACGCCGTAGTCCTCGAACTTCTTCGCGAGATCGACGACGTCGTGGCCGGTCATCTTCGACCAGCCGTCGGTCGCGACCTTGCCGTCGCGCGCGTCGAGGCCGACGATGATGTGCCCGGGAAACGCATAGCAGGCGTCGTGCAGGAAGCCCGGGTTCTTGACCGCCGCCGTGCCGATGATGACGTAGCGTGATGCCGTCGTCGAGATAGCGCTCGATCGTGTCGAGGTCGCGGATGCCGCCGCCGAGCTGCACCGGAATCTCCTCGCCGATCACGCTGACGATCTCGCGGATCGCGAGCTCGTTCTTCGGCACGCCGGCGACGGCGCCGTTCAGATCGACGATGTGCAGCCGCTCGGCGCCCTGCTCGAGCCAGTGCTGCGCCATCGCCGCCGGATCCTCGGAGAACACGGTCGCCGAATGCATCTCGCCCTGCTTCAGGCGCACGCAATGACCGTCCTTGATGTCGATCGCGGGAATGATCTGCATGGCGGGAGGATGACGGCGGAGGAGAGGGATGCGCGGCGGGCGGAACCGGCATGCGGCGACGCGTGCTAGCTCTGCCCGTCCCAGGCGACGAAATTGGCGAGAAGCTGCAACCCGGCGCGGTGGCTCTTTTCCGGATGGAATTGCGTCGCGAAGATATTAGCCCGTGCGATGGCGCAAGTAAACGGCGCCGGATAGTCGGTGGTGCCGGCGGTCAGCGCCGGATCGGCCGGCACCGGATGATAGCTGTGCGCGAAATAGAAGCGCGCGCCGTCCGCGAATGCCCGCCCACAGCGGATGCGCGCGCGTCTGCCGCACGGGCTCCACCCCATGTGCGGCACCTTGAGCCGCTCGCCCGTCGGCGAGCGTCATCGCGTCGTCGCGAAAGCGCACGACGCGCCCGGGCACGAGCCGAGAGTCCGGCGTCGGGCCCTCCTCGCTCGTCTCGAACAGCATCTGCAGGCCGAGGCAGATGCCGAGGAACGGGCGCGTGCGCGCCGCCTCGACGACGCGCTTCGCGCAAGCCGCTTTCGCGTCGAGGCTCTGCGCATGCAATCGGGCATCGCGCTCTGGCCCGGGCAGCACGACCCGCGCCGGCGCCGCGGATCGCCTGCCGGATCCGCGCGTCACGACGATCGCCGCGTCGGGCGCGACGTGGACGAGCGCCTTCGCGACCGAGCGCAGGTTGCCCATCCCGTAGTCGACGACGGCGATGTCGCATCGGAAGGAGTGCAGCGCGCGAATGCGGCCCGGTGCCGAGCGCAGCGCAGCCCGTTGACGAATGGCTCTAGAGCGATCCCTTGCGTCGACGGCACCGACGCCGGCGCTCGCGCGGATCGGGCGCGACCGCCATCCGCAGCGCGCGCGCGAACGCCTTGAACACGGTCTCCGGCCTGGTGATGGGCGTTCTGGCCGCGCAGGTTGTCGACGTGCAGCGTGACGAGCGCGTGATTGACGAAGCCCTGGAAGAACTCGTGCGCGAGGTCGACGTCGAACGCGCCGATCATCGCGCGCGTGAACGGCACGTGGAACTCGAGGCCCGGCCGGCCCGAGAGATCGATCACGACGCGCGACAGCGCCTCGTCGAGCGGCACGTACGCGTGGCCGTAGCGGGTGAGCCCTTGCTTGTCGCCGAGCGCCTTCGCCACCGCCTGGCCGAGCGTGATGCCGATGTCCTCGACCGTGTGGTGCGCGTCGATGTGCAGGATCGCCCCTGGCGCGCACCGTGAGGTCGATCAGCCAGTGGCGCGCGAGCTGGTCGAGCATGTGATCGAGGAACGGCACGCCGGTCGCGAGCTCGGCGCGGCCCGCGCCGTCGAGATTCACCTCGACCGCGATCTGCGTCTTCGTCGGTGTTGCGCTCGACCTCGCGCGGTGCGGGCTTTCGGCGAGTGGCGCATGGCCTAGCGTATGGCTTTCAGCGCGCGCGATGCAGCGGCGTCGTTCTCGGCGGGCGTGCCGACGGTGATGCGCAGGCAGTGCTCGAGCAGCGGATGCCAGCCGTGCAGGTTCTTCACCAGGATGCCCGCCGCGCGCAGGCGCTCGAACCAGCGCGCGCGCATCGGGCACGCGCACCAGCACGAAATTGGTCTGCGTACGGAAACACGGTCGACGCCGGGCAGACGCGGCGAGCGCGGCGTGCGAGCCGCGCGCGCTCGGCCTTGAGCGTCGCCGCCTGCTCGGCGAGCAGCGCGCCCTCGGCCAGGACAGCACCGGCGCCACCGCCTGCGTCAGCGCGTTGAGATTATACGGCTGGCGCACCTTGTTCGAGCTCCGGCGATCCACTCGGTGCGCGCCGACCGCGTAGCCGAGGCGCAGGCCCGCCATGCCGATCTTCGACAACGTGCGCAGCACGACGCAGGTTGGGAAACTCGCGCGAGCGCGCGGCAGGAAGCTCGCGTCGGCGAACGCGTAGTACGCCTCGTCGACGACGACGAGCCCGGGCGCTCGCGCAGGATGCGCCTCGATGGCGTCCGCGTCGAACAGGTTGCCCGTCGGGTTGTTCGGATACGCGAGAAAGACGAGCGCCGGCCGCTCGCGCTCGATCGCCTCTCGCATCGCCGCCGACGTCGAGCGCGAAGTCTCGGCCGAGCGGCACGCCGACGAAGCCGCATGCCGGCGAAGAGCGCGTTCATGCGGTACATGACGAACGACGGCTCCGGCGCCAGCATCGCCGCACCCGGCCGCGCGCAGGCGCGAGCGTGATGATCTGGATCAGCTCGTCGGAGCCGTTGCCGAGGATCACGCCAGCGCGATCGGGAATGCGACAGCGTCGTCGCGCAACGCGGCCGATGCACCGCGCGTCGCGCCGCCATCCGGATAGCGGTTGACCGGCAACGTCGGCCACAGCCGCCGCGAGCTTCGCCGGAATCGGCGCTGGCAGCGGGAACGGGATTCTCCATTGCGTCGAGCTTGATCATGCCGCGCGTGACGGCGCGTACCGCTGAGCGCGCGGATCTCCGGGGCGGACGCACCGCGGCGACGCAATCGGCCGCGGCGGTCGCGGGCGGTCGCCGTGACAACGGCGCATTCACGCGCGACTCCGGTAGAGCGCGCTTTGCGCATGCGCCGGCAGGCCTTCGCCGCGCGCGAGCGTGCGCGGCGATCGGGCCGAGCGTGCGCGCGCGCGCCTCGGCGACAGCTTGAGCACGCTCGAGCGCTTCTGGAAGTCGTAGACGCCGAGCGGCGACGAAAAGCGCGCCGTGCGGCCGGTCGGCAGCACGTGGTTCGGGCCGGCGCAGTAGTCGCCGAGCGCTTCGGACGCGTGAGTGCCCGCATGAAGATCGCGCCGGCGTGGCGGATCTTCGGCAGCAGCGCCGCCGGGTCGGCGACGGCGAGCTCGAGATGCTCGGGCGCGATGCGGTTCGCGATCGCGCAGGCCTCGTCGAGGTCGCGCACCTGGATCAAGCGCGCCGCGACGGGCGAGCGACGCCGGCGATGATCGCGCGCCGCGGCATCGCCGCGATCTGCCGCTGCGCGCTCTCGCGCGACCGCGTCGATGCAGCGCGGCGTCGGGCGTGACGCAGGATCGCCTGCGCGCAGCTCGTCGTGCTCGGCCTGCGCGAAGAGGTCCATCGCGACCCAGTCGGGATTCGCGGTGCGCGTCGGCGATCACGAGCACCTCGGACGCGCCCGCCACCATGTCGATGCCGACCGTGCCGAACACGCGCCGCTTCGCCGCGGCGACGTAGGCGTTGCCGGGGCCGCAGATCTTGTCGACCGCGGGGATCGTCGCCGTGCCGTAGGCGAGCGCGGCGATCGCCTGCGCGCCGCCGATCGCGAACGCGCGCGTCACGCCGGCGAGATGCGCGGCCGCGAGCACCAGCGGATTGCGCGCGCCGCCGGGCGTGGGCACGACCATCACGATCTCGGCCACGCCGGCGACGTGCGCCGGAATCGCGTTCATCAGCACCGACGACGGATACGCGGCCTTGCCGCCGGGCACGTAGACGCCGACGCGGTCGAGCGGCGTCACGCTGCTGGCCGAGCTCGCTGCCGTCGGCGTCGCGGTACGACCACGACGCGAGCACTCTGCCGCTCGTGAAACGCGCGAATGCGCGCGGCGGCCGTCGTCGAGCGCGTCGCGCTGCGCGTCGGCAGCGCGTCGATACGCGCCGCCGCATCTCGCGCGGCGGCGATCTCGAGCGCGGCGACCGACGCCGACGTGCGACGCCGGTCGAAGCGCGCGCGTGTACTCGAGCAGCGCCGCGTCGCCGCGGCGCGCACGTCGGCGACGATCGCCGCGACCGTCGCGTCGATCGCGCGCGATCCTGCGCGGCCTCGAACGCGATCAGCGCGCGAGCTCGCGCTCGAAGTCCGGCGCGCGCGCGTCGAGCCGGCGCAGCTAGCGCAGGCGGCGTCGTTCACGACGCGCTCGGCGCCGCCGCGCCGCACGGCCGCGGCCAGCGCGTCGAGCAGCGGCTGCACGGCATCGCGCTTCAGCTTCAGCGCCGCCGGATTGACGATGAGCCGCGCGCTGATCGGCATGATGTCCTCGACGACGACGAGATCGTTCGCCTTCAGCGTGTTGCCGGTGCGACACGAGATCGACGATCGCGTCGGCGAGCCCGGCGAGCGGCGCGAGCTCCATCGAGCCGTAGAGCTTGATCAGGTCGACGTGCATGCCCTTCGCGGCGAAGTGCTCGCGCGCGGTCTGCACGTACTTGGTCGCGACGCGGATGCGCGCGCCGCGCTGCACGGTGCCGCGCCCAGTCGAAGCCGCGCTTCGTCGCCACGACCATCCGGCAGCGCGCGATCTCGAGGTCGAGCGGCTGATAGAGCCCTTCGCCGCCGTGCTCGAGCAGCACGTCCTTGCCGGCGACGCCGACGTCGGCAGCGCCATGCTGCACGTACGTCGGGCACGTCGGACGCGCGCACGATGACGACCGAGACGTCCGGCCGGTTGGTGCGCGAGGATCAGCTTGCGCGAGGTCTCCGGATCCTCGGCCGGCACGATGCCCGCCGCGGCGAGCAGCGGCAGCGTCTCGTCGAAGATGCGCCCTTTGGACAGCGCGAGGTGAGCGTCGGCACGGGCGGCGACGGTCGAGCGCAAGAGCGTCATTCTACCGGACGCGCGCGCGCCGCTCCGGCGCGTCACTGTCGCGCAGTGCGCGCGTTCGGCGGCGGCGGCTCGTCGCCGCTCGTGCGAAAGGGATTGATGTCGATGCCGCCGCGGCGCGTGAAGCGCGCGTAGACCGCGAGCGCCTCGGGCCGGCAGCGCCGCCACGACGTCGGCGAAGATCCGCTCGACGCAGTGCTCGTGGAAGCCCGGATGGCGGCGAAACGACACGAGGTAGCGCAGAGCAGCCCGACGCGGTCGATCGCGCGGCGCCGCGATAGCGCGAGCTGCACGCTCGCGTAGTCGGGCTGGCCGGTGACCGGGCACACCGAGCGGAAGAGCCGCGTGTAGAGCGCTTCGTCGACGATCGGTCCCGCAGCCGCCAGCGCGTCAGGTCGGGCTCGTGCGCGTCGACCGCTGCGAGCGGCAGCGCGTCGAGGCGATTCGCCGGCGAGCTCGCCGCGGGCGAGCATCGCAAACGCTGCCGGACGCGCGCAGCGTCACGCCGACCGCGGCGCCGGTCGCGCGCGACGAGATCGCGCGCGATCGTCGCGTGCACCTCGTCTGCGCGACGCGAAGCGCGTCTGGTTGAACGCCGTCAGGTAGAGCTTGACCGACTTCGATTCGACGATGCGCGGCGACTGCGCCGGCACGTCGAAGGTCGCGATCGCGACCTGCGGCTTGCCGCGCGGCGTCGAGCCAGCGACAGCTCGTACGCGGTCCACATGTCGACGCCGCGAAACGGCAGCGCGTCGCCGAGACCCGAGCTCGCGCGCGCTGCGGCGCGCGCTCGACCGCGAACAGCAGCGCCGGATCGTAGCGCGTCCGGCGTAGGTCGTCGCGCGGCCGAGCGGCGAGGCGTCGTCGAGGTCGCTCGGCCGCGCTTCACTGACGACGCGCCGGATCCGCGCGCCGAGCGCCGAGAGCTTGCTCCTCGATGCGCTCGTAGCCGCGATCGAGATGGTAGATGCGGTCGATCGTCGTCGTCGCCTTCGGCCATCGAGCCCGGCGATCACGAGGCACGCCGACGCGCGCAGATCGGTCGCCATCACGTTCGCGCCGGTCAGCTTGTCGACGCCGCGCACGATCGCGGTGTTGCCCTCGACGCTCGATGTCGGCGCCGAGCCGCACGAGCTCCTGCACGTGCATCATCCGGTTCTCGAAGATCGTCTCGGTGATCGACCGACGTGCCCTCGGCGCGCGTGCGCGACCGCCATCATCTGCGCCTGCATGTCGGTCGGGAAGCCCGGATACGGCGCCGTGCGCAGCGTTGACGGCGCGAGCGGCCGCGCCGCGTCGACGCGGATCGCGTCGCCGTCGACGGCGATCGTCGGCGCCCGCCTCGGCGAGCTTGTCGAGCACCGCGTCGAGCGTCGCCGGCCTGCGTGCCGCGCGAGCGTCGCATCGCCGCCGCGCCGCCGCGACCGCCGCGAGAAAGGTCCCGGTCTCGATCCGGTCCGGCATGATCGCGTGCGTCGCGCCGTGCAGCGCGCGCGACGCCTTCGATCGCGATGCGATCGGTGCCCGGCGCCGGCGATCCGCGCGCCCATCGCGACGAGGCAGCGCGCGAGGTCGACGACCTCCGGCTCGCGCGCGGCGTTCTCGAGCGTCGTCGTCGCCTTCGGCGAGCGTCGCGGCCATCATCAGGTTCTCCGGTGCCGGTGACGGTGACGACGTCGAAGACGAAGCGCGTGCCGGCGAGCCGCTTCGCGCGCGCGCTGATGTAGCCGTGCTCGAGGTCGATCTCGGCGCCCATCGCCTGCGAGGCCCTTGACGTGCTGGTCGACCGGGCGCAGGCCGATCGCGCAGCCGCCGGGCAGCGACACGCGCGCCTCGCCGCAGCGCGCGACGAGCGGGCCGAGCGCGAGGATCGACGCGCGCATCGTCTTCACGAGCTCGTAGGGCGCGAGCGGCCAGTCGATCGCTGCGCGGCGTCGAGCGCGACGCGTGCCGGCGTCGGCGCGTCGTGCGCGACGCCCATCTGCGCGAGCAGCGTCTGCATCGTCCGCACGTCGTTCAGCCGCGGCACGTTGGTGAGCACCAGCGGCTCCGCGGTCAGCAGCGCCGCGCAAAGGATCGGCAGCGCCGCGTTCTTCGCGCCCGAGACGCGAACTTCGCCGACGAGCGGCCGGCCGCCTTCGATCAGCAGCTTGTCCATCCAGACGCTATGCCCGTCGCTGCGCGCTGCGCCCATTGCGCCGGCGTGAGCGTGCGTCATCGACAGCGCGTGGATCTCCTCGCGCATCCGGTCGCCGAGCGCCGCGTAGACGAGCTGGTGCTGGCGCACCCTGGGCAGCCCCTCGAACGCGTGCGCTGACGATCACCGCCTCCCAGTGCTGGCCGTCGCCGCGCACGTCGAGGTGCTCGCAGTCGAGGCCGGCGGCGATCGAGCGTCTTGATGGATTCCGGCGGTGACCATGGCAGCTTGCGATGACGTGACCGCGTGACGGACGACGATGCGCTCGGCTCAGTGCCGCAGCTTCCAGCCGCGCGCAGCAGCGCGAGCGTCAGCGCCGACAGCACGACGCGCAGCGCGGCGACGATCGCGAGGCTCAGTCGACGGCGCCACGTCGGACAGGCCGAAGAATCCGTAGCGGAAGCCGTCAATCATATAGAAGAACGGATTGCGCGTGCGACAGCGCCTGCCAGAACGGCGGCAGCGAATGGATCGAGTAGAACACGCCGGACAGGAACGTGAGCGGCATGATGATGAAGTTCTGGAACGCCGGCGAGCTGGTCGAACTTCTCGGCCCAGATGCCGGCGATCGAGCCCGAGCGTGCCGAGGATCGCGCTGCCGAGGAGCGCGAAGCGCGAGCGCCCAGGCCGGATGCGGCATCGCGAGCAGCGACGGCACGAAGAACAGCGTGACGGCGAACACGCCGAGCCCGACGACGAGGCCGCGCACCATCGCGCCGAGCACGTACGCGGCGAAGAGCTCGAGCGGCGACAGCGGCGGCAGCAGGATGAAGATCAGGTTGCCGGTGATCTTCGACTGGATCAGCGACGACGACGCTGTTGGCGAACGCGTTCTGCAGCACCGACATCATCACGAGGCCCGGGCATCAGGAACGCCGTGTAGCGCGACCTTGCCGCCGAACACGGACACGTTCGACTCCAGCACGTGCGAGAAGATGAGCAGGTAGAGGAGCGCGGTCAGCACCGGCGCGAGGATCGTCTGGAAGCGCGACCTTCCAGAAGCGCAGGAGCTCCTTGTAGAGCAGCGTCAGCCAGCCGGCGCCGCGATCGGCATCATGCGCGCCGCCTCCGATGCGCCGGCTTGCGAACGTCGCGCGCCCATGATCTGCAGGAAGACCTGCTCGAGATCGGTCTCCTGAGAGCGCGAGCTCGTCGATCGCGATGCCCTCGCTCGCGCAGCGCGGCGAGCAGCGACTCGAGATCGGCGTAGCGCTCGAGGCCGATGAAGAACATCGCCGCCGTCGTGGCGCAGCACGCGCGACGCTGCCACGCCGGCGGGCACGCGCGTCGCGCGACGAGCCGCACGGTGAGCCCGGCGAAGCGCGACAGCAGGTTCTGCTTCGGTGTCGAGCGCGACGACCTTGCCCGCCTTGCAGCATCGCGATGCGCGCGCACAGCGCCTCGGCCTCCTCGAGGTAGTGCGTCGTCAGGATGATCGTGTGGCCGTCGCGGTTCAGCTTGCGGATGAACGCCCACAGGCTCTGCCGGAGCTCGACGTCGACGCCCGCGGTCGGCTCGTCCAGCACGATCACCGGCGGCTTGTGCACGAGCGCCTGGCCGACCAGCACGCGGCGCTTCATGCCGCCCGGACAGCGAGCGCATGTTGGCGTCGGCCTTCGACGTGAGGTCGAGGTGGTGCAGGATCTCGTCGATCCAGCGCGCCGTTGTCGCGGATGCCGAAATAGCCGGACTGGATCTCGAGCGTCTCGCGCACCGTGAAGAACGGATCGAAGACGAGCTCCTGCGGCACGACGCCGAGCGCGCGCCGCGACGTCGCGGTACGTCGTCGACGACGTCGTGGCCCAGAATGCGCGCGGTGCCGCGCGTCGGCGCGCGTGAGCCCGGCGAGGATCGAGATCAGCGTCGTCTTGCCGGCGCCGTTCGGCCCGAGCAGGCCGAAGAACTCGCCCTCGTCGACCGTCAGGCTCACGCCGTCGAGCGCCTGCACGCGGCCGAAGCGGCGGGCGACGTTGACGACTTCGACGGCGATGGGCACGTGGGCGAACGACGGGAGCAGCGACGCGCGACGCGCCGCGGCAGCGCCGCGCGGACGACGGTCAGGCCGGCGAGGAGTCCTCGACGCCGTACAGTCCGCGAGCGCGCGAGAGCGCCGCGGGAACATGGACGAAGCGCAAGCGGCTGCGCCCTCGTCGGCGGCGCGCCGCGCGAGCGCGACGAGCACGGCGACGGCCGCGGAGTCGAACGCGCCGACGCCGGCGAGATCGACCTCGCCGTCGCGCGGCAGCGGCAGCGCGTGCGCCGCGGCGAGCACCGGGCTGCGCGTTGGCGAACGTGAGCGCGCCCGTCGTAGGCCAGCGCGCGCCTCCGGCGTCGTCGGGGCGAACCTGCCGACGCATCGCACGTCGCGGCATCGCGGCCGCCTCATTTCGCGGCGCCGCCCTTGTTGCGGTCGGCGAGCGTCTTGATGAGGCCGTCGATCGCCGCCGCTCTTGATCTGCTCGTTGAACTCGTCGCGGTAGTTGGTGACGAGCGACACGCCGCCGACGATGACGTCGTAGCACTTCCAGCCGTCCGGCGTTCTTCTCCATGCTGTAGTCGATCTGGACCGGCGGGCCGCTCGCCCGCACGACCGCCGTGCGCACGGTGACGTCGGTGTCGGCCGGCGTTCATCCGCAGCGGCTTGTAGTCGATCGTCTCGTTGCGGTACTTGCTGACGCGCGCCGGAGTACGTGCGCACGAGAAGGCTGCGGAACTCGTCGGTCAGCCGCTTCTGCTGCTCGGGCGTCGCGGTGCGCCAGTTCTTGCCCATCGCGAGCGCGGTCATCCGCGTGAAGTCGAAGTTCGGCACCAGCTTCGCCTCGATCACCTCGCGAATGCGCGCGCCTGGTTGCCCGGCCTGGATCTGCGGATCGGCCTTGATCGTCGGCGAGCACGTCCGTCGCACGACGCGCTTCACCAGCGCGTCCGGCGCTTCCTGCGCGAGCGCGGCGCGCCGGCGAAGACGGTCGCGGCGACGGCAGAACGCGCTGCCGACGCGGCGCCGCAGCGGCCAGGCCGCATTGCATCATTGCTTTCCTCGGGTTCGGGCGGCGGCTTGCCGTCGTAGACGCAAGTAGCGGCGCCGCTGCAGATAGGCGTTGCGGATGAAGAGGTAGCGGTCGAGCGCCGCGGTGTCGACGAGTCGCGTCGCCTCGAGCGCACTGCGCGCGAAGGTCGACGGCGCCGACGCGCATAGATCGTATTGCGCACGCGGCACGTCGGTGATGTAGCCGAGCCGGGCCGACGTAGATGCCGGACGATCCACGCCCGCGCCGTCGCGAACCGTCGTCGGGCCGAACAGCGGCACGAACAGGTACGGACCCTGCGTCGGAATCCCCACTTGCCGAACGTCAGCCCGAAGTCCTGGTTGCCGCGCTCGATGCCGAGCATCGGATGCGAGGTCGACGAGGCCGCCGAGGCCGAAGCCGGTGTTGAGCATCACGCGGCCCAGGTCGTTGCCGAGCCGGTCGAAGCTCGCCCTGCAGCAGGTCGTTCATCGCCGAGATGAGGTCGTCGATGTTGTTGAAGAAGTTGGACACCGGCTGGCGGATCGGCTGCGGCACGACGTCGACATAGCACTGTGTCGCCGGCCTCATCGACCGCGGTGTCGACCGCGTCGTGCACCTCGTAGAACGCGCGGTTCATCGGCTCGAACGGATCGACCTTCGACGGCGTCGCCGCGCAGCCGGCGACGAGCGAGCCGCCAGCCGATGACGGCCGCGTGCGGCGACGCGCGTCGCGTGACGCATCAGTTGCTCACTTTCCGCCGCCGGCGGCAGCCTTGTCGAACAGGAACTGGCCGATCAGCTTCTCGAGCACGACCGCCGACTGCGTCTTGGCGATGCGTGCCGCCGTCGCGCGAGCATCTTGCGTGTCGCCGCCCGCGTCGAGCCCGATGTAGACCTCGCCCAGAAGGCCCGGACGTCAGGATCGACGCGATCGTGTCCGTCGTGAACTGGTATGCCGTGGTCGATCTTGCATCGTGACGACCGCCTGGTAGGTCGTCGGATCGAGCTTGATCCGCTCGACGCGGCCGACGACCACGCCCGCCGCCTTGACCGGCGCGCGCACTTTGAGGCCGCCGATGTTGTCGAACGCGCCTCGAGCCGATAGCCGGCGCGTCGAGCCGAAGCGTCACGAGGTTGCCGACCTTGAGCGCGAGGAACAGGATCGCGCCGATGCCGATCGCGACGAAGATGCCGACCCACAGGTCGAGCGTGCGAGCGGTTCAGGTTCACGTCAGGCTCGCGCCCTGGAACATGAAGCACGGTGAGGACGAAGTCGAGCGCGAGGATCGCGAGCGAGCTCTCGACGACGGTGCGCGTCGTCGCGCTCGAGCACGCCCTCGGCGGTCGGCCTCGCGTCGTAGCCCTCGAACACCGCGATCAGGCTGACCGCGACGCCGAACACGACGCTCTTGATGATGCCGTTGACGATGTCGTGGCGGAAATCGACGGCCGCCTGCATGTTGCCCCAGAACGCGCCGGCGTCGATGCCGATCAGCCGCACGCCGACGAGATACGCGCCGAACACGCCCATCGTCGAGAACAGCGCCGCGAGCAGCGGCATCGAGATGACGCCGCCCCAGAACCGCGGCGCGACGACGCGGGCGAGCGGATCGACCGCCATCATCTCCATCGCCGACAGCTGCTCGGTCGCCTTCATCAGGCCGATCTCCGCGGTGATCGCGCTGCCCGGCGCGGCTCGCGAACAGCAGACCGGCGACGACCGGCCCGAGCTCGCGCACGAGCGACAGCGCGACGAGGACGCCGAGCGACTCGTCGGCGCCGTAGCGCTGCAGCACGTCGTAGCCCTGCAGCGCGAGCACCATCCCGACGAACAGGCCCGGACACGAGGATGATGACGAGCGACAGCACGCCGGAAAAGTAGATCTCGCGCAGCGTCAGATGCAGCCGCGCGGAACGCCGCCGGCGTGTGCTAGCCACGACGGCGACGCAGAAGCGCGCGGCGTAGCCGAGCCGCGCGATCGCGCGATCGACGCCGCCGCCGAGCCGGCGCAGCGTCGCCGGCGATGCCGCTGACGACGGCGCTAAGCACGGGCGAAGAGCTCGTCGCGGTACGACGCGCGCCGGATAGTGGAACGGCACCGGGCCGTCCGGCGCGCCGTCGACGAACTGGCGGACGAACGCGTCGGCTCGACGCCCGCACCTCGTCGGGCGTGCCTTGCGCGACGATCTTTCCTTCCGACACGAAGTACATGTAGTCGACGATCTTCAGCGATTCGTAGACGTCGTGCGTCACGACGACCGACGTGATGCCGAGCGCGTCGTTCAGCTTGCCGGATCAGCTGGCCGACGACGCCCAGCGAGATCGGATCGAGGCCCGCGAACGGCTCGTCGTACATGACGAGCATCGGGTCGAGCGCGATCGCGCGCGCGAGCGCGACGCGCCGCGCCATGCCGCCGGAGAGCTCGGAGGGCATCAGCTGCGCGGCGCCGCGCAGGCCCGACCGCGTGCAGCTTCATCAGCACGAGATCGCGGATCAGCTCCTCGGGCAGATCGGTGTGCTCGCGCAGCGCGGAACGCGACGTTCTCGTACACCGACATGTCGGTGAACAGCGCGCCGAACTGGAACAGCATGCCGAACTTGCGCCGCAGCGCGAACAGCGCCTCGCGGTCGAGGTCCGGAACGGACTCGCCCGTCGACGATCACGCGGCCGGATTGCGGCCGCAGCTGGCCGCCGATCAAGCCGCAGGATCGTCGTCTTGCCGCAGCCCGAGCCGCCCATGATCGCGACGACCTTGCCGCGCGGGATCGTCATCGAGATGCCGGTGAGCACGGGCGCGCCGGTCGTAGCCGAACGTCACGTCGGCGAGCTCGACGGCGATTTCAGTGCGGGCGGCGGGCGGAGACGACCGCGGCACTGGAAGCGGTCGGACACGGGAGAGGAATGCTCGGAGACGAAGGAGCGCGATTGTAGCCTGTCACGCGCTCGCCACAATGACCCGCGGTCAGTTAGCGGGCCGCACGGCAGTCCGTCAGCGCTTCAGCAGCCGCTGCTCGGCGAGCGCGAGATTCTCCGGCCGCCCGAGCAGCACGACGACGTCGCCGGTCTCGAAGACCCAGTCCGGCGCCGGGCGCGCTGCGAGCGCGCGCCCTTGCGGCGCACGCCGGTGACTTCGACCAGCCCGTCGAGGTCGAGCGTCGGCGAGCGTCTTGCCGATCGCGTGCGCGCGATCGGGCAGCATGCACCGAGTGCAGCCGCGGCTGCAGGTTGTCGGCGGCGTCGGCGGCGTCGGTCGCGCCGTGGAAGAAGCCGCGGAACAGGCTGTAGCGCTCCTCGCGGATCGCGCGGATGCGCGCCAGCACGCGGTTGAGCGGCACGCCGAGCAGCAGCAGCGAGTGCGTCGCGAGCATCAGGCTGCCTTCGAGCACTTCCGGAACCACCTCGGCCGCGCCCGCCGTCGAGCAGGCGGTCGAGCTCGGTGTCGTCGAGCGTGCGCACGACGACCGGAAGCTCGGGACGCACCTGCGTGCACGTGATGCAGGATCTTGAGCGCGACCGCCGTGTCGGCGAACGTGATCGACGACGGCGCGCGCCTTCGCGAGCCCGGCGGCGACGAGCGCCTCCTTGCGGCCCGCGTCGCCGTAGACGACGCGACGAGCCGTCGCCGGCGGCCTCGCGCACGCGCTGCGGGTCGGAGTCGAGCGCGATGAACGCGATGTCCTCGGCCTCGAGCAGCCGCGCGAGGTTCTGGCCGCTGCGCCCGTAGCCGCAGATGATCACGTGGTCCTGGCGCGCCATCGTCGTCGCCGCGATCTGCGTGATCTGCGCCGCGCGCGCAGAGCCAGTCGTTCGCGGTGAACTTGCGCACGATCGGCTCGGCGTAGTGGATGAGCGAGCGGCGCCGAGCAGCATCGACAGCACCATCGCCGCGAGCACGACCTGCGCGATCGGCCGGGCGACGATCTCGCTGGTCGACGGCGAGCGCGAGCAGCACCAGCGCGAACTCGCCCGCCTGCGCGAGATAGAAGCCGGTGCGCAGCGCCGTGCGCGAGCGGCTGCGCCGAACAGCGCGCGACAGCACGACGATCAGCGCGAGCTTCGCGAGCGACCGGGACGACGAGCAGCAGCAGCGACCCAGGCCGAGGTTGCGCGCGACGACGCGCGAGGTCGAGCGCCATGCCGACGGTGACGAAGAAGAGGCCGAGCAGCACGTCGCGAAACGGCTTGATGTCCTCCTCGACCTGGTAGCGGTATTCGGTCTCGGCGATCAGCATGCCGGCGAGGAACGCGCCGAGCGCGAGCGACAGGCCCGGCGAGCTCGGTCAGCGCCGCGAGTCCGAGCGTGATCGAGCAGCAGGTTCAGCATGAAGAGCTCGGGCTCCGCTGCCGCGCGACGACGTGGAACCACGCGCGCATCGGCTTCTGTCCGGCGAACAGGATCAGCGCCGAGCGCGACGCGCCGCCTTGACGCGCCGCGATCGCCGAGCGCGCGTCGCGAGCTCGCCGCCGCTCTTCGACAGCGACGGAAGCACGATCAGGAACGCGACGACGGCGAGATCCTGGAACAGCAGGATGCCCATCACGTCGCGGCCGTGCGGCGTGCGCGAGCTCCATGCGCTCGGCGAGCATCTTCGAGACGATCGCCGTCGAGCTCATCGCGAGCGCGCCGCCGAGCGCGAGCCCGGCCGGCCAGCCGTAGCCGAGCGAGATGCGAGCGCGAGCATCGCGCCGACCGTCGTGATCGCGACCTGCGCGAAGCCGAGCCCGAACACCGCGCGCCGCATCGACTTGCAACTGCGGCAGGCTGAACTCGAGGCCGATCGAGAACATCAGGAACACGATGCCGAACTCGGCGAGGTCGCGCACGTCGGCGGCGTCCGGCACCCAGCGCGAGCGCGTGCGGGCCGACCGCGATGCCGACCAGCAGATAGCCGAGGATCGGCGGCAGCCGGACGAGCCGGCAGATGACGACGACGACGACCGCGGCGCCGAGCAGAACGAGGATCAGCTGCAGCGTCTGCGGCATCGTGCGCGGAGCAGGCCGATCGACGGCCTGCGGAGGGACGTGCGCGCCGACTGTAGCACGCGGCCGCGGGCTCGGGTTGCCATACTCGTGCTCGTCGTATGACGTGTCAGCCGCCTCCGCCGCCCCCGCCGCGCCGCCCGGCCGCGTCGGCGTCGATGCGGCGCGCGTGCTCTCGCTCGCGCGCGCGTGCTCGCGACCGAAGCCGACGCGATCGCGCGCCTCGCCGCGCGCCTCGGCGACGCCGTTCGTCGCCGCCGTCGGCGCTCGATCCTCGAACTGCCGCGGCCGCGTCGTCGTCTCCGGCATCGGCAAAGTCGGGCCACATCGCGCGCAAGCTCGCGGCCACGCTCGCGTCGACCGGCACGCCGGCGTTCTTCGTCCATCCGGCGGAAGCCTCGCACGGCGACCTCGGCATGATCACGCCCGACGACGTCGTGCGTGATGCTGTCGAATTCCGGCGAGACCGACGAGCTCGTGCTGCTGACGCCGCACTTGAAGCGCCAGGGCGCGAAGATCATCGCGCTGACCGGCAACGAGCAGTCCGTCGCTCGCGCAGGCGGCCGACGTGCACCTCGACGCCGCGGTCGACGCGGAGGCGTGCCCGCTCGGCCTCGCGCCGACGGCGAGCACGACGGCGACGCTCGCGCTCGGCGACGCGCTCGCGCTCGCGCTGCTCGACGCGCGCGGCTTTTCGGTCGAGGATTTCGCGCGCTCGCATCCGGGCGGCGCGCTCGGACGGCGGCTGCTGACGCGCGTGCGCGACGTCATGCGTGAGCGGGCGCGAGCTGCCGATCGTCGGCGATCGACGCGACGCTCGGCGGCGCGGTCGTCGAGATGAGCGGCAAGGGCATGGGCATGACGGCGGTCGTCGACGCGCGAGGGCCGCGTCGCCGGCATCTTCACCGACGGCGACCTGCGCCGCTGCCTCGATCGCGCGCGCGACATCGACGCCGCGCGAGGTCGCCGACGTGCATGACGCGCACGCCGCGCACGATCGGCCCGGACCGCCTCGCGATCGACTGCGTCGACCTGATGGAGACGGCGCCCAAGGTGACGGTGCTGCTCGTCGTCGACGACGACGGCCGCCTCGTCGGCGCGCTGCATCTGCACGATCTCTTCCGCGCGCGGGTGGTGTGATGACGGCGGACCGCGCGATGACTGCATGCACCGCGCGCACGCGGCGATCCGGCTGCTCGACCTGCGACGTCGACGGCGTGCTGACCGACGGCCGCATCTACGTCGACGACGACGGCCGCGAGACTGAAGGCGTTCAACGCGCTCGACGGCGTCGGCATCAAGATGCTCGATGCAGCGCCGGCATCACGGTCGCGTGGATCACCGGCAGCAGCGCGCCGGCGGTCATGCATCGCGCGCGCACGCTCGGCGTCGCGCGCGTCGTGCAGGGCGCCGAGGACAAGCTCGACGCCGTGGGAAGCGCTGCGCGGCGAGCTCGCGGCTGCCGGCCGCGCGCGTGCGCGCACATCGGCGACGACCTGCCCGACGTCCCGCTGTTCGCCCGCTGCGGCCTCGCGCGTCGCGCGTCCCGCACGCGCCGCCGATCGGTGCGCGCGCGCGCGCATTACGTCACCGCGCGCGACGGCGGGCTGCGGCGCCGTGCGCGAGCTCTGCGAGCTGATTCTCGCCGCGCAGGGCGCGCTCGATCGCCGCAGCTCGCGGCGTTCGGCGCCTGACGGACGCCGACGATGACATCGCGCGCGCGCTCATCGACCGGCTGGTCGCATGGTCGCCCGTGCTGCTGCTCGGCGGCCTCGCCGCGCTCACCTACTGGCTCGACGCGCAGGTGCAAGCCGACGACGCGCGCGCCGCGACGGCGCGCACGCGCCACGATCCCGACATGTACATCGAGAACTTCCGCGCCGTCAGCTTCGACGCCGACGGGCGCGTCCGCCAGTCGCTCGCGGCGAAGCGCGCGCCGAGCACTCATCCGGACGACGACAGCGTCGACTTCGTCGTCGCCGTCGCTCGCGCTGACCGATCCCGGCAAGCCGCGGCTGACGATCGCCGCCGACGCGCGGCACGTTGTCGGGCGATCGCGAGATCGGTCACGTTCCGCGGCAACGTGCGCGCGACGCGCGACGCGCTGCCAGACGACGCGCGCGCGCGAGCGACGGCGCCGCGACGGACCGGTCAACGTTCACGACCGACATCGCTGCGCGTCATGCCGAAGAACGGACGCGCCGAAACCGATCGGCCCGGTGACGATCGAGGAGCCGCGTGGAATAATTCACGCGCGTCGGGATGGCAGTCGACAACGACGCGCACACGATTCAAGCTCAAGTCCGGCGTCCGCGGCACGCTGTCAGCCCGACATCGCTCCGAAGTGAACCCCGCTCGTCGTCTCCGCTACGCGTTCGCGCAGCATCGCGCGCCGCGCTGCTGCGCTGCGCATGGCGCTCGCGGTCGCCGCTGCCGGCGCGTGCCGAGAAGGCCGACCGCGAGAAGCCGATCAACTTCTCCGGCCGACACCGGCGACGTCAACCTACCAGACGCAAGGTCGGCTCGCTCGCCGGCAACGTCGATCATCACGCAGGGCACGCTCGACGATCCGCGCCGACCGCATCGTGTTTCCGCCAGAACGCCGACAACTCGATGTCGGCCACCGCGTACGGCAATCCGGTGGCGCTGCCGCCAGAAGCGCGACGGCGTCGACGAGTACTACGAGGGCTACGCGCAGCGCGTCGAGTACGACGGCGCGAAGGAGTTCGTCGAGCTGTTCGACACGCGCGCTGCTGCAAGCGCGGACAGGACGAGATCCGCAGCAACTACATCTCGTACAACGCCGCGACCGAGCTGTTCAAGGCCGAAGGCCGCGCCGGCACGTCGCCCGACCCCGACGGGCCGCCGGCGCGCGCGTGCGCGGCATGTTCCAGCCGAAGTCCGACGCGCCGGTCGTGCAGGGCAAGGGCAAGGACGCGCCAAGGACGCGGCCAAGCGGCGGCAGACCGCGCCAGGCGCCGGCCGCCAGCGCCGCCGGTCGTGCTGAAGCCGGCGGGCGAGCTCGCGCCGCACACGCCGCCGAAGTGACGCCGCGCAGTCGCGGCGGCGACGCGCGGCCGGCGAGCCAGCTCTCGGTCGCGCGAGCTCGAGAAGCGCTACAAGGCGCGCACTGTCGTCCACGACGTGTCGCTCGACGTCGCGAGCGGCGAGGTCGTCGGACTCGCTCGGGCCCGAACGGCGCCGGCAAGACGACCTGCTTCTACATGATCGTCGGCCTGGTCGCCGCCGACGGCGGGCGCGATCGAGCTCGACGGCGCGAGCTCTCGCGCCTGCCGATCCACACGCCGCGCGCGCCTCGGGCTCTCCTACCTGCCGCAGGAGAGCGTCGATCTTCCGCAAGCTCACGGTCGCGGAGAACGTGCGCGCGATCCTCGAGCTGCAGGACCTCGACGCCCGACGCGCTCGCGAACCGCCTCGACGCGCTGCTCGAGGACCTGATCGATCTCGCACCTGCGCCGACGCGCCCGCGCTGTCGCTGTCCGGCGGCGAGCGCCGGCGCGTCGAGATCGCGCGCGCGCTCGGCGACGCGGCCCGCGCTTCATCCTGCTCGACGAGCCGTTCGCCGGCGTCGACCCGATCGCGGTGCTCGACATCCAGAAGATCATCGGCTTCCTCAAGGAGCGCGGCATCGGCGTGCTGATCACCGACCACAACGTGCGCGAGACGCTGGGCATCTGCGACCGCGCCTACATCATCAACGAGGGCCGCGTGCTGGCCTCGGGCGCGCCGGGGAGATTGTTTATAATGAGGCCGTCAGGAAGGTCTATCTCGGCGAGCATTTCCGGCTCTGAGTAGATGACGGCTGTGACGCGCGATGAGCGGTCGCCATCGCCGAGCGGCGAGATGACACTTGTCCGAGCGCAGCTGAGCGCGACGCGCATGCCCACAGCATGAAGCAGACCCTCCAGCTCAAGCTCTCGCAGCACCTCACGCTGACGCCGCAGCTGCAGCAGTCGATCCGGCTGCTGCAGCTCTCGACGATCGAGCTGAACGCCGAGGTCGAGCGGATGCTGCAGGAGAATCCGCTCCTCGAAAGGCCGAGGCGATGACGAGGCGCTGCCGACCGCCGCCCAGCTCGCCGCGGCGCCCGGCCGCGCCGGCGGTCCGAGCGCGCGGAGCGCGCCGACGACGGGACGCGCCGCAGGACGCAGCGACGCTCGAGGCGCGCGAGCGCACGAGAACGCGTCGACCGCGCCGACTTCGAGGACTACTCGTCGGCGGCGATTCCGACTGGGGCAGCGGCGAGCGGCGCGACGACGACGACGACGGCTTCTATCCCGCAGCAGGTCGCGACGCAGCACGCTGCGCGACCACCTGCTCGCGCAGCTGGCCGTGCTCAACGTTCCGCTGCGCGACCGCCAGATCGTCGCCGCGCTGATCGACGCGCTCGACGACGACGGCTATCTGCACACGCTCGCTCGAGGAGATCGCCGAGCTGTTTCCGGCGGAGCTCGAGATCGAGCCCGACGAGCTGTCGATCGCGCTCCGTTACCTGCAGAGCTTCGAGCCCGCGGGCGTCGGCGCGCGCGACGCCGCCGAGTGCCTGCGCGCTGCAGCTGAAGGCGCTGCCCGACGACGACGCCGTTGCCGCGCCGAGGCGCTCAACGGTCGTCGCCGAGCATCTGCCGCTGCTCGCCGCGCGCGACTTCACGAAGCTGAAGCGGCTGCTGCACACCGACGACGCCGGCGTGCGCGCGATGCGCGCGCTGGTGATGAGCCTCAACCCGCGGCCCGGGCGCGTCGTTCGCCAAGTCCGAGGCGAACTTCGTGATCCCGGACGTCGTCGTACGAAGGTCCGCGGCAAGTGGGTCGGCGTCGCTCAACGAAGCGGCGATGCCGAAGCTGCGCCTGAACCGCATCTACGCCGACATCCTCACGCGCAACCGCGACTCGTCGAACCAGCAGCTCGCCGGCGCAGCTGCAGGAAGCCAAGTGGCTGATCCGCAACGTCCAGCAGCGCTTCGAGACGATCCTGCGCGTCGTCGCAGGCGATCGTCGAGCGGCAGCGCGCGCTTCTTCGAGCACGGCGAGGTCGCGATGCGGCCGATGGTGCTGCGCGAGATCGCCGACATGCTCGACCTGCACGAGTCGACGATCTCGCGCGTGACGACGCAGAAGTACATGCTGACCGCCGCGCGGCACGCTACGAGCTCAAGTATTTCTTCGGCAGCCACGTGGCCACCGACACGCGGCGGCGCGGCGTCGGCCACCGCGATCCGCGCGCTGATCAAGCAGCTGATCGGCGCCGAGGACGCGAAGACGCCGCTGACCGACAGCCGGATCGCCGATCTGCTGGGCGACCAGGGCATCCTCGTCGCCCGCCGCACGATCGCCAAATACCGGGAGGCGCTGCAGATCCCTCCCGTCAACCTGCGCAAGGCGCCCTGACCCGCGGCAGTGCCGCGCGAGCATCGCGTCATCGACAGGAGAGCGCTGATGAACCTGAACCTCACCGGCAATCACCTCGACATCACGCCCGCGATCCGCGACTACGTCGTCGCCAAGCTCGATCGCATCACGCGGCACTTCGACCACGTGATCGACGTGCAACGTGGTGCTGTCGGTGGACAAGCTCCGACACAAGGTCGAGGTCAACCTGCACGCGCGCGGCAAGGACATCCACGTCGAGGCGGTCGAGGCCGACATGTACGCGGCGATCGACGTGCTCGATCGACAAGCTCGACCGGCAGGTCGTGAAGCACAAGGAGAAGCTCGCGCGTGCACCGCCACGAGGGCGCCGCGATCAAGCGCGACGTCGCCGCCGACCGAACGCGCCGCGCGCCCGCTGCCGCGCCGCGGGCGCCCGGCTAGGCGACCGACGGTATAATCGCCCGCCGGACGTATCGCGCCGCGCGGGCGGAGTCCGCCGGTTCGCATTCGGCGCGTCCGCAACTCTGTTGCCAACCGGCGCGCACGATCCATCCTTCGCCCCGATGAACCAGATCGCCGAGCTGCTGCCGGCCGACAACGTCCTTGCCGACCTCGACGCCGGGTCGAAGGCGACACTGTTCGCCGCGATCGGCCGCGCTGTTCGAGACCGGCAACGGCCTCGACGCGCCGGATCGTCGTCGACAGCCTGCTCGCGCGCGAGAAGCTCGGCTCGACCGGCCTGGGTCAGGGAATCGCGATACCGCACGGGCGGATCAAGGGCCTCGCGCGAGGCGCGCGGCGCGTTCGTCCGCCTGAAGATCGCCGATGCCGTTCGACGCGCCGGACGGCCGAGCCGGTCGCGCAGTGTCTTCGTGCTGCTCGTCCCCGAGCAGGCCACCGAGCAGCACCTGCAGCTCCTGTCCGAGCTCGCGCAGATGTTCTCGGAAAAGCAGTTCCGCGAGGCGTCTCGCCGCCGCCGCCGACGCCGCCGGCATTGCACGACGTGTTCCGCAGACTGGGGCAGAGCGATCGCACATGAGCAGGACCCGAGCGGCATGAGTGCGGCAGAGTCAGCGTCGAGAGATTCTTCGCCGACAACGAGGCGCGCCTCGGCCTCACGTGGCTCGCCGGGCGCCAGGGCGGCAGCCGCGTGCTGACCGGCGAAGCGGCGCTTGAAGCCGACGATCGGCCAGGTCGGCCACATGAACTTCATCCATCCGTTCCGGATCCAGATCCTGGGCGCGGCGGAGATGGCGTATCTGCGCGGCCTGCCGGAACGAGCTGCGACTCGCTCGATCGACCGGCTGTTCACGACCGAGCTCGTCGCGATCGTCGTCGCCAACGGCGAGGAGGTTCCGCACCATCTCGCCGACAAATGCGACGCGCACCACGTCGCGCTGTTCACGTCGCCGCAGCCGTCGCCGCATCTGGTCGAAGTGCTCCGGCTCTACCTCGTCGCGCGTGCTCGCCGAATCGACGACGCTGCACGGCGTGTTCCTCGACGTGCTCGAGATGGGCGTGCTCGATCACCGGCGCGTCGGCGATCGGCAAGAGCGAGCTCGCGCTCGAGCTGATCTCGCGCGGCAACGGGCTCATCGCCGACGACATCGTCGAGTTCTACCGGATCTCGCCCGACACGCTCGAAGGCCGCTGCCCCGGCGTGCTGCGCGATTTCCTCGAGGTGCGCGGCATCGGCATCCTCAACATCCGCACGATCTTCGGCGAGACCGCGGTGCGCCCGCGCAAGCTGCTGCAAGCTGATGGTCCACCTCGAGGACCACGGCAACGAGACGTTCTCCGAGCTCGACCGGCTGCAGGTGAACGCGACCTATCAGGAGATCCTCGGCGTGCCGATCCGCAAGGTGACGATTCCGGTCGCGGCCGGCCGCAACCTCGCGGTGCTGGTCGAGGCGCGCGGTGCGCAATTTCGTGCTGAACCAGCGCGGCATCGACAGCACGAAGGAATTCATCGAGCGGCAGCAGAAGTTCGATGGACGACGGAGGTTGAGGCGGCTGACCGCGCGTCCTCGGCAGGCATCGACCATGGACCTCCTGCTGATCGGCGGCGTCTCGGGCTCGGGCAAGAGCGTCGCGCTCGCGGCGCTCGAGGACTCCGGCTACTACGCGGTCAACAACCTGCCGCTGCCGCTGCGTCGCCGAGACGGCGCGACTATCTCGCGCGACGCCGGGCGCGACCGCGTCGCGATCGCGCTCGACGTCAAGACCGGCCGGGGCTTGCCGGCCTGCCCGGTGACGATCGCGCGGCTGCACGGCGCGCGGCTGGAACGTGCGCTTCCTCTACCTCGACGCGAAGACGCGAGACGCTGGTCAAGCGCTTTTCCGGAGACGCGCCGCCGCCATCCGTTCTCGAGCGACGACGCGCACGCTGACCGAGGCGATCGAGTACGAGCGCGCGCCTGCTCGCCGACGCGCGTCCGCTCGGCTTCGCGTTCGACACGAGCGACCTGCCGGCGGCGGCGCTGCGCGCACTGGATCAAGGACTTCGTCAGCGTCGACGCGTCGCGGCTCACGCTGCTGCTTCGAATCGTTCGGCTTCAAGCACGGCGTGCCGCTCGACGCGCGACCTCGTCTTCGACGTGCGCTGCCTGCCCAATCCCGCACTACGAGCCGGCGCTGCAGGCGCTGACGGGCCGCGACCCGCCGGTCGTCCGTTTCCTCGAGCGGTTTCCCGAGGTCGAGCGGATGTACGCGGACATCTATCACTTCGTCGCGAGCTGGCTGCCCGACTACGCGCGCGACAACCGCAACTACCTGACCGTCGCGATCGGCTGCACCGGCGGCGCGCGCATCGCTCGGTGTACCTCGTCCGAGCGGCTGGCGCGCGCGTTCTCGCCGCGATACCAGGTCCTGACCCGGCCATCGACGCGGAAGCGTGCGAGCGATAGGCACTCTGGCGCGCGATTCCGCCGGCCAGCGACATTCACAGCGACAGCGCATGAGGCGAGCTGCTCCGCGCACGCGTCACGCTCGCCTTCACGGGCGCTTCCGGAATGCCCTACGGCCTGCGGCTGCTCGAATGCCTGCTCGCCGGCGGACGTGCCGTGTGTTGCTCGTCTATTCGTCGGCGGCGCAGATCGTCGCGAAGCAGGAGTGCGATCTCGCGCTGCCGACGCAGCCGCGCGAGGCGACGCGCCGCTTGCCGAGCGGTTCAGGCGCGCGCGACGGCCAGCTCACCGTGTTCGGCCGCGAGGACTGGATGGCGCCCGATCGCGTCGGGCTCGAACCCCGCCGACGCGATGGCGATCTGCCCGTGCACGCATGGGCACGCTCGGCGCGATCGCCGGCCGGTCTCGCCGACAACCTGATCGAGCGCGCCGCCGACGTCATGCTGAAGGAGCGGCGCCCGCTCGTGCTCGTGCCGCGCGAGACGCCGCTGTCGGCGATCCACCTCGACAACATGCTGAAGCTCGCGCGCGCCGGCGCCGTGATCCTGCCGCCGTCGCCGGGTTTCTACGATCACCCGCGACGCGATCGCCGACCTCGTCGACTTCGTCGTCGCGCGCGTGCTCGATCAGCTCGGCGTCCCGCACATCGCTCGGACCGCGCTGGGGCGAGGACCGCGACCGCCGATCCAGCGCCGGAACGCAGTCCTGGCACTGATGTTTCACGTCTGCACGGCGGCGCGCGACCGCGCGAGCCGATCCGACGCTCCCGCTGTTTCCGCTGAAGACGGTGCTGTTCCCGGCGGGCGCCTCCCGCTCCGGATCTTCGAGCAGCGCTACATCGCAGATGGCGAAGACGCTGCCTCAAGGACGAGCGGCCGTTCGGCGTTGTGCCTCATCACGCAGGGCGAGGAGGTCGCGACTGCCGGCAGCGCCGCGCCGGAATTCGCCGACCGTCGGCACGCTCGCGACGGATTCGCGGCGTGGGACATGCCGCAGCTCGGCATCCTGCATGTCACGCGCCGATCGGCGGCGACGCGCTTCGCAGGTGCAGCGCACACGCGCTGCATGCCGGACGGTCTCGTCGTCGCCGATGTGACGCCGATCGCGCCCGAGCCGCCGGTGCGCGCTGCCCGAGCGACATTCGCGCCGCTCGCGAAGCTGCTCGAGCTTCTCGCCGACGCGCGTCGGCCCGCAGCACTTTCCCGAGCGATCGCGCCTTCGACGACGCGTCCTGGGTCGGCTACCGGCTCGCCGAGCTCCTGCCGCTGCCGCTGTCGATCAAGCAGAGCATGCTCGAGATCAACGACGCCGACGCGCGACTCGTGGCTGCTGCAGCAGTTCCTCGCGCAGCAGGGACTCGTCTGATGACCGCGGCGCGCTGCCCGCGGGCCGGTATAATTCGCGTTCGCTGTCACGGCAACGACGACGGAGCGACCATGGCTGGCCACAGCAAATGGGCGAACATCAAGCACCAAGAAGGCGGCCACCGACGCCAAGCGCGGCAAGATCTTCACGCGCCTGATCCAGGAGATCACCGTCGCCGCGCAGCATGGGCGGCGCCGATCCGTCGATGAATCCGCGGCTGCGCCTCGCGATCGACAAGGCGACGACGCAACAACATGCCGAAGGACACGATCGAGCGCGCGGCGAAGCGCGGCGCCGGCGCGCTCGAGGGCGTCGAACTACGAGGAGATCCGCTACGAGGGCTACGGCATCAACGGCGCCGCGGTGATGGTCGACTGCATGACCGACAACCGCACGCGCACGGTCGCCGACGTCCGCCACGCGTTCTCGAAGTACGGCGGCAACCTCGGCACCGACGGCTCGGTCGCGTTCCTGTTCAAGCACTGCGGGCAGCTCGTCTTCGCGCCCGGCACCGAGCGAGGACAAGGTGATGGAAGCGGCGCTCGACGCCGGCGCCGAGGACGTCGATCACGAACGACGACGGCAGCGTCGAAGTGATCACCGGGCCCGTACGATTTCGTCGCGGTGAAGGACGCGCTCGTCAAGGCCGGCTTCAAGCCCGAGTTCGCCGAGGTCACGATGAAGCCGTCGACCGAGGTCGAGATGACCGGCGAGGACGCCGCGCGGATGCAGAAGCTCCTCGACGCGATCGAAGTCGCTCGACGACGTGCAGGACGTCTACACGACCGCGGTCATCGACGCGTAGGCGGCATTGCCCGCTCGTCCCGCGCGCCGTCGTGCTCGTCGCGCCGCATCCTCGGCATCGATCCCGGCCTGCGGATCGACCGGGTTCGGCGTCGTCGATGCGTCGCGCGGCAACGGCTCGTTTGCGTGACGTGCGGCTGCATCACGCACCGGCGACGGCGAGCTTGCCCGAGCGTCTCGGCGTCATCCTGCGCGACCTGGCGACGGTGATCGCCCTGCACCAGCCCGACCGAAGTCGCGGTCGAGAAGGTGTTCGTCAACATCAATCCGCAGTCGACGCTGCTGCTGGGACAGGCGCGCGGCGCCGCGATCTCCGCCGCGGTGCTCGCCAGCCTGCCCGGTCGCCGAATACACGGCGCTGCAGGTGAAGCAGGCGGTCGTCGGCCATGGCAAGGCGGCGAAGGAGCAGGTGCAGGACATGGTCCGCCGGCTGCTCGACGCTTCGCGGCGCGCCGTCGCCGGACGCCGCCGACGCGCTCGCCTGCGCGATCGCGCATGCGCACGCCGCGCAGGGACTTGCGCGGTCTGCGCACGGCGGGTTATCGGATGCGCCGCGGCCGGCTCGTCTGATGCGCGCGCCGCGCCCACGCGCCTGCCGCGCGCCGTGATCTTCGACATGGACGGCCTGCATGCTCGACACCGGGCCGCATCGCCGCGCGCTGCATGGACCGAGGCCGCGGCGACGCTCGGCGTCGAGTTCGACACGCGCTGGCTGCTCGTCGATGATCGGCCGCAACTTCCGCGATTGCGCGGCAATGCGTGCTCGCGCATCACGGCGCCGACTATCCGGTCGATGCGCTGATGCAGGCATCGCGACCGCAGTTCGACGCGATCGTCGAGCGCGAAGGCATCGCGGTGAAGCCGGGCTTGCATCGCGCTGCTCGACTGGCTCGAGTCGAGTTCGCATTCCGCGCGCCGTCGCGACGTCGACGCGGCGCGAGCGAGCGCGCAGCGCATCTCGAGCGCGTGCACTGCTGATCGCGCTTCCGCGCGCTTGTCGGCGGCGACGAGGTCGCGCGCGGCAAGCCGGCGCCGGACATCTTCCTGCTGGCCGCAGCGCCGCCTCGACGTCGCCGCCGGCGGACTGCATCGTCGCTCGAGGACTCGGAGCCGGGCGTGCGCGCGCGCGCTCGCCGCCGGCATGATCTCCGATCATGGTGCCCGACATGATCGCGCCGTCGGACGATCTGCTCGCGCGCGATGCCGCTGGTGCTGCGCCTCGCTCGCGCGACGTCAAGACGCATCTCGCCGCGCTGCCGCGCTGACGCGCGCGCGTCGGCCGCAGTCTCGCGCCTGCATGCCATAATCGCGGATCGCATGATCGGCCGCCTCACCGGAATCCTCGTCGAGAAGAACCCGCCGCAGATCCTGCTCGACGTGCAGGGCGTCGCCTACGAGGTCGACGTGCCGATGAGCACGTTCTACAACCTGCCGGCGACCGGCGAGCGCGTCGCGCTCTTCACGCATCTCGTCGTGCGCGAGGACGCGCATCTGCTCTTCGGCTTCGGCAGCGAGAGCGAGCGGCGCGCGTTCCGCCAGCTGGTGAAGATCAGCGGCGTCGGCGCGCGCACCGCGCTGTCGGTGCTCTCCGGCCTCTCCGTCGCGGAGCTCGCGCAGGCGGTGACGATGCAGGACACCGGCCGGCTGACGAAGATTCCGGGCATCGGCAAGAAGACCGCCGAGCGGCTGCTGCTCGAGCTGAAGGACAAGCTCGGCGCCGATGTCACGACCGCCGTCGGCGTCCATCGCGCCGCCGCCGGTCGTCCTCCGACGTGCTCCACGCGCTGCTCGCGCTGGGCTACAGCGACAAGGAGGCGCGTCGCCGTCGTCGAAGAAGCTGCCCGACGGCCTCGCCGTCGGCGACGGCATCCGGCAGGCGCTGAAGCTCCTCGCGAAGGCATAATCGCGCGATGACGATCGAGAGCGACGAACTCGACCGCCTCGTGACCGGCAAGGTCGCCGGCGGCGAGGAAGCGATCGTCGAGCGCGCGCTGCGTCCGCGCGCGCTCGACGAGTACGTCGGGCAGGAGAAGATCCGCGGCCAGCTGTCGATCTTCATCGAGGCGGCGCGGAAGCGCAAGGAAGCGCTCGACCACGTGCTGCTGTTCGGCCCGCCGGGCCTCGGCAAGACCACGCTGTCGCACATCATCGCGCACGAGCTGGGCGTCAACCTGCGCCAGACGTCGGGCCCGGTGCTCGAGCGCGCCGGCGATCTCGCGGCGCTGCTCACCAACCTCGAGCCGAACGACGTGCTGTTCATCGACGAGATCCACCGGCTCTCGCCGGTCGTCGAGGAAATCCTCTATCCGGCGCTCGAGGACTTCCAGATCGACATCATGATCGGCGAGGGCCCGGCGGCGCGCATCGATCAAGCTCGACCTGCCGCCGTTCACGCTGGTCGGCGCGACCACGCGCGCCGGCATGCTCACCAATCCGCTGCGCGACCGCTTCGGCATCGTCGCGCGGCTCGAGTTCTACACGCCGGAGGAGCTGACGCGGATCGTCACGCGCTCGGCGGGCTGCTCAAGATCGAGATCGAGCCGCGACGGGCGCGCTCGAGATCGCGCGCCGCTCGCGCGGCACGCCGCGCATCGTCAACCGGCTGCTGCGGCGCGTGCGCGACTTCGCCGAGGTGCGCGCCGGCGGCGCGATCACGCGCGACGTCGCCGACGACGCGCTGGCGATGCTCGACGTCGACGCTGTCCGGCCTCGACGTGATGGACCGGAAGCTCCTGCGCACGGTGCTCGACAAGTTCGCCGGCGGGCCCGGTCGGCATCGACAACCTCGCCGCAGCGATCGGCGAGGAGCGCGACACGATCGAGGACGTGCTCGAGCCGTTCCTGATCCAGCAGGGCTTCCTGCAGCGCACGTCCGCGCGGCCGCGTCGCGACGGCGCTTGTCGTATCGGCATTTCGGCCTCACGCCGCGCCGCCGCGCGGCGAGCCGTCGTTCCGATGCATGTTCGCCGCAAGGAAGCGACACGCGCTTGCACCGTGCCGCGCAGCGCGCACAGCGCGACCTTTCGCTTCCCCATCCGCGTTTACTACGAGGACACCGATGCCGCCGGCGTCGTCTACTACGCGAACTATCTCAAGTTCATGGAGCGCGCGCGCACCGAGTGGCTCGCGTCGCTCGGCTTCGACGCTGGCCGCGCTCGAGCGCGAACACGGCATCGTGTTCGTCGTCCATCGCCGTCGAGATCGAGTTCCGCGAGCCGGCGCAGCTTTCGGCGACCGGCTCGACGTCACACTGACGCTGCGTCGAGCTCCGGCGAGCGCGCGCTCGTCGCCGACCAGGACGTGATGCGCGACGACGGACGTCGCTGACGCGAGGCGCGCGTCACGCTCGCCTGCCTCGATCGCTGCGAGCTGGCGCCCGGCGCGGATCCCCGCCGCCGCTCTACGCACGCGCATGGAGGCGCTCCCTTGAACGTGCACCCCGACCTTTCCTTCATCGCGCTCGTGCACGCAGGCCTCGATCGTCGTCCAGGCGGTGCTCGTGCTGCTGCTCGCGTGTTCTCGCTGTGGTCGTGGTGGCAGATCTTCCTCAAGATGTTCCAGCTGAAGCGCGCCGCTGCGCGACACCGACTCGTTCGAGGACGAGTTCTGGAAGGGCGGCGACCTGAACGCGCTCTACCAGAGCGCGAGCCAAGTCGCTGCACCGGCAGCGGCCTCGAGCACATCTTCACGGCCGGCTTCCGCGAGTACTCGAAGCACCGGCAGGCAGGGCAGCAACGCGGCGGTCACGATGGACAGCGCGCGCCGCGCGATGCGCGCCGCCTACCAGCGCGAGATCGATGCGCTCGACGCGCCACCTCGCCGGGCTCGCGACCGTCGGCTCGGTGTCGCCCGTACATCGGGCTCTTCGGCACGGTCTGGGGCATCATGAACGCGTTTCGCGGCCTCGCCAACGTGAGCCAGGCGACGCTCGCGCAGGTGGCGCCGGGGATCGCCGAGGCGCTGATCGCCACCGCGATCGGCCTCTTCGCGGCGATTCCCGCGGTCGTCGCGTACAACCGCTTCACGCACGACGTCGACCGGCTCGCGGTGCGCTACGAGACGTTCATCGAGGAATTCTCGAACATCCTGCAGCGGCAGGGATAGAGCCGTCGACCGCATGCGCCGCGCGCGCAAATCGATCAACCAGATCAACGTCGTGCCGTACATCGACGTGATGCTGGTGCTGCTCGTGATCTTCATGGTCACGGCGCCGCTCGTGAACCCGGGCGAGATCGAGCTGCCGTCGGTCGGCAGCGAAGCTGACCGCGCCCGCGCAGCCGCTCGAGGTCACGCTGCGCACCGACGGCACGCTGCTGCTGCGCGACCAGCAGGCGGCGGCGGCACCGTGCTGCAGGTGTCGCGCGACGAGCTCGTCGCCAGCGCATCCGGGCGAAGCAGGCGAAGCTTCCCGATCAGCCGGTCGTGATCGCCGCCGACAAGGCAGCCCGTTACGAGGACGTGCTCGGCGTGCTCGACCTCCTGCAGCGCAACGGCGTGCAGAAGGTCGGACTGCTCGCGCGTCCGCCGGCGAGCTGATGCGCATGACCATGCGATCGACCGCGGCGCGCCGCGCAACGACTCCGGGCCGCTGGCCCGCGTTGCTGCTGGCGATCGCCGTCAACATCGCGTTCATCGGCGTGCTTTTCTTCTCGATTCGCTGGCAGAACCGGCAAGCCGGCGCCGGTGACGGCGGAGCTCTACGCGCCCGCCCGGCGCAGCGTGACGGTCGCCGAGCCACCGCCCGCGCCACCGCAGCCCGCGCCGCGCTCGAACCGCCGCCGCCGGTCGCCGACGCCGGAGCCCGCGCCGACCGCCGCCCAAGGCCGTGCCAAAGCCCGAGCCGAAGGTCGAGCAGCCCGATCCGCGCGCTGCGGACATCGCGCGCAAGGCGAAAGGCCGAGGAAGAGAGCGCAAGGCGAAGGAAGCTGCCGAGCGCGAACGCAAGGAGCGCGAGAAGAAGGAAGCCGACAAGCGCGAGGCCGACAAGAAAAAGCAGGACGAGCAGAAACGCGCTCGCCGAGGCACGCGACCGCCAGGCGCGCGAGGCGGCCGAGCACTGAAGGCGCAGGCCGAGCGCGAGCAGTGCCGCCCGCGATGCGCAGCAGAGGGTGGACGAGGCAGAAGCGGCCGCGCGATCCCGCGCCGAAGCCGACTACATCCGCCGCATCCAGGCGAAGGTGCAAGGGCAACGTAACGCTGCCGCCCGACATGAACGGCAATCCGGAGGCGATCTTCGAGGTCGTGCAGCTGCCGACCGGCGAGATCATCGATGCGGTGCTGCGCAAATCGAGCGGCGTGCGCGCCTACGACGACGCCGTGCAGCGCGCGATCCAGAAGTCTTCGCCGCTGCCGCGCCCTGACCGCCCCGAGCTCTTTCAGCGCAGCGCTGACGCTCAAGTTCAGGCCGCAGGACTAGTCCGACGCAAATCGCGAGGCGCTCGCCATGCGCGCAGGCAAGAACCCGCAACATTCCACTTCGCCAGACTCGAGGCGGCAGAGACGCGACTTCACGTCGCTCTGGACAACATGCCCGGCGCGCTCGTTTACACGGACGACGAGCTCAACATCGTCATCTGCAACGATCGATTTCAGGGACATGTACGCGGCACCTGCAGAGCTGCTCGCGGCCGGGACGCCCGTACTCCGGACTTCCTGCGCTATCTGGCCGACCAATGGCTATTACGGAGGAGGGCGACGTCGAGAGCGCTCGTCGCCAAGCGCGTCGGCGAGCCTGCGCAATCCGTCGGATCGCACTTTCGAGGATCGGACGCCCGACAGCTGTCTACCAGGATTCCGCCGTCGCGTGAAGACCGGCGGCGTCGTGACGGTGATGACCGACATCACCGGATCAGAAGGAAGGTCGCGGAGCGCATTGGCTGACAACGAAGGCCGAGATCCACGTCGCCCTCGACAACATGCCGGGCGCGCTTGTCTATACCGAACGACGCTCTCAACATCGTCATGTGCAATGGCGCGATTCAGGGAAATGTATCCGGCAGCCAGCGCGAGCTGCTCGCTGCCGGACGGCCCTATCCGGACTTCCTCCGCTTTCTCGCCGCAAACGGCTACTACGGCGAGGGCGACATCGACGCGCTGGTCGCAAAGCGGGTCGACAGTCTGCGCAATCCTTCAGACCAAGAGCTTCGAGGACCGTCGCACCCGACGGCCGCGTTTATCCGGATCCGTCGCCGCCGGGTGGCAGGCAGGCGGCGTGGTGACCGGTGATCGTCGACGTCAGCAGCGAAGAAGCAGAGCCGAACGCGAACTGCTCGAGGCCAAGCAGCGGACAGAGGAGGCGAACCAGCTCGCGACTGGAGAAGAACCGGATGCTCGAAGCTCTCTCGTCCAAGCTGTCGAAGTATCTCGTCGCCGCAGCTGTACCAGTCCATCTTCAGCGGCGAGCAGGACGTCGACGATCGCGTCGCAAGCGCAAGAAGCTCACGGTGTTCTTTCTCCGACATCGCCGCCTTCACCGAGACCACGGACAACCTCGGAATCGGAGGACCTGACGGACGTCTCTCAACCACTACCTGACCGAGATGTCGGCGATCGCCCTCGAGTACGGCGCGACCATCGACAAGTTCATCGGCGACGCCATGCTGCTCTTCTTCGGCGATCCCGAGACGCCGGGGCGTCAAGGAGGACGCCAAGGCCTGCGTCATGATGGCCATCGCGATGCAGCGGCGGATGCGCGACCTGCGAGCACGAGCTGGCGCGACCGCGGGCTCGAGCGCGCCGTTCCGGATCCGCATGGGGATCAGCACCGGCTTCTGCACCGTCGGCAACTTCGGCAGCCAGGACCGCATGGACTACACGATCATCGGCAACGAAGTGAATCTCGCCGCGCGCCTCGAATCGTCCGCGGAGCCCGGCAGCATCCTGCTGGCTCACGAGACGAACGCGCTGGTGCAGGACATCGTGCTGACCGAGGAGCAGCCGCCGATCACCGTGAAGGGATTCCTGCGCCCGATCAACACGTACAAGATCGTCGGCGCGTACGACGAACTCGTTGAAACCGGGAAGATCGTCATGCAGGAACGCGACGGGTTGCGCGTTCCTGGTCGACCTGTCGAAGCAGGACAAGTCCGAAGCGATCAAGATCCTGGAAGAGGTGCTTGCGCAGCTCAAGAAGCTGACGCGCGAGCCGAATTTTCAGCGCCTCGCGGGACGCGGCGATCATTTTGCGCAGCTGGCGGCGCGACGCTTCGCCCGCCGGTGCACGCCGCTTCGGCCTCGCGCCGCTCGATCTCTTCGATGACCGAAGCGATTGGACCTCGAACACAGTGCCCCCGCGTAGCGTGAAGTACATCTTGCGCTGACTGTGCGCAATGAGCACTCGGTGCGAACGCAGGAAGTCAGCGCCAGAAGCATGTCCGGAGGCCGGCGGCCGTCGCGATACGAGGCCCCCGCCTTGTAAGTCGAGAACTTCCACGGTATCGCGAAGCGGATCCTGCGGATTTCGTATGAGCTCGTCGCCGATGCGAAAGCTCTCGAACGGGCCGACCCAGAATTCGACCGATCTTCTGGCCGAGACCCGACGCTGCAACCGCCGGCGACGACGCCGGCGGTTTCCGGCGTGACGCCGAGCGCAGCCGCCTGCGATTTCGTCAGCACCGTCGAAGACGCGCGCCGGAGTCGAGCAATGCCGTCGATCGGCCGGCCGTTGATCTCGACAGTTGAGCTCGATCGCCTGGATGCCGCGTGATGATCGCGTCGAGATTCGACGACCCCCGCGCCTTCCGGTCGCCCAGTACGCAAGCGACCTGTCCGTCGCAGTCGCGCGTCTGGAACTAGCCTTACCGCGTTGTGCGCGAGATCGAGATTCGACATCGGCCAGACGGGAAGAAATCCCGCCGACGATGAGCGCGACGTCGGCTGCCGAATTCGTGCTCGCCGGCGACCAGCGCCCTCCAATTGCGGCGCACGTCGGCGCCGATGGCGAGCTCGTCGATCAAGACCGACTCGACGTCGCGATTCGCCGCCCGACGCCGATCATCCGCCTGCCGCGCACGTCGTGGCGGACGAGGCCCAGGCGATCGGCAGCCGACGCGGGAAGACAATGTCGCGCGAAGCCCCGGTATCGAGCATGATGCCGACCTTCTGGCCGTTGATCGTGCCGTCGACGATCGGCTGGCCGCGTCGAGCCGGGCCGGCCACTCGGCGATCTTGCCAGCGTAGCATTTGCGGGCGCGGCGGCAGCGAAGCTCCCGCCGTCAGCAATGCGCAGCCAGCGCGCGAGCGCGGGCAGCAAGACCCGGACTGGGCGATGCATGCGTCATCTGCATACCGGGATTCGCCGTGCGCAGCCGCAGCGTCGACGCAGCGCCGGGCGCCGATTTGCCGTCAGATTTCCTTCGGCTTTTTCTCGACGATCTGGATCGCGGCCCAGCTCCACTCGGCACGCTGCTCGACCAGTTGGCGCAACGCGACCGTGTAGACGGAGCGGCCGGTGGTCAGGATCGACGTTGCGGCCTTCGACGTATTCCGGAGGTCGGCACGATCAGCGTCTTCACCGCGAGCGGCTTGTCCGGGCGCGACGGCGGCGGCAGGTAGAGGCCGTCGAAACGCGCGCCCATCGTCGAGACGTCGATGCCGTTGACGATGATGCCCAGGTCGTCCTTCGCCTCGCGCTTCGCGTGCAGCGTGACCGGGACGAGGCGCTCGGCGATGATCGACACGCCGGCCTCGACCTCGTCGTTCGATGACCTTGTTCAGCCGCCGCACGACGCCCAGCACCCAGTCGGTGATGTCGGACTGGCGCACGGCGACGAGCGCGCCGAGCGCGAGGCTCTGGCCGATGCCGCCGGAAGCCGCGATGCGCAGCCCGGCGACGCTGCGATCCTTGACCTGCCACATCGGATCGCTGAACGACGAGATCGATGCCGCGAGCGAATCGTGCTCGTTCGGCGCGGCGCGCGCGCTTCGCGCGCGGCGCGTCGGCGACCGCGTAAACCTCGATCTGCTCCGCGCGCTGCGCTCGAGTCGTTGGCCGGCTCGTTGGTGTCCTTCGCGCGCGAGGTCGCGGCAGATGCGCGCCGAGGCCGACGCGGACCTTCGCCGCGACCGTCACCGCGATGCGCGGGTCGCGGCGCAGGTCGGCGTTGAGGTTCGGGCGACACGGCGGGCCGCACCTTCTCGAGAATCGCGACGCGCTGCTGGTTGATCGGCGCTGCCGGCCCCTGGTCGGTCGACCTCGGCCTGGCGCAACGCGTGGATCGCGCGCTCGAGCTGGTCGGACATCGGCGTCGTGTCGAGATAGCGCAGCATCGAGCCGCGAGTCGTTGCCGGTGCGTCGCGCAAGCCGCGTCTTGCCGGCGACATCGACGAAGAATCCTTCGGGCGACCGGGGAACCGCGTCGAGCTGCAGGCGTGCGGCTCCATGCCCGAAGTTGCGCCGTCGCCCAGTCGAGCTCGGCCGGGCGACAGGTTGCCGGTGTTGAGCTGGTGGATCAGCAGCACGAACACGTATTCCTGCTCGATGCGTCCAGTGCGTCGCGTTCGTGCCTGACGCTGCCGAGCGCCACCGGCACGCGCTCGACGCCGAGCTCGGTCGCGCGCATGTAGAGCTTGGTGCAGCTCCATCCACTTCGCCGGGATCCAGCGCTCGTAGCGGAACACGCGCAGCTTGGCGTCGGTGCCGTAGTAATGCGATGAGCCGCGAGAACAGCAGCGGGAACGACCGGCTTCCAGCGCGGGTTGTCGGCCTGCGCGAGCGCCTCCTCGAGCGCGGCCTGGTACGCGAAGATGAAGCCCTGCGCACATTTCCTGCAGCGCCTGCCAGAGGCGTTCGGCAAGACTCGCGGACCGGTGTCGACGTTCTCGACGTATTGCTTGATGAGCTGCCGGCGATCGGCGCCCAGCGCGGCGTCGAGGAACTCGACCGCGGCGACGCGCGATTCAGGTCGATCGGCCTTGCGCGCCTGGCGCATGCCATCGAACGCGCGCATCACGTGCTGCTGGCGACCGATCACGTCGAGCGTGGGCAGCTGACGCACAAACGCCACGCCGGACGCCGTTTTCGGCGTCAGCAGCGGTCGGGATGGTCCCGTGCCTGCTGGGTCAGAAATCCGAACATTCCGTCAGCTTGTAACGCCCGCTGAAAGAAAGACGATGACGCACCGGCGCGACGGCGCAATTCAAGCGCAGCGCATCGAGTCCCGGTTTCGGGACAGGCGCTCATTTATAGCCGCAATTCCACCAGCCGGCGCAACAGCGCGCCGGTCCTGTCGGCTACAATCCGCGGCTCGCGATGACCCGCGCGCATCCGTCGGACGATCGGTCCGCGCTGCGTTTGCTGCTATACATGGCCCATCTTCAGGAGGTGTTTCATGCCGCCCTTGCTTTCTCGCGGATTGATCTGCACGTTCGTCATGCCAAACGCGATCCGCGGCCGTTTCGCCGTCTCCGCGGTCGCACGAGTCCTGCTGCGGCGCTATCGCCGGCGGCCAGCACGCGCAACAGACCCGCGCCAGCGGTGTAGCAACCCTCGACTCCCACCTGGCAAGCAAGATCGGTGCCCAAGTGACAGAACTCAAAAAAATCGATGTAAAACAAGGTGATGGCCGAGGCGTCGCCGGTAAACCGTAGTCGTCCACTACACCGGGTGGCTCTACGACCGCGGCCGCCGACGGTCGTGGCACGAAGTTCGACAGCTCGGTGGACCGCGGACGCCCGTTCGAGTTTCCGCTCGGCGCCGGCACAGGTCATCAAGGGCTGGGACGAAGGCGTGGCCGGCATGAAAGTCGGCGGCAAGCGCACGCTCGTGATCCCGCCACGAGCTCGGCTACGGCGCGCGCGGCGCGGGCGGCGTGATTCCGCCGAACGCGACGCTGCTGTTCGACGTCGAGCTGATCGACGTCAAAGGCTAGCTGGCAGGCGGAGTAGTGCTGAAGCAACCAGCTCCGCCCTTCGGTGGCGACGATCCGCTCCAGCTTCGCGCGAGCGTACCAGCGCTGACATTTGTTTTCCGGGCAGCGTCGCGAACTCCGCGACCAGCGGCGCGCCGTGTTTCGTGCCGGGGTAAAGCTCGGGCGCGCCGCTTCATCGCCGAGACGTGAGCCCGTGCGCGGCGCGTGCGCGTTCTGCCGGGCTGACCCATGCGGCGGGCAGGGACTCCATCACCAATAAGTCTCCAGCGTGATCTGCCCCGGCTCCCGCCGCCGGTGCCGCTTCATCCCTCGCGTCGCCAGCACCGCACCTGCGTCGTCGACCATCGCCGGATTGCCGCACAGCATCACGTGCGCGTTCTCCGCGGTCAGTGCCTGACCCGCGCGCGACTCAAGGCGGCCGTCCGGAATCAGCGCCGGAATCCGCCCCGGCAGCGCATCGGGGTGTGCTTCGCGGCTCACCACCGGCACGGAGGCGAACGCCCCATGATGTTGGCGCACGACGCCGTCGATCACGTCACGGTACGCGAGGTCGGCGGCGACACGCACCGCATGCACGAGACACCACGCGTCGTTTTCCCACGGCGCTGCGGTGCGCAGGGATTGTTCACGGCTCAGGTCCGATCCGGTTCCGGTCGAGATGCACCACAGCGCTTCGGCCTCAGGGCGCTTCGGCCATCGTGAAGAACCCGTTCGCATTCGGCAGCATGAAGACGGGGTCGCCGGCTCCGAGCACGGCGAGTCGCGGGGACAGCGGCCCTTCCGGCAAGACGTTGAAGAAGAACTCTCGTGTTGCGGTGCGCCGGGCGGATTCACGAAGGAATAGGGTCGCCCGATGATCTCTTCCTTCGAACCCGCGGGCGCGGGCAGCTGAGCGGGCGGGTTGCCCGGCGACGAACAGTGGCTTCGGGTGCCGCGGTTTCGATCGACTTCGAGTCGAGTCCAGGTCCAGCGCTTTTCCCGGCCAGCTTGCCCTGCACCCGCGCCCCAGCTCATCAGGGGATTCCCACGCAGCGGCAAGATGGTCGTCGTGCCAGCCTCGCCGAGGCGCTCTGCGCCGCCCGGTCATAACCGCAACCCCCGCCTGTATGTTTGCCCGCCGCGGGAAGCCGATGCCGCCGCCTTTCTCGCTGCAGTCCGTGCGAGCCGGAAGCTGCACGGAGCACTGGGTCCCGCGCGCCACGTTCGGCGGCGAAGTATCGCGAGTATGTCGCCCGTTACGGCGCCCGCGCGCAGCGCGATCGCATGGTGGCGACGCATGCGCAGGGCGTTCTGGTCCGCGACGGGGCCGACGACGCGCCGGTGGGCGTGTTCAATTTCCAGCGGCTGTTCGTGCGCGGCGCATTTCTCACAGCGCGTACCTCGGCTGTTACGCGTTCGCCCCTACGCCGGCTCCGGGTCACGCATGGCCGCCCGGGCCTTGCGCTGCGTCACTGGAAGTTTTGCCTCTCGTACGCTCAAGCCTGCATCGGGTCGAGGTCAGCGTACAGCCGCGCAACGCGCTGCCTCCATGCGCTCGTTGCCTGGGCGCGGGCTTCACGCGCGAGGGCTACCTCGCGACGCTACCTGCGCGATCGGCGGTCGCCGGCGCGATCACGTGCGCTACGCCCTGCTCGCCGAAGACTGGCGCGCACGACGGAAAAAGTCGCGATGACGGTTCACCCCGGCAGCGCGACGCGCCTGCCGCGGCGATGATCGGGACGTGGGGGCTTTTCCGGTTGTGCAGCCGCTTCCGCTCACCGCCGAAGCGCCCAGGATCGTCACGGGAGTGGTGCTGACGCCGTACACGAAATCCGCGAGGGTTGCGTTCGCCTGTCTCCCGAGCGATCGGCTCGACTGCACCTTCGATGCAACCGACCCGGTTGCGTTCGAGATTCGATATCGCGACGGTGCGGCCCAGCGCTTCGCGATCGCTCGCCGCGCCGGTCCGCACCGACGCCGGCGTCTACGCCGCGCCTCTCGGGCTCCAGTACTGCCTCGTGTGGGAGGCGGGGGCCGCGGAATTGCGCTCGTCGACTATCGGCTGCGACTGCGACCCGCGGTGCGCCTGATCTGCCAGTCCGCCGAGATCGGTGTGCGCGTAGGTGCGGCCGTTCTCGACCGGCGCGAAGACGAGCTTCGCGACAATGCTGCGCGCCACCTCCGCCGGATCCTTGAGAATGCCCTGTTCCTTGAAGCCACGGAACATCGTGACGCTCGGAACTTCGGCCGGATCACGGCTGGCGCATGAACTGCTGCATCGCGGTCTCGAAGATGCCGGGGCGCAGCGTGATGCATTCGATCGACCGATCCGGGTGGTCGGCGATGACCGCGCGGGTCAGCATCTCGAGCGCGGCCTTCGACATGCGAGTAGCGCGGCGCTGCCCGGCGATCAGCCGTCTGCGCCGCGCCCGACGAGATGTTGATGATCCGGCGCGCGGATCGACGCGCCGGGAAGCGCGCGGCAGAAGAGATCGGCCATCACGCACGGCGCCGCGACGTTGGTCGCGAGCGCGGCTTCGATTTCCGCGGCGTCGAGTCGTCCGATGAGGCCGACCGGCGTGGCGACGGCGGCGTTGTTGATCAGCGTCACCGGCGGACGGCTTCGCGCGAGCGCAAGCATCGCGCAGCGCCGGCAGAACCGCGGCGGCGACGACGCGCCGGATGCGCGAGGTCGCAGGCGACGTGCCAGATACGACTCGCTCCGGTGGCCGGCGCGCTCGCGCGTGCGGCCGACGCCCACCACCGTCAACGACGCCGCGGGCGCAGCAGCTCCGCGGCCGAGCGCCTCGCCCAGGCCGCGCGACACCGGTGACTATCGCTGCGTGCATCGTACTCTCCTGTCGGTGGGACCGAGCGCTTCAGCGAGCGCACGCGAGGTGCGTCATTGCGTCCCGATCAGCGTGGCTCTAGCGCCCGCCGCTCAGCGACCAGCGCAATCACGACGACGACGACGATGCGCGAGCGACGAGCAGCGCGACCTTCCACGGGCTCTTCGGATATTCGCCGCGCGATCGCGCCGGTCACGCCGTTCATCGCGCACTGGAACGCGCGCGCGCCGTACGTGTAGCGTCAGGAGCCACACCGGCGCCAGGATGTGCTTGAACGTCTGCCCCGAGTAAGTCGGCGCGCACGACGAGATTGCGAAACGTGTCGCCGGGAACCTGCTGCGCGCACAGCGCCTGCAGCTTCGCGTCCATCGCGTCGCGCGCGCGCTGCGCGGCGGCGACGAGATCGATCTGGTAGCGCTCGACGACCCAGCCCGGCGACGTAACCCGCGTCGTAGGGCTTCAGCTCGTGCGTCGGAAACGGCTCGATGCCGCGCAGCAGATTCGGGTGCACGCCGACCGACGCGCACACGAGATCGTCGTCGAAGAAATGCTGACAGCTGCCCGGCCGCCGGCTCCCAGCGCACGTGCTGCACCTGCCGCGTCTGCGTGCGGCCGCTCTGTCGCGTAGGTCTCGGTCGTGTAGTAGTAGTGGCCGGCCTCGGCCGTCCACGTCGGCGTCGACGCTGCGCGTCGAACGTCCAGTACGGCAGGTAGACGCCGCTGCACGGTGTCGGTCAGCGCGCGCCGCTTCGAGCGCCGTTCGGCGCGAGCCACAGCTTGCCGTACCACGCGCGGATGCGATCGCGCGCGCTGCGCTTCGGCTCACCTTGAACGGCAGCACGCTCTCCGGGCCGGAACGCGGGCTTCGGTCTCCTCGTACGGCACGAGCTGCGCCGAGCCGCAGAATTCGCAGTTCTGCGCCTGCCGCGTCGGATCGAGCACCGAGATCGCGTTGCAGCTCTGGCACTTGACCTGCCGCTTCGTCCGCCTGCCAGCCGCGCGCGTCGTCGCCGATGCCGCGCAGCGCGGCGACGAGATCGTGCTCGACGATCGCGCCTGTCGGCGATCGAGCTTGCGCCGGCGATTCGGTGCCGCAGAACGGGCAGACGAGCTTCTGCTTCGCCGGATTCCAGATCGGCCTCGCCGCCGCAGGCGGGGCATGCGAACTTCGACAGCGCGACGGTTTCGGCCACGCCGAAGCGCGGTCAGCGGCGTCAGCGGATCGACGTAGCCCGATCACGCGCCAGGCGCCGTCGGGCTCGTGCTCGAGCGTCACGCGTCTCGCGCCGGTCTGCCGCTGCTTCGCGAACACGGTGCGAAGTGCGATCATCGCGTAGTCGCCTGCCGGGCGCCGTCCGGGAAACGTCGGTCGTCGAACGCCGTCGCGATAATCGTGCGCTGCACCAGTGCGCCGAGCGGCTCGCGCGCACTGCGCGAGCGCCTGCCCATTGCTCGCGATCGATCGCGCTCCTGGAACTTGCCGCCCGCGGCTTCGCAGCTTGCGGCGGCATCGACGCTTGTCGGCCAGCGCGAGCCACTCGCGCGCGCCTTCTGCGCCTCGCGTTGCGTGCGGATCCTGCGCCGCGACGCCCGGTACGGCGACCAGCGCGACAACGCAGCGAGCGCGCAGCAACGCGCGCGCCGCGTCGGATCCGGTGCGTTCATGACGCTCAGAAACGCGTCGACGGCGGCGCGCGTGACGCGCCACTGCGTGCCGATCTTCTTGCCCTTGAGGTCGCCCGGCTTCGAGGCTCGCCATGCACGTCGGATTCGCCGACGCCGAGCATCTGCGCGACCTGCGCCGGCGTCAGCAGCTCGGGCGCCGCGCCGCCGGCGGCGCGGCGGCGGCGTGCGCCGATGCCCGGCGTCGACTGCGCCATCGATGCCGCCGGTCTGGTTCATCATCTGCTGCGCCATCGCCATGCCGACCGCCATCTCGGCGCCGATGCCGCCGACGCCGCGTCGCCGCCCTTCTCCATGCCCTGCGCCATCTGGAACTTGACGTAGTCGTTGAGGTTGCCGACCGCCGCCATGCTCGAGCGCTTGTCGATCGCCTGCTCGACTTCCGGCGGCACCGAGACGTTCTCGACGATGAACGCTCGTCATCTCGAGGCCGTACTTGTCGCCGATCGCCGGGATTGATCAGCGGCAGCAGCGCCTCGCCCAGCTCGCCGTAGCGCGACGCGACGTCGAGCGCCGGGATCTTCGCCGCTCGCGAGCGCGTCGGTGAACACGCTGACGATGCGCGAGCGCATCGTGTCGGCGAACTCGTCGAGCCGGAAGTGATCGTCGGTGCCGGCGACTTCCTTCAGGAACTTCTTCACGTCGACGACGCGGAAGTCGTAGGTGCCGTAGGCGCGCAGCCGCACGATGCCGAAATCGGCGTCGCGCATCATCACCGGATTCGCCGTGCCCCACTTGTTGCCGGTGAACAGGCGCGTGACGACGTAGTAGACGTCGGCCTTGAACGGGCTCTCGAGCGCGTACTTCCAGCCCTTGAGGTTGGTGAGGATCGGGATGTTGTCGGTCGTCAGCGTGTGCTTGCCCGGGCCGAACGTGTCGCCGAACTGGCCGAGGTAGACGAACTGCGCGACCTGCGACTCGCGCACGATCAGCTGCGCGCCGTTCTTGATCTCCTTGTCCTCGTCGGGAAAGCGGAACGACAGCGTGTCGCGCGAGTCGTCGGTCCACTCGATGATGTCGATGAACTGTTTCTTGAGGAAATCGATGATCGCCATGGCGGCTCCGCGCTCTCGGATCGCGGCGTGCGACCGCGCGACGCGCGGCGTCACTTCTTCGCCGTCGGCGGCTTCTTGCAGCTTCGGCCTCGCGCCTTCGTCGATCTCCGGCTTCGAGCTGCGCGCCGGCAGCGCGCCGGGAACGATCGAGCCGTCGGCGAACACGAGCGTCGGCGTCGCGTTGATCTTGCAGCTTGCTGCCGAGCGCGCTGGTCGCGGCGACCGGATTGTCGCAGTCGCCCTTGTTGTCGGGCAGCGCGCCGGACGCGAAGAACTCGTCCCACGCCTTCTGCCTTGTCCGGCGAGCACCAGATCATCCGCGACTTGCGCGCGGCATCCGGATGCAGCTGGTCGATCGGGAACAGGAACGTGTAGATCGTGACGTTGTCGATGCTCTTCAGCTCCTGCTCGAGCCGCGCGCAGAACGGGCAGTCGGCGTCGGAGAAGATCGACGAGCTTGCGCTCGCCGTTGCCCTTGACCCGCTTGAACGCGAGGTCGAGCGGCAGGCTGTCGCAACGCGACGCGTGTTCAGCTTGCGCTGCCGCGCCTCGGTCAGGTTCTTCTTGGTGTCGGTATCGTAGATCGAGCCGACGATCGACGTACGTCGCCTTGGCGTCGGTGTAGACGATCTGGTCGTCGAGCTGCACCTCGTAGAGCCCGAAATACGGCGTCTTGGCGACGCCGCGCGACTGCCGCGCCGGGAAACTTCTGCTCGAGCAGCTTCTTGATCGCCGCGGCTTCGGCCGTGCAGCGGCGCGCGGCTGCGGCGTCTGCGCGAACGCGGGGCGCCGAGCAGCGCTGCCGCGCGGCGCAGCGCCGCGGCCGCGAGCGGCGACGCGGTCAGGGACGATCGATGCGATCATCAGGTTCTCCAAGTATTCGGTTCGCCGGGATTGTAACAGTCTGCTATCGCAGCGCGGATTGCGCCAGCAGGCGCGCTTGCAGGACGGCAGCCGCTCGACGGCGGACAGCCCAGCGTTGCGCACCGACCGGATCCACGGGTGCCGCGACGCCGAACAGCCGGGCCAGGCCGTCGGTGACCGTCTGCATCGCGCAGGACCGGCTCGGCGCGGCGGCGCGCGTAGCGCTCGAGCAGCACCGGCGCCCCGGCATCCGCCGACCGGCCCGCGCTCGGCGCAGCACCGCGGCGAGCGCCTGCGCGTCGCCGAAGCCGAGGTTGACGCCTTGCCCGGCGAGCGGATGGACGCCGTGCGCGGCGTCGCCGACGAGCGCGAGCCGATGCGCGACGACCGTCGGCAGCTTCAGGAACGACAGCGGAAACCCGCGCGCGGCGTGATGCAGTCGAATGCGCCGAGCGCGCTGCTCGCCCGCCGCGGCCACGCGCGTCGGCGAGCGCCGGCCGGGTCGAGCGCGAGCAATTCCTGCGCCAAGGCGCTCCGGCGCCGACCAGACGATCGAAACGCGCCGCCCGGGCAGCGGCAGCCACGCGAGGACACCGCCGTCGGCGCGGAACCATTGGTACGCGCGAGCCGTGATGCGCGCGCTCGCAGGCGAAATTGGCGACGACCGCGGTCTGCCCGTACGGCTTGCGGCGCGCGCGACGATGCCGGCCGCGTCGCGCACCCACGAGCGCACGCCGTCGGCGCCGACGATGAGCCGCGCGCCGCGAGCGCTGCCGCCGTCGTCGAGAGCGCAACGTCGCCGCCGTCAGCCGACCAGCGAGTCGACGCGATCGACGCGCGGCGCACGATGCCGTCGACGCCGGCGCGCGCGACGCAGCGGAACGAGCGCCGCGCGCAGCGCGCGCTCCTCGACGATCCACGCGAGCGCGCGTTCGCCGAGGTCGTAGGCGCGAAAATTGAGCGCCGCCGCCGTCGTCGCCCTCGACGCGCATCGCCTCGATCGGCGCGATGCGCTCCGGCGGCAGCGCCTGCCACGCGCCCGATGCGCGCAGGAACGCGCGCGCTGCCAGGGCTGATCGCGTAGACGCGCGCATCCCAGTCGCTCGGCCGTCGAGCGGGCTCCGGCGGCGGTCGATCGGCGCGCGATCGACGAGCGCGACGCGAAAGTCCCGGCGCGCGCGAGCGCGCGGCGCCAGCGCAGACCCGCGAGGCCCGCGCCCGCGATCAGCACGTCGCAATCGGCGACGTTCACCGCGCATTCATCGCTGCGTCGAGCACTTCGATCACGTGGTTCTGGTTGGTGTAGATGCAAAGATCGCCGGCGATGACGAGCGACTCTGTTTGACGATCTCCGGCGGCGGAAAGTGCCGTGTGCTCGAGCGAGCGCGCGCGCGGCGGCCTGCGCGTAAGGCGCCGCCGGAGCCGATCGCGACGATGCCGTGCTCGGGCTCGAGCACGTCGCCGGTGCCGGTGATGCACGAGCGACGCGCGTGCGATCGGCGACCGCGAGCATCGCCTCGAGGCGCCGCAGGATGCGGTCCGAGCGCCAGTCCTTCGCGAGCTCGACGGCGGCGCGCGTCAGGTGGCCCTGGTGCTTGTCGAGCTTCGCTTCGAAGCGCTCGAACAGCGTGAACGCGTCGGCGGTGGCGCCCGGCAAATCCGGCGAGCACGCGATCGTGGTACAGGCGGCGCACTTTGCGCGCCGTCGCCTTGACGACGACGTTGCCGAGCGTCACCTGGCCGTCGCCGCCGAGCGCGACGCGCGCCGTCGCGGCGAACCGAAGAGAATCGTGGTTCCGTGAAAGGTTTCCATGACGTGCCTGCGTGGAGCCGCGCATCGCGTCGCGCGTCGTCGTCTGAGCTGCGCGGCGCGTCGCGCGCGATTGTACGCCGACCGGGCCGATTGCCGGTCCGGCGCGACTGCGCGCGAGCGCGGGACGCATGCTACTCGTGCCTTCTTTACGAAGTGCCGCGGCGAAATGCCGATGAGCAGCAGCAGCGCCCGGATGATCGGCGACGCGCCGACGAATCTGGACCGCCTTGCGCTGCGCCTCGATCCGGTTGATCGTGTTGAGCAGCGTCCCGGCGCAGACGAAGTCGATGCGCTCGACCTGGCTCATGTCGATCGGCGACGACCGGCGTGCGACTGCGCGTAACTCCGCGAGCTGCCGAGCTGCGGCGACGCGCGATCCGACCATCACGCCCGTACCAGCGAGCGTGTCTCGGGCTCGCTCCGTGCGTGCGTCGCGGCATCTGCGCCGCGCCGGTCGCGACGGCGGCATCGGCGGCAGCGGACCGGCGGCTCCCACGATGGCGGCGACAGCTCGAACGTCACCGCGTATTCGACGGCGCGATCCTCGAACGCGGCATGCGCGTTCGACCATTGCAGCAGCTCGAGCGACAGGAGCCACGCACCTTCGCCCGCCGTCGCGCCCTTTTTCACCATCGCGTCGAGCATCGGCTTCAGCTTCTCGGCGCGCTGGAGCTGCAGCGTGAACTTCTGCGCGCGCGCCTCGCCGAGCGCGTCGGCGAGCAGCCGCGCGCCTTCGTCGTCGAAGCCCGTCACCGACAGCGAGGTCGAGCGCGACGTCGCAGCCCGCCTTTCGCCGATCGCGCGCTTCAGGCCCTCGAGCTGCGTCGCCGACTGCGCCGGTGAGCTTGCCCGGTGAGTCGCGATATAGCCGCCGGAGCCGCGCGCGGTCCGGTGTGCGGCTTCGTCGGTTGCCTCCCACGGCGGGCGCCGAGCGCTCGAACTGGACGACGTACTGTAATGCGAACTGGTCGAACGCGGCTCTTGTCGCCCGCGCGCTGCATGCAGATCGAACAGCGCGAGCCAGGCGAGCGGCGAGAGCTTCGTGTCGTGGTCTGTACTGCGACGCCCTGCTTCGAGCAGTTCGCGCGCCTGGTCGGCGCCTGCCCGCTCGCGTAGCGCAGCGCCGCATTCTCGAGCACCGCGCAAAGGCCGGGGTTCGCCTGCGCGACCTCGAAGCTCGACTGGCCGGGTGCCGACCATTCGATGAGGCTCGCACCGGTCACCGTGATATCGCCGCGGATCCGACCTGCCGCCCGTCACCGCCGTATTCACCTTGCGCGGCGTGATTCGCGCCGCGCGCCGACGGCGGACGCCGGACGCCGCCGGACCGCGGCCCGGCCCGTTGCGAACGTCGGCGCTCGGCCGGATCCGGCTTTTGATCGGCGGTTTCGAGAAAATCGACATCGCGGTTCACACGCTTTCAGACGCCCGGGAACTGCTGCCGACAGCCGCAACCGCGCGGTCTCGAAGCGGGCGATGCAAGGCCAAGTATTGATTATGTTCTCGTCATAGCGCATCGCGCACAAGCCGACGCGCGCCGTGCGAGCCATCGGTCAATGGCGCCGCTGCCGCCGCTTGCTAGAATGCGATCGCACACGCGCAGCCACTCGGCGTCGCGAACGAGGAGACTCCCGATGAAGAACCCGCTCGACTCCATCTGGGGCACGATCATCTCCGGCCTCGTCCTGACGGTAATCCTGTACTACGTCGTCACGCAGCCTTCCTGATGTGACGGAGGCAACCGACATGGACCTCGTACCCGCACTCGCACGGTGGGTGCACTTCCTGGCCGGCGTCATGTGGATCGGCCTGCTCTACTACTTCAATTTCGTGCAGGTCGCCGGCGCTGAAGGCCGCGGCCGCCGACGGCACCGCGGCCGGGATCACGAAGCACGTGGCGCCCCGCGCGCTGCTCTGTACTTCCGCTGGTCGGCGGTCGTGACGTGGCTCGCCGGCGCGGCGCTGCTCGGCAATCAGTTCGTGCCGGCGTTCACGCTGTCGAAGGGTATGGCCGGGCATCGGCATCGGCGCATGGCTCGGCACGATCATGCTGTTCAACGTCTGGGGCGCTGATCTGGCCCAATCAGCAGAAGATCCTCGGCATGAAGCCCGCGACCGACGAGGAGAAGAACAAGGCGCGCCGCGTCGCGTTCCTTGCGTCGCGAACCAACGTGGCGCTGTCGATCCCGATGCTGTTCTTCATGGCCGGCGGCTGGTCGCACCGGGCGCTGTTCGGGCTATAGCGGCGCGAGGGCGCGAGCGCGAGCTGCGCGATCCGCGCGGCGAGCTCGCGCGCGCACCTCGGCCACGGCCGGACGTCAGTCGTCGCCGTAGAGCTTCTGCACGCGCTCGCGGCGCTCCTGCGCTTCGAGCGACAGCGTCGCCGTCGGCCGCGCGAGCAGCCGCGGAATGCCGATCGGCTCGCCGGTCTCCTCGCAGTAGCCGTAGCTGCCGTCGTCGATCAGCTTGATCGACTTCTCGACCTTCTTGAGCAGCTTGCGCTCGCGGTCGCGCGTGCGCAGCTCGAGCGTGTATTCCTCCTCGAGCGTCGCGCGGTCCGGAGGGATCGGTCGTGATCTCGTTTTCGCGCAGATGCTCGCCGGTGTCGTCGGCGTTCTGCAGCAGCTGGTCGCGCAGCTCGATCAGCCGCTGCTTGAAGAACGCGAGCTGCGCCTCGTTCATGTAGTCCTTCTCGGGCGCCTTGAGCGAGATCCTCCTCGGTGAGGACCTTGGACTTTCCTGACCGTCGCAGCTTGCGGTTGCTTGCTTCGCTGCCATTCGTTCCTCTGCCTCGATGTGCTTCGTCGACGCGCAATTGTCGCGCCGTTTGACTCGCCGATCTGCGATGCCTCCCGCCGCTATCCGCCAAAGCGCTCGGCCGCCCGCAGTAAATCGGCGATTATATCCCGCCTGCGGCACCGTGCCACCATCCTTCCGTATGCACCGCGCGTCGGCGCCGCCGCCAGCGCGCGCTGCGCCGCCGTATAATCGTGGAAAAACAAGGCCTTTGCATGACCTACCCGCCACCGCACCCGCCACGCCTCACGCTCGCCCGCCCGGACGACTGGCACCTCCACTCTGCGCGACGGTGCCGGCGATGGCCGCGGTCGTCGGCGCGACCGCGCGCGTCTTCGGGCGAGCAATCGTCATGCCCAATCTGCGGCCGCCGGTGACGACGACCGCGATGGCCGCGCGCCTACCGCGACCGCATCCTGGCCGCGCTTGCCCGCGGGCGCGCGCTTCGAGCCGCTGATGACGCTCTACCTCACCGACAACACGAGCGCCGACGGAGATCGCGCGCGGCGAAGGCGTCCGGCTTCGTGCACGCGGTGAAGTACTACCCGGCCGGCGCGACGACGAACTCCGACTCCGGCGTCACGGCGCTCGAGCGCGCGTACCCGGCGCTCGCGGCGATGGAGACGCGCGGCGTCGTGCTGTCGCTGCACGGCGAGGTCACCGACGCCGACGTCGACATGTTCGATCGCGAGCGCGTGTTCGTCGATCGGCATGCTCACGCGCATCGTCCGCGACTTTCCCGGCGCTCAGGATCGTGCTCGAGCACGTGACGACGCGCGAGGCCGCGGCGTTCGTCGCGGCAGCGCCGGCCGAACGTCGCGGCGACGATCACGCCGCAGCATCTGCTCTGGTCGCGCAACGCGCTGCTTCGCCGGCGGCCTGCGGCCGCATTTCTACTGCCTGCCGATCCTCAAGCGCGAAGCGCATCGCGCAGGCGCTCGTCGCGCGCGGCGACGTCGGGCAGCCCGAAATTCTTCCTCGGCACCGACTCCGCGCCGCATCGCGCGGCACACGAAGGAGAGCGCCTGCTGCGGCGCCGGATGCTACTCGGCGCCGCTCGCGCTCGCCGCTCTACGCCGAAGCGTTCGAGGACGCCGGCGCGCTCGACCGGCTCGAGGGTTTCGCGAGCCACTTCGGCGCCGACTTCTACGGACTGCCGCGCAACGCGGACACGGTGACGCTCGTGCGCGAAGCCGTGGACCGTGCCGGCCGAATACCCGTTCGGCGAGCGACGCGCTCGTGCCGCTGCGCGCCGGCGAAACGGTGCGCTGGCGCGTCGCGTCGTAGGGAACCTCGCGTGCCGGCGGTGCTATCCTAGCCGTCCGAAGCCAGCCAGACCGTCGCTGCCCCGGTGCAAACCGAGGGGAGAGGAAAGTCCGGGCTCCGCAGAGCAGGATGCCGGGTAACGCCCGGCCGCTATAAGTCGCCGCTCGCGCGGTCGACGAAGGCGAGGAACAGGGCCACAGAGACGAGTCGCCGGCGGTCACAGCGCGGCGGGTGAAACGCGGCAACCTCCATCCGGAGCAACACCAAGTAGGCGGACGCGCATTTGGCAGCACGGCTGCTCGTCTAGTCCGCGGGTAGGTGGCTCGAGCGCGACGGCAACGACGGCGCCTAGAGGAATGACGGCCATAGCGCATGCAAATGCGCCGTAACAGAACCCGGCTTATCGGCTGACTTCGCTTTATCCCATGACGCCCCACGGCTTCCGCCGCGGGGCGTCGCCATCGTGGCTCACGCCCGAGCGTGACGCCGCAGCGCTCTCGGTACGCGACGAACGACGCGACGCCAAGCGCCGTCAGGAGCCACGGCGTGCATCGTGCGTTGCGGATCGAACGCGAAAGCACATCGCGCATCGCGAGCGGTGCGACGGCGCGCGCGATCAGCTGCGGGCCGCGCGAGACGCCCGAGGAGCGTGCCGAATGCATTGCGGCCGAAGAGCTCTGCCGGCACCGAGCCGCGAACGATCGTCATCACGCCATTGCTGAAACCGTAGAGCGAGCGCGAAGGCGAGCGCGACGATCACGAGGCCGCGCACCTCTGCGAGAAAAAGCAGCGCGAGCGCGAGCATCGCGAACGCGAGCGTGCCGACCGCACTGCGCGCGAAGATGTCTTCCGACCGTGAATTCCACCACGCGCCCGGCGACCTGCATCGGCCCGAACATCGCGCCGATCAACACCGCATCGGTCGCGGTGAGGCCGGACGCGGTCAGCAGCAGAATCGCATGCGCGGAGAGCGCCGACGCGATGAACGCCGCGCCTGACAGCGCCGACCGCGAGCCAGGCGAACGTCGCGCCCGTTGCGGCGGACTTGCGCGCTTGTAGCGCGGCGATCGCCTGCGACGCCGCTCGCGGTGTTCGGTGCGCCGTCATGCGTGGGATGGCGGCCAGATGCAAAGGCAGGCAGATGGCGAGATGCATGCGCCGCATAAGATGCCGAACGTCGCCCGCCAACCGAAGCCGTTCAGCAGCCACAGCGACAAGCGGCCAGAAAACAGTGCTCGGCGAATCCGCCGAACAGCGTGGAGCGCGGTGATGGCGCGCCGATAGCCAGCGCCGCTGATCGAGGTGCAGCACCGCGAACGCCGGATCGTAAAGCGTGCATCGCCATCGCAGCGCCCGCGACGATCCAGCCCGCCAGCAGCGTCGCCGGGCCCTGCGCGCAAGGCGAGCAGCGCGAGCGCGACCGCGCCGGCGCACGAGTCCGCCGGCGAGCGCGCTGCGCGCATGTCCGGCATCGATCCAGTCGACCACCGGCGAGGAGATGCTGCACCGGAGACGAAAAGCCCGGCGGAGAATGCGCCAAAGAGCAGCGTGGCGCTGACGCCGAGTTCCGCGCGCATCGCGTCACCCAGGACCGCGATCGTATAGAACAGCGTGCCCCAGGAGACGATCTGCGCGATGCCGAGCGCCACGACGCGCGCTCCGAGGTTTTGCGCCGGCTCCGAATCTGCGTCAGTGGCCACGTCGGCGTCTCGCGTCGCGCAGGATCTCGCGCGCCGCGTTATGTCCGGGAATTCCCGTGACGCCGCCCGCGCCTGGATGGGCACCGGATCCGTAGAGATACAAGCCGCGCACCGGCATTCGATAGTTCGCGTGGCCGAGCACGGGTCGCGCGGCGAAAAGCTGGTCGAGCGTCAGCCGGCCATGGAAAGATATCGCCGCCCAGTGAGGCCGAATTCGCGCTCGAGATCGAGGGGCGACAGCGCGCGGCGTCGCGAGCACGCTCGCGCGGAAGTTCGGCGCGAATCGGGTCACCGTGTCGATCATCAGGTCGGCAGACTTCGTCGCGCGCGTCGTCCCACGTACAGCCCTGCGGCGACCTGCGGCAGCTCGGGATGGACGTGCTGACAGAAGAGGCTTGCGACGTGCGCCCCGGCCGGCGCGAGCGAATCGTCGACGACGGACGGGATCAGCAGCTCGACGATCGGCGCGGCGGACCAGCCACGCGTCTTCGCATCGAAGTAGGCGCGCTCCATGTACGCGAGCGACGGTGCGATGATGATGCCGCTGCCGTGATGCGGCGCGGCGATGTCGTCCAGGCAGCGCGGTGAAGATCGGGCAGCTCGGCGAAGCGCGACGTTCATCCGGAACGTGCCGGACCCGCAGCGGTAGCCTGCGATGCGGGCACGAAAATCGGCCGGCAGATGCTCCGGTCTGCGACGAGGCGCTCGAACAGCACCTTCGGCGTGACGTTGCGCCACCACGCGCTTTGCGCCGATAACACGTCGCCACTCGTCGAGCTCGACGCCGATCGCTCGCGCCTGCTTTCACGACCACGCGCGCAACGGTGCGCCGGTGCGCAACACGACGCCGCGCGCCGTGCATTCCTTTGCCATTGCCTGCGTGATCGCGCCCATTCCTCCGATCGGCATGGCCCCACGTCCCACGCTTGCCGTTCACCTCGCCGAACACGTGATGCAGCAGCACGTACGCCGAGCCCGGCGTCCACGGGCTCGCAAAGTTGCCGACGACCGCGTCGAAGCCGAACACCGCCTTCGACGGGTTCCGACTCGAACCAGCGATCGAGGCACGTCGCCCGCGCTCTTGGTGAAGAGGTCGAGCACGTCGCGACGCCCTGCGAGGTCGAGCGCGCGGAAGCGCTTCGCGACCTTCCACGCGTCGAGCAGCGCGTGAAGCACCGCCTCCTGCATTGGGCGGCGTTGCGACGCAGCAAGTCGCGCAGCACATCGGCCACGCGATCGAGCATCGCGTAGTAGCCGGGGAGCGCATCGGCGTCGCGGCGCGAGAATTTCGCGAATTCGGCCTGCGTAGCGGCGATACCGCCGCCGACGACCAAATGGCGATCGTCCGGGAGCGGCAGGAAGTTCGACACCGGCCGCTCGACGATCCGCAGGCCATGCCGCGCGAGATCGAGATCGCGGATCACCTTCGGGTTGAGCAGGCTTACCGTGTAGCTCGCCGTCGAATTGCGAAATCCGGATGGAATTCCTCGGTGACCGCGGCGCCACCGAGAACCGCGCGCCGCTCGAGAACGCAGACCGACAGACCTGCGCGGGCAAGATACGCGGCGCACACGAGCCCGTTGTGTCCGCCGCCGATGATGACGGCGTCGAAGCGACGTGATCGCGCTGCCCACTTCCGAGCCTCGGCGCCACTATTCTTCGTCAACGGCTGATGGCGACGGTGTTGTAGCCGCAGTCGACGCGTAGGTGATCTCGCCGGTGATCGCGCTCGAAGGTCGGAGAAGTAGAACGCAGCGACGTTGCCGCACTTCGTCGATCGTGACGTTGCGTTTCAGCGGCGCCGCGCGCTCGAAGCGGTTAAGGAGCTTCGGAGAAGCCGCCGATACCCGCGGCTGCAAGCGTCTTGATCGGTCCGGCGAGACAGCCAGTTGACGCGGATGCCCTCGGGACCGAGGCACGCCGCGAGGTAGCGGACGTTGGCTTCGAGGCTCGCCTTTGCGAGGCCCATCACGTTGTAGTTGGGCACCGAGCGCAGCGCGCCGAGATACGTGAGCGTCAGCGAGCGAGCGCGGCGCGCCCCTGCATCAGCGGACGTGCACCCTTCGCCAGCGCCGCAAAGCTATAGCTCAGAAGATGTCGTGCGCGGTCTCGAATGCCGATCGCGTCGGACTCTCCGAGGAAATCGCCGGCGCAGCGCCTCGCCGCGGCGCGAACGCAATCGAATGCAGCATGCGCGTCGAGGCGCGCCCCGTTCCGGCTTTCAGCGCCACGAACGGCGCGTCGATGTCGTCGTCCGTTTGACGACATCGCATCGGAGGACCGGTGCGGTGCCGAATTCGGCAGCGATCTTGACCACGCGGTCCCATGAGCTCATCGTTGACGTTACGTGAAGGCGAGTGTTGCGCCTTCGCGCTGGCAGCACGCGCGCGACGCCATAGGCGATCGAGCGCGTCGACAGCATGCCCGTGATCAGGATCTTCTTGTCCGCCAGAAAGCCCACTGATCGCTCCGCGATTTCACTGCCGGCGGTTCCAGCGGCGTACCGGTAGCTTCAGAACGTCGAAGCAGCGTGCGACTGGGCGGACCGATAACGCCACAGCCGATCCGATCGTTCGGCACATCCGGTCTGGCGACGATAGTACCGCGCCACCTTCGTGAACCACGACCGAGCGACCCACCACGCCATCGGGCCCCGTGAGCTTGTACACCCGCCAGCCGGACGACGTACGAGGGCCGAGTCGTCGTTTTTTGAGAATCGGATATCCTTCCTCCGCCAAAGGCACGCCGGCGGCGCCCACGGCGGCCCCGCCGAAAATCCGTTGGGAGAACTGCAGTTGCCGGTGGCGTGAATCATGACGCGGTACGCGTCCGGGACCGCGGCCGTTGAAATTCACTTTCAGCTGCACGCCCCCATCGATCGCGTGCAATATCGCCGCGCCAGCCAGCGTCGATCCGCCGATCGGGAGGAAACGCGCTTCGGCCACGGTCACCTCGGCCTTCGCCGCCTTGGGCGCAGCAGGATCCTTCGTCGATTCGCACGCGGCGAGCAGCGCACACAGCCATCGAGCCGATGAAAACGCCGCGGACGACGGTCAGGCCACGCGCGGTCAGCTGCCGGTCGTCACGAGTTCCGGATCACTCCGCACGCGACGCGCGCTCCCGAGTTGCCCGCGTGGGCTGCGTCAAAGAAGTCGTCGGGGTCGCTGTGGACGATGACGCGCTCTTGCCGATCACGTCCGTTGCACCACCGCCCAATGTGATGACGTCGAGCTCAGCCGTCAGGCTCGCTTACGCCATTGCCATCGGCGACGAGCATCGGCATGTCACCCGCATGATGATCGGGCAGCAATGGGTTTCCATTGCGGTCTTGCCGAGCGGATTGAAGTGGCCGCCTGCGCTCATGCCGTCACCGGAACTGCAGTCGCCTTTATCGTGAATGTGGAATCCGTGCGGCCCGGCGCAAGGCCGGTGATGCGCGCAGTGACGACAACCTTGTCACCCTTCTGGACAAAGCTGACCGTACCGGCCGCCGCGTTTCCCTTCGTCGCCTCGAGGTCGCGACTGCGGCCCAAGCGGAAGACGCGATCGATGCGCAACCGGCGGCGGCCGTGAGCGCGATGATTCCCGCTGTGCTGCGCATGAGTCTCCTTCGTCGTTGCGCGCGTCGCAAGGGTGTTGCGCACCAGCTCCTGCCAGGGCCGATCATCATAAGCGATGCCTGCCGCGGTGGCCAGATCGAGGACGAGATCGGCTGCGCACGAAGGTCGGGCAGGTTAAAATGCTCACCCTAACCGCTTTTCTCACGCGATTGCACTCAACCGCGCGCCCGCACCATGTCGGAACCGATGACGCCGCAGGAAATCGTCTCCGAGCTCGACAAGCACATCGTCGGGCAGGACGACGCGAAGCGCGCCGTGGCGATCGCGCTGCGCAACCGCTGGCGCCGGCAGCAGGTGCCGGAGCCGCTGCGCCAGGAGATCACGCCGAAGAACATCCTGATGATCGGCCCGACCGGCGTCGGCAAGACCGAGATCGCGCGCCGCCTCGCGCGGCTCGCCGACGCGCCGTTCATCAAGGTCGAAGCGACCAAGTTCACCGAAGTCGGCTACGTCGGCCGCGACGTCGACACGATCATCCGCGATCTCGCCGAGGCCGCGATCAAGCAGACGCGCGAGGCCGAGGCGCGCAAGGTGCGCGATCGCGCCGCCGACGCCGCCGAGGAGCGCGTGCTCGACGTGCTGCTGCCGCCGGCGCGCGAGGTGAACTTCCACGACATGCAGCCGACCGATTCGGCGACGCGGCAGAAATTCCGCAAGATGCTGCGCGAGGGCAGCGCTCGACGACAAGGAGGTCGAGGTCGAGGTATCGCTGCTTGCCGCCGCAGATGGAGATCATGGCGCCGCCCGGCATGGAGGAGCTCACGAGCCAGCTCCAGGGCATGTTCCAGCAGATGGGCGGCGCGCGGCGCAAGCTGACGCAAGATGACGCGTCGCCGAAGCGCTGAAGACGCTGACCGACGAGGAAGCGGCGAAGCTCGTCAACGACGACGAGATCAAGGCGAAGGCGCTCGCCGCCGTCGAGCAGAACGGCATCGTGTTCCTGGACGAGATCGACAAGATCGCGAGCCGCCAGGAGATCGCACGGCGCCGACGTCTCGCGCCAGGGCGTGCAGCGCGATCTGCTGCCGCTGGTCGAAGGCACGACGGTGACGACCAAGTACGGCATGGTGCGCACCGATCACATCCTGTTCATCGCATCGGGCGCGTTTCACCTCTCGAAGCCGTCCGACCTCATCCCGGAACTGCAGGGCCGGTTTCCGATCCGCGTCGAGCTGGCATCGCTGTCGGTCGCCGACTTCGAGCAGATCCTCACCGCGACCGACGCGTGCCTCGTCCGCCAGTACGAGGCGCTGCTCGGCACCGAGAGCGTGCATCTCGACTATCGCGCCCGACGGCATCCGACGGCTCGCCGAGATCGCGTTCGCGGTGAACGAAAAGCAGGAGAACATCGGCGCGCGCCGGCTCTACACGGTGATGGAGCGCCTGCTCGACGAGATCTCGTTCCACGCGGCGCAAGCACACCGGCGAGACGCTCGCGATCGACGCCGCCTACGTCGACGAGCGGCTCGCGGGCATCGCCGGCGACGACGACCTCGCGCAGCTACATTCTGCTAGCCCCTGAGGCGCAAGACCGATGCTCGAGCGCATCCTCGGCATCATCCTGCCGGTGTTTCTCGTCGTCGCGCTCGGCTGCGCTCTACGCGCGCACGGCGAAGCCCGACATGGCGTGGGTCAATCGGCATCAACATGAACGTGCTGGCGCCGGCGCTCATCTTCACGCGCGCTCGCCGGCAAGGAATTCGACCTCGCCGCAAACAAGATCGCTGATCGCTCGGCAGCATCGGCGTCGTCGTCGGGCTCGGGACTGCTCGCGTGGCCGTTCGCGCGGCTGCTGCACGAGGATCGGCGCACGTTCGTGCCGCCGATGATGTTCAACAACTGCGGCAACATGGGGCTGCCGCTCGCCGTGCTGGCGTTCGGCCAGCCGGGCTTCTCGGCGATGGTCGCGCTGTTCACGATCTCGAACCTGCTGCACTTCACGCTCGGCGTGTGGATCATCGACCACCACGCGCGGTTCGGCAGCCTGCTGCGCAATCCGATGGTGATCGCGACGTTCGTCGGCTTTGCATTCGCGCTCTTCCATCCGCCGGTGCCCGGACTGGCTGATGCTGGCGATCAAGATGACCGGCGACGCGATGATTCCGCTGATGCTGATCTCGCTCGGCGTGCGGCTCGCCGACGTCGCCGTGGTCGAGCTGGCGTCTCGGCGTCGATCGGCGGCCTCGTGTGCCCGCTGACCGGGCATCGCGATGGCGGCGCTGCTCTCGCCGGTGCTCGGCCTCGATCGCGACGCAGCAGGGCCTGCTGCTCCTGTTCGGCTGCCTGCCGCCGGCGGTGCTCAACTTCATGGTCGCCGAGCAGTACCAGCAGGAGCCCGGCAAGGTCGCGTCGATCGTGCTGATCGGCAACGTGCTGGCGATCGCTGTTCGTTCCGCTCGGCCTCGCGCTCGCGCTGCACTGACGAACGCGGCGATGAATCTCCATCGAATGCTGCAAGCGCGCGCCGCCTGAGGCCGGCCGCTCGCGCGTCGGACTGATCGGCGCCGGCAAATTCGGCTCGATGTACCTCGCGCAGGCGCCAGCACACGCCGGGCATCCATATCGTCGCCATCGCCGATCTCGCGCCCGATCGCGCGAAGGCGTCGCTCGACGCGAGCCGGTTGGGCGCGCGAGCGGTTCGCGCGCGCGCTCGTTCGCCGACGCGCGGCAAGTCAGGCGCGACGTTCGTCACCGACGATGCGCTGCGCGCTGATCGCAGCGCCGGAAATCGAGATCGTCATCGACGCGACGGGCAATCCCGCCGCAGGCATCCGCCACGCGCTCGGCGTGCTGCGCGCACGGCAAGCACGTCGTGATGGTCAACGTCGAGGCCGATGCGCTCGCCGGGCCCGCTGCTCGCGCGGCGCGCGCGCGAAGCGGGCGTCGTCTACTCGCTCGCGTATGGCGACCAGCCGGCGCTGATCTGCGAGATGGTCGACTGGTGCCGCGCCGCGGGCTTCGAGGTCGTCGCCGCCGGCAAGGGCACGAAATACCTGCCCGAGTATCACGCGTCGACGCCGGACACGGTCTGGCCGCTACTACGGCTTCACGCCGGAGACAGGTGGCGGCCGGCGATTTCAACGCGCAGATGTTCAACTCGTTCCTCGACGGCACCAAGAGCGCGATCGAGATGGCGGCGGTCGCCAACGCCACCGGCTTGACGCCGGCGCCGGACGGTCTCGCGTTTCCGCCGTGCGGCGTCGACGACCTGCCGCGCGTGCTGCGCCCGCGCGCCGAAGGCGGACGCCTCCATCACGCCGGGCAGGTCGAGGTGATCTCGAGCGTCGAGCGCGACGGGCGTCCGGTGTTTCGCGACCTGCGCTGGGGCGTCTACGTGACGTTTCGCGCTGGCGACGCAGCGAGCGAGGACTACGTGCGCCGCTGCTTTCGGCGAATACGGCTTCTCGACCGATCCCGTCGGGCCGCTATGCGGCGATGTACAAGCCGTATCACGCGATCGGGCTCGAGCTCGGCATCAGCGTCGCGTCGGTCGGACTGCGCGCGCGAGCCGACGGGCGCGCGCGATCGCGTGGCACGGCGACGTCGTCGCGACGGCCAAAGCGCGATCTCGCGGCCGGCGAAACGCTCGACGGCGAAGGCGGTCACACCGTGTACGGCAAGCTGCTGCCCGCCGCGCGCGTCGCTCAAGCTTGGCGCGGCTTGCCGCTCGGGCTCGCGCACGGCGTCACGCTGAAGCGCGCCATCGCCGCGCACGTTCGGTGCGCTGGGACGACGTCGCCATCGATGCCGCAAACGATGTCGCCTGGATCCGGCGCGAAATGGAGAAAGTGTTCGCCAGCAGAATCCATTCGTGGTGCCCGAGCACTGGCACGGCACTTGCGCATCAGCTCGAGCCTGGCTCTATGACTTCCTCCGAAGTCGCGGTTCTCAGCGAGCCCCATGGCAGCGGCGCTCTCCGAAGTGACAGCGACGCGGCGACGCCGTCGGGCTAGCACGTCGCTGCAAGGCTCGACCATCCGATTCGATTCGCAGATCAATCCATCTGTTCCGCCGCGCATCAGGATGCGAACGGCATAGCGCCCGCGCGGCAGCCAGTCCGCGCGCGACCACCTCGAATGCCGCGTTGCGTACGCCGGGCCGTCGCCCAGGCCGGTCGCGAGATCGGTGCGAGGACTCCAGGAACAGTCGTCACCACAAAGTAGCGGGCGCGGTCGCGGGGCGCCGCAGCGACTCGACGACGATCCACTCCGATGCCGGCTTCGCGACGTCTTCAGCGCCCAGCCCGAAAACTTGATTGGTTTGCGGAGTCGCGCGCCAAGCCGCGTTGGATCGGCGCTCTCCGTCACGAAATCGAGGCTACGGCGGCCCGCCGGCGACGGGCGAGAGTCCGCGGGCGGCCTCGGGAAACGCGGTGCCGAACGCCTGCGTTTCGGTTCCTTCGAACAACCGCCGGCCAGGATAACGACGACTGCAACGACGAACAGGCGACGCGGCACGTCAGCGCTTGCGGCAGATGCCGACGTGAAAATCGGATGGCAGATCGCCGGCATCTTCCGATCGCATGATCGACTCGGACTCCGGCGAGTCATCCGTCATTCTTTTTGTGTCGAGGGAGCGGTAGAGCATGTGCAGGATCAGCGCCGCACGGATTTGCCATCTGTTGTTCCGCTCGCAGGAAGCCGCGCCGCGCGCGCGTCGTACGGCGCGCCGGAGGAAGTCATCGGCGGTACCCAAGGCTCGGACGGCGCGGCGGAACGGCTGCCGGAAGGCGCCGGCCGCGATGAACAGTCCACCGAACGCGCGGTTCATGCGCTCGCGAGATGACGCGGCGCCGCGCAGCAAGCGCAGCACGCGCGCGGCAAGTCCCGTGTAACCGCTCATGACGACGAGATCGGTGAAGAGCAGCGTGCACGCCGCAGATGGCGTACTGGACGAGCTGCTGGGCGCGCAGGGTCGATGAACTGCGGTAGCACAGCGAGCATGAACAGGATGCCCTTCGGAGTTGGTTGCATTGACGAGGAATCCACGCAGCAGCAGCGCATTCGCGCGCTGCCGTCAGTCGCTGCCACGCGCAGCGTCGATCTCCGGCGCAATCGACCGGCGCGCGCCATTGCTGAATGCCGAGCCAGACGAGATACCCGACGCCCAGCCATTTCACCGCCAGTGAACGCACCGTCGCCGATGCCGCGAGCACGGCGCCCAAGCCGGCCGCGACGATGGCGAGCACGAACAGGATGCCGAGCTCAAGCCCGAGGATGTTCCAGGAGCGCGCGCTTGTAGCCGAAGCGCATGCCGGCGCGCTCATGCACGGAGATTGCGCCGGCGCCCGGGCTGAGCGAAATCAGCCAGGACGCGACAAGGAAGGCGAAGCCAAGTATCGAGCGGCATGCGGCGCTATCGGCAACTGGGAAACCGGTGGCCGATGATAGCACCGTCGCAGTTGCCGGCGCCTGCGGCTCGCTTAGGATCAGTCCAACGTGCGGCGGAAGACCTTGAGACCGACTGCCGATCACGACTGCCATGAACAGCGCGATCGGCCACAGCTCGGAGCGCGATCTCGGCGAAGCCGTTGCCCTTCAGAAGCACGCCGCGAACGACACGCAGAAAGTGCGTGAGCGGCAGCGCCTCGCCGATCGCCTGCGCCCAGCCCGGCATGCCGCGAAACGGAAACATGAAGCCCGACAGCAGGATCGACGGCAGGAAGAAGAAGAACGTCATCTGCATCGCCTGCAGCTGGTTCCGCGCGAGCGACGAGAATGTGAAGCCCGAGCGTCAGGTTCGCCGCGATGAACAGCAGCACTGCGACAAACAGCACGTCGAGCCGGCCCGATCATCGGCACGTGGAACACGAGCCGCGCGAGCGAGCAGGATGATCGACACCTGGATCGAGCCGATCAGGACGTAGGGCACGATCTTGCCCGTCATCACCTCGAGCGGGCTGCGCCGGCGTCGCGAGCAGGTTCTCCATCGTGCCGCGCTCGCGTCTCGCGCGTGATCGCGAGCCCGGTCATCAGCACCATCGTCATCGTCAGGATCACGCCCATCAGGCCGGGCACGATGTTGTATTGCGTGATCGCCTCCGGGTTGTAGCGCGGATGGACGCGGACCTCGAACGCGCGGGCCGGCGGCGCAGCGGCGCGAGCGGGCCGACGAGCTCGCGCGAGCGAGCGCGTTCTGCGCCAGCGGATCTCAGCGCGGCGATCGCGTTGCCGGTCGCCGCCGGGTCGGTGGCATCGGCCTCGATCAGGAGCGCCGGCGCGCTCGCCGCGCACGAGGCGCGCGCGAAAATCCCTCCGGAATCGTGACCACGAACTGGACCTCGCCGGTCGCGAGCATCGATCGATCTCGCGCGTCGTCGGTGGCGCCTCGCGGACGAAGTCGAAGTACTCGCTGTTCGCAGAGCGCCGCGAGGATGCTGCGCGAGAACTCCGCTGCGGTCGGCGTCACGGACCGCGGCGGGCAGGTGCTTCGGATCCGAGTTGATCGCGAAGCCGAACAGCACGAGCTGCAGCGACCGGGATGCCGACGATCATCGCGAACGTGAGCCGGTCGCGCTGCAGCTGGATGAATTCCTTGCCGACGATGCCGAGCCAGCGCGACCAGGAGAAGACGGTTCATGTCGTTGTTCGCGACCGCTTGCGTCGTTCGCGTTGCGCATCAGGTGGATGAACACGTCCTCGAGGCTCGGCTGCGACGCGCTCCCATCGGCACCGCGCGTCGCGCGAAACGGCGCGAGCGTCCGCGTCGAGCGCTGCGCGTCGCGCGCCGACCGACGTGCAGCGCGATCGCCGAACGCGCGCGACCTGCTCGACGCCGGGCAGCGCGCGCAGCTCGTGCGCGAGCGCCGCGCAGGTCGGGCCCTCGACCGACCAGCCGACGAGCGCCTGGCTGCGCGATCACCTCCTGCGGCCGTGCCCTGCGCGAGCAGCCGCCGTTCAGGGATGTAGCGCGAGCTTGTGACAGCGCTCGGCTTCGTCCATGTAGTGCGTGCTGACGAGCACCGTGATGCCCGTCGCCGGCGAGCGCGTGGATCTCGTCCCAGAATTCGCGCCGCGCCTTCGGGTCGACGCCCGCGGTCGGCTCGTCGAGCAGCAGCAGTTGCGGCTCGTGCAGCAGGCACGCGGCGAGCGCGAGGCGCTGCTTCCAGCCGCCCGAGAGCGTTCCGGCGAGCTGGTCGCCGCGCGCGCGTCAGCCCGAGCCGCTCGAGCGACGCGTCGACACGCGCGCTTGCGGTCCGGCAATCCGTACATGCGCGCGACGAAGTCGAGGTTCTCGCGGATCGTCAGGTCCTCGTCAGAACGAGAAGCGCTGCGTCATGTAGCCGACGCTGGCGCTTGATCTCCTCGCGTCTCGCGCGATGATGTCGTAGCCGAGGCAGGTGCCCTCGCCGCGCATCGGGCGTGAGCAGCCCGCAGAGCATGCGGATCGTCGTCGTCTTGCCGCTGCCGTTCGGGCCGAGGAAGCCGAAGATCTCGCCGCGCCGCACCGCAAGCGCGACGTCGCGCACGACGTGATTGCGTGCCAAAGTGCTTGTTGAGGCCGCGGACGTCGATGACGGCGTCGGGCGCGCGCGTCGGCAGCGGCGCACGCGCGTTCACGGCAGCGTCTACGTCGACGGGCTGGCCGGTTTGCAGCTTCGCCGCGTCGGCGGCGCGGCCGCGCCTCGACCAGGAACACGAGCTTGCCGCGGTTTTCCTTCGAATAGAGTACCGGCGGCGTGTATTCGGCGCGGTCGCGACACGTAGTCGACCGTCGCCGGAATCGGCGCGCCGCAGCCGTCGCAGGCGAGCTTCACCGACGTGCCGCGTGCAATGCGTGCGAGCATCGGCTCGGACACGTAGAAGCGCGCCTTGACGTTGGCCGGGCGGCAGAATGCTCACCACAGGGCTGCCGGCCGGAACGAAATCGCCGGCGTTGTAATACGGTGTCGTGAACGAGACCTGTCGCGGCGCCGCGACGGCGCGCTGCGCGAGGCGCCACTCGCTTTGCGCCAGCGACTTCGCGCGCTGCGCTTGCGCGTCGGCTTCCGCCGCGCGGATTTCGTCGGTGCGCGCCGGCAGCTTCGTCGTCGTCACTGCTGGCCTCGAGCTCGGCCACCGCGCGGCCTCGTCGCGCTTCGCGGCCGTGCGCGTCATCGTCGAGCCGCGGCGCCGCTGATGAAACCTTCGCGTGAAGAGCTTCTGCTGCCGGCTTGAGGTTGGCAGCCGACAGCTCGCGCGCGGCGCGCCGCCTGCGCAGCTGCTCGGCGACCATTTCGACTTCGCGCGGCGCGCTTGCCTGTCTGCAGGTTGGCGTATCGCGCTTCGGCGCCGCGCAATCGCTCTTCCGCCTCGCGCCGCTGCCGCGGTCTCGTTCTCGCGCTCGAGCGCGAACAGCGGCGCGCCCGACCTGCACCGCGTCGCCGCGCCGCACGGCGAGCTGCTGCAGCGTGCCCGCGAACGGCGCCGCGACGCGCAGATATTCGCCTTCGATGTAGCCCGTCAGCGGCCCATCGCCGGCGGAGCGCGCATGCGGCCAGCGCGAACGAAGCGATCCCACGCCAACATCGGCGCGGCGCGCGGCCCGGGATTCGATCCTGCCATCTCGCCGCGAAGCTTACCTACCTGCGCGACTTCGAAATTGCCAGCCGCGAAGGACGATGCATGGATTGCCCGGTACAATCTCAGCGAGAGATGACCATGAGCCCGACCGGCAGCCGCGCCGCTTTCGATTCATCGCTTCGGCTTCACGCGGCAGGACCGCCGACTATTTCCGCATCTGGGCGGGTCAGTCTGTGCCTGTCGCTGCTCACGATCGGGCGTCTACTCGGCATGGGGAAAAGTGCGCAAGCGCCGCTATCTGTTGCGCGCACACGCGACTCGACGGTTCGGGATTCGAGTATCGCGCCGCCCCGTTGCGCGATCCTCAAGGGACGCGTGATCGCGCTGCTGCTCTTCGGCGGCTTCGCGCTTCTCCGGCCGACATTTCTTTCCGTGGTGCAGATCGCGTTCATCGTGATCCTGATCCTGCTGACGCCGTGGATCGTCGTTGCGTCGTCGCGGTTCAATGCGCGCAATTCGACGTTTCGCAATGTCGGCGTTCGCATTCGACGGCAGGTTGCGCGAAGCGGCCAGCGTCGACTGCTCGGCTTCGGCGCGATCGTGCTCCGTCACCGTCGGGACTCGGGTATCCCTGGTTCCGGATGCGCCGTGCACGCTTTCATCGTCGAACGGCACCGCTTCGGCGCGACACCCTTCAAGTCCGATATCGCAGTCGGCGACTTCATTGTCGCGTACCTGCTGGGGCGCTGATGATGATCGGCGCCACGTGTGGTCCTGTACGCATTAGCGATCGGCGCGACATTCGGTCTCGCGTCTGCGGTAGGCGAGTGCGAAGCATCCGCCGGCCGCACTCGCTTTCGTGCCGGTCATCGGGATCTACGCGGTGCATACCTCGCGGTGTTCGCGTATCTGCGGGCACGCGTCGGCAACCTTACGCTGAACGGCGCGATCGTCGGGCCCGCTGCGCTGCCGCAGCACATTGCGCGCGCGTGCGACCTCGCCTGGCTCTACACGAGCAACATCATCGCGGTCATCGCCACGTTGGGCTTAGCCGTGCCATGGGTGACGATCCGGATGGCGCGCTACCGGGCGTCCGATCGCTGTGCCTTGTCGGCACGCGTCGCTCGCGTCGTTCGCCGCGGCACCAGGCGTCGTCGGAACCGCGACCGGACTCAGAGGTCGGCGATCTCTTCGACGTGGACGTGTCGCTGTGATCGCGTTCGACGGCGTCCTTCTACGACGGCCGCGCGGCGGCCGCGGTGCCGGTTCACGTCGAGCAGCACGGCGACGACATCACGGTTGGGGACGGCACGGTGACCGCGCGGCATGCCCGCGCGCCAGTATCGTCGCGGATGCGCCGATCCCGCGGCGTGCCGCGTACGCTCCGCCTGCCGGACGGCGAGCGCATCGAGACGCGAAGACCACGCTGCCGTCGAGGCGTTGTGGCCGGAGCGTGGCGTGATCGCGCGTACCGCCTATGCGCTCGAATCGCGCTGGTGGGCGGTGGTCGGCGGCATCGCGCATCACGGCAGCGTCTGCGTCTGGTTCGTCGTCGCCATTGCGTCTGCCGCTGGCCGCGGATCCGGTGGCGCAGCGCATCAGCCCCAAACGTCGAGGCCTACTCGGCGAGCAGGCGCTTGCATCGCTCGACGCCACCGTCGCTGGAAGCCATCGCGGCTGCCCGACGACGAGCAGGAAGAATGGGACGACAAATTCGACCGCCTTCGTCGCCGGCGAAAGACGGCGAGGAACGCTACAGCCATCATCTTCCGTCGTGCCGGCGATGGCCAATGCGTTTGCGCTCCCCGGAGGCACGATCAGTGAGTCACTGATGAGATGGTCGACGCCGTGGCTAGCGACGACGAGGCTTCTGGCAGTGCTCGCCCACGAAATCGGCCACGTGCGGGCCGTCATGCAATGCGCGACCTGGTGCTGCAGAATTCCGGCGTCGCCGTGCTGATGACGGCGCTCGCTGGCGACGCCGGTCGGCGTCACCTTTCTCGCGGTGGCGCTGCCGTCGATGCTGCTGCAGTCGGGATACTCACGGCAATTCGAGGCCGAGGCCGACGACTACGCCGTTCGCGCACATGAAGCGGCACGGCGTTTCGCCGCAGGCGTTCGCGGACGTGATGCGCCGCCTCGAGGAAGCGGACAGCGGCCGAGGGACGACGGCGCCGTGATGCGCTACCTACCGGTACGCATCCTGCGACCGTCGAACCGGGCCAGAGGCGCGCTGACCGAGCGCGACTCGGATCGCGAACGGCGATCACCATTGAGGCGTTCAGTACTTGATGCTGCAGCCGTACGGGCGATGTCGACGCAACCGTGACGGGCTTGCCCGCCATCGCCTCGGTCAGCGCGGCGCGGACGTAATTGCGCGCGATCTTCGCATCGGCCGGATTCGCCGTGCGGCGGTCGTCGATCGCGCCGTTGTAGCACGACGTTGCCGGCAGGATCGATGACGAACATGTGCGGCGTGGCCCGCGCAGCGTAGGCCCGGCCCGTGGCGCTCGTTGCCGTCGATCAGCGTGGCCTTCTGCGCCGCGCCCTGCGTCTGCATCCATTGCGCCATCTCGCGCCGGCGTCTTGAACTCCGTAGTTGTCGGCGTTCGGTCGAGTTGATCGACAGCCAGACGACCTCGCGCGCGCCCCATTCCTTCTGCAGGCCTTGCATGTTGCCGCTCGTATAGTGCTTGCGCACGAACGGGCATTCGGGATGGTCCACTCGAGCACGACGTACTTGCCGCGATAGTCGGCGAGCTGCACGCGTCTTTCCGGCGGTGTCGGTCAGCGTGAACGCCGGCGCCAGCAGCGCCGGGCGATTGGGCGAACGCGGTGCGCCGCGAGCGAGCGTCGCTGCAGCGAGAAGGACAGGGCAAACGAGGAAATTCGCATTTTGATCTCCGATCGAGTCAAAGCGTCGCACAGCGCGTCAAGCACCATCTGTTGCTGCAGGACCTCCGGCAGCAGCAGCGGCGGCTTGCCTGGCCGGTGCAGGACGTAAACCGGGACGCCGCTCCTGCCGAGTGCGGCGAGCGCCTGCGTGATCGCCGGATCGCGGCGCGTCCAGTCGGCGCGCACGAGCGCGACGTTGCGCTTGGCGAAGGCCGCGCGCACCGCGTCGGTGTTGAGCACGAGCCGCTTGTTGACCTGGCAGGTGACGCACCACGCGGCGGTGAAATCGACGAACACGCGGTCGGCCCGCCGCCGGTGAAGTCGGCGACCCGCGCAGGCGTGAACGGCGTCAATCGCCCGGCCACCGCTGCGCGACGTATCGGTGGCTGCCTTGCACGGCTCCGCGTCGCGCGCGAACAACGGCCACGCGACGACGCCCTGCGACCGCAGAAGCACCGCAAGGCCGACAATGCCCCATGGCTTCGCGCCGCCGCCGCGAACGATTCGCCAGGCCCACAACGCGAAGCCGATGCCGAGCAGCGCCGCGAAGAGCCCGCAGCACCGCATCGTTGTCGCGCTGCGCACCCAGCACCCACGCGAAGCCAGATCACCGTCGCATAAAGCGGGAACGCGAGCAGTTGCTTGAAGCGCTCGAGCCACGGCTCCCGGACGCGGCAAGCGATTACGCCAGCCGGGGAACCGTGGCGAGGAGCGCATACGCCGGGAAGCGCCATGCCGATACCGAGTGCCACGAACACGAGCAGCATCATGGCGGTCCCGCCGGCCAACGCAAAACCAAGCGCTGCCCCATGAACGGCGCGCCGTGCGGAGGTTTGACGCGATGATGACGCGGCGAAAGCACGCAGGCCGAAAATCGCGTCGACCGCGCGATTCTTGCTCGACCACTCGGCCACTGGCAACGCATGT
>ERZ1370068.7382-contig-6300_pt1 | contig 88211 bp, 114 predicted proteins | sample MGYA00561227_ERZ1370068 | MGnify/ENA primary metagenome ERZ1370068 (study PRJEB38410, sample SAMEA6850437) | metagenome | study: Metagenomic assessment of the ecological functions of the soil: analysis of the soil microbiota associated with the...
GCTTACGTGTATTGCTTTGGTCCGCTGATCGGTGGGGTAGCTACTGCTTGGGTCATGGTGTTCTCCTTTTGGGCGTGGCCGAGTGAGCTCAGAAAGCCACGCCACGTGGCATCTGCTGGTGATAGACACGCACACTTGCGGATCGATATCCGTTGCTGTGTGAACGGTCAGCGTCTCATTCCGTTCCGCTGTGGGTCGCGCTGGAGCTACGACGCATCATGCTGTCGTTCAGGGAATCGTCGCCGGGCCCGAGGATCACGGCCGCGCGCCAACCGAGGTTGAGCTGGTCCGGGCGATTCGGGACCTCGCTTGTGGTGTGGGGCCGAGCCTCGGGCGCCCTGCAGCATCGAGCGCGAGTGCTGAACCCATCTTCGCTGATCCCTGGCGCGAAGCAAGACAAGCTTCATAACGAGTCAGCGTGACAAGCATGCCGCGCGGCATGTTGTGGCGACACGCGCGGCGCCTCACCTCACTGTCTGGCCTTCGGCCCGAACCAGTTTCGCGCTGCGGGGCCAACGCAGGGAATGGAAGCTCCACCAGTACCGGAAGCACACCTCAGGCGTTCTCGTTTGCCTCGCACGTTTTGCTTGCTGGCACTGGAACCATCGCGCTGTAGTAGTGCCGCAGCGCTCCCCCACAAGGCACCTCGACCCGAACAGCAAGCTAAAAATCTGGCCGAGTTTGAAAGGCCCAACAGCCCTCGGTACCGGCGTCCGATGATGAGGTTTGCGGGAAAGCGCAAGCGGAAAGAACAGCGACGCCAGAACCCGCCCCACCCACCTCGCGGTGCCGCTGCCGACCACAAGAGGCATACCATCAGATGACCGTGACGACGAAGTCAACGACGGTCACCCCCCATGCCAACCAGCAGCACTACCCACCATCTGACTCGTCTCTTCATTGGGTCCTAGAACTTTCGGCAGCCGACGATCGGACGCACGGCTTCGTCGCACGAAGAACGACGCGCAGCGTGTCGCCAAAGAGCGTGGGTTGTCGGTCCAAACTAGGGGCCACAGGTCGGTATTAACGCCGGCGCTCACCAGATGCGAGACGCGCTGATCCGGCGGCAGGTACAGCTTTGGCCGTCGGCTGCACGCCGAACGCCGCGTTACCACTCGTCCATGTTACGCACCGTGCCGTTGGCTCGGAACTCCCCGGCGAGTGGCCGTCGGACACCACCTGCTGGCGCAACGCCTCCTCGGCGTGAGAGCTGGCGCCAGATCTGGCCGAAGCCCAGGAAGAATCGCTGCGTGCCGGTCGAATCCGTCGATCGTCGGCGGCTCCTTGCCCTGGAGCGAGATCTTGTAGGCCTCGAGCGCGACATTCAAGCCACCCAGGTCACCGATGTTCTCACCCAGCGTCAGCTTGCCGTTGACGAACAGGCCTGGCAGCGCCTCGAACTTCGAGTACTGGTCCGGCCAGCCTCCCGGTCAGCTCCTTGAATCGACGCTCGTCCTCTTCGACCCACCACTTGCGCAGCACGCCCTTCTCGTCGGACTTGGCTCCCTGGTCGTCGAACGGCGTGACCCATCTCGTGGCCGATGACCGCGCCGATGCCGCCGTAATTCACGGCGGGGTCCGCGTTCAGGTCGAAGAACGGCGGCTGCAGGATGGCCGCCGGGAACACGATCTCGTTCCAGTTCGAGTTGTAGTAGGCGTTGACCGTTTGCGGCGCCATACCCCAGTCGTTGCGGTCGGCGCCTTTGGCCAGGCGGGCAAGGTCGCGCGCGCTGGAAGGCACTCTCGCGCTGGCGATTGCCGAACGCATCGCCCACCTTGATCTCGAGCGTCGAGTAGTCACGCCAGCGATCCGGGTAGCCGATCTTGACGTTCATGGTTTCGAGCTTGCGCAGCGCCGCCTTCTTGGTGTCTTCCGTCATCCACGGCAGCTTCGCGATCCGCGCCTTGTAGGCGGCGCGCAGGTTCTCGACCAGCCGGACCATCTGGGCCTTGGCATCCGGCGAGAAGGTGCGCTTCACGTACAGCTCGCCCACCGCCTCACCCATGGGCGCGTTGAACGGCGTGCCGCTCATCGTCGACACCGCGCGCTTCCAGCGCGCACGCTGCACCAGCGTGCCCGTCAGCGTCTTGCCGTTGAACTCCCACGCCAGATCGTCGAAGTGCCTTGGGCAAGACGTCGGCGTTGGCGTTCAGGTAGTGGAACGTCAGGTAGGCGCGCCAGACGTCGACCGACGTCCGGCGATAGAGCTTGGCCAGCGACTGCACCGCGTCGAGCTGAGCGACGATGAACTCGTCGTCCGTCGGAGCGCCGAACGCGGCGAGGCGCGCCTCCCACGGGAATTCGGGCGCGAACGCCAGCAGCTCCGCCCGGTTCTTGGGGTTGTACGTGAGATCCCGGTCGCGCGACTTTTCGCGGGGCCAGTGGATCTCGGCGATCCTCTTCTCGACCGCCACGATCGAGTCGGCGTCGACGGACGCCTGCGTATCGCCCGACAGCGCGAGGCATGCGCTCGACGTACGTACGGTACTTGGCGCGTGGCGTCGGCGAACTTGGCGTCGTCCTTCAAGTAGTAATCGCGGTCCGGCATGCCCAGCCCGCCTTGCCCGATGGCCACGACGTAGACATCCGGTCGCTTGGCGTCGAGGGTCACGTTCATGCTGATGGGCAGGTTGGCGCGGAACGACTGGGCTCCCTGCGAGCTTGGCGATGTCTCTCGTGCGTCTTGCACGCGGCGCAATCGCCGCCAGATCTGACTTGGCCGGCTCGATGCCGCGCGCTTCGATCGCGGTCGGTGTCCATGTAGCTACGGTAGTAGTCGACGGCCTTCTGCGCTGCCGATCCCGGCACGCTCTTGGCCTTGGCCGCATCGTCCAATGCCGCGGCGAACGTCATCCTCGGACTTGGCGCCGAGGATGCTGAACGCGCCCCAACGTGCGCGGTCGGCAGGGATCTGGGTCGTCCTCATCCAGGTGCCGCCAGTGTAGCGAAAGAAATCGTCGCCGGGTTGGATGGACTTGTCCATCGCGGTCAGCTCGACGCCCCAGGGGCCGAGCGCGGCCTTGGCGGTTCCTGCTTGCGCTGCAGCGGTCATGAGTCCCTGCTGCGAGCCGAAAGCCACGACGGCGATGAGAGCGACGCCCATGAGAAGTGAACGACGGGCATGAAGTGGCGACATCCTGAGTCCCCCTGGAGATGGCAAGAATGCTCGGTCGGTCTGCTCGAGGCGGCCCAGGCGTCGCCAATCCGCGATGCCTCGAAATGGAGCCACGCCAAGTTACACCATGTCCTTCTCGGGAACCTGAGCGCGGCGGGTGCGTTCAGACTTCGGAGATTCTTGGCCTTTCCACGCTCCGGGGACCGGCCGGCGACGCGCTTGAAGGCGCGCGAGAACGCGGCCTCGCTCCGTAGCCGACGTTCGCCGCCACCTCGAGCAGCTTCGCACTCGTCTCGCGGAGCAGCCCCGATGCCACCTGCATCGTCCACTGGGTCAGATACTGCATCGGTGGCAGACCGATCATCAGAACTGAACCGTTCGTGAAAGGGACGAGCGCGAAAGACCCACTCCTCGCTCAAGCGCTCCAGCGTCCAGACCTCGGACGGCTTCCGTGGATGAGCGAGAGCGCGCGCCCCACCGCGACATCGCGGCATTCCCGCCAGCCATCCGGTCTGCTCTTCCGGCAGCGAGTCGATGTGACGGCGCACCGCCTCCACGAACAGCATCTCGCTCATCCGCGCGAGCACGGCTCTCGCCACCCGGTCGCTTGGAGCTCGACTCGGTCACGACCGCCCGCATCAAGGTCATCACCCACGAATCCTCTCCCAGCGTGCTCCCGAAATCCGGAGCACTCGAGGCAAGCGCGGCCAGCAGCGGATTGAAGGGGCGGGCATCGAGCCCCAGGAAGCCGCAGACCACCGTCGCGCAGTCATGCGCGTCGTCGTCGAGATGGCGTCATCGTCAGTTCCGCGTCCTTCACGCTGAGCGCGAAGGGCAGCTGGGGCGGACGCTGCGAATAGAAGAGGGACGTGCCGGGGCTCGTCGCGCTCAATCCCGGCGCGCTCGACATGGTGTGCGGATCGCCCTGCGGGAAGAGAACCACGTCACCCGCATGCAGCTGGATCGGCGACTCAGCCGGCGGTCGAGGCCCAGCACGAACCCTTCACGACGCCGTGAAACTCGATCATGTGCTCGGCGCCCGGCATGATGACCGGGATGATCTCGCGAACGTGGGGGTTCTCGACGGCCCAGGGCGGGTAGCCCTTGACGTAGTAGAAGATCGCACCATGAAGGCGCACGGCACGCAGCAATTCCGGAAAGCGTATCTCGACTCATGCCCCACCTGCGGCCCGCCGGCACTCACGGACGCTCGATCATGAATTCGCGACGTTCGGCCTACAGGCAACCCAGCACGCACGTGACGCCCGCATCTTACTCCGGCGAATGGGGCCCCACTCGGAGCGCAGCACGTACCCCAACCCACGCTAGGAGAATCACCATGACCGGCAAATCGACAGGAATTGCGGCCGCGCTGGTGGCAACCGTCGTGATCGTTGGCTGTTCGTCGGACAAGTCACCCATGCAACCGGCGCCCCGGGCCCGCAGGCCACCGTCGTCACCGCGACCGGCGACATCGCCGCGAAGGTCGCAGATTTCCGGACGCTCCTCGGGGATCCGCTCAATGGCGGCACCGCCGGGCAACAGACTGCCGGGCGGCGTGAGGTGAACTGGGACGGCGCCGGAGCCCGGCCGTTCAACAATCAGGACCACTTCCCGACCGACTTCTTCAACAACAACGTGAAGGCCGGCCTGGTCTACGACGAGTGGCCTCGTTTCGCAACGACAGCACGCAGTTCGCGGAGATCAATCCGACCTTACGCCGACCAATTCAAGCCGTTCAGCCCCGAAGGTGATGTTCTCCGCGATCGGCAGCAACGTCATCGATGCGTCGTTTCGATGTGGCCGGCGCGGCGACGCCCGCCGATCGTCACCGGCTTCGGCGTCGTGCTTTCCGACGTCGACCTCGCCCAGACGACCTCCGTCGAGCTGTTCGACAAGGACGGCACGAGCCTCGGCCGCTACTCCGCGCCGGTCCGATCGGACGCCAACGGCCTCTCGTTCGTGGGCGTGAAGTTCGATGTCGCGATCGTGGCCCGCGTCAAGATCACCTGCGGCAACGGCGCGCTGGGCGCGGGCGTGAATGACGTCTCCAGCGGCGGTGCGTCCGATCTCGTCGTGGTGGACAACGTCATCTATGGCGAGCCGCAAGCGTTCTGACGACGCCGAATCGCGGCGGCCTCAGGAACACTGCTAACCCAACATTGCGCACTATATCGGCGGCAGGAGGCCGGTTCATGGAGCCGGCCGTCCTGCCCCGGAAGGAGACTGTGATGCGAAACCTCGGATCCATCAACGCGCTCCTGGTGATCATCGCCGCACTCTCGTTGACCATCGACCCACGGCCCGCCATGGCCGCCTGGCCCGCCTTCGGCCGCGCGATCAGCGCCGCCCCCGGCAGTCAGGACGACGCGATGGCCGCAACGGACGGCGCCGCGGGCGCGATCGTCACCTGGGTGGACGCTGCGTCGGGCGTCGTCGACCTGTTCGCCCAACACGTGCTGGCCTCGGGGAGCTGGATCCCGCGTGGCCGAGTGGCGGCCGGGCCCTGCTGACCGATCCCTCAACGCTGCCCGGACCGTCGGGAAGTCAGGTGTTTCCCGTCATCGTTTCGACGGAGCGGGCGGCGCCATCGTGGCCTGGCAGGACGGCCGCAGCTTGGCGGGGACCGATGTCTTCGCCCAGCACGTGCTCGCGAATGGGCAGATCGACGGCCGCTGGCCGCGCCAACGGCACGGCGCTCTGCACGTTCACCGGGAACCAGACCAGCCTGGCCATCGCTTCGGACGGCGCCGGTGGGCGCGTTAGTCACCTGATGGACGGACGCAGCCCCGCAACCGGAATCGACATCTTCGCGCAGCACGTGCTCGTCTCCGGCGAAGTCGACCCTGATTGGAAGACCGACGGAGCCGCCGTGTGTACCGCGCCGGGGCGTCAGGCCAGGCCCCAGATCGACGCCGATGGCGCGGGCGGGGCGATCGTCACGTGGAAGACCCCGCAGCAGCGTCACGAGCTTCGACATCTACGCCCAGCACATGTTGAGTTCGGGGCTGGCGGACCTGGCCTGGCCGACGGACGGTCAGGCGCTGTGCACTGCTCCGGGCGGCCAGCTCCTGCCGACCATCGTCTCGGACGGCGCGCACGGAGCCATCGTGTCGTGGACCGACAATCGCGACCCGACACCTCACATCTTCGCGCACCACATCCTCGCGTCGGGCGCGCTGGATCGCGCCTGGCCCGTCGATGGTCTTGTCCTGGTCACCGCGCCGATCGAACAGCAGCTCTCTATCCTCGTCTCGGACGGAGTGGGCGGAGCGATCGTATCGTGGGAGGATCAGCGTTCCGGCGTGCACAACATGTACGCCCAGCACGTGAGGGTCACGGGTGCGGTGGACCCTGGCTGGCCGGTCAACGGCATCGCACTGAGTAACCGATCCACGGAGCAAACCAACGCCGTGATCGTTCCGGACGGCGCTGGCGGGGCGATCGTCACCTGGCAGGACGGCGGTACGGACATCTTCGCTCAGCACGTGCTGGCTTCGGGCGTGCTGGATCCGTCGTTCCCCGCCGCGGGGCAACCGGTGATCGCGCTGCTCAGCGTCGAGGACAGCCCCAGCATGGTGGCCGCGGGTGGCGGGTCGGGAGCGATCATCGCGTGGACAGATTTCCGCTCGGGGTCGGCCGACATCTATGCCCTTCAACTCCTGACGGTGGTCGCGATCGTGGGCGTCGGTGACCCTGGGCCGTCGCGCGAAGTCCTCTTTGCCGCACCCCGTCCGAATCCCGCGCGGGGATCTCTGGCGCTACGATTCACGTTGCCGCGCACGGCACGCGTGGACCTAGCCATCTACGATCTCGGCGGGCGCCGGGTGCGCCAACTCGCCTCGGGAGCTCAGGCGGCAGGGGACCATTCGATCGGGTGGGACCTCCGCGACGATGCCGGTCGCGCCGTCGGAGCGGGAATGTTCTTCGCGCGGCTCGATACGGAAGGACGAGTGCTCACGCAGAAGGTCGCGACGCTGAGGTAGCCAGCGGTGGCGCGCCGGATGGCGTCGACGGTTCCAGGCCCGTTCAGGTCGTGCGAAGCCGAGTCGATAAGATGAATTGAGGGCTTCCGCGACGGCACGGCCGTGCCCGCCCGATCGATACTCAACGGACCCGCGCGAGGGCACCATGAAGAAGATCATCATTACAATCATCGTCCTGCTGCTGATCGCCATCACCCCGGTCGGACGCTATGCCGTCGGAACGTTCCGCCCAGTCAAGGCCGTCAGCCTCGACACCGCGATGGCGTCGATCGGCGAGGCTTCCGGGCGCCCGACGTTGATCGTCCTCTACGGGCCACGCTGTCCACTATCGCGGCGCCTGTTTCCGCAGGTCGTGCAGCTGGCCCAGCACGGCGTCGACGTCCAGGCCTACTCCGTCGACGACGGACCTGACGCGATGCTGGTGGGCGGGTTCATGAACGAATTCCACGCCGGCTTCCCAGCGCAACGCATCCTGCCCTGGCAGCCGGGTCAGCTTTCGAGTCGGATGGGCGAGCTCGGCGTCAGCGTTCCATCGCCCTGGGTCAAGCCTCTGGTGCTCGTCCGCAACAATTCAGGACAGATCATTTACCAAGACATGGGCGTCACCGACATCGAGCCAGCGGCGCAAGGCGCTGGCGCTGGCCGAGCAGGGCGGATAGCCGCGTCCGGTTAGTTGACGACCGAGCGCGCCAGCCGCAACCCCAGCGAGTTCGTCCGGTCGTCCGGGGCCGGGCTGCTTCGGAACGTAGGATTGGCGGCCGACGCCACATCGAACCAGCTCCCACCGCGGCTCACCTTGTAGTATCCGTGCGCGGGCCCCGTCGGATCGGTCACGGACCCGGCGGCGTACGAGTCCTTCCAGTCGGCGCACAGCTCCCAGACGTTCCCGAGCATGTCGTGCAGGCCCCAGGCGTTCGACCGCTTGAGCCCCACGGGATGGGTCAGGTCTTCGGAGTTCGCGTGCCACCACGCGACATCGCCCAGGTCGTCGAAGCCCCGCTCCTTCGTGCCCGCCCGGCAGGCGTATTCCCACTCGGCCTCGGTCGGCAGCCGATAGCCCTTCCCGGGTCGAGCTTGTTCAGTCGACCGATGAATTCCTGCGCGTCTTTCCACGACACCCGCTCGACCGGCAGGTTGTCGCCCAGGAAGAACGATGGGTTGTCCCCCATCACCGCGTGCCACTGAGCCTGCGTCACCTCGGTCGTCTGGAGCTCGAACTCCCGGCTGATGGTGACCCGATGAGCCGGACTTCTGGTCGGACGACGTGTTCGAGCTGGACCCCATGTCGAAGCTCCCGGCCGGAATCCGGGCGAACAACATCTCGGGCACACGTGCGTAGGCGGCCGGTCCGCGGCTCGAGGGCGCGGGCTTCGATGCGGCCGCGTGCTCCTGCGTTCCGCCACACGAGGCGGCCGCAAGCACAACCCAGCAGGCGCAGCAGAGGACGACGAAATCGCGAAGCGCTGACTTCACGGCGTGGCCTGCCCCCTGACGCCCCTACGTCCCCGGCACCGCCCCCACGACCTGCTTCGTCAGATCTCGTGCTTCTTGTCCGTGAACACGCGCATCTCGCCGCGCTTGAGCTGCGGGATCGTCCTTCAAGTCGACCTGGAGCTTGAAGCGCTTCTCCAGCTCGGCGAAGCGGCGCGCCTCCTGCTCGACGAAGTAGAGCGCGACCTCGGGCGACACCTTGACGGTGATGCGCTTGCTCGCCGCCCATCGCGGCGACGCGGCGCATCGACGCGCTCGAGCTTGACCAGCATGGTCTCGAGCGACGGCACCTTGCCGAGGCCGCCACAGTGCGGGCAGTCCTCCGTGTAGTAGTGGAGCAGGCTCGAGCGCTCGCGCTGGCGCGTCATCTCGATCAGGCCCAGCTCGGAGACGGCGAACGCCTTGGTGCGCGCGCGATCCTTGCGCAGCTCCGTGCGCACCTCGTCGAGCACCGCGCGCTTGTTCGACCTCGATCTCCATGTCGATGAAGTCGATGACGATGATGCCGCCGATGTCGCGCAGGCCGGAGCTGGCGCGGGACCTCGCGCGCGGCCTCCATGTTGGTGCGGAAGATCGTCTCTTCCTGGTTCTTCTTGCCGGTGAAGCGCCCGGTGTTCACGTCGATCGCGACCAGCGCCTCGGCGTGGTCGATGCAGATGTAGCCGCCCTTCTTGAGCCACACCTTGCGCTCGAACGTCTTCTCGATCTGCGGCCTCGATGCCGTAGGCGTCGAAGATCGGCTCGCGTGCCGCCGTAGCAGCTCGCACGCGGTCGCGCAGCTCGGGCGACACCGTCTTGAGGTAGCTCTGGATCTCGGCGAACGAGTCCTTGTCGTCGATGATCGACCTCGATCGACGTCGTCGGTGAACAGGTCGCGGATCAGGCTCGCGGTCATCTCGAGCTCGCGGTGCACGAGCGCCGGCGCTCGCACGCGCCGCCGCCTTCGTGTCGATCTTGTGCCACAGCTTGGTGAGGTGCTTCACGTCGGCGGCGAAATCGGGATCGCCCTTGCCCTCGCCGGCGGTGCGGGCGATCAGCCCGACGCCCTTGGGCTTCAGGTCGGTGATGATCGCCTTGATGCGCTGGCGCTCGGCGCGGTCCTCGATGCGCCGCGACACGCCGACGTGATCGACGCCCGGCATGCAGCACGCAGAAGCGTCCCGGCAGGCTGACCTGCTGGGTGACGCGCGGCCCCTTGGTCCCGATCGACTCCTTGGTGATCTGGACCATCACCTCCTGGCCCTTCTTGAGGTGGTCCTCGATCTTGGGCACCGGCGCGCGGCGGCGGCGGCCGCCGTTCTCCTCGAGGTCGGAGATGTCCTCGAGGTCGCCGAGCGACTCGGACAGGTCGGAGGCGTGGAGGAAGCCGGTCTTGGTGAGCCCGAGGTCGACGAACGCGGCCTGCATGCCGGGCAGCACGGCGTTCACGCGGCCCTTGTAGATGTCGCCGACGTGGCGGCGCTGTTCGGCGCGTTCCACGAACAGCTCGGCGAGCTCGTCGTCCTCGAGGATCGCGATGCGGGTTTCGTAGGTGTCGGCGTTGATGACGATGGTTTGCTTCACGGAGACTCTCCGGTCTCCCGCGGGCGTCACCCGTGTCGCGCGTCGTAGCAGAGCAGCTCGAGCGGATCGAGTCGACGACCGGCCACCTCCGCCCACAGCAGGACCCGCTCGACATCTACGGTGCGCGGGGTCCGTGCCGGACAGCAGGAGGGCGACCAGATCGTCGGGGCGAACCTGGGCGCGCACGGTGAAGCGGAGGTGCGCGTCGAGCGTCGGTTCGCCGTTCTCGTTTCCGATCTCGAGGGACACGATCGAGGACGGGCGTCGAATTCGCGGGTCTGAGCCTCGCTGCGGCGGCGCACGATCGACGTGCGGCCGCCCGAGCAGCTCCACGCATGCGCGTCCCGAGCTCCTCGCGCAAGGCTTCCGGCGATCGGCCGGTCTCGGCGAAGAACGGCGCGGGAAACCGCACCCGATAGGACGCGCCCTCGAGCTGACTCATCGAGCGATGGCGTCTTGAACAGAATGGGCCGACACGCGGCCACCGAGATCCCCGCCGGAACGACGGCCTGGAGCCGCTCGGCGAGATCGACGGCCGGCGGCTGCGAGAACTCGAGGTCGAAGACTTCGGCCCGGGAACGATAGCCCAGGGGCAACGGCGGCCCGAACGACATCTTCAGATGCGGGTGATGTCCCTGGGTGTAAGCCAGCGGGAGCCGTGAGCGGCGCAACGAGCGCTCCCAGGTGCGCATGAGGTCGAGATGCGACGTGAACCGCATGTCGGCCGTCTTCTCGAACATGATCCGGAACCGCGTGCTGCGTGGACACGCCCGACGCGGGACCGTGGCGGACCGCGGCGTGCGTGGCGCGGCGCGGCAACGCGCCGGCCGCCCGCACGTCGACGCGTGCTGCGCGCGCGCGCGACGTCGAGCGGCGCGTGCGGCGCTGCTTGACCCACGGGCGCTGCGGGCACTCGGCGACGCCGCACGAGAAGCAGATGTCCTCGAGACGACAGTCGTCCGTGATCGCGGCCTGGTCCGCGCGCAGCTTCTCGCGCACCAGGAACTTCTTGGTGACCGGAGACTGGACGACGTCCCACGGCTGCTCGAGTTCCGTCGAGCGCTCCGATCAGGTAGCGCTCCGGGTCGATGCCGTGATCGCGGAACACGTCGAGCCAGGTGACGTAGCGCAGGTGCTCGCTCCACGCGTCGAAGCGGCAGCCGCGCCGGTACGCGTCCTCGATCGACGCCGCCGAGGCGACGGTCGCCGCGCGTGAACACGCCCTCGAGCAGCGACGTCTCGGCGTCGCGGTACTTGAGGGTCACGCTCTTGCCGCGCGCCGCCTGGCGCAGCACACCGAGCCGGCGGTTCAGCTCGGCGGTCGAGCTCACCTGCTCGGCCCACGCGAACGGCGTGTGCGGCTTGGGCATGTGCGGCGAAACGCTGACGGTGATGCGGAAGCTGCGCTTCCTCGGCGCGGCGCGCGCTCGTAGCGCCTTGTGGCCCAGGTCGAGGATGGCGCGCACGTCGTCGTCGTTCTCCCCGGGCAGCCCGCACATGAAGTACAGCTTGGCGCTGGTGTAGCCCTCGCGCGCCGCGGTCTCGACCGACTGCAGCAGCTCGTCCTCGGTGTGGTTCTTGTTGATCACGTCGCGCATGCGCTGGCTACCGGCCTCGGGCGCCAGCGTGATCGAGCCCTGCTTCTGGGCGGCGATGCGGCGCGCGACCTCGACCGGAACGTTGTCCGGCCGCGTCGACGGCAGCGAGATCTGGACGCGCGTCGGGCACAGCTCGGCGGCGAGCGCGTCGACCTGCTCGACGATCTGCGTGTGATCGGTCGATGGACAGCGAGATCAGCGACACCTCCTCGAGGCCGGTGCGCTGGAGCCCGCGCAGCGCCTCCTCGACCACCTGCTGCGCCGGCTTCTCGCGCACCGGACGGTTGATCATGCCCGGCCTGGCAGAAGCGGCAGCCGCGCGTGCACCCGCGCATGATCTCGATCGACAGCCGGTCGTGGGTGATCTCCCGACCGGCAGGAGCAGCGCCGACGGGTAGTAGTCGCTGCTGCAGCTCCTTGACCCATACGGACGAAACGCGCGCCGGGTATCCGGGGCGCGCGACCGGCACGAGCCAGCCCTCCGGGCTCGACTCGAGCGCGTAGCCCGACGGGACGTAGATGCCGCGCACGTGGGCGAGCCGCTTCAGCAGCTCGGGCCGCGACCAGCCCTCCCGCTTCGCGCGCGCGACATGGTCGACGACCGCGTGGATCACGTCCTCGCCGTCCCCGATCACGAACGCGTCGATGAACTCGGCCATCGGCTCCGGGCTGAAGGCCTGAGCGCCCCCGCGATCACGAGCGGGTGCCGTGCGTCGCGATCCAGCGCGTGCGAGCGGCAGCCCCGCCAGGTCGAGCATCATCAGCACGTTCGTGTACTGGAGCTCGTACTGGAGCGAGAAGCCGAGCACGTCGAAGACGTCGGCCGCCGCGTGGGTGTCGAGCGAGAACAGCGGGATCCCGAGCCGGCGCATCTCGGCCTCGGCGTCCGGCCACGGCGCGAACATCAGCTCGGCGGCGGTGTCGGCGCGCTCGTTCAGGATGTGGTGGATGATCCGGATGCCGAGGTTCGAGAGCCCGATCTCGTAGGCGTCGGGGAACGCCAGCAGCACACTGACGTCCGCGGCCTCGAGTGGCTTCCGCGGCACGTGGAGGGCGTTGCCCAGGTAGCGGATGGGCTTCGAGACGCGGGGCAGCAGCTGATGCTGAATCCGCTCGGCGACGGCCGAGGTGCTCATTGGAGTCGAAGCTCTCCGTGGATCGAACAGAAACGCGGCGCTGCGGGTAGTACAGGTTGCAGCGCGACACGCGACAGGCCCGCGACTGGGTCACCCGGCGCGGGCAAACAGAATTGGCGCGGAGCAGAGTTAGCACACATCGAAGCGTCCTCCAACGCGGATCGGCGCTTCACTTACGCGATTGACGCGTGGGCGGTCCTGCGGCGATGCTGTCGTCCTCCACGCCCGTCGCGGAGCCGGATCAGCCCTCACCGGAGCGCACTCCATCCACGCGAGGACACCTCATGCCGCGACTCAAACCGTTGTGGCTGCATCTCGATGCCATCGCCGAGCGCATCGCCGCCGCCCCGCTGCTCGCCGTCGGCTGTGACTTCGATGGCACCCTCACCGACATCGTTCCCCATCCCAACTTGGTCCAGGTCTCGGAGCGCACACGCGCGGCGCTGGTGCGCCTCGCCAAGGCCGAGGGCACGACCGTCGGCATCCTGTCCGGCCGCGGCCTCGACGACCTGATCGAACATCTCCAGGTGCCCGGGGCGTTCTACGCCGGCTGCAACGGCCTCGAGATCCAGGAACTGGAGGGCGAGCGCGAGGTCTCCGTCTCCGCCGGCCAGGCGCTGTCCGACGAGTTCGTGCGCGCCCTCGACCGCTGGTGCCGGCGCTTCCCCGGCGCGTGGCTCGAGAAGAAGAACGTTTCGGTCTCGCTCCACTGCCGCGCCGTGCCCGAGCGGCGCCGGCTGTCGTTCGCCGCCGGCGTGCTGCGCCGCGTGCGCGCGGAGGAGGGCCGCGTCACCGTGATCCGCGGCAAGATGGTGTTCGAGGTGCTGCCGGCGGTGGCGCGCGACAAGTCGTACGCGCTCGAGCGCTGGCTGCGGGGCACGCCGAACGACACCGCCGTGGTCTACATCGGCGACGACACCAACGACGAGCCGGTGTTCCAAAGCGTGCGCGGCTGGGGCGACGTCACGATCGCCGTCGGCCGCGAGCGCTCGGCCGCCGAGTTCATCGCCGAGACGCCGCGCGACGCTGGTGTGGTTCATCGAGTGGCTGGCGCGCGAGTGGCGCTGGCGCGGGCGCGACGCCGACGCGACCAACGGGCCCACGGCCGCCGCCGCAACCGAGCCCGCGGAGCTCGAGCGCACAGAAATCGGCACGGTGAGCGCGCTCGCCGCCGACCACACCTCCGGCTCCTCGGCCGTCGCGCGCGGGTTCCTGGACGGCCTCGAGCACTGGGTCGCCACCGACACGTCGACGCGCGCGCCGGAGTTGAGGCGCCGCTTTCTCGAGCACCTGCGCGGCGTGCAGGCGATCTACCCCACGATGGCGCTCGTGCACCAGCTCGCCGCGCGGGCGCTGCCAGATCGCCGACGCGGGCGTCGCGCGCGGCGACGCGGTGCCCGAGCTGCGCGCCGGCATCGCCCGCTCGTGCGCCGCCGAGCGCGCGGATCTCGATGCCAACGACGCGGCGGTGGCGCGCACGGCGGCGTCGCTGATCACGGAGGCGTGAGCCGTGGATCGCGACGCTGTCGCAGAGCAGCGTCGTGCTGGCTGCGTTCCGCGAGGCGCGTCGCGCCGGACGCGCGCCGCGTGCGCTCGTCGGCGAGGCACGGCCGCTGTGCGAGGCCGCCGGCTCGCGGCCGATCTCGCCGCCGACGCCATCCCGACGTGGCTCGTCGTCGACGCCGCACTGCCGCTGCTCCTGTCGCAGGCGCGGATGGTGTGGATCGGCGCCGACGCCGTCACCGATCGCGGCGTGCTCAACAAGGTCGGCTCGTTCGCGCTCGCGCTGGCCGCCCGCGAACACTCGGTGCCGGTGTACGCACTCGCGACGCGGCGCAAGTTCCTGCCCTCCGCGACACCGGTGCTGCGGATCCTCGAGATGCCGCGGGACGAAGTGTGGGAGTCGCCGCCGGCCGGCGTCGAGCCGCGCAACGTCTACTTCGAGCAGGTGCCGCTGGCGCTCCTGACCGGGATCGTGGTTGAGGACGCGGTGCTCGGGGCTGGCGAGGCGGCGACGGTGGCGAAGGCGGGAGCTGCCGGAGGAGTTGGCGCGGGCGTAGGAGTCGTCACTTCTGGGCCGGCGCGGCTCTTCGCTCCAGGTGCACCTGACACCCTCCCGACCCGTCACCGCTGTCGACTACGGCCGACCACCAGTACATCCTGCCCCGCCGCGTCTGCATCGCGTCCATCTCACTGCAATTGGCCCCTTCACGATTGCTCGTGAACTGAATGAAGGTACTTCCCCCGAGTCCACGCAGCTTCAATTCGTAATGGCCATACGTCGGTGACGTAATATCGATGTGTGTCCTCGGGATGGTGGCCGCCGCCTGCACCGGCCACTCGCGCACGAGCTTTGCGCCTGGAATGGCCTTACAACTTGTGTCCCGGCAAGGGAAGCAACGCCCCAATGGATCATACAATATGACATCAGCCGCATTGCTTACATCAACGACCGCCACGCGCCACTGCCCCTTGCTCTCCACCCTCACTGCGAATACCGCGCACATCATTACAAGCGCACATGCGAGGGCCTCGCGAGTCGACGCACAGCCTAGTGCGGTAATCATCATCGCGCGTCGAGCACGACCGCTCGCGCCACCACAACGTCTGCGCCGACGCGAAGACGGAGAAAGTACAGCCCAGGCGCAACGCGGCCACCGCGAGGCCATGGCGAGCGTTCGCAGTGCAGCCGTGGTCATCATGGGCCGTCGACTCCGTGCATGCGCGGAATCCTCTCACGCCAGCAGCCCTTGCGCAGAGTCTGACCTCCGGTAGTACCTTCACCGCCATCGTACCTGGGCGGCCGAGCGGGCCGTTTGTTGCTCCACGATGAAGGGAGGGCCGAGATGTTGCAGCGACGTACGGAATCCGTGCGAGGAGCGCTTCACGCCATGTTGCTCGTGCTCACTACGCTCGTCGCCACGCTGGCGGTGTCCCCGCGCATGCGCAGACGTCAAGAAGCCCAACATCCTCATCCTCTGGGGCGACGACATCGGCTACTGGAACGTCAGCGCCTACAACCAGGGCATGATGGGCTACAAGACGCCCAACATCGATCGCATCGCCAAGGAAGGCGCGCTTGTTCACCGACTGGTACGGCCAGCAGAGCTGCACGGCCGGACGCGCGTCGCTTCATCACCGGCCAGGTCGGCTTCCGCACCGGGCTCGCTCAAGGTCGGCCTGCCGGGCGCCAAGGAAGGGCTGCAGGCGCGCGACGTGACGATCGCCGAGCTGCTCAAGGCGTCAGGGCTACGTGACCGGACAGTTCGGCAAGAACCACCTCGGCGACGCCGACGCGCACGCTGCCGACCGTGCACGGGTTCGACGAGTTCTACGGCTCGCTCTACCACCTCAACGCCGAGCAGGAGCCGGAGCATCCCGACTACTTCAAGGATCCGGCGATGAAGAAGAAGTACGGCACGCGCGGCGTGATCCACACGCTGGGCCGAACCCGGACGGCAAGCAGCAGCATCGAGCTCACCGGACCGCTCAACATTGAAGCGCATGAAGACCGTGGACGAGGAGTTCACCGCGAGGCGCTGCGCTTCATGACGCGACGCGAAGGCTGCGGGCAAGCCGTTCTTCCTGTGGTGGAACTCGACGCGCATGCACATCTTCACGCACCTCAAGCCCGAGAGCGAAGGCAAGACCGGCCTCGGCATCTATCCCGACGGCATGGTCGAGCACGACGCGATGGTCGGCCAGCTCCTCGACAAGCTCAAGGAGCTCGGCCTCGACGACAACACGATCGTCATGTACTCCACCGACAACGGCGCCGAGGAGATGTCGTGGCCCGACGGCGGCACGACGCCGTTCCGCGGCGAGAAGAACACCAACTGGGAAGGTGGCTACCGCGTGCCGTGCGCGATCCGCTGGCCCGGCGTCATCAAGCCCGGCACCGTCAGCAACGACATCTTCGCACACGAGGACATGCTGCCCACGCTGCTCGCCGCGGCGGGCGACCCCGACGTCACGGAGAAGCTCCTCAAGGGCATGAAGGTCGGCTACAAGACCTTCAGGGTGCACCTCGACGGCTACAACATCACCGACGCGCTCGCCGGGAAGGCGCCGAGCCCGCGCCACGAGTTCTTCTACTTCAACGACGACGGCTCGCTGGTGGGGCTGCGCTACGACCAGTGGAAGGTCGTCGTTCGCCGAGCAGCGCGCGCGGGGTTTCGACGTGTGGTCGGGAGCCGTTCGTCCCGCTGCGGGCTGCCGAGGATCTTCAACCTACGCGCGGATCCCTTCGAGAAGGCCGACCACGTGGGCATGGACTACAACCATTGGCTGGATCGACCACGCCTTCCTGCTCGTGCCCGCGCAGGAGTACGTCGGGAAATTCCTCGCGACGTTCAAGGAGTTCCCGCCGAGCCAGAAGGTGGGCAGCTTCTCGCTCGACAAGGTCATGGAGACACTCCAGACGGCGCCGAGGGGACGAACTGACGTCGCCGGGTCACTCCGCACGAACGTGACCCGTCTCGAGCGTCACACCTCACTCCAGGGTGTGACGCTCGATCGGATACCTCTGCCCAGAACCCGGCCGCAGGGAGCCAATCATGCGCCTCCTGCCTCTCGCCCGCGTCGCGATCATCGCATCGACGCTCGCCCTCTTCGCCGCATGCTCGAAGAACTCGACGCCGACAAGCCCGACACCGCAGCGGGGCGCCGACGGTCCGCAAACCATCGCGGCCGATAGCGTCACCCTCCTCGAGGACTTCTCCGCGCGACAAGTGTTCCCCACCAACAACTGGTGGAACCTCGACATCTCGATGGCGCCCGTGGCCCACAATCGCAGGCGATCATCGACTTCATTAGCGGCCGCACGCCGAGCAATCCCACGGCGACGCGCATCATGCACCCGGACTTCGGCCCGCCTCCCTACGGCATCCCCTACGTCGGCGTCGGCGCCAACCAGGCGCTGCTTCCCGTCACGTTCTCTCCCTATGGCACCAGCCAGGCGACGCCGGCGCTCCCGGCCGCCCGCCCGGCTATCCCATTCCGAACGAGGCGCGGACCGAACCGAACTACATCGAGGGCGCCGTGCCCGGCGGAGAGCTCGAGTGGCGATCGACATTTGATCATCATCGATCCGAGCGCATTGGCTCCTCTTCGAGACCTGGGCCACACGCTGGAACGCCACCAACGCGCGCTGGGAAGCCGGCTCGGGCGCCACGTTCAACCTCGCGACCAACGCGCGGCGCCCCGACGGCTGGACCTCCGCCGACGCCGCCGGCCTCGCGATCTTCCCCGGCCTCGTGCGTCACGACGAGGTCGCCGCCCCCGGACCGATCACGCACGCGTTCCGCGTCACCACGCGCGCGACCAACGGCCACGTGTGGCCCGCGAGCCACGATCGCCGGCAGCACCACCGGCGCCCCGCCGATGGGCGCACGACTCCGCCTCAAGGCCACGGTGAACATCAACGGCTATCCGCCGACGTGCGGAAGATCTTCCAGGCGATGAAGACCTACGGGCTGATCGTCGCCGACAACGGCACGGACATGTACGTCACCGGCACGATGGATCCCGCGTGGGACAACGGCGTGCTGAACCCCGCGTTCCACAGCCTCACGGCGGATGAATTCGAGGTGATCGAGCTGGGGTGGAATCCGGTGACGGTGGGGGTGCCGTTCCCTTAGAGCGCGGGCTACCTCAACCGCACCAACCGATGAAACTGCTGCCCCGACGCCGACCGCGCGCTCGCCCAGTAGATTCCCGCGGGCACGCGCCGGCCGCTCGAGTCCGTTCCGTCCCACTCGAGGTCGTGGGGGCCGGGCGAGAACTCGCGATCGGCAATCAGCCGAACGCACCGACCCTCGAGGTCTAAGACATCGACCCGCACGCGGCGCGCCGCGACGACGTCGAGCCGCAGATGCGTGGCCCCGCGGCTCGGATTGGGAATCGGCGGCCACAGCCGGGCATCGACCCGCGGTGAGTCGCCCACGCCGGTCGGCCCCGACTCGGTGATGACGATGCGCTGATTGCCCGCCACGCCGACCAGCACCTGCGAACGCCCCGACGGCCAATGCACCACCACGCTGTCGGCCATTGTGGAGGCGCCGAGGCCGAACTCCGCCGTCAGTGAGTTCTGTGAGAAGCCGCTGCCGCCGGAGACGTCCTGCATCTGCCACACGCCCCCGGACTTCACGCGGATGCGCGCGCCGATGCCGCTGCGATTCGAGACGCCTCCGACCAAGTCCACGTGCAGCCAATGGCTCGGCCCGAGATCGTTCGAATGAGTCGTCCCCGTGTGGAATCGCTGGTCACATACACGTCGAGGTCGCCGTCGCCGTCGTAGTCCGCCCATGCGGCCGCACGCCGCGTGCCCACTCCATCGAGCGCCGAGGCTCCCCGCGTTGACGAACGCCCCGCCGTCGTTCCGGAACAGCACATTGGCCGCGACCCCGCGCACCACGAACAGGTCGAGGTCGCCGTCGTTGTCGACGTCCACCCACGAGGCGTCGTCGCAGTCGCCGGCCAAGCCGAGCGGCGTCCCCGCCGTGACGTCCGTGAAACGTGCCGCCGCCGTCGTTGCGAAGCAGTCGGTTCGTGCCGAGACCTTCACCAGGTAGAAGTCGGGATCACCGTCGCGGTCGTAGTCGCTCCAGGCCGCCGCGCTGCGTTGATCGGTGTCCAAGAAGATGCCGGGAGCCACGAACGTCCCGCCGTCGTTTCGCAGCAGCGCGTCATGGTTGCCCGCGACCAGGTGCAGGTCGAGACCGCCGTCACCGTCGTAGTCGACCGCGATCGGGGCCAGCGCCTCCGGGAGGAATTGGCCCTGCGTGAAGCTCAAGCCGCCCGCGTTCTGGTACAGCACCGCCCGGCCGAAGTGGGTCACGAACGCAGGTCGAGATCACCGTCGCGATCGAAATCTCCCCAGACGGCCCTCCGATGCCTCCCTTGGTCGACAGCGGGGCGGCGACGGCAAACGTCCCGCCCGTGTTGCGGCGAACGACGCTGCTCGGCTCGAAGAAGTGGACGCGGAACAGGTCGAGGTCGCCGTCGTTGTCGGCGTCTCCCCAGATCACGGCGATGGTCGGGTCGCCCTGCGTCAGCGGTGGCGCGGTCACGTCCACGAACATGCCGGCGCCGTCGTTTGCGGAACAGGCGAAGCGGCGGTGTCGACATGTACTGCGAGAGGCAGAGGTCCGGGTCACCGTCGCCGTCGAAGTCCGCCCACGAGACGCTGTAACCGGCGCCCGGCCCCGCCAATGGACCCGAGGTGACGTCGGTCCATTGGGCCAGACCGGGTGTGGCCTGGACGAACAAGGCGACGCACGCGATGCACGCGACGACCGTGGCGCGGGTCGACCGCCGGCGAGACGCAGCCGGTAAGAAATCGCGGACCAAGGGTGCAGCCTCCGCTGGAGCCCTGTCGGGCTCTCCAGCGGTGATACCCCCGGGCTGCCGTCCGCGTTCCGGGCGAACTTGGGAGATGCCGTCCTGTGTCTTGAGGGCACACCGTCAGCGGGCGGCCCGAGCGACCCAGCGATTCCCCTAACGGATGGCGATGACCGACGGCCACACGTTGGTGCACGAGATCTGCCCGCTGATGGTCGCGGTCCCGTTCGGCGGATGTTGGACGGGCTTGGAGGCCACCAGGACGTCACGCCGCTTCCCAGCCCCCATTTGCATGACTGGAACACTCCCTGCAGTAGGCACTCGGATACTTCTGCCCACAACCCGGCCGCAGGGAGCCCGTCATGCGCCTCCTGCCTCTCGCCCGCATCGCGATCATCGCGTCGACGCTCACGCTCTGCGCCGCATGCTCGCACGACTCCACGCCGACACGCCCGACATCACCGCGGGATCCCGGTGGCCCGGAAGCCATCGTGGCCGACAGCGTCGTCCTCCTCGAGGATTTCACGTCGCGACAGGTGTTCCCTATCAACAACTGGTGGAACCTCGACATCTCGATGGCGCCCGTGGACCCGCAGTCGCAGGCGATCATCGACTTCATTAGCGGCCGCACGCCGAGCAATCCCACCGCGACGCGCATCATGCATCCGGACTTCGGTCCGCCTCCGTACGGCATCCCCTACGTCGGCGTCGGCGCCAGCCAGGCGCTGCTCCCCGTCACGTTCTCTCCCTACGGCAGCCAGAGCGATCGCCGGCGCTCCCGGACGTCCGCCCGGCTATCCCATTCCCAACGAGGCGCGCACCGAGCCGAACTACATCGAAGGCGGCGTGCCCGGCGGAGGCTCGAGTGGCGATCGACACCTGATCATCATCGATCGCGCGCACTGGCTGTTGTTCGAGACTTGGGCCACGTGGTGGGACGCCGGCAACACGCGCTGGACGGCGGGCTCCGGCGCAACCTTCAACCTCGCGACCAACGACGCGACGCCCCGACGGCTGGACCTCCGCCGATGCCGCCGGCCTCGCGATCTTCCCCGGCCTCGTGCGCCACGACGAGATCGCGGCCGCAGGACCGATCACGCACGCGTTCCGCGTCACGACGCGCGCGACCAACGGCTACGTGTGGCCCGCGAGCCACGAGGCCGGCAGCACCGCCGGCGCCCCGCCCATGGGCACGCGGCTGCGTCTGAAGGCCTCGGTCAACATCAACGGCTATCCCGCCGACGTGCGGAAGATCTTCCAGGCGATGAAGGTCTACGGGCTGATCGTCGCCGACAACGGCACCGACATGTACGTCACCGGCACGATGGATCCCGCGTGGGACAACGGCGTGCTGAACCCGGCGTTCCACAGCCTCACGGCCGGATGATTTCGAGGTGATCCAGCTGGGGGTGGAACCCGGTGACGGTGGGGGTGCCGTTGGGGCCTACCACAGAGCGTCCGTGATGTGGACCTCGGGCCATCCGCCGACCTCTAGACATGGGTGAATCGCCGTTGACGCGGCTAGTCGCAAACCTGATTCGTCCACATCCAAAGCAGTTGGCAGGTGGTTGGCATATAGGCGGCTCGCGCTCGTCCCCTAGCACGTCATGAATCAGTTCATGGATAAACGTTACCTCTTTTGGGCATTGGCAAGAATTTGGCTTATACGACTGCAGATCGTCTGTAACACCATACTCCCAGCAACCCATTCCGGAGTTATGCTGTCCGCAGTTGCCTAGATTGCAATCACACCAGACACAACAGCTCCTCACCGTTGTTTCCCATCCGTTGCAGCGCCGCTTGTCGGAGGGCCTGCTTTGTAACCGTGGGCCCGCCTGGCGGGCTCATTAGGGATAGAGCAGTAATCCGAAGCCGCGTCAATAGTGGCCAACACCTGCCCCAGGCTAAGCTCGCTTGTGGGGCACGGCACGGGTCCGTTAAACGTTACGGACTTTGCTAGCACGATAGGTTGGGGCGGACACTTTGTGCGATTTGGGTACACCTTGAACACAACAACTTCCACGTCCACATCTGTTCATAGTAATGGTTGGCGCCGTCGCTCCTTGTCCCTCGGATACGCTGCCGTCAGGCGACTGCATCATCCAATGGTACGTTACACCTTCACCTGGGATAGGAACGGTGGTCGGTGTATTATCGATACACACGACCTCAGGAACCGCCGGCGTCTGTAGCGGCTGCTGAGGAATCCACTGACAGGCCATATCGAGGTTGAAAGTTAGGAGGAAAGATTTGCCCCTGAAGTTCGCCGGAGTTGCGCAGCCCGGCTTGCAGCACGCCGGCGGTCCGGCATCCTCAGGCGTCGCCAACGCAAGGAATTGCCACAGGTCCAGATCCCCGAGGCTCGCGGACAGCTCCGACGACAACGTGCTACCAAAACCCAGAGTTCCCATGGCGCGCTGAAACTCCACACTGCCATCCCTCATCGCCTCTTCGACCAAGGCCGGATCATTGGATTGCATGCCGCCCTGGAATCGGTCAAAGAACTTCGGGTCCTGACGTTCGATTTCCGCGAGGAGCACACCCACAAATCTCGACCCTGAGCCCGGCGCTCTCACCCCACGCGACGCTGCCTTCTCCTTCCCTCAACGCGATCCGCAAGCGTTGCGCCTCCCGCTGTGACCTCTTCGCTCATCCAGAACGCTCGCCGCTCTGCTCCTGATCTCAGCGCAGCGCTGCGAAGGTCATGTAGCCTGGGAGCGGCCGGGGCCCTCCCGAAGAACAGCCCGCGAAACACCTCTCTCCCACTAAAAGTGATCACCCCGATGTCGCCCCACGCCGCGACCGCTGACGCCAACAACACCCCGAGGGCCACAAGTATCGGTACGGCGCCCTCTGACCTTGTGCGCAACATAGCCACCTCGCTGACTACTGAATCAACACCAGGGATCGCCGCAGAGCAGTCGCCTCAGTTCCGTCCACGATCATCCTTACGAAGTACACGCCCGGGCTTACTCTCTCGCCACTCCGATCCGTCCTATCCCACTCGATACTGTGCCAACCGGGTAGCGCAGTGCCATCCATCAACGCTTTGATTCTGCGTCCGGCGATGTCATAGACATGCAGTCTTAGGCTCCTACGGCTGGGAACCGCATAGTGAATGGCAACGCGTCCGTGCGCAGGAGACGGATAGACGTTAAGGGCAATTGGGATTATTGCGTCATCTACTGCCGCTATGCCGATGCTGATCGCGCTCGATCCGTATGCGATGTCCGCCGCCGCCCCGCCAGCAATCGAATAGGTGCCTGGTACTGTAAATGCCAAGCCATCATTAAGGTGGGACGCGCCATCTAAGTCAGCCACTTGAACAATGAGTGACTCACCCACTGCCGTCGATCTGACTTCGATGGTGGGACGGCAATGCGGATATGGGAACTGCAAACCCGGAGCCACCCAACACTAACTGTAAGCCGCGAATTGGCCGCGCTCCCTTAAGGTAGATGTGAGGTCGAATCATTGGCATACGTATAGCCAATGCGGTATGGCCCGACGCTCGTGCGAGCAGAACAGGACACACTCGTGTCCGCGTACACAAGATCTACCAAGCGCACAAGGTCAGCGAATATCTACAAGCCCATCCCCATTTAACTCCATGGCGTCGGCGTTTTGCGGCTCTGGGCCAGTTCCGAGCAACCACGTTGCGAGTTCATTGACATCGAGCGAATCGACTGTGCTCGAAGAATTGACGTCCCCCGTTCTCCGAGGGCGTACACGACGACTTCAGCGTCGCCCGCGTAAACGTCGCCTGAGCATAGGCGTAAACAACAACACGCCCGGTGTCTCCGCACGCTACCGGCACGGGATGGGTAGTGGTTACCGTAATGGTCCGCGGCAGTGCACTCACCCCGAATCGCTAATCGAATAGGACCACCCAGCCGGCATGAAGGCCCGGTGGTACAGGTAGGCCTGCGTCCCATACTGTGTGCCGAGAGGGATGGCTGTCGTATCCGTGACCATGCGTGGCAGGCCGAAGGTTGTAGGCCCGAGCACTTTGCGCATCAGATTACGCAGCGCCGCAAAGTTGTCGCTTCCCCTTGCATTGCCGAAGGCGGCCGGCAATCCGGCTTGCGGCTGTCTCTATTTACCTGGCGAGTATTTGATTGATTGCCCAGTAGCAGTTGGGAGTGCTTTGAAGTTGCAGTCGTCGGCCTGCCGAGGATTGGCGCAGAAGAGCCAAAGCTCGGGTACGAAGTTGCACGGAAAGCAGCCATGGCGAGGTACGTCGGAAGGAATCGTGAAGGGTACACTGACCTCCACGGTTTCTTGCGGACCAATAGAATGGCTTGATCGTGATCAAAAACCGACCACGGGTTGGCGATACCCCAGCCCGCAGTCGTGAAAACGACGCTGTCGAGTGTGGCCGGCTCGACTGAGGTGTTTGTAATACGGGCGCAAACGGCGATGGTAGCGCCGAGAAAGAGACTGTCAGGTCGGGTCGAGTTAGAAGATCGACGGTAAAGTAGTCCGCAGGTCCCGTAATACACGTCTGCCCCAGATATCGTGAGAAGAAATCCCAGTCCCGGCTATCAACTACACCATCATTTGTGTAGTCATTGCACTGGTCGCCAACGAAGTCGAAGAGCATTTACGACGAACCCTCCGTTCAGATCAAACTGCGCAGCGGAATGGTTGCCACGACGCTCCCCGGCGTGTGCACCACAACCCCGGCACAGTGGCACGAGCCACCTGCGTGGACTCGAAAGCTGAGGCGCCCTACCACGTCAGACGGCTCGTCCGCAAACACCAGCGGCCAGCTTGGCGCGGAGCCCGAGCACGGTACAACGCCGGGGCAAGCGCTAAAAGTCTAGCCAGGCACCTTGTGATCCTTGGATGGGGTTGTTCGCTGCGTCTCGCAGTGTCACGGTGAAGGGAGTGGCACCAGTGGGCGACAGAACGATATATGGATCGCAGGTCGAAGTTGCTGGGCTTAGTGCTATGTTGCTCAGCAGTATGGTTCCGGGTGCCCCGGCACTCAGAACCCGCTCACCAGGTGCGCCTCGATGTTGGCGTCAGGGAACGACTTTGTGTCGTAATAGATCGCGATCCGCCCCCGCTCCCGCTCCAGCGGTCCGCGAAGCCACCCAGGCGCCGGTTCGAGTTGGCCCGGATCGTCCCCGCCGTCGGCGTCCCCGTCACTTGATTCGCCGTTACCCAGATCCCGCCCCCACTCCCGGTCGGCGCATCGACGCCGTTCTGGTCGCCGCCCGTTCCACTGCTGGCGCTGATCACTCCCGACACGTTCAACGTCCCGGCCGTGATCCGGATCCGGCCTCCACCGTTCCCCCTCTCCGGCGAAGGTCGCGCCACGTCCCTCCACCACCACTCCCCAACCGGTCCGGGCTCTCCACCGTTCCATTCGGCTGCCCTCCGTCCCCGGCGTGTCGGATCCGCCAAAGCCCCGTATCCCGCCGCCCGTGTTCGCCGGCACCGTGCGCACAATCGACGTCCCGGTTCCGTCGTATGTCTCCCCCTGCGGGTCAAACTGGTTCACCCGCGAGCCCCCGCGCAGCCCTCGATCATCAACGTCAATCGATCCCTGCACGTCCAGCGTCCCCGTCACATTCAGCACCAACCCCGGCAACGGCGCGCTCGCCCCGTGTAGTACGAGTGCGTCACCGCGCCGCGCGGTCCGATCGTCAGGGCAGTTAGCTGGTCCGAGGCGCCGAACAGCCCGTCTTTGATCAGCGTCACGGAGTTCACGGAGCTGCCGATTGCCGCCGCGCTCGAGACGATGTCGAGCTGGCTCGTCGGCGGGAGGCCGATCGTGCCCGAGATAACATTGGTCGTGTCGAAGAAACCGATGCTGAACACCCGACCGCTGCCGACGTTCAGGGTCCCGTTGCCGCTCAGCTCAAAGTCCGACCCTGTCGGGTAGCTCAGGTTGATGTTCGTGTTCAACGTGCTCGCGTTGATCCGCACCGCGTTCGCGATCAGCGTCGCCCCAGCGTCTGGCGTTAGCGTCGAGCCGCTCAGGATCTGAATGTCGAACCCGCTCGCGTTGCTGACCGTGACGTTCGCGCTCGACCCCAGCCGTAGCCCGCAGTTACCACTCACGGTGATGGGCTGCTCCACTATCAGCGTCCCCACGTCTGCCGGCCGGACGACGAGCCGGCCCTGGCGGCGAATCTGAACCACTGTGGAACGTCGACTGGGTCGTCCGTACCCGTCGCCTCTTCGTTGGTGCCGATCCCCCGTTGTCGACGATCAAGTCCGGGTAGGTCTGCGTACTGCTCTTGAGGTAGATCGTCCCCGCCGCCCCGGCACTTGGAACCCGGTCACCGGGTGAACCTCGATATTGGAATCCGGGAACGTCAGCGTGCCGTAGTAGATCGCGATCCGCCCCCGCTCCCGCTCCAGCGGTCCGCGAAGCCACCCAGGCGCCGGTTCGAGTTGGCCCGGATCGTCCCCGCCGTCGGCGTCCCCGTCACCTGATTCGCCGTTACCCAGATCCCGCCCCCACTCCCGGTCGGCGCATCGACGCCGTTCTGGTCGCCGCCCGTTCCACTGCTGGCGCTGATCACTCCCGACACGTTCAACGTCCCGGCCGTGATCCGGATCCGGCCTCCACCGTTCCCCCTCCGGCGAACGTCGCGCCACGTCCTCCACCACCACTCCCCAACCGGTCCGGGCTCTCCACCGTTCCGTTCGGCTGCCCTCCCGTCCCCGGCGTGTCGGATCCGCCAAAGCCCCCGTATCCGCCGCCCGTGTTTGCCGGCACCGTGCGCACGATCGATGTCCCGGCCGGGTCGTACGTTTCGCCCTGGGGATCCGATGAGTTCACTCTCGAACCACCGCGCAGTCCCCGATCGTCCACGTCGATCGATCCCTGAACGTCCAGCGTCCCCGTCACGTTCAGCACCAGCCCCGGCAGCGGCGTTTGTCCTGTGTAGTACGAGTGCGTCAGCGTGCCGCCGGGACCGATCGTCAGCGAGGCGAGCTGGTCCGACGCACCGAACGTCCCATCCTTCATCAACGTCACCGTGTTCCCGGTGCTCCCGATCACCGCCGTATTCGAGACGATGTCGAGCCGGCTCGTCGGCGGGAGATTGATTGTCCCCGAGATGATGTTGGTCGCGTTGAAGAAGCCGATGCTGAACACCCGACCGCTGCCAACGTTCAGGGTCCCGTTGCCGCTCAGCTCAAAGTCCGACCCTGTCGGGTAGCTCAGGTTGATGTTCGTGTTCAACGTGCTCGCGTTGATCCGCACCGCGTTCGCGATCAGCGTCGCCCCAGCGTCTAGCGTTAGCGTCGAGCCGCTCAGGATCTGAATGTCGAACCCGCTCGCGTTGCTGACCGTGACGTTCGCGCTCGACCCCAGCCTCAGCCCGCAGTTCCCGCTCACGGCAACCGACTGCTGTATCGTGAATGTCGACGCGTCGACTGCTAGCCGGCCTTGGCCACTTATCTGAACGCTCCGAAACGTGGACTGGCTCGTACGGAGCATCGCCTCCTCGCCGGTAGCGATTCCCCCATTGTCGACGATCAAGTCCGGGTAGGTCTGCGTACTGCTCTTGAGGTAGATCGTCCCCGCGGCCCCCGGCACCTGGAACCCACTTACCGGGCGGGCCTCGATGTTGGCGTCCGGGAACGTCTTCGTGCCGTAGTAGATCGCGATCCGCCCCCGCTCCCGCTCCAGCGGTCCGCGAAACCACCCAGGCGCCGGTTCGAGTTCGCACGGATCGTTCCCGCCGTCGGTGTCCCCGTCACTAGGTTCGCCGTGATCCAGATCCCGCCCCCACTCCCGGTCGGCGCATCAACTCCGTTCTGATCGCCTCCCCGCCCCACTGCTGGCGCTGATCACTCCCGACACGTTCAACGTCCCGGCCGTGATCCGGATCCGGCCTCCACCGTTCCCGCCTCCGGCGAAGGTCGCGCCACGTCCTCCACCACCACTCCCCAACCGGTCCGGGCTCTCCACCGTTCCGTTCGGCTGCCCTCCCGTCCCCGGCGTGTCCGCTCCTCCGAAGCCCCCGTATCCCCCGCCCGTGTTCGCCGGCACTGTGCGAACGATCAACGTCCCCGTCGCGTCGTAGGTCTCCCCTGCGGATCAAACTGGTTCACCCGCGAGCCCCCGCGCAGCCCGCGATCGTCCACGTCGATCGCCCCTGCACATCCAGGATCCCGGTCACATTCAGCACCAGCCTCGGCAACGGCGTCTCGCCCCGTGTAGTACGAGTGCGTCACTACGCCACCCGGCAGGATCGTCATGTTGGCGTTCACCGTCAGCGTGGCGTCCAAAGTGAGCACGCCCGAACCGGTGACAGTGACGTTGTCGAAGGTGGTGTCTGTGCTGATCGGTATCGGCCCATTCACGATGAGATCAGCGGCGCCTGCCAAGTCAACGCGAGGGAGGCGACCCCAACGACAAGCAGTCCAGCCAGCGCGTGGATGGCAGCAAAAGCCTGCGCTTTCGCGTGCACGAGCGCACTGCGGATGCCTTTGGAGGGTTTGCGGCCATGCGGCCCTCAGAAGTTCGCGGCACTCTACTCACAGGGTTGCCGCGTTGTCTGAGGGTCGCTTGTGGCCCGTTGCTGTGACACGCGTCAGCCGCGACGAGGTGTTTGCAGCGGAACTCCAAGGTGCTCTGGACCTCTGACAGTCACCAAGCTGACGTCTACGACGCCTTCCCCGCCCCCTTCGCCTCCACCACCACCTTCACAATCCCTCCCCGTGAACGCGTTGTCCCCCTCCCGATACTCGTCGGTCACTGCCGTCTCCATGTCCTCGCCGACATCGACGCCCTCGTCGCGCCGAGTAGAAGCAGGGCATCGTCTTCGGCACGCGCGCCTCCCGAAGCCGTCTTGCCGTCGACGCTCAGCCGGCACGCGCCACCCGACCCCGGCGCGCCGCCGTCGTACACGAACTCGTACCGGATCGTGTGGTGGCCCAACACCCACCGGCGACGCCGACGACACCGTGGTCGTCTGCAACCCACCGAAGTTGTACGCGTGGTGCGCGCGCCCGCCCTTCATGTAGAGACTCCACCCGCCGAAGCGGCCGGCCTGCGCGATGATCACGCCGTTGGCGCCCGCGGCGGGGACGTCCGACCTCCGGCGTCGATCGGTACGAACGACCCTTCACGTTGATGAACGCGTTCTCCGCGATGCCCGTCATGCCCTCGTGCAGCGTGAGCGACGTGCTCGTCCCGATCAGGTCCGGTCGCCCTGCGACTGCGGCATCGAAGCGCTCCGCGCGCCGGTCGTCGAGCGGGAACACGTGGTTGCCGGATCGCCTCCTTCACGAACACGTCCTGCAGCTCCTTCAGCTTCTGCGGATTCTGCGCGGCCAGGTCGTTCGCCTCGCTGAAGTCCTCCGCGACGTTGTACAGCTCCCACCGATCCTCGGTCGAACGCCGGCAACTTCGGACCATCAGCCACGGGATCGAGTGACGCGTCGCCGCCACCCAGCCGTCGTGATAGATGGCGCGGTTGCCGAACATCTCGAAGTACTGCGTCGTGCGCCGGTCGCTGCGCGCTGCGCGTCGGCGAACGTGTACATCATCGAGACGCCGTCCATCGGGTACTGCGCCGTGCCGTTCACCGAAGTCGGCTCGGGCAGACCCGCCGCCTCGAGCACGGTCGGCGCGACGTCGATGACGTGGTGGAACTGCGCGCGCACCTCGCCGTGCGCGCCTGGGGATCTGGGCCGGCCACGAGATCACCATGCCGTTGCGCGTGCCGCCGAAGTGCGACGCGACCTGCTTCGTCCACTGGAACGGCGTGTTGCCCGCGAGCGCCCAGCCGATGGCGAAGTGCGGGAACGTGTGCGGCCCGCCCCACTCGTCGATGTGCGCGCAGCTGAGACGGAGACGTCGCTGACGATCCCGTTCAGCGCCAGGATCTCGTTGTAGGTGCCGTCCGGCCCGCCCTCGGCGCTCGCGCCGTTGTCGCCGACGATGTAGAAGAACAGCGTGTTGTCGAGCGCGCCCATGTTCGCGCAGCGCCTCGACCAGCCGTCCCACCTCGTGGTCGGTGTGCTCGGCGAAGCCGGCGAACAGCCTCCATCTGGCGCTCGAACAGCCGCTTCTGGTCCGGCGTGCAGCGAGTCCCACGACGGGATCTCCTCCGGCCGCGGCGTCAGCTTGGTGCCCGCCGGCACCACGCCGATCTCGATCTGCCGCGCGCAGCGTCTCGCTCGCGCAGCTGGTCCCAGCCCATCGCGAACTTGCCGCGTGTACTTGTCGATCCACTCCTTCGGCGCGTGGTGCGGCGCGTGCGTCGCGCCGGTCGCGAAGTACATGAAGAACGGCTTGTCCGGCGTCAGCGACTGCTGGACGCTGCACCCAGCCGATCGCCTGGTTCGTCATGTCGGTGGTGAAGTGGTAGTTCGGATCGTGCGGCGCGTCGACCCGCGTCACGCCGTCGTAGATCGCCGGCGCCCACTGGTTCGTCTCGCCGCCGATGAAGCCGTAGAACTTGTCGAAGCCCGGAGTCGCGTCGGCCAGCGATCGAACGGTCCCGACACCGACGACCTCCCACGGCGGCGTCTCGTGGTACTTGCCGAAGGCGGCCGTGCTGTAGCCGTTCAGGCGCAGGATCTCCGCGAGCGGCGTGACGCTGTTGCGGGCGGATCGCCGGTGTTGCCCGGGAACGCCGTCGCCACCTCCATGATCGCGCCCGCGTTGTTGATGTGGTGGTTGCGGCCCGTCAGCAGCGCCGTCGCGCGTCGGCGAGCACAGCGCCGTCGTGTGGAAGCGGTTGTACGCGCAGCCCGTGCTCCGCCAGTCGCCTCGAGCGTCGGCATGTGGATCGGCCCGCCGAAGGTGCTCGAGTGGCCGAAGCCGATGTCGTCGATCAGCACGATCACGACGTTCGGCGCGCCCTGTCGGCGCCTTCACCTCGAACGCGGCGGCGCGCCGTCGCCTGCGCGCGTCCATCTCGGTGATCTCGACGATCTTGGGCTCGGGAATCGGAAGCACTCGCCGGTCCAGCTCGCCCGAGGCGCTCGACGTCGCCGACGGTGTCGACTTTGCCGTGAACATCCTGCGAGTGCGGCGAGGCGCTGCGATCAGGCATGCGGTGATCGCGAACGTCCAATGATGGCGCTTCATGGCGGGAGTTCTCCGAGGATTCGGTGACGAGTGTCCGATGCCGGCCAAGTGAGCCGCGCAGAATACCCCCGGGACGCCCCGCGCGACCTGAACGCCGATGGCAAGCTCGACGTGGTCGTGCCGGACCAGAGGACCACAAGATCACCGTCCTCATGGGCGTCGGCGACGGGAGCTTGGGGTCGAGGGCCGACTACATCATGGGCACCGCGCCGACCGGCGTCGCGATCGCCGACCTGAACGGCGACAGACACCTCGACGTCGTCGCCTCGTGCGCCGGCGGAACCACCGTGACGTCGCCGGGCACCGTGGCGGTGCGGCTCGGGGACGGCAGCGGCTTACCGGGGTCGGCGACCAGCTTCAGTAGCGGCACCAGCGTCTCCACCTTCAGCTTGGGTGACTCCATCCCAGAGCAGCCTTCAAACGCGTTCCGCACGGCACCCAGCATCTTGCACCACGCCTGACCAGACTGGGGCATCGTCCCCACCGGCCCTCACGTGTTGCACGCCACCCAGTTGGCTTCCCTCCTCGAGCCTGGTTCGCTCATTGCGTGATCCAAGCGCGCCTCGTGGGCCGCGCGACCGCACGGCCGCACGGGCTCGCTTGCGCTCCCGATTGCCAGCAATGGAGTGACGTTTGGTTCGAGTCCTGTGGTGGCTTGTGGTGGCGTTGGCCACCTATAAGGCATGCGTTATTCACGTGGTGGTGTCTGGGGCTTCCTTGGCCCAGCGACATCATCTGGTGCATTGCCTTCTACGGAATCCAGTACCTGGTGATGGCGCGATGCGTGCGCCGCAACCTGGGAGCCCCCTGGACAGCCCTAGTTCCAAAGCGCGGCATGTCGCTATGGCTCGTTGCACCCATAACGCTGATCACCATCGGGACCAGTCGTGTTGGCGAATCAAACATGCGCCGCCTGCATGGCGTTGAATGTGTTCTCGCCTGACATGTTCGACGTGGTGCCGAGCGATTCCAGCACACAGACCGCTATGGCCGAATCACTGCGGACCCTTCTTGTTCCGGGACGCAGCGCTTCCGGCGATCTTCGAGGAGAAGGCGATCAACCGGGGGCTCGTTCTCACCGCCCTCGCGGCCTTCATGTCCAAGCGACGCGCGATCGTCATATCGGCGATTTACTTCTCGCTTTGGCACTTCTCCTTCGTTCGCACGCCGCACACCTTACCTCTTGGGCCTCGTCTACGGCCTGGCTCTTCGTCCGCACAGGCTCACTGCCGCCAGGCATGTTGGCCCATGCTCTTCACAATGGCATCATCACCCTCGGGCTGAATACCGGAATTACGGTGGACCGGTATGGTCTGTACCCGCTTGGGTTGGGTGGACCGGTGCCGCGATGATCGTGGTAGGCATCGCGGGGGTTCGGCTGACGCGGGCGAGACCGGCTGCCGGGATGGTTTGATCCGCCGGATGAACGCGAGGCAGCTGAACAGGTCGCGGCATAAAGCACTCCGGGGTCGCCGATTCAATCGCGCCTGTCGATACCTAGATGGGCCAATAGGCTCTGAGGACCTTGGCGACTCCAGTCCGGCATGGGCGCGTAGCCTCGAGGAGTTAGTGGCATGAGGGACGGATCCCTAGACGTGAGCGCGGTCGACTCATGCATCCCGCGAGCGGCCCTCCCCCATCTCCCCACCGCCCTCTCCGCCTTCTCCAGCTGCGCGCACCTCGCCCAGCTCGAGCGGCGCGTCCGTGCCGGCGAGCTAAAGCGCCCGGTCTTTGATGACCCACATGCCGACTACTCCGGCGCAAGGGCGAAGCAGCACGGGGCGGCCTACCTCGAGCGACTCAAGGAAACAGGGCGCAGCATCCCCACCATCCCTCACCACATCGGCGACCCCGAAGGTGTACGCCCAAACGGGAAGAGGCCATCCGAACCGGCACTTACGATGTCGTCTACCAGGCTCACCTTGTTCACGGCGGATGGCGCGGCATAGCGGACTTCCTCGAGCGCCAGCCCAACGGCAGCTACGAGCCTGTCGAGACAAAGCTCGCACGGGCCACCCGACCGGAACACCTGCTTCAGCTCTGTTTCTACGCCGAGCAGCTCGAGCGCATTCAGGGCGTTCGTCCCGGGTTTGTCCACGTGGAGCTAGAGTTCGGGGCAGCGGAAACCTTCCGCACGGCGGAGTACGCCGCCTATTACCGCCATGTTCGCGACCGATTTCTTGCAGCTCTCGCGGAGCCGCCGGCGACTTATCCGCTGGCCTTGCGACCATTGCGGCGTCTGCTCGTGGCGGCGCGAGTGCCATTCCAAACTCGTGGCCGACGACAACCTCATGCTTGTAGCGGGGCTCGCCCGCTCCAGGCTGATGCGCTCGCCGACGCTCGGATCACAACGCTCGAGCAGTTGGCGAAAGCATCCTGCGAGACCGAGGTCGAAGACGTCAGGCCCGAGACCTTCAAGAAGCTTCATCACCAAGCAGAGCTGCAGCTCTATCACCGGCGCACGGGGAGTACCGATTCGAGACTCCTCCCCGACGATGGCCGCGGCTTCTCCCTGCTTCCCGAGCCATCGCCAGGCGACGTGTGGTTCGACTTCGAGGGGTATCCCTTCTTCGAGCCTGCACGCGGGCTCGAATACCTCTTCGGCTTCTGCTACCACGCCGAGAGCGGGGAGCTGCGGTACGAGAACCTGTGGGCAAAGGACTCTGACTCGGAAAGACAGGCCTTCGAGCAGCTCGTGGATTGGATCGTCCAACGGCGGCGGCTCTTTCAGGTATGCACGTGTATCACTACGCAGATCACGAACGCAGCACGCTTCGACGGCTCATGGGAGAGCACGGAACGCGTAGAAGAGGCCATTGACGACTTCCCTTCGCAACGACGTGCTGGTCGACCTATGCCGTGTCGTCAAGCAGTCGCTGCGCGCCTCAGTCGAGAGCTACTCACTCAAGGCGATCGAGGCGCTCTATGGCTTCAAGCGCACGAGTGACGTAATGGGGGCGGCGAGTCCAGCGTGCAATTCGAGAAGTGGCTCGAATGCGGCGACGACTCGCTGCTCGAGGAAGTCGCTCTGTACAACGAGGAAGACTGTAGATCCACGGCTGCCTTGCACGAGTGGCTGTTGTCTCAGGAGGACGCCAGACCTGCCGTGGCGCCAGCCTCAGAGCAAACGGAAAAGGACGACTGAAACCGAGACAGCCGACGAGGACGCGCTGAGCGCGTCAAGGCGAGAGCTCCTCGCTCGGTCTCGGGGCGAAGGCGACACATGGTGGCTGCTTGCGCAACTCATCGACTACCACCGCCGAGAGGCCAAGCCGCAGTACTGGGAATGGTTCAACCACCTCAGCCTCGATGACGACGAACTCATCGACGACACCCACACTATCGGCGGCCTTGAGCTGGTTGGGGACCCCGTCCCTGACAAGCGATCGTTCGTCTACACCCTTTCCTTCCCCGATCAAGATCACAAGATCGGCACTTCTGCCGTTGATCCCGCCACGGAGAGTCGCTGCAAGGTCACAGTCGACGATGACCGCCGCGAAGTGACACTGCGACGCGGGAAGGACCGCTCCTCGAGCCCCTCCCACGGGCGCTCATCCCGGACCCGCCCATCCCTAACCACTCCCAGCGCGATGCCATTCTCCGCTTCGCCCGCTCGTGTCTCGCGGGAGATGGGAGCTATCCCGCCTTGGCCGGAATCCTCGAGCGCAGCCTGCCACGCGTCGATCTCTCGGGCCGCTCCGCCGGAGGCAGCAATCACTCTGGATCGTTCGTACCTCATCGTTCAGGGCCCTCCTGGTGCAGGCAAGACGTGGCAAGGCGCGCGGACGGCGATCGCGCTCATGAAGCAAGGTCGGCGCGTGGGCATCACGGCGCTTAGTCACAAGGCAATCAACAACCTTCTCGTGGCAATTGAGACGGGAAGCGTCCCGTCAGGGCTTCAGCTTTCGAGGTTTGAAGAAGTTCACCGAGGAGGGAGGACGCGCATCGCGGCCCGTTCGTCGACTCGTCGGACAAGAATGACGGACCTGCTCAACCCCAAGCTTCAGCTCATCGCTGGAACCGCGTGGCTCTTCTCCCGCGAGGAGTTCCACCAAACCGTCGACACGCTCATCATCGACGAAGCCGGTCAAGTCGCATTGGCCGACGCAATCGCCAGTGGCACCGCCGCCGACAACGTCATCCTCCTAGGCGACCCCAATCAGTTGCCGCAGGTCTCTCAGGGCGCCCAACCCGAAGCGGCGCAGGCATCCGTGCTTCAGCACCTTCTTGGCGAGAACGAGGTTGTCCCCAGCGAGCTCGGGTTGTTCCTGGCGGAAACGTGGAGGCTCAGACCCGAGCTGTGCGCTTTCACGTCGGAGGCTTACTACAAGGGGCGGCTCAAGGCGGCGGATGTCTGCGCCAAGCGGAGCCTCGCGTCAGGCAATGGGCTCGCCGTTGTTCTCGTCGAACATGAGGGGTTGCAGCCAGGCCTCCCGTCAGGAAGCCGAAGTTGCGGCGCGCGAGATCGAGCGACTCATCGGCACGGAGTTCACGGACGAGAACGGAGTCGCTCGGCCCTCGACCCCGAGCGACTTTCTCGTCGTCGCGCCCTACAACGCTCAGGTGCGCACGCTTCGGTCTCGCCTGCCGGCTGACGTGCGTGTGGGAACCGTGGACAAGTTCCAGGGTCAAGAGGCGCCCGTCGTTCTCGTCTCATTCGCAAGTTCGACGGGAGCCGACGCACCCAGAGGCATTGGGTTCGCTTTTGAACGACACCGCGTCAACGTGGCGACTTCGGCGTGGCCAGTCGTCGTGTTGTGCTGGTGTGCTCACCACGCCTGCTCGAGGCAGAGTGCCGGAGCGTCGAGCAGATGCGGCTCATGAATGCTGTTTGTCGGTTTGATGAGTTGGCGGCGCACTGATTTCGGGCTGGGGCACCAGGCCGACCCTCTTCGTGGATTCGGCGGCAGTATTGAAGGGTCACCCATCTGCCCGTGATCAGGACGTACCAGTGTGGACTCACCTTCGCTCGTGGTAACTTCGGCGCGGCACTGCCCACCAAGGAGCGGTTGCAGGCCGCCCAGAGCCTGCGCCCTCCTGCACACGTAGGATCATCGATGGCGAAGCTCGAGGACCTCCAACCCACAGCAGCCGTGCGCGGCATCCTGCCCAACGCGCTTGCGACGGTCGTGAACGTCCAGTGGTTCGGCTCCGAAGCCCTTGAGCTGACCTACAAGGCGCCGGACGGCCGCGTCGCGAACCAGCTCGTGTATCGGCACGACGAGCCCCGTCTGGAGATCGTCGAGGCCGGGCGCCCGTGGAGCTTCGACGGCGACGGGGGCCTGTTCCGGCTCGTGTCCGAAGCCCACCGCATCCGCCTTGCCCACCTCTTCGACCCCGTGCTTGCCGTGCACACGTCGATCGTCGATCCGCTGCCCCACCAGATCACCGCCGTCTACGAGTCAATGCTCCCCCGACAGCCGCTGCGCTTCCTGCTCGCCGACGATCCTGGTGCGGGCAAGACCATCATGGCTGGTCTCCTCATCCGCGAGTTGATCGCTCGCGGCGACCTGCAACGCTGCCTCGTCGTCTGTCCCGGCAGCCTCGCCGAACAGTGGCAGGACGAGCTATACCGGCGGTTCCATCTGCCGTTCGAGATCTTGACCAACGACAAGCTCGAGGCCGCGCGCACGGGCAACTGGCTCCTCGGAGACGAATCTCGTGATCGCGCGCCTCGACAAGCTCTCGCGCGACGAGGACGTGCAGCAGAAGCTGATGGCGCCCGACGGCGGGTGGGATCTCGTGGTGTGCGATGAGGCGCACAAGATGTCCGCGACGTTCTTCGGCGGCGAGGTGAAGTACACGAAGCGGTACCGGTTGGGACAGTTACTCTCAGGCCTGACCCGCCACTTCCTGCTCGATGACGGCCACACCGCACAACGGCAAGGAAGAGGACTTTCCAGCTGTTCATGGCGCTGCTGGACGGCGACCGTTTCGAGGGCAAGTTTCGCGATGGCGTCCACGTGGCCGACGTCTCGGACCTGATGCGACGCATGGTTAAGGAGAGCCTGCTCAAGTTCGACGGCAAGCGGCTATTTCCCGAGCGCATGGCCTACACGGTGCCCTACAAGCTGTCGGACGCCGAGGCACGGTTGTACAAGCAGGTCACTGACTACGTGCGGGAGGAGTTCAACCGCGCGGAGGCCATGCAGAACGACAAGCGCGCCGGCACGGTCGGCTTCGCGCTCACCATCCTGCAGCGCCGGCTCGCCTCCTCGCCCGAGGCGATCCTCCAGTCGCTCCGCCGCCGCCGCGAGCGGCTCGAAGGACGGTTGCGCGAGCTGGAGCTTCTCCGGCGCGGCGGCGAAGTACCTGAGGCGATCACCGCTGACATCCCCGAGGTCGACGCCGAGACGCTCGAAGATCTCGAGGACGCCCCGGACAACGAAGTCGAGGCCGCCGAGGAGGAGATCCTCGATCAAGCAACCGCGGCCCGCACCATCGCTGAGCTGCAGGCCGAGCTTGCGACGCTCAAGCGCCTGGAGGCGCTGGCGCTCGAAGTCCGTCGCAGCGGCGCCGACACGAAGTGGCGCGAGTTGGCGGGGCTGTTGTCGGAGGTGTTCACGCCATCGGCCATTGCGCAGCGGGTAGCAGAACATCCCGAACCGTACGGGGCAGGACCCCTGCCGCCCCCAGTCGCCTCACCTCACCAGAAAATCGTGATCTTCACCGAGCACCGCGACACCATCACCTACCTGGAGAGCCGCATCACCACTCTGCTCGGCCGCAAGGAAGCCGTCGTACTGATCCACGGCGGCATGGGTCGCGAGGAGCGCAAGAAGGCCGAGGAGGCGTTCAAGTACGACCCCGAGGTGAAGGTGTTGCTCGCCACCGATGCGGCCGGCGAGGGCATCAGCCTCCAACGCGCCCATCTGATGGTGAACTACGACCTCCCATGGAACCCGAATCGCATCGAGCAGCGTTTTGGGCGCATCCACCGCATCGGGCAGACCGAGGTGTGCCACCTGTGGAACCTGGTGGCTGATGAGACCCGCGAGGGCGACGTCTACCGCCTGCTGCTCGAGAAGCTCGAGGAGGCGCGCAACGCGCTCGGTGGACAGGTCTTCGATGTGCTCGGCAGGATGCAGTTCCAGGGCCGGCCACTGCGCGAGCTGCTGATCGAGGCGATCAGGTACGGCGAGCAGCCGGAAGTGCGCGCGCGCCTGACCGAGGACGTCTCCCACGCCTTCGACCGCACGCAGATCCAGGATCTCCTCGAGGAGCGCGCCCTCGCTCACGACGTGATGGACGTGAGCCGCGTGCACCGCATCCGCGAGGACATGGAGCGCGCTGAGGCGCGTCGCCTCCAACCCCATTACATCGAGTCGTTCTTCCTCGAGGCGTTCCAGCGGCTTGGCGGAACGGCGAAGCAGCGAGAAGCGCGCCGCTACGAAGTGACGAACGTCCCGGCACCGGTCCGCAGCCGCGACCGACTGACCGGCCTTGGCGAGCCGGTGTTGGCGCGCTACGAGCGCATCGCCTTCGAGAAGCCGCTGGTTGCGCCAGCTGGCCAACCACGCTGGCCGCGTTCGTCTGCCCCGGTCACCCGCTGCTCGATGCTGTGATCGGCCTCACTCTCGAGCGCCACCGCGACCTGCTGCGGCGAGGTTCCGTCCTTGTCGACGAGCGCGACTCCGGTACGAAGCCACGTGTGCTGTTCTACCTCGAGCACGGCATCCAGGATGCCGGCCTCACGCGCTCAGGCGAGCGGCGCGTCATCTCCAAGCGGATGCTCTACGTGGAGCTGGACGTGGATGGCAACGCCCGCCATCTGCAGTACGCGCCATACCTCGACTACCGACCGTTGGGTGAGAACGAGCCAGGCGTGGACGAGATCCTCGCACGCATCGAGTCCTCTTGGATCAGCCGCGAGCTGGAGAAGAAGGCGCAGGGCTACGCCATCGCGAACGTCGTGCCCGAACACCTCACAAGAAGTGCGAGACCGCAAGCTCGCGCTGCTCGGCAAGACCGAGGCAGCGGTCAAAGACCGACTCACGAAGGAGATCACCTATTGGGACCATCGCGCTGAGCAGCTGAAGCTCCAGGAACAGGCAGGCCGACCCAACGCGCGCTTGAACTCAGCTGAGGCGCGCAAGCGCGCCGATGCACTGCAGGCGCGTCTCGAGCGTCGCCTTGATGAGCTGAAGCTCGAGCGCCAGATCGCACCGCTTCCGCCGGTCATCTTGGGCGGCCTTCTGGTGTTGCCGGCCGGCCTGCTCGCTGTGATGACGAATGGTGGTGGTGCTGTTGCAGTGGCTCCGGCCGACACGCAGGCATCCGCCGCGCGTGCGCGTTCTGCCGTCATGGAGGTGGAGAGGAGCCTCGGGTTCGAGCCCACCGACCGGGAGCACAGAAGCTCGGCTACGACATCGAGAGCCGCGTGCCTGATGAGGGCAGGCTGCGCTTCATCGAGGTGAAGGGTCGCGTCGCGGGCGCGGAGACCATCACGGTCACACGCAACGAGATTTTGTACTCCCTCAACAAGCCCGACGACTTCATCCTCGCCATCGTCGAGTTCGTCGACGCGGAAACGCACCGCGTTCACTACGTGCGTCGACCGTTCCAGCGCGAACCGGACTTCGGTGTCACGAGCGTCAACTACGACTTCCCGGAGCTACTCGCGCGTGCGGAAGCGCCGCGATGACGTACAGGAAGAAGCTGATCGAGGTTGCGCTACCGCTCGAGGCGATCAACGAAGAGGGTTCGCGACGCAAGCGGAAGGCGCCTGCAGGCTGCCCAACCACACTCCACAAGTGGTGGGCGCAGCGCCCGGTCGCAGCCGCGCGGGCAGTGATCTTCGCGCAGATGGTGGATGATCCAGCGAGCTACCCGGACCTTTTCCCCACCGAGAAGAAGCAGGAGAAGGAGCGGCAGCGGCTCTTCCGGATCATCCAGGAGTTGGTGCGATGGGAAAACACCTCGAACGAGACTGTCCTACAGGCCGCACGCGACGAGATCTGGCAGAGCTGGAGGCGCGCTTGCGCCGAGAACGCGGACCATCCGCGGGCGAAGGAGTTGTTCGACCGCAAGAAGCTGCCCGCGTACTGCGACCCGTTCGCGGGTAGTGGAGCGTTGCCGCTGGAAGCGCAGCGGCTGGGACTTGAACCCTACGCGAGCGATCTGAACCCCGTGGCGGTGCTGATCTGTAAGGCGATGATCGAGATCCCAGCCAGGTTCGCGGAAAGGCGCCCGTAAACCCCGCCGTCCGCGCGGACAAGAACCTATTCAAGCGACAGTGGCTGGATGCACATGGCCTTGCCGAGGACGTGCGCTTCTACGGCAAGTGGATGCGCGACGAGGCCGAGAAGCGCATGGGGCACCTCTACCCGAAGATAGAGATTACGGCGGAGATGGCGAAGGGACGGTCAGATCTGACGCCGCTTGTGGGCAAGACGTTGACCGTGATCCGCATGGCTGTGGGCTCGTACTACGAAGAGCCCGAACCCGGCGTTCGCGAACATCGACGTGCCGCTTGCGTCGACGTTCATGCTCTCGACGAAGGCCGGCAATGAGGTGTACGTCGAACCGGTAGTTGAGGGCGACGGCTATCGCTTCTTGGTGAAGATGGGCAAGCCGAGGAACCCGGAGGCGGCGAAGAACGGCACGAAGTTGGCCGGCGCGAATTTCGAGTGTGTGATGTCGGGTACGCCCATCTCGGGCGGAGTACATCAAGAGCGAAGGCAAGAGCCGGGCGCATGAACGCGCGCCTCATGGCCATTGTTGCGGAAGGTGAGCGCAAGCGAGTGTATCTGCAGGCCACTGAAGAGATGGAGAAGATTGCGAGCATGGCGAGGCCAGAATGGAGGCCGGAGGGTGACGTACCCGCAAGGCTTACAGGCGGTACCTGCGTCCCTTACGGTTTCACAACGTGGGGTGACCTCTTCACGCCTCGCCAGCTCGTGGCGCTCACAACCTTCTCTGACTTGGTGCTTGAAGCGCGCGAGCGCGTGATGCACGACGCCATCGCCGCCGGGCTGGCTGACGAAGCGCATGGTCTCGAGGCCGGAGGCACTGGCGCTACGGCGTACGCGGACGCGGTGGCGGTGTGCCCGGCAATGGCCACCAGCAGAGTCGCTGACTATGGCTCAGCCATGTCGACCTGGCGTCCAAAGGACAACGCGATGCGTTCCACCCTCGCCAAGCAAGCCCTACCGATGGTGTGGGACTACGCCGAAGGGTCTCCGCTCGCCGAGTCAAGCTCCGGCTTCTTCAAGTGTGTTGAGGTCATTGCTGGAGTCATCGCCACGTGCCTCGGAGATGGCCCAGCGGGTCACGCAGAACAAGCGGACGCTGCCCGTCCCCGTGATGTTGCTCGGTCCCTGGTGTTCAGTACAGACCCGCCCTATTACAGCAATATTGGATATGCCGATCTGTCGGACTTCTTCTACGTATGGTTGCGTCGCTCGCTGAACCCTGTTTTGCCCGGGCTCTTCGCCACGGTTGCAGCGCCAAAGGCCGAGGAACTGGTGGCTACGTCGTACCGACACGGCGGAACAGAGAGGCGGAGGAGTTCTTCCTGAATGGGATGACTCACGCGATGCACTGCCTTCGTGAGCGTGCGCATCCGGCCTTCCCGGTCACTATCTACTACGCCTTCAAGCAGTCGGAGAGTGAGACCGAGGCCGGAACCGCCAGTACTGGTTGGGAAACCTTCCTCGACGCCGTCATCCGCGCTGGGCTCGCGATCAGTGGCACGTGGCCCATGCGGACCGAGGGTGACAACCGCCAAGTCGGCATCGGTGCCAACGCGCTCGCTTCCAGCATAGTGTTGGTCTGCCGTTCCCGCGCAACAGATGCACCTACCGCCACGCGCCGGGAGTTCATCACTGCGCTCAAGGCCGAGTTGCCCTCGGGGTCGCGCACCTCCGGCATGGCAACATCGCCCCGGTTGATCTGGCTCAAGCTGCCATCGGCCCTGGCATGGCGATCTACACGCGCTACAGCAAGGTGCTCGACGCCGAGGGGAAGCCGCTGACCGTGCGTGAGGCGCTGGCGCTTATCAACCACACCCTCGACGAGGCATTGGCCGAGCAAGAAGGCGCCTTCGATTCTGACACTCGCTGGGCAGTGGTGTGGTTCGACGAGTTCGGATTTGATGAGGGCGAATTCGGTCGGGCCGATGACTTGGCGCGCGCGAAGGTGACCGCAGTCGATGGGTTGGTGCGAGCAGGGATCGTCCGGTCTGGTCGAAGCAAGGTGCGGCTGCTCAAACCGAACGAGTTGCCCAAGGACTGGGACCCCATGACCGATCCGCGCCTTAATGCCTGGGAGATCGTGCATCATCTCATCCGCGTTCTCGAAACGGCTGGCGAAGGCGGGGCTGCTGAGCTGTTGGCGAAGCTCGGCAGCAAGGCCGAGACTGCCCGCGAGCTGGCATACCGTCTGTACACCATCTGCGAGCGGAAGAAGCGCGCGGCTGATGCGCTGGCGTACAACGGCCTCGTGCAGAGCTGGCCGGAAATCACCCGCCTCGCCCGCGAGAGCGGCAAGCCACGTGCGGCGCAGGCTGAGTTGCTTCTCGAGAGCGAGGAGTAGCGGATGGCCACCACGAACCATGAAAGAATCGGCCGGGCACTCGAGCTGTTGAAGGACGGACTCCAGTCCTTCGTTGAGCGCGAACTCAAGGCGCAGCACGCACAGACGGTGGTTCGACCAGGTGAAGGCGTCAGTTGGACCCACGCAGGAGAACATCTTCCGCGATGAGTCAGCGCCGCCGTGGGACGCTGCCTCCCTCCTCAGCGTCATGTGGAACCAGTGGAACGTCGTATTCCGGAAAACGCTTGGGCAGGCCGAGCGCACCCTCGTGAGCGAGCTTCGGGACATCCGGAACCGTTGGGCGCACCAGCAACCGTTCTCGAGCGACGACGCCTACCGCGCGCTCGACTCGGCAGCGCGCCTCCTCACCGCCGTGTCGGCACCGGAGTCGGCCGAAGTTGAGAAGATGAAGATGGAGCTGCTGCGCCGTCCGGTTCGACGAGCAGGTACGCGGCGAGAAGCGCAAGAACGCCGGCACTTCCATCGAGAGTGCGAGGCATCGAGCAGTCTGAAGCCGTGGCGTGAGTTAGTGAGCCCGCACAAGGACGTCGCGAGCGGCCGGTATCAGCAAGCGGAGTTCGCGGCCGACCTTTGGCAAGTGCACATCGGCGAAGGGTCCAACGAGTACAAGGAGCCGGCGGAGTTCTTCCGGCGTACGTACCTGACGGAGAGCTTGAGGCAGCTCCTCGAGGGAGCTGTGAGGCGACTCACTGGCGGCGCAGGTGATCCGGTCGTGCAGCTCCAGACCAACTTCGGCGGCGGCAAGACGCACTCGATGCTCGCGCTCTACCACCTGTTCTCGGGGGCACCGCCGAACGGGCTGGCCGGCATCGACGCGGTGATGAAAGACGCGGAAGCGACCAAGCTGCCAAAGGTGCAGCGCGTAGTGCTCGTGGGCAACAAGATTTCGCCGGGCAACCCGGTCGCGAAACCGGACGGCACCGTGGTGCGCACGTTGTGGGGCGAGCTGGCATGGCAGCTCGGCGGGAAGAAGGCGTTCAAGCGCATCGAAGCCGATGACGCCAAGGCGACGAGCCCCGGTGATGTGCTGCGCGAACTGATGAACGAGTACGGGCCGTGCCTGATCCTGATCGACGAGTGGGTGGCCTACGCGCGCCAGCTCCACGATCAGAGCGACCTGCCGGCGGGCAGCTTCGAGACCCACTTCACGTTCGCCCAGGCGCTCACAGAGTCCGCCAAGGCCGCCAAGCAGTGCATGCTCGTGATCAGCTTGCCTGCCTCCGATGCCGCCGGCTCGCCGCACGCAGTGGCAGACGACGTGGAAGTGGGTGGTGAGCGTGGTCGCGCGGCGCTCAACCGGCTGCGGAACGCCGTTGGCCGCGTGGAGGCATCATGGCGGCCGGCGAGCGCCGAAGAAGGGTTCGAGATCGTGCGTCGCCGGCTGTTCGAGCCGATGGTGGACCCGGCGCAGTTCAAGGACCGCGACGTAGTGGCTCGGGCGTTCGCAGACCTCTACCGCACGCAGCACCAGGAGTTCCCACCCGAGTGTCGCGACGGTGACTACGAGAAACGCATCAAGGGTGCCTACCCCATTCACCCGGAGATCTTCGACCGGCTGTACACCGACTGGTCGACGCTCGTGAAGTTCCAACGAACGCGCGGCGTGTTGCGGCTGATGGCCGCGGTGATCCACAGCCTGTGGGATAAAGGTGACAAGAACCCGCTCATCATGCCGTCGATGATCCCCATCGACGACCCGCGCGTGCAGTTCGAGCTAACGCGCTACCTGTCGGACAACTGGGTGCCCGTGATCGAGAAGGACGTGGACGGGCCGAACGCCCTGCCGCTCTCCATCGACCGCGACGTGCCGAACGTCGGCAGGTACGCGGCGTGCCGGCGCGTAGCGCGCACGATCTACTTGGGCTCCGCGCCCACAACGACGGCGGCCCACCGTGGCATCGAAGAACGCCGCATCAAGCTCGGATGCGTGATGCCCGGCGAGTCACTGTCCGTGTTCGGCGATGCACTGCGGCGCCTGACCAGTGTGGCGACCTACCTGTACCAGGACGGGGCACGTTACTGGTACTCGACGCAGCCCACAGTGACGAAGATGGCCGAGGACCGCGCCGAGCAGTTGCGGCGGAACCCTGATGCGGTGGCGCATGAGCTGGACAAGCGGCTCCGCGAGAACCTGCGCGAACCCGGTGACTTCTCGCGAGTACATCCGCTACCGCACGGCGGCAGGACGTACCCGATGATCTCGACGCTCGCCTCGTCGTGCTCCGGACCAGATCAAATGTATTCGAAAGATGTCGCTAGCGCAGCTGTAAGCGCTGCCAAGGCGATCTTCGAGTCACGAGGCAACACGCCACGCCTGTTCCGCAACACGCTGGTGTTCCTCGCGGTGGACCACGCCCGTCTGCAGGATCTTGATGAAGCCGCACGGCGCTACCTGGCGTGGGAGTCAATCTTGGCCGAGCGCGATGCACTCGATCTGTCGCCCCATCAAGTGAAGCAGGCCGAAACGCAGAGAGCATCCGCCGATGGCGCAGTTACTGCCCAGCTGCCCGAGGCGTACCAGTGGCTGCTCGTGCCGACGCAGGCCACGCCGCAATCCGCCGTCGAGTGGCAGGCGTTCCAGACTCTCCGGCCAAGACAAGCTCGCGGTGCGCGCCGGCAAAAGCTCAAGAACGACGAGCTGCTGATCACCGCCCTCGCCGGCACGAGACTCAAGATGGAGCTGGACCGCGTGCCGCTCTGGCGCGGAGATCACGTCGCGGTGCGACAGCTCGCGGAGGACTTCGCCCGCTACCTCTACTTGCCGCGACTTGTCGATGCGGCCGTGCTGCGCCGCGCTATCGAAAACGGTCTCGCCGCTGTTGACTTGGTCGATCGAGTCGTTCGCGTACGCTGACAGCTACGATGACACGGCGAACCGCTACCGGGTCTTCGTGGCGGCCAGCGGCTCGGCATCGTCGACGGCGACACGGGGCTACTCGTGAAGCCCGAGGTGGCTCGGCGGCAGATGGAGGCTGACGTCGCAGCGGCGGCACCCGCGCTGGCTGGCACGGCGCCTGCGGCTCTTGGTGCTGGACCCCTGTTCGGTGCTCCGAATGCCGGCGGCGCCGTTGGCGGAGCCGCGGCGCCAACACGACCCACCGGAGGACCTCGCCGCTTTCATGGCAGCGTGGCGCTTGACGCCGCGCGAGTAGGCCGCGACGCAGGGCGAGTCGCAGATGAGGTCGTGGCCCGCTCGGCAGGACTCGTGGGCTCGCACGTGCGGGTGACGCTCGAGATCGAGGCGGAGATTCCCTCGGGCGCACCGGAGCACGTGGTGCGCGTGGTCACCGAGAACAGCCGCACGCTGAAGTTCACGAGCCAGGGCTTCGAGCAGGAGTAACTGCCGTCGTGAGCGTTATTGCTTCGCGCGACAGGGCCGTCCCCGAGACAGCGGGCTGTGCGCTCTGCTTCGCCTCGCAAGCTCCGCAACTGGCGACCCCTTCGTGGCTCCTCAGGTGTCCTGGTCTACGACTTCCTTGCGCTTCCTCCCCCGCGCTCCTCCTTGCTCTTTCTCCCGACGAGGGGAATGTCTCGAGGGCTTCCCGTACGCGTTCGCGATCCGGCAGACTTTCCACGAGAGCCTCGCCTCGGCTCGTTAGTTGCTTCTTGCCTCCACCCGACGAGCTTAGGTATTGGCTAACGCGAGCAGCGTTCGCAACGGCCATTGCCGGATTCCCTAGGGCGGGCTGGGCAGCTTCACGGTTCAGCATCGTAATGTCTCTCGTCTTGAACTCAGGTGTCTCGCGAAAATGTGTTAGGTAGTAGCCTAGGCAGGCTACTCGCTCCACGTCTGATTTTGGCCGCTTGTCCGCAATGAACTGCTTGGGGCTCTTGACTGCCAGTGGTTGTTTTGGTCCCGCCGCACCCACAAAACCGGATGCCGGATTCACCGACGAAGGCATCTCGGCTGGGAGCCGCACCTAGGGCCAGCTTACGGGTGACCCACTCGACAACCCTCAGCTGCTCGTCCGGACTAAGAGGCCCAAGAGCTTTCAATACGACCGTCATTGCCTCCAAGCTCATTGTCCATTTTCGCCGACATCTGGCCTCCCTATCCTAGTACTTGTCGATCTGCAGATTCATGTTGCAATACGCCGACGCTCCGGCAAGGTCGGGGAACAGCGATGCCCGATTAATGTTCATCCGGTTAAGGGCACGAAGCGCTGCAGGCCGATTCTCGCTTGGCATTGTTATCTTAATAAGCACCAACCACGTCGTGATTCTGCGGAAATGCCCACTTAGTCCAAGTCTCAATGTCTTCACCATCGGGCGCCCGCGTGAACAGTCCGCCCTGGCTCACGAGTCGCGAATTCTCGTCTTGCATTGGGCGAATGAATCTCACTATTCGTTCGCGCTCGTCCACTCGCTTCCTTCCGCAACTTCGGAGGAGCGACGCTCAAACGAGCTTGTGTCCAGCGCAAATACGGCCCTTCGGGTAGGCTTTTCTGGTGGCACTTCCTCATAGGCGAAGTATGCAGCCACGTAGGGTGAACTCGTCCAGTCTAGGAGAGGCGTGGCCAACCCTTGATGCTGGCCCAGGGCCCACCATTCGTCAGCATCCTCAATTCTTCGCCGGATTCGGGCCACGCCGACCTCTTGCCGCGAGCTGAAACGTGCTGAGGTGGCGCTGGCGGACCAGCCTCGATGGGCGTCTATCGCGACTGCGTAGAACGCGGTCGAGGCTGGGCTCAACAGCCAGACCGATGACGGCTGGCCCTGTAGATGAACTGAGGGTACTCAAGAAGCTCATCGCGTACATAATCCGGAAAGTACCTCCAAGAGGCCAGAGCAATTTCCTGAATTCCATGTTCAAACCTCGTCGCCGCCCATCTTGGAGGACGTCCAGCCATGACTTGCCCTACTCCTTAGATTCTGCGAAACCAATCAAGCTCAACGAAGACGTCCTCAACCATTCGAACAGTTACGCCGAGGCCCAGCTCCTTCAATTCATAGCCGCGTCAACCAGATCTATGAGAGGCGCCCCATCCTGGCTCGCTTCGTTCCGGGCGTCATGGGTGAAGACTGCAGTGGTAAGAAGCAGACCGCGGTCTGCGTGCCCGACCATTGCGCCTCGAGAATCGCGCACGACCGATGGGCCGAAACTCCCCTTGTGGCGCTTGCATTGGAACAAGACGGGAATCTCAAGAGGCCGCCGATCGCACGATTCCAACACCATCAATGCCACCGTCGCCGCTTCGGCCGATCACGTCGACGTGTGTAAAGGCTGACAGAGGCGTTCGAACTGTCTAGGAATCATGCTGAGCAAGGTCTTTCCGAGTTCTTCGCGCCAATCGGGACCGCGTGTCTTCCCTTGGAACTCTTGATCGCCATTGGACCCCCGCAGTCATGGCGACACGTGTGCCCCTCAGAGACCGTTTGACTTCGGCGATATTGGCTTCTTCGGCTGCTCGTCCCTTTCAGTTAACGTCCATGCGCCTCTATCAGAATTGACTATCAGGCCATAGGCCTTCAGATACGACCGAGCCCAAGCAAGTCGTTATTCAAACGGAGTCCTATTGCCGGTCGGCATCGCCTCTGCAAGATCGACGCCGGTTAGGCCAAGCTCCTGAGCAACCTGGTAGACCTCTAAGGGCCGCGAGGGTCGGATTAGAGAACCGATCATGGGTAGGAACTGCCATTTCGGCTCGCCTCCACTGTCGGATCTACTCGGAGCTACTAACCTTTTCCCTGCCGACCGAACTGGTTGACGCGACGTACCACGCCTCCTCGTCCCACATAGGTGAGGCGCCGCAAATTGGTGACATCGCGAAGCGAGATCGGCGGACAGCACAAGAAGGTCGCCACCCTTCCCGGGCTCAAGGGTCCCGAATCCCACAAGCCTCCCCATTGCATCGGCACCTCCACGCGTCGCCGCCACAAGCACCGCCATCGCCGGCATCCCCGCCTTCTGCATCGCCTCCATCTCCGCGTACACGCTCGGGCCGTGCAGCGTCAGCGGGTTCCCGGCGTCGGTCCCCATCGCGATCGGGATCTTCTCTCGATACACGCGCATCAGGTTCGCTGCCATGATCCGGCGCGGCACCGCGCGCGGGAATCGGACGGAATCCGCCGCCCCGCCAAGAGGTCGGCCCCCACACGCGCACTACTCGCCACGTGGGCCAGCGTCAGCGAATCGACCCCCGTGCTGCGGATCGTCCACCTCCGGCGGCTTGCCGGACTTCACGGAGTCGTACATGCGCCAGTACCCGTCGCGCACGGTCAGCGTCGGGCAATAGATCGTGCCGTGCCCTTCATCAGGCGAATGAACTCTTCGTCCACGGGCTTGTCGTCGACGCTGTGCACCAAGACCTTCGCTCCGGCGTCGACTGCCACCTTGGCCTCGCGCAGGCCGGTCGCGTGCACGATCATCGGCAGGCCGACGGCCTTCGCCTCGCGGCCGACGGTATGCACGAGCCTCGCCATCTCGTCGAAATCTCTCGTCGGCGTGACGATGAACCACACCTTCACGGCCGATGATCCGATCGACTTCAGATAGTGCACGCCGGCTTTGGCGGCGGAGTCGCTGCTCAGGTAGATGAACTGCCGCTCGGCGGGAAGGTTCAGCCAATGATCCAACGTCGTGATCAACGGCCCGGCGGCGACGACGTGCGGGGCCTGCGTGTCGTTCTCGGCCAAGGCGGGCAACCCGAGCGTCCACGGGTAACCACCGACGTCGAACACGGCGGTCACGCCGCACGCGAGGTAGCTCTTGAAGAACGCCTCGGGGTGCGCCTGAGCCGCGCCTCGACTTGGTCGTAGGGATACTGCTCGCGCAGATCCAAGGCGTCGGGCCGCCCATCGGCCCAACCGGTCTGCGAGAAGTGCACGTGCGCGTCGATCAGGCCGGGCGTGATCCACATCCCGCGCACGTCGACGGTGTCGATGCCGGCGGGAACGGGGCAGCGCGATCGCGGGCCGGCGCACTCGATCCTGCCGTCGCGCATGACGACGACGGAGTTAGGTACTGGGGCGGCACCAGTGCCATCGATCAACGTCGCCCCGACCAGGGCCTTCGGTGGCGGCGGAGTTCCGGGTGGCGCCGGGAACGCAGTTGTAACCGTGATGCGCCAGCCGTCCGGCGTGTGCAGAAAGACGCGCTCGGAAAGCCCGCTGGTCTCTTCGTCGCCAAATCTAACGCGATAGCGATAGGTGCCGTAGACGACGCCCTCGCGCACGGGAATCAAGTGCAGGTCGGACGCGTCGAACACGCTGGGCCACGCATCGCCCGCGGTCTTCGCGAACTCGTCGTAGCCGGTCGAGAATCCCGTCGGGCCGGTGCGCGCGAGATGCGGCGTGTGCGCGTAGCAGGCGAGATACGCCTCGCGGTCGTGCTTGCGAATGGCGTCGAGGTTGGCCTCGAATAGTTTTCTGGCGGCGGCGAGATCGGCTTCAGGTGTTTGCGCCCGCGCGCCATGCGGCAAGCACACGAGCACCAGGGCGGCGAACATCGCCACGCCCCACGCGCGCAACGCGGCCCGCGCGCTCAACCCTTCACCACCAGGAACGGCTGAGTCTAGCGACGGCGCTCGCGAGGCCCCGCGCCCTCGACGACGCGCACGACCTCGGTGACGTCTTTGTACGCCTCGGGCGTCTCCTCGCGCAGGGTGTCGCGTCCTTCGTAGCGCACGGTGACGCCGCTCTGCTTCAACTCCTCGACCAAGTCGCGGCCGCGGGTCTCGCGCACGGCCTGGGTGCGACTCATGCGCCGGCCGGCGCCGTGGCAGGTGGAGCCGAACGCGTGTTGCATGGATCCCTCCCGATCCGATGAGCACGTACAGAGTGGCGTCCCATGTCGCCGGGCACGAGCACCGGTTGCCCGATGGCGCGATACGCGGCGGGCACGTCGGGGTGTCCGGCGGGAAACGCGCGCGTCGCCCCCTTCCTGTGGACGAGGCAGCGCACCGATCTTCCCCTCGACGTCGTGGCGCTCGAACTTGGCGATGTTGTGGGCGACATCGTACACGAGCGAGAGCCGAGTTGCTCCCAGCTCTTCTTTAGCACCGACTGAAACGCCTTGCGCACGCCGTCGGCGATGCATTGCCGGTTTGCCCAGGCGAAGTTTGCCGATGCCCGCATGGCATCCCAGGTAGCGCTCGGCCTCTTGCGAGCGCAGCGGCGCGCGCAGCGAGCTGGCGATCCGGCAGCGCGATGCCCCAGCCTGGAGCTTTCGCGACACCTCGCGCACGTAGTCGGTGCAGACCTGATGCCCGAGGCCTCGCGAGCCGCAGTGGATCATGACCGTGACCGTGCCGAGGCGCGAGGCCGAGGGCCTCGGCGGCCTCGGCATCGAGCACCTCGTCGACTTCCTGCACTTCGAGAAAGTGATTGCCCGAGCCGAGCGTGCCGAGCTGATGGCGCCCGCGGGCGCGGGCGTCCTGGCTCACGTCGTCCGGCACGGCAGTTGGCGAGCACGCCGCCTTCTTCGCAATGAGTCGAGATCGCTCGCCGTGCCGCGGCCGCTCTTCACGGCCCAGCCGGCGCCGTCGCGGAGCACGCGATCCAGCTCGGTCTTCTCCCACCGACACCGCCCCCGACGAGCCGACGCCACACGGCACTTCTCTATACAGCGCGTCGGCGAGCGCTTCGACGCGCGGCGCCAGCTCGGCGCGCGTGAGCCGCGAGCGCAGCATCCGCACGCCGCAGCCGATGTCGTAGCCGGACGGCGCCGGGCGAGATCACGCCGTCGTGCTCGTCGGTGGCGACGACGCCGCCGACCGGGAGCCCGTAGCCCCAGTGCGCGTCGGGCATGGCGATGGATGCCGTGAGAATGCCGGGCAGGTGCGCCGCGTTCTTCACCTGCTGGAAGGTCTTGTCGTCCATCATGCGCTCGAGCAGCAGGCGGTCGGCGATGATGAGGCCCGGCACGCGCATCCCGCCCTCGCGCGGCAACTGCCAGCGGAATTCGTCGAGTTGAACTGACGCCGGCGGGCGCGGAGGTACTACGATGCGCGGCGACGTGTCGCCGCGCGGGGGCGGGGCGGCGGTCAGGTTTCCTATTGCCGCCGAACGCGGCGACGTGGTTCGTGTCGTGCCGGCGCTCGCGATCGACTCCCGCAGATAACGCCCAGTCCACGACGCTTCGCACTCAGCCACTTCCTCCGGCGTGCCCTCGACCACCAAACCGTCCGCCGCGCTCTCCACCATCCGGCCCCAGATCCACGACCCAGTCGCTGTTTCGTATGACGTCCAGGTTGTGCTCGATCACGACCACCGTGTCGCCGCGCGACGTGAGATCGTCCAGCACCTCGAGCAGCCGCTGAACGTCGGCGTAGTGGAGCCCGACCGTCGGCTCATCCAGCAAATACAGCGTCGGCCCGGCGCCCGTGCTCGGACAGCTCGCGCGCGATCTTGAGGCGCTGCGACCTCGCCGCCCGAGAGCTGCGTTCGCCGGCTGGCCGAGCGTCAGGTAGCCGAGGCCCACGCGCCGCAGCATATGCAGCGCGCGCGTGAAGCGTGGGCTCGCGCGCGAAGTGCTCGAACGCCTCGTCGACCGTCAGGTCGAGCGCCTCGCGGATGTTGACGCCGCGGTAGCGCACGTCGAGCACTTCGCTTACGAAACCGATCGCCGCCGCACGCCTCGCACGGCACCAGGAGGTCGGCCAGGAAGTACATCTCGACCGTGCACCCAGCCCGCGCCCTCGCACGCTGCTCGCAGCGCCCGCCTGCCGTGTTGAACGAGAACGCCGCCGTCACTCGAGCCCTCGCGCCAGTCGCCGCCGGCTGTCGCGCGTAGACCTCGCGCAGCGGCGCGTAGCGCGCCGAGATAGGACACCGGACAAGAGCGCGGCGTCTTCCCGATCGGCGACTGGTCCACCAACACGACCCGGCGAAGCTTGCTCGAGCCCGCGGATCGCGCGGTGCGCGCCAGCGCGGCTCGTCCTGCCGCCCCTCGAGCTGCGCGCGCGCGCCGCGCGGTAGAGCACGTCCTCCACCAGACTGCTCTTGCCCGAGCCCGAAACGCCGGTCACCGCCGTGAGCCGGCCGAGCGGGATGCGCGCGGTGACGTCCTTCAAATTGTGATGTGTCGCGCCCTCTACGATGAGATAGCCGCTCGGCTCGCCCTCGATGCGCGGCCTAGTCGCGACCGATCGCCGCGCAGGTAGCGCGCGGTCTCGGAGTTTGCACGCCGCGAGCGCCGCGCCGCCAGGCCCGGCGTAGAGCACCTTGCCACCGAGCTCGCCCGGCGCCGGGCCGAGGTCGACCAAGTGCGCGGCGCGCGCGCATCACGCATCGGCTCGTGCTCGACGACCACGACGCGTGTTCCCGCGAGCGGCGAGATCATCGAGAATCTCGATCAGCCGCTGCGTGTCGCGCGGATGAAGGCCGACCGTGGGCTCGTCGAGCACATACAGCGTGTCGGCGAGGTTCGCGCCGAGCGCGTTCGCCAGCTCGATTCGCTGCGCCTCGCCGCCCGACAGCGTGCGCGTGAGTCGATCGAGCGTCAGGTAGTCCAGGTCGACGCGGATGCAGGAAACCGCAGCCTGCGACGCCAGCTCGACCAGCACCGGGCCTGCGATCTCGCGCTCGCGTTCGGTGAAGCTCGAGGCCTGCCAGGAATCGCGACGCCTCGCCGACCGTCATCGCGCAGACTTCGGCGATGGTCTTGTCGCCGAGCTTCACGTTGCAGCGCCTCGGCGCCGCAGGCGGGCACCGCCGCAGTCCGTGCAGCGGCAGCGCCGTCTGGTATTTGCTTCACGACGAAATCGATTGCCGACGTCGTAGGCCTTGGACTGCAGCCGCTTCGAGGAACGGGATCGCGCCGCGGAAACCCTCGGCGCCGCTCGATGCAGCATGTCGCCGGTGCGCATCGCTCAGCGACGTTCCCACGGCATGTCAAACGAGATGCCCTGCTCGCTGCGCGAGCTTCTCGAGCCGCGGCCAGAACAGCTTCCGCCACGACCCCGCCCACGCGCGATCGCGTCCTGCCGCAGCGTCTTCGTCGGATCCGGGCACGATCAGCTCGGGCATGAACGTGAGCACGTTCGCCGAACCCGCGGCAGGTCGGGCACACGCCGAGCGGGCTGTTGAACGAGAACAGCGCGGGCTCGGGTCGCATCGCAGGCGGCGCCGCAGTGCGAGCACTCCCAGCGCTCGCTGCGCACTTCCGGCGGCGCGCTCCGCCGCACGATCTCGAGCCGGCCCTCGCCGCGGCGGAACGCCTGCTCTGCGGATTCTGCCAAGCGCGGACCCTCGTCCGCGCGCCAGGTGAAGCGATCGATCACGATCACTGGCTTCGCGCGCGGCTCGCGGCAGGCTGGGCAGCGGATCCGAGCTCCACGACCTCGCCCCCGAGCCAGATCCGCGTGTAGCCGGCGCTTCAGCAGGCCGTACGCCTGCTCCGCCCAGCTCATGCGCTCGAGCAGCGCCACCGGCGCGAGCACGAGCACCGTCTCGCCCTCGGGCCAGCCCTCCGGCCTCGCGCGCGATCGACGTCGGGCTGTCGGCGAGCACCGGCCGCCCGCAGTTGCCGCAGTGGACGGTCCCGAGCCGCGCGAACAGCAGGCGCAGGTAGTCGTGCACCTCGGTCGCCGTGCCCACCGGTCGAGCGCGCGCTGCGCGCCGGCGCCGCCTGCTGGATCGCCACCGCCGGCGTGAGGCCCGTGGATCGAGTCGACGTCGGGCCGCGGCAGCCGGTCGAGGAACTGCTTGGCGTAGGCTCGACACCGACTCGACGTAGCGCCGCTGGCCCTCGGCGTAGAGCGTGTCGAACGCCAGCGACGACTTGCCCGAGCCCGAGACGCCGGTGATCACGCTCAACCGGCCCCGCGGAAAGCGAGACGTCGATGTTCTTCAAGTTGTTCTGCCGCGCGCCTCGGATGTCGATGGAATCCAGGCGATCGGGGCTTTACTCACGAGTGCTCCGGCGCGGGAGGGCCAACGGCTCTCAAAACACCGCAGTGTAGCACCCGCGTCCAACGTTCCGACGACGCTGCTCACCGCGTAACGCGAACGTGAGAGCGACTGGGAATTCCGGCAACAAACAGGCCGCGCGGCCTGTGATTTTCACCAACCCCGGACGATTCGCACGGCCCGCCACCGCAAAACATGCGAACGGCTCGCCCATCCATGAGCGAGCCGTCGCGACGAACTGGAGGGTAGAAACGGCCAGCCCTAGCCGCGCCTCCAGCCCGCAAAGCGGTGCCTGCGCGTCCCACTCAGAAAGTCGGGGACTGATCAACGAGGGCCGTCGACCAATCCCCGCGGACGTGCCAGGTCCAATATTTCAGAAGAACTACTTCTTCTTCTTAGCTGCCTTCTTCTTCGTACCCTTCTTCTTGGCCGCCTTCTTCTTCGCCATTCAGAATCACCTCCTCGAGGGCTCTTCGCGATGGCGACGAGAACAGCTCATCGCCGTGGAAAAATTCTTGGTTGCAGCCGCCAGGTACGCGGCCTGGTCAGCTCGCATCGCGAAGCTTCCCGAGTGCCTCGCGTGGCCTCACACCATCACGTAGGCAGCCGGCGTGCCAAGTCGCGTCGATCGGATCGCGCGACTCAGCGATCGCGCAGCAAACGCGGGCGTTGTGATGCGAAAATAAATTTCGCGCGCGTTGCGATGGGTGTGGATAAGCGCGTGGATGGATGCGCCAAGTGTCTAATTATATGGGGGCTTAGCCGCGCGACGACAATCAACTCGCTGCGGAATTACGCGATAGCGCGCGCTGTCAACAAACTGGATAGCGTCAAGAGACTTGACGACGCGCGGCTTCCTCGAGTGCGAAGACGTCGAATCTTCTCGATCAATCCCTGCGCGCGAGATGCCGAGGATGCGCGCCGCGCGACTCTTGTTGCCGGCGGTGAGACGCAGCACCTCGTTGATGTGCTCGGCCTCCATCTGCGCGAGCGTCGGCAGCGGCGCGTGCTGAGCGTCGCCGGCGCGGCGCGCGGCCGCGGACCGAAGTCCGGAGCTCGGGCGGCAGGTGCTCGGCCTCGAGCTCGTCTCCCTCCTCGAGCAGCACGACGCGCTCGATCAGGTTGCGCAGCTCGCGCACGTTGCCGGGCCAGCGATAGGTCACGCAGCCAGTCTGCGCCGGCCTCGGGGCGATCATCGGTGAAGCGCCTTCTGGAACTTGCGCGCGAACTCGCGCATGAAGTGGCGGGCCGAGCAGCAGCACGTCGTCGCCGCGCTCGCGCAGCGCGCGGCAGTGGATGCTCACCACTTTGAGACGGAAGTAGAGGTCGCTGCGGAAGCGCCCGGCGCGGACCTCGGCCTCCAGATCCTTGTTGGTGGCGGCGACGATGCGGATGTCGACCGCGATGTCCTGAGCGCCGCCCACGCGCTTGAAGTTGCGGTGGTCGATGAAGCGCAGCAGCTTGGCCTGGGTCGGCAGCGGCATGTCCGCGACCTCGTCGAGGAACAGCGTGCCGCCGTCGCACAGCTCGACCAGGCCCTTCTTGGTGTCGGTGGCGTCGGTGAACGCGCCGCGCTCGTGCCCGAACAGCTCGTTCTCGAGCAGGTTCTCGTGGAACGACGAGCAGTTCACCTCCATGAGCGGCGCCTGGGCTCGATCGCTGCGGTAATGGATCGCGCGGGCGACCAGTTCCTTGCCGGTGCCGCTCTCGCCGGTGATGAGCACCGAGGTCGCCTGGCTCCGCACGACCTTCTCGATCAGCTCGCGCACCGCGCGCATCGGCGCCGAGCGCGCCGATGATCTCCTCGCCGGAGTAGTGCTTCCACGCCTGCCGGCGGTAGAGGTCCAGCTCGCTCGCCTGGCGGAAATGTGCGGCCGGCGGACTCGACGGCGAGCACGATGTCCTCCATCTCGTAGGGCTTGCGCAGAGAAGTCGCAGGCACCGAGCTTCATCGCGTCGACCGCCGACTGGACGTCGCCGAACGCCGTGATGACGATCACCTGGCAGCAGCGGGTCGAGCTGCCGCGCCCGGCGCAGCACCGAGAGCCCGTCCGTGTCCGGGCAGCCGCATGTCGAGGATCATCACCTGCGGCCGGAAGCCGGACGCCGCTCTCGAGCCCCTCCGCGCCGGTGCTCGCGACCTCGACGGCGTAGCCGCGCGCACGCAGCACCTTGCCGAGCGACTTCCGGATCAGCAGCTCGTCGTCGACGACCAGCACGGTCAGGTCTTCATGGGCACTCACTCCTCGGCCTTGCCCGGCGGCTCGGCCGGAACCGGGAACGACGACGCGCAGCGTGGCGCCGCCGCCCGGGTTGTTCTTGGCGGTGATGACGCCGCCCGCCTCGCGCACGATCTGGACCGAGATCGAGCAGCCCCAGCCCGGTGCCCATCGGACCGGGTGGTGAAGAACGGGTCGAAGATCTTCTCCATGAGCTCGCGGGGATCCCGACGCCGGTGTCGCTGAACGAGACGTCGACCATCGAGCGGCGGGTGCGGTAGCGGCGCATCCCGGTCGCGACGTGCAGCTCGCCGCCCTCCGGCATGGCCTGGATCGCGTTCAGGCACAGGTTGAGGAACACCTGCTGGCGTCAGGTCCGGGTCGACGACGACCTGAGCGGCAGGTCCTCGGCGAACTCGCGTGGTAAGCCTTGACCTGTGCGTCGCGGAGCTGGGCGTCGAGCAGGTCGAGCGTCTTCTCGAGCGCCTGGTGGAGTCGCAGGGCTGCGGCCGCGCCGCCGGCGGGCGCGCGAACATGAGCAGGCCGGTGATGATTCTGCTCGATCCGGTCCAGCTCACGGATCACGTCGTCGAGGTCTTCGCGCCGGGATCGTTGGGCTTGAACTTGGAGCCCACGAACTGGACGGTGGTGCGGATCCCGGTCAGCGGATTCCGGATCTCGTGGGCGACGTAGGCCGACAGCTCGCCGAGCGAGACCAGGCGGTCGATCTTCTTCTGGAACTCGCCGTCCTCGGACTCGGAGATGGCCTCGGCCACGACCGACCGAGCCGAGCAGCTCGCCCTCCTCGTCGCGGATCGGGAGCGCCTCGGCCTTGAGCGTCAGCTCGCGGCCCTCGGCCTCGAGCTTGAACTCACGCGCCTCGCGCGACGCGCCCTTCAGCCAGCGCGCGTCGGCGCCGGGGAACAGCCGCGACGCCGGCAGGCCGAACAGGGTGCCGGGCTCCACCCCGAGCAGCTCCTCGAAGCGGCGGTTGTTGTAGGTGACGCGGCGCTCGCGATCGAGCGCCACGACGGCCTGCTCGGAGCGTGTCGAGGATCTGGGTGGGCCATGCCGCGGTCCGGGTCGACACGTCCGCGTCGGCGGGCCGGGTGAGCGCGTCAGTGCGCATGCAAGAGGAGTCTCCGTGCGGGGCTTTCCCGTGTCCGGGGTTACAGGTAGCACACCGCCCGAGGCGACTTCAATGCTAGAAGCGCGCCTACGGCGCGCGAAAGGCCTCCGTGCGGTGCGTGAGAGCTGCCCCGCCCTCCGTGCGCGGGAGGCCGCCGGCGCGCGATGCGCGTCGTTTTGTGCTTCGCACAGGCCAGGGTAGACTCCCCGTTCACTTCCCTCACACGCTTCTCAACCGGCCTTCGGCCCTGGTGGAGTCCCATGCTGAGTTTCCTGCGAGGCGGCGGCAAGCGCACCAAGACCATCTGGTGGGTGCTCATCATCGTCACGGTGATCACGTTCCTCGGCGGCTTCGTGTTCCTGCTCGGTTCTGGGGCTCAGCGGCTCCTTCACCGCGCGCGCCTCGGGCGCGATCGCCACCGTGAACGGCGCGTCGATCACGCGCGACGAGCTCCAGAACGCGTTGAACGACCAGCGGGCCGCCTCACCAGCAGCGCTACTCGCAGGAGCCGGGCGAGCGCGACATCAAGATGCTCGAGGTGCAGGCGTGGCGCTCGCTCGTGCTCCAGCGCCTGATGAGTGAGCAGGCCAAATCGCTCGGGCTCAAGGCGCACGACCGCGAGATCGTGCTCGCGCTGCAGACCTCGCCGCCCGCGCAGCTCGCCAACATGCCGCAGTTCCAGACCAACGGGAAGTTCGACGCCACCAAGTACCAGCAGGCGATGCGCGATCCTGCCAACAACTGGTCGGGGTTCGAGGACGCGGTGCGCCGGCAGCTCCCGGTGCGCAAGCTCCAGGAGCGCCTCATCAGCTCGATCAAGCTCTCGGAGCCCGAGCTGCGCGAGTCGTTCCGCGACCGCTTCGAGCGCTGCGTCGCTACCGTGGTGATGATCGGGCCCAACACCGAGGGCGCGGCCCCGCCGCCTGAACGACGCGGACCTCCAGCGCGTGTACGAGAAGTACAAGAGCCGCTTCGCCTCGGGCCCGCAGAGCGACCTCGAGGCGCTGGTCGTGCCGAAGCACTTCGGCGACGCCGAGGTGCGCGCCGCCCGCGAGCTGGCGCAGAGCCTGGTCGACCGCGCGCGCCGCGGCGGAGCTTCGGCGCGCTCGCCCGCGACTACTCGAGGGCCCGGCTGCGGACCAGGGCGGAGTCGTCGATCGCACGTTCGATGTGTCCGAGTTCGGCGCCGAGATGGCGCCGAAAGTCGCGACCATGGACACCGGCGGCGTCACGGACGCGGTGCAGGACGGCGGCCGCTTCCTGTTCCTTCAAGGTGCTCGCCCGGCCCAACAACCCGAACACCGGCCGCCCGGGGTTCCGCGTCGCACAGATCATCATCAAGGTGAAGCCCGACACGGACTCAGCTGCGCGAGCAGTACGAGGATCTCGCCGAGCTGCGCACGCAGGCGACGCGCGAGGGGCTCGGCAAGGCAGGCGTCGGCGCGCGCGCTCACGACGACGCGCACCGGCTACTTCGACTTCAACGGTTCACCGCCCGCGCTCTACGGCGTGCCCGAGGCCACCGACTGGGGGCTCGGCGCCAAGCTCAAGGACGTGAGCCCGGTGTTCGAGGGCATCGACGACTTCGCCATCGTCCAGGTCGCGGCGATCAAGCCGGAGGGGATCCCGCCGCGCAGCGACGTCACCGAGCAGCTGCGCCAGGTCGCGACCATCGACGCCCAGGTCGAACGCGCCAAGCCGCGCGCGGATCAGGTCGCGCAGGCGATCGCCTCGGGCAGGACGCTCGAGCAGGCGGCGACGTTGGTCGGCCTCACGACGGTCAAGCTCGACGCGATCACGCGCACCCAGCCGGAGCCGAGCATCGCCGGCGCGCCGGACCTGGTCGGGGCGCTGTTCCGCCGCACAGCCCGGACAGGTCGTCGGGCCGGTGCGCGGCATCAACGGGTGGTACTTCGGCCGGCTCGAGCAGCACGCCGCCGTCGACACCGCGTTGTTCGAACAGGTGAAGGGGCAGGTCTCGAACGAGATGCTGAGCCAGCGCCAGCAGAGCTTCATGAACCAGTACATGGCGAGGCTCAGGCAGCAGGCGAAGGTCGAGTGACCTGCGCGGCGAGGCCAGCGGCGCCAACCTGATTTCTAGGGCGCGCGGCCGCCATTACTGGATCGGCTTGCTCTCCGTCGGCGGCGGCGGTGACGGCGGCTTCGTCGATGCCGCGTCCTCGGCCTTCATCTCGTCGCTGATCTCGCGCTGCGCCTTGCGGAACTCGCGCATCGCCTGACCGAGCCCACGCGCCATCTTGGGAATCTGACTGGGGCCGAACACCAGCAGAATCACCACGAACAGCACGAGCAGCTCCGTTCCACCGAGTCCAAACACGTTGATCCTCCTGTGAATCTAGTCGAGGCGCATGCGGCTTCGATCGCTGCCCACGACCACCGTGACCTCGGCCAGCTCGGAATCCCAGGCCTGCCGGATCACCGGCAGCCTGCCGAGATAGCCCGCGACCGCCTCGGCCCCCGCGACGTCGGCGCGGCGCGCGACGACGATCGTGGCGAAGTAGTCGGAGCGGTCGGCGTTCTCGATCTCGACGACCTGAAAGCCTCCCTCGCGTAGCGACGACGCGACGCGCGCTCCGATACCGCTCTCGCCCGAGCCGTTCAGCACCTGCACCCGGACCATGTGTCGCCGGCGCCCTTCAGGGGCGGGGGCAGCGGCAGCCGCGGTCGCCAACGACCGTACAGCGAAGACAGGACGAGCGCCACCACGATCACGGCCAGCCCTGAGGTGGCGAGGCGCACCAAGCGCCCCGAGTCAGCGGCCACGGCGGCCCTCGAGGCGGCGCACTGCGCCACGGAGCCGCGCGTCCACGTGCGCGCGAGCGACTCCGGCAGCACGCGGGTATCGGCGATGGTCGGCATGAAGTTCGTGTCCCCGCCCCACCGCGGCACGAGGTGGAGATGGAAGTGGCCGGGGAACCCGGCGCCGGCGACGCGGCCCAGATTGGCGCCGTAGTTCATGCCGTGCGGCTCGTATTCCTGTTGGAGCGCCCTCGGCGAGCGCCGTCGCCGACATCAGAGCGGCGCGCTCGTCCTCGGTCATCGCGGCAATGGTCGCCACGTGGCGAATGGGCGCGATCATCAGGTGCGCCGGGTTATACGGGAATCGATTGAGCATGAGTAGCGTACCCGCGGGCGCGCAATCACCAGGTTCGCACGGTCTCTACGTTCTGCCGCAACGCGGCAGAACAGGCATTCGTCGGACTTCGCCACCCGAGCGCGACGCCCGGACGCCGCGCGGCCTTTGCCTTTCGCTTTTGGCTTGGTTGTGGCGGCGAGGTATTCCATCCGCCAAGGCGCCCTACAGCCGGTCGACGCCGCGTGCCGTCCCGCTCACTCTTCCCCGCTCATCTTCCGATGGGTGGATCTCGGCTTCCGCGAGTTGCTCAACAGTGTTGATGCCAAGCAGCTCGCGGTAATCGGGCGCCAGCACGACCGCGGTCTTGGCGCCGGCGCGGCGGAGCATGCGACCGTGTCGGTGAGGTAGTACTCGCCCTGAGCGTTGTGCGCGGTGAGCTGCGACAACACCGACACGAGCTTCGGGTAGTCGAACGCGTAGATGCCGGAGTTCACCTCGTCGATCGCCTGCTGCTCCGGCGTGGCGTCACGCTCCTCGACGATGGCGGCGATCGAGCCGTCGGCCGCGTGCACGATGCGCCCGTAGCCCGTGGGGTCGGGGAGGCGCATCGACAGCACGGTGACCGCCGCGTCCGACGCCCGCGTGGCCTCGAGCAGGGCGTGGAGCGTCGACGCGCGCAGCAGCGGGGTGTCGCCGCAGACGACGAGCAACGTGCCCTCGAACGCCTCGAGCGCGGACCCCGTCATCAGCACGGCGTGACCGGTGCCGCGTTGCTCGGCCTGGACGACCCACTCGACCTCGGCCGCGGCGAAGGTCGCGCGCACGCGCTCGCGCTGGTGACCGATCACGACCAGCGTGCGGCCCACGCCCAGCTCGTCGAGCGTGTCGAGCACGTACCCGAGCAGCGGCTGGCCCGCCATCGGGTGGAGCACCTTGGCGAGGTCGCTGTGCATCCGTTTCCCCTGCCCCGCGGCGAGCACGATCGCGGCGCGTCCCCGGATGCCGGTAGGCTCATCGCGGCCGCCACTCGAAGTTGTCGATCAGGCGCGCGCGCCCGACGCGCGCCGCGACGGCGACGAGCACGTGGCCCGCGACCCGGCGCACCGGCGCGAGCGAGTCGACGTCGACGACCGCGACGTAGTCCTCGCGCACGCGCGGGTACCGGCGCCAGACTTCTCTGCATGGTCTTCGCGAGCGCGGACGCCGAGCGCTCGCCCTGCTCGTAGCGGAACGCGCGCCGCGGCGAGGCCCTCGGAGAGCGCGATCGCGTCGCGGCGTTGATTGGCGTCCAAATACGCGTTGCGCGACGAGCGCGCGAGGCCGTCCGCGCTCGCGCACCGTCGGCAGCCGGCGCACGCGCACGGGCACGAGCAGGTCGCGAGCCATCTGCTCGAGGATGCGCGCCTGCTGCGCGTCCTTTTGGCCAAGCCAGAGGACATCGGGCCGTACGGCCGTTGAGCAGCTTGAGCACGACCGTCGTGACGCCCTCGAAGTGCCCGGGGCGCGAGGCGCCCTCGATGCACCTCGCCGAGCCCCAGGACGCGCACGCGCGTGCGGTTGCCCGGCGGGTAGAGGTCCTCGACGCGCGGCTCCCAGACAAGAGATCGACGCCGCCGGCCGCGAGCAGCGCGCGGTCGCGAGCGACCGGTCGCGGGTAGCGCCGGTAGTCCTCGCCGGGCCGAACTGGAGCGGGTTCACGAACGACGCTGACAACGACACGCGTCGGCAGGTCGCGCGCGCGTCGCATCAGGCTGAGGTGGCCGTCGTGGATCGCGCCCATGGTCGGGCACGAACGCGACGCGTTCCCGGCCGCACGCCAGCGACGGATGACACGGCGCAGCGCCGGCACGCCTTCGACTCGCAGCATGCGCGACCGTGCGCGCGCGTGGCGCGCGGGCGCGCGGTGCTCAATAGGACTCCGTATCCGACGGGAAACGCCGCGACTTGCACGTCGCCGACGAAGCGCTCGAACGCCTCGCTGCGTCGTGGCGCCCAGCTCGGCGTAGCGACGCACGAACTTGGGCGTGTGCCCGAGCGTCAGCCCCAGCAGGTCGTGGCGTCACCAGCACCTGGCCGTCGCAGCCCGGGCCGGCGCCGATGCCGATCGTCGGGATCGTCAGCTCGCGCGCGATCACAGCCCGCCGAGCCGCGCCGGGATGCCCTCGAGCACGATCGAGAAGCAGCCGCTCGCCTCGAGCAGCTCGGCCTCGTGCGATCAGTCGCTCCTGGTCGGCCTCGCCGCGCGCCTGCACCTTGTAGCCGCCGAACGCGAGCACGGACTGCGGCGTCAGCCCGAGGTGACCCATCACCGGGATGCCGATCTCGACGATGCGGCGCACCGCGTCGGCGACGCGCTCGCCGCCCTCGAGCTTGACCGCGTCGGCGCCGCCCTCCTGGATCGAGGCGCCCGCGTTCTGCGACCGCCTGCTCGACGCTCACCTGGTACGACATGAACGGCATGTCGGCGACCACCAGCGCGCTCGGGCGCGCGCGCGTCACCGCGCGCGTGTGGTGGAGGATGTCGTCGAGCGTCACCGGCAGCGTGCTGTCGTAGCCGAGCAGCACGGTGCCCACGCTGTCGCCCACCGAGCAGGATCTCGACGCCGGCCTGATCGGCGCGCGCGGCGGTCGGGAAGTCGTACGCGGTGACGACGACGATCGGCTCGCCCTTGCGCTTCAGATCGACGATCTTGCGGCGCCGTGAGCTTGCGCGCGCGGCGCGCGCCCGCGCCCACCGAGGACGTCGCTGGCTCATGGGCTGCTCTCCCGCTCGATCGGCTGCGTAGTACGGTCGTGCCCTGGCGGTGCGACTGGATCCGGCTCAGCAGGTCCTCGAAATCGTCGGTGTTGTTCACGAAGTCGATCGCGTTGGTGTTGACCACGAGCAGCGGCGCGTCGACGTAGTGGAAGAAGAAGTGATTGTACGCCTCGTTCAGTTGCCGAATGTACTCGCGATCCATGTCGCGCTCGAACGTCCGCCCGCGCCGGGCGATGCGGCTCCATCAGCGTGTCCGGGCTGGCCTGAAGATAGACGACCGACGTCGGGCTTCAGCACCTCGAGCTCGAGCCAACCCACCAGCCTGCTCGTACAGCGCCAGCTCGCGCTCCGACCAGGTTCAAGCTGGCGAAGATGCGGTCCTTCTGGAACAGGTAGTCGGACACCATACGCTCGCTGAACAGCTCCATCTGCCGCAGCGAGCGCTGCTGCTGGTAGCGGCTGAACAGGAAGTGCATCTGCGTCTGGAACGCGTAGCGCTCGCGGTCGCGGTAGAAGTCCTTGAGGAACGGATTCTCCTCGACCTCCTCCAGCACGAGCTTGGCCTGCAGCCGCTCGCTCAGCAGCCGGCTCAAGCTCGTCTTCCCGACGCCGATCACGCCCTCGACGACGATGTACCGGTTCTCGCTCACGCCCGACCGTGCCGCCGTCAGTTCCAGAGTCGACTGCCCCGCTTCACGGGCGGCCGGGTGGTGAGTCGGGACAGCTGCTGTCAGCAGCGTCTCGCCGCGTGACCGGATGGACGAGCAGCGGGTCCAGCTCGACGAGCGGCACGAGCACGAACGAGCGCCGGATCAGCTCCGGGTGCGGCACCTGCAAGTCGGGCTCGTCGACGACCAGCGCGCCGTAGAGCAGCAGGTCGAGGTCGATCGTGCGCGGGCCCCACGTCTGCGTGCGCACGCGCCCGAGCCGGCGCTCGATGAGCTGCAGGTTCCACAGCAGCTGCCGCGCGGTCAGCTCGGTGTCGATCTGCGCCACCGCGTTCAGGAAGTTGGGCTGGTCGACGTCGCCGACCGGCTCGGTGTCGTAGAGCGACGACGCGCGCACCAGAGTCGTCTCGGGCAGGCGTGCCAGGTCGTCGAGCGCCATGCGGATCATCGACTCGCGGTCGCCGAGGTTCGAGCCCAGCCCGATGAACGCCTTCATGCGCGCACCCGCACGACCTCGATGATCGCGCGGCCGCCGGTGGTCCAGCCGAGGTTCTGCTTGGCGATGCGGACGCGCACGCGGCGCACGGTGAAGCGCTCGAGGATCGTCTCGGCGGTCGCCGCCGCCAGCGCCTCGAGCAAGTGAAAGCTCTTCCCTCCACGACCTCACGCACGGTGCGGTAGAGATGGTCGTAGTCGACCGCGTCGGCGAGGCGGTCGCTGCGCTCGGCGCGATCGTCGGTCGGCTCGAGCTCGAGATCGACCTCGAGTCGCTGACCGGCTTCCTTCTCGTACGGGCGGGCGCCGTGGTGGCCGAACACGGACAAACCTTCGAGGCGAATAGTGGCCAAACTCGGTCTCCGATGCTGTGAGGCGGTCGGCCCGGGTGGGTCGACCGCCTGAACGCGCCGAAGTCTAGGACTCGCTGTTTGAAAGGGCAAGCCCTACGCGCGTGCCGCGCTTGACCGGCGCCGCGACAGTGCGACGGCGGCCACCGACGCGGCGAGCCACAGCCCCCACGCGACTCGCGCGGCGGCGAACGAGACGGCGGCGCCCGGGGGCGTGTAGTCCATCGTCACCCGGTGTCGTCCCGCCGGGACCCGCACGCCGCGGACGTACGCGTCGACCCGATGCAGGCGCGCGTCGGCGCCGTCGACCCGCGCGCGCCAGCCGGGAAGTCGGCGTCGGCGACGACGACGAACGCGGGCGCCGCCGCGCTGACGTCGAGCGCGAGATGGTCGGACGCATCGTCGACGACGCGGATCGTGCACCCCATCGAGCCGGGATAGTCGCCGCCCGCGCCGGCGTCGGTCGTGACGGCGGTCGTGCCGGGTTCGAAGTCGGGCGCCGCAATCGCCGCTTGCACGGCCCGATTGTCCGCCGCCTCGACGACGCGGCACGGCCGAGATGCGAGGCCGCGCGCGGCGAAGCCTCCACACCGACGGCCCGACCGGCGTGAAGCGCGACGTGTCCCCGCGTCGATTCCCTCGCCGCCGATGTAGCGGACCGCGAGCGCCGCGAGCACGCCTTCCCGCCCGAGCAGGCCCGAGCGCCGCAGCTCGTCCCACGCCCGAGGGACCGCCGGGTGGAAGCCCGACATCGAGCGCACGCGCCAGCGGATCCAATCGTTGCCGAAGAACAGGTCGTAGCGCAGCATCAGCACCCGCGATGACGCGTCGCGCGCGGCGTCCCGGGCGATCGGCGGCGGGGCCGGATGCGTCAGCGTCTCGAGGCGGCCGGTGGCACGGCGAAGGAACGGAGCGTCGATGCTCGCCAGGTCGCCGGCGACGACGACGAGCGCACTTGCGAAGAGCGCGCGCGAGGTCCACGACGCCGTCGCCCGCCTTCTGGTTCGAGCGCGCCGCGGCGGTCAGCAACACCATCGCGGCCGCGGCGAGCGCCAGGCGCAGCACCAGATCGAAACCCGCGTGGCGAGCGACGCCGAGCGCGGCCGCCGCCGTGAGCGTGGGGCGCGCGTGCTGCGCGGCGCCGGCGTAGGAACCGGCGAGCGGTCCGATCGCCAGGTCCAAGCCCGATCGCGAGCAGCGTCACGAGTGCCGCGATCGCGAGCCGCGGCCTCTCGCGCGGATTCGAGATCAGCCGATCGATCCCGCGGGCCGCGAGCAACGCGACCGCCAGCTCGGTGATCACGACGGTGTTCGCGGCGACACGGAACGCGGACCACATCGGCACGTGCTCGTAGAGCAGGCGCTGGATCGGACCGAGCCGCGTCCCGAGCGCGAGCAGCATGCCGAGCGCGGCGGCAACACTCCAGAAGCGCGTGCCGCTGCCACGCGCGCGCGCGCCGGCGACGATCGCGACGGCGGCGAGCAGCGCCGGAGCCAGCCCGACGTACGGCGGGAAGTCGGTGCGATCGAGGCCGCCCCAGTAGGTCGTGCCGCCGAACCCGACCGCCCACGGCCACATCTGAGCGACCAGGTCGCGCCACGCCAGGCTCCACGTCGACACCTCGAGCGCGCCAACCCCGCCGGCCGCCGCGGCGCGCACCGACTCGGCGTTATAAAGGAGGGCCGGCCACCACACCGACGACGCCATCGCCGCGCCCAGCAGCCCGCCGCAGGCGGCCCACGCCAGCGACACCGCCTCCCCTCGCGACCACGCGCGCTCGAGCGCGTAGGCCGCCGCGAGCCCCGCGGTCAGCACCGTGATCTGCGGGTGACCCGCCATCAGCTCGCAAGCGACGGCGAGCGCGAGGCCGAGCGTCGGTGCCACGCGCGCGCGGGCCGTGGCGACCGCGTCCACGGCGAGCAGCACGACCGGCATTAGCGCGCACGCCATGAGCTGGGCGTCGTGTCCGAACGCGAACGGAACGACGACGTTGGGCTGCAGTCCCCACACCAGCCCGGCCGCGCACGCGGCGACGGTGCCGGCGCGCTAACGCGCGCGCGCCAGCGCCGCGACCGCGATCATGCCGGCGAGATGCACGAGCAGCGGGATCGCGAGCGGAGGGAACCCGGGCAGGCGATGCACCGCGTCGAACGCGTCGAGCAGCGGATCGGGCAGCCACTGCGGCCGGCTATCTTGCAGGCTCGCCGCCGACGCGATGCCGCCGAACACGTACGGGTTCCACAGCGCGCGGCGGTGGTGCTCGCGCCACTCGGCGGCCGAGTGCTCGGCGTACGCGCGCAGGTTGGAGGCGTCCCCGATCACGAACCCGCGCGCCAGGAAGAGCTGCGGCGCGAACGCCATCGCCCACGTCGCCGCGAGCACGAGCGCCACGGTTCGCAGGCGCGCGGGCCCATGCGGCTTGCTCGGCGGCTTGCTCGACGGCGTGCTCGACGGCGCGCTCGGCGGCGGCGCGACGGAACGCTCCCGCTTTTGACGCCGCGCGCGCGGGAGGTCGTGACGCGGTGCGTTCCGGTTTCGCCATCGCGGCGCAATCTAGGAACGGCGACGCACACGGTCAAGCTCGCGGCGCGGTGTGTGCGTGCGCGCGCGCGCGTGGCATACTGTCGCGCTCATGATCGCCCGCGCTTCGCCCGCACGCCGCGTGTCGCCGCTGCTGTCGCTGGTCGCCGTCCTCGCCGGCGTGGTCGGCGCCTATGCGGTGTGGTGGACGAACGACGACGCCTACATCTCGTTCCGCTACGCCGACCACCTGGTGCGCGGGCTCGGGCTCGTCTACAACGTCGGCGAGCGCGTCGAGGGCTACTCCAACTTCCTGTGGACCCTGTGGTGCGCGCTCGGCCTGCGCCTCGGCGCGGCGCCCGAGACGTGGGCCAACGTGTCGGGGATCGTGTGCTTCGCGGCGACGATCGCCCTGCTCGCCGTGCTGCCGGCGCTGCGGCGCTCGGCGGTGGCGCCGCTCGTCCCGATCGCGGCGCTCGGGTTCGCGCTCCACCGCTACGCGTCCATCTTCGCGACCGGTGGGCTCGAGACGTCCCTGTTCACGCTGCTCGTCACCGCCGGCTACGCCCTGCTCGCCGTCGGCACACCGTCGACGCGCCGGCTTGCGGTCGCCGGCGCCGTCTTCGGACTGATGGCGTTGACGCGGCCCGACGGCATCGTGCTCGCGGTGCTCGCGGCCGCGTGGCTCGTCGTGTCCCTGCGATCGCGCGTGCGCTGCTCGCGTTCGGCGGCGTGCTCGCCGCGATCCTGGTCCCGTACGCGGCGTGGAAGCTCTCCTACTACGGCGACCTCCTGCCCAACACCTACTACGCCAAGTCCGCGGGCCGGGCGTGGTGGTCGCAGGGCCTCACGTACGCGCGCCTCTATTTCACCACCTACTGGCCGCTGGTACTCGGCGTGCCGCTGGCGTTCGTGGCGCTGTGGCGCCCGGTCGCGCCCAGCGACGGTGAGCAACCCGCCCGGAGGGGCGTGCTCGATCCCGCGAACGCGCCGCTCGTGCTCGCCGCGCTGCTCGCGATCGGCGATACGGTGTACATCATGCGCGTCGGCGGCGACTTCATGTTCGCGCGCTTCCCGGTGCCGGTCACGCCGCTCTACCTGATCCTGCTCGAGATCGGGATCGACCGCCTGGTTCCCGACCGCATCGTCCCGCGCGCGCTCGCCGCGGCCGTGCCGCTGATCGCGATCGCGTTCGCCCGTTCACCCTTTCAGGGCAAGCAGGACATCTCGGGCATCGTCGACGAGTGGCTCTACTACCCGTCGTGGGAACGCGACAGCAAGCGCGAGCTGGGCGAGATGCTCGCGAAGTATGGAAGGGCCTGCCGCTGCGGGTGGCGTGCTCGGGCGGCCAGGCCATCATCGGCTACTACGGGCGGGTGCCCACCGTGATCGAAATGGCCGCGGGCCTCACCGATTCGGCGACCGCGCACCAACCGCTCGGCGCGCGCAAGCGCGTGGGGCACGAGAAGCAGCCGACGTGGCCCTACCTGATCGAGCAGCGTCGGGTGCACTTCCTGGTCGGGCGCGGGTTGGCGGTGGACGACACGCTCTCGTACCGCATCCCGGTGTTGCACGGCGAGCTGGACAAGCTGCCGGTGACGCTGCTGTCGTGGGACCCGCCGGTGATGCAGGAGCTGGCGCGTCGCGGCGCGCAGATCCCCGACTTCACGCACCGGCTCGACGAGTTCATCCAGGCGATGCCGAAGCTGACGGACGCCGAGGTCCGCGACGAGTACGACAAGCTGCGTCGCTTCTACTTCGAGGGCGTCGCCGACTCGGCACGCGAGGCGCCCATCCGCGCCCGCTTGGGATTGCCCTCGTCACACTATTGAGCGCTGCATAAATAATGCAACGCACGAAGCACCTCAAGGCGCTAGCCCTGTGTGATGGATGCAGGCCCAGAGCCGGGATGGGGAACGACGCAACACCTTGAGCTCCGCGAACACGGCGAGCGCGAGCTTGTAGCGGTCCGTCGGGCGAAACTCCACCAGGTGATCCTGACGGGCAGTCTGCCCGCCTCGTTGTTACACTGGGGCTGCGATCAAAGATTCCCTCGAGTCGACACTGACGATAGGTAGCCCACGATGTTCCAGATCCCGCAGCTCACGACGGATCGGCTGCTTCTTCGCGAATTCAGGCCGGTCGACTTCGAGTCCTATGCTGAGATGATGGCCCTTCCCGAGGTGGGGCGATTCCTCGTGGACGGGAGGCCTCTCACGCGCAGCGAGGCATGGCGGCAGATGGCCATGTTCATCGGGCATTGGGCGCTGCGCGGTTATGGGTTGTGGGCGGTCGAGGAGCGCGCCACCCGTCGATTCATTGGACGCATTGGGTGTCTCGAGCCGGAAGGCTTTCCGGCGTTCGAAATCGCGTACACCCTCACCGCGTCTGCGTGGGGACGCGGATACGCACGGGAAGGGGCGGCCGCGGCGCTCCGCTATGCGCGCGAAGTGCTCGGCCGCAGGATATCGCCAGCATCATCCGACCCGCCAATACGGCATCGATTCGGGTCGCGCAATCGCTAGGCGCGGTCGCCGGCGAAACCGTCGAGTTTTTCGGCGCCCCATCAATCGTCTACTGGTACCCGAAATCTGATTAGCGCGGATGATTGGTGCGTGTATAGGCACGTCGTCACGGCGGGCGGTCTGCGCGGCGGCGGCTAGCGCGGCGGGCGGGGCGCGGGCAGATAGTCTCGTTGGCGAGCGCGCGCGAGCAGCGGAGGACAGGGATGTCCGGAGCGTCGCGAGTCGCAGCCGCCTCGCCGCCAGGCGGTCTGCGCGGCGGCAGCCGCGGCGCGGGCAGATAGCTCGTTGGCGAGCGCGCGCGAGCAGCGGAGATCAGGGATGTCCGGAGCGTCGCGAGTCGCAGCCGCCTCGCCGCCAGGAGGGCGGCGAAAGGCGAAGCGAGCCAACGAGAGCTATCTGCCCGCCGGCCGCCGCCGCCAGACCTACCCGCAGCGACGCTTTCGCTACACCGCGACGCCGTGCTCGCGCAGCGCGTCGTTGAGCGACGTCTTGCGGTCGGTCGACTCGCCGCCGCCGCCGATCACGAGCGCGCACGGCGTGCCGAACTCGCCCGCCGGGAACTTCTTCGGCATCGAGCCCGGGATCACCACCGCGCGCGGCGGGACGCGGCCGCGCGTGATCACGGGCTTCGTGCCCGCACGTCGACGATCGGCGTCGACGCGGTCAGCACGACGCCGGCGCCGAGCACCGCGCCCTCCTCGATCAGCACGCCCTCGACGACGATCGCGCGCGAGCCGATGAAGCAGTCGTCCTCGACGATCACCGGCCGGCTCTGCGGCGGCTCGAGCACGCCGCCGATCCCGACGCCGCCGGACAGGTGCACGCGCTTGCCGATCTGCGCGCACGATCCGACCGTCGCCCAGGTGTCGATCATCGTGCCCTCGCCGACGCGCGCGCCGAGGTTCACGTAGCCGGGCATCAGGATCACGCCGCGGCTCGAGGAACGCGCCGTAGCGCGCCACCCCGGCGGCACGACGCGCACGCCGGCCGCCTCGTGACCGCGCTTGAGCGGGATCTTGTCGTGGAACTCGAACGGCCCGGCGCTCGAGCGTCTCGGAGACGCGCGATGCGGAAGTAGAGCGCGAGCGCCTGCTGGAGCCAGCCGTGCGTGATCCACTCGCCCGCCGGCGCGTCCTTCTCGGCCACGCGCAGATCGCCGGAGTCGAGCGCCGCGACCGCGCCCTCGACGGCGCCGCGCACGGCGGGATCGTTCGAGATGCCGCCTGGCCGGCGTACGCGCGCGCGATCGTGTCGCGCCAGCGCTCGAGCGGGATAGCTCGGCGCGGCTTGGCCATCGCTGCGTCGTCACGGCCTCGATCCTCTTCAGCGCCTCGTGGCACTGCTCGAGCGTCGGCACCAGCGCCCAGCGCACGTAGCCCTCGCCGCCCGCGCCCATGAACGAGCCCGGCGTCGCGACCACGCCCTTCTTGCATCAGCGATTCGACCCGACGCCCAGTCGTCGCCGCCGGGGACCTGCATCCACAGATAGAACGTCGCGTCGCTCGCCTCGACGGTCCAGCCGCGACGCGCGAACGCGCCGGCGAACAGCGCGCGCTTGGCGGCGTAGCGCGCGCGCTGATCGGCGGCGTGCGCGTCGTCGTTCCAGGCCGCGATCGCGGCGCGCTGCACGAACTCGGGCGTGGCGACGCCGACGTTGGGGCGGAAGCGGTCGCAGCGCGCGATCAGCCGCGGGTCGCCGGCCATGAAGCCCGAGCGGTAGCCGGTCATCGCCGAACGCTTGCTGAGGGTGTGGAACGCGAGCACGTTGTCGACGCCGGCTCGCGAGCATCGACGCGGGCGGCGTCGCCGAAGTAGATGTCGGCGTACGCCTCGTCGGAGGCGACCCAGAAGCCGTGACGCGCGCGCGAGCGCCGCCACCTCATCGAGCGTCTCGCGGCGGCAGCGTCGGCAGCCGGTCGGGTTGTGCGGGTAGTTGAGCCACAGCAGCGCGGTGCGCTGCCACACCGCGATCGGGCACGCGCTCGGGTCGGAAGCGCCAGCCGTCCTCGGCAGCGCAGCGGGACTAAGTGGACGTCGGCGCCCGCGAACTCGCGGCCGGCTCGTACACCGGATACGCCGGCGTCGGGATCACGACCGTGCGCTCGGCCGCGTCACGGCTCACCACCGCGAACGCGAGCAGGAACACGCCTTCCTTGGTTCCGTTGAGCGGCAGGATCTCGCTCTGCGGGATCGAGGCGTACGCCGAACCGCCGCTCGAGCCAGCCCGCGCACGCTTCACGTAGTTCTTGAACCCCGGCCACCGACGGGTAGCTCGACACTTCGGGTACGGATTGGCGCAGCGTCTCGCGGATGAACGCAGGGGTGCGCTCGCGCGGGTCGCCGATCGCAGAAGTTGATGACGTCCAAACCGGGCGGGCACAGCTCGCGACGGCGGCGATCGAGGCGGACGAACGGGTAGTCCTCGCCGCCTTCGAGTAATGGATGAAGTGGTCCGCCTAACGCCCCGCCGCTCGGGAGCGGGGCGTCCCCTGGGGCCGATGTCGTCATGAACGACTCCGTTAGAAACTCGCTCAGCCAGCGATACGCCGTGCCGAGGTTTTCGACCGGGCAGTACTCCTCGACCTGGTGCGCCAGCTCGGGATGCCCGGCCCGAAGTTGAATGCCGGAATGCCCGCGGCCGTGAACCGCGCGACGTCGGTCCAGCCCTGCTTGCCCGCCACGCGCGCGCCGAACTGTCCACGAACGGCGCGCACCTCCGGGTGGTCGCCATACGCCTCCCCGCCGGCGCCTTGTCGACGACGGTGCACTCGAACTCGGGCGGCACCATCGCGCGCAGTCGCGTGCTCGGCCTCCTCGAGCGTGTGGTCGGGCGTGAAGCGATAGTTGAGGTTCGCGACCAGCTCGGCGGGGATGACGTTGCGGGTCTTGCCCGCGTGCAGCGTCGTGACCTGCAGCGTCTCGATGAACTCGGCCCCCGCGAGCGACACCGGTCGCGGCTCGAACTTCGTGACCTGCGCGAGCCACGGCGCCGCGCGCTCGATGGCGTTGACACCGGTCCACGGCCGCGCGCTGTGGGCACTCTTGCCCGTCACGCGCACCTCGGCGTTGAGCACGCCGTTGCATCCCAGCTCGAGCTTGAGATCCGGTCGGCTCGAGCAGGATCGCGAGCGTGGCCTCGCGCAGCCACGGCATCTCCTGGAGGAGTCGCTTGAGGCCGTTGCCATCGTGCGGACCTTCCTCGGCGTCGTAGAACACGGCGGCGAGATCGAAGCGCAGCGCGCCCGGCTCGAACGCCTCGACCAGCGCGAGCAGCACCGCATCGCCGCCCTTCATGTCGGTCGAGCCGAGGCCGTAGACGCGGCCATCGCGTCGCTCCGCGCGCCCGTTGTTCTGCGCGGGCACCGTGTCGACGTGTCCGGCCAGCACGACCAGAGGCTTCCCGTCGCGGCGGCGCGCCACACCAGCGACTGCCCCGAGCGCAGGATCTCGCCGCCGCGCACGCTGCGCGCAGTCGCGCGAGCAGCCAGTCGGTGATCGCCGCTTCCTGGCCGGTCTCGCTGGGAATGTCGACGAGGTTCTCGAGCAGCGAGGCGAGCGAGTCCGCGGTCACCGTCGCCGAGCTGGGGTGAGAGGTGGACACGCACGGACTGTAGCATCGGGGCCAGTTCGTCATCATCCTGCCCGCAGGCTGTCACCCATGTCCCCGGTCCGTTCTGTCACTAATGTGCCGGTCCGGACCCAAGACTTAACTTGACGGCAATTCGCACGCGATGCGGAGCGTCGGTGATGCTCGCCCCGCCATGTCCTGTCCTACGCACACAAAGCCAGCGCTGTGCGCCAACGTGCGCGTGGATCGAAACGCATTCGTCGAGGCTCGAGATCTTGTCTGCACGGGCATCCACGTGCGCCGAAATCGTGCGTGATAGAAGAGAGAGAATTCTCGAGGCTGAGAGAACTCAGCCGAACGCTCTGGGCGCGCCCCCGTGAAAGTCGTGCCATGCGCACCTACTCGTTGAGCCACCTCAGTGATCACGCTCTGCTTCGCCGTCTCACCCGGCTGGTCCAGCATGACCGCCGCATCACGGCTGCGATGCTGGCCCACATCGCCGAGGTGGATGCACGGAAGCTCTACCTCCCGGCGGGTTACCCTCGATGCACGCCTACTGCGTCCAGCGGCTGCGCCTGTCGGAGGACGCGGCGCTCAAGCGCATCCAGGCGGCGCGCGTGGCGCGGCAATTCCCAGTCATCTTCACGGCGCTCGAGGAAGGTCGGCTCCACCTCAGCGGCGTCTGCCTGCTCGCGCCGTATCTGAAGGAGCCTGCGGCGGGCGATCTCTCGCGGCGGCGATGGATCGATCCAAGGACGAGATCGGCCAGCTGATCGCTCGGCGTTTCCCGCGCACGGAACTCCTCGAGCTGGTCGAGGAATATGCGAGCTCGGTGCGAGCGGAAGCCAAAGGCCGAACGGAGCTTGACTGCTCCGCTCAACATGCCCCGGGGCATGTTGAGCGCGACACCTGTCACATGCGCCGGCGCATGTTGCAACCCCGTCCCGCGGCCGAAATTGGAGCCGCACGCGGACGGTCGCTACGCGCGCTCCATGTCGTGCTCTGCCAGGAGGCGCACGACCTGATTCGCTACGCCCAGGCGCTCTCGAGCCACTCGAATCCGCAGGGCAACATCTCGCAGGTGCTGCTCCACGCGCTCCGGGATCACGTCGCCCAGCTCGAGAAGCAGAAGTTCGCGGCGACACGCGCGACCGCGCCCACAGAGCGCGAGCGAGACCGCCGCCATCCCGGCCCACGCTGAAACGCACGGTATGGGAGCGCGATGGCGGCTGCAGTGCACGTTCGTGAGCGATGGTGGCCAGCGCTGCCCGTCACGGAGCGCCTCGAGTTCGATCACGCCGACCCTGTCGCTCGCGGCGGTGAGGCGGGCGTAGAACATCCGACTCCGATGCCGGGCACACAATCAGTATCTGGCCGAGCGCGTGTTCGGGGGAGGAGTTCATGAGCCGAAAGCGGCAGGAAGCCGCAAGGACGCGGGGCGTCGGCGCTCGGGCACCGGCCGCGGCCGGCGACCCCGAACGAGACGTGATCCCCTGGCTCAGAAGTCTCGGATTCCCGCGCGGACGAGGCGCGGCAGGCGGCGGCGTTCTGCGAGTCGATGACCGACGCGTCGCTCGAAGAGCGAGTTCGGGCGGCACTCGGCTACCTCCGTCCACGAGCGTCCTCCACCGGCCATGCCGTCAATGCAGGGACCGCGGCGTGACGCGGCTTGCATCGCACACGCCACACTCCTACCGTCACCACGTGGAAGCGCTCACTCCCCCGCCACACGTTCCTCGACCGACCGCACGACGCTCGTCCGACTCCTCGGCCCCGAGGCGCTCGGCGTGCTGCATCGCATCTCGACGCAGTCGCTGCTCGATCTCCGCACCGGCGAGGCGCGCGCCACGTTGTTCTGCGACTTCCGCGGCCGCGCGCTCCATCGCGCCATCGTCGCCGCGACGAGCGACGGCGCGCTGTGGCTGCTGCGCGAGGACGCGCCCGGCGACGAGCTGCTCGAGTATGTCGACCGACATCTGTTCCGCGAGCGCGTCACCCTGTCGGACCTGGGTGGAGGACGTGTCGTGCGGCCCGTCGCCGGCGGTGTCGGGCACGCGCCAGGCACGGTGATCGATCACGATGGCATGCCGCAGAGCGTTCAGCTCGACTGGCATTTCGCGCTGCGCATCGAGCCCGCCGGAACGCCCGAGAACGAATACGAAGAGACCGAGCGCATCCTTCACGGCCGCCCGCGCCACGGCCACGAGATCCGCGACGCGTTCAACCCGTTCGAGATCGGCTGCGCGCACGAGGTGCATCTCTCGAAGGGCTGCTACACCGGACAGGAAGCGTTGCTTCGACTCGTCACGTATCACAGCGTGCGGCGCCAGCTCGCGCGCGTGCGCGGCGCGGGGCTACCGCCCGAGCCGGCGTCGACGCTGTTGCACGAAAACGAGCGCGTCGGCGTGATCACGAGCGCCGTCCCGCACGGACTCGGATGGATCGAGGCTCGCCGTGATTCAGCGCGCGGCGCTGCGACCGGCGACTCGGCTCATGATTGAGGGCGGCGGGCTCATCGAGGTGCCAGGCCGGTGAGGGAAGCGAAGCCGCTGGGGCTGCCGTGACCGGTCGGCGCCAACGTGCTCGCGGCACCGCGAGCGACTACTCCCACTGAATCCACTCTACCTTGGTGGGCTGCGTCTGGGCGGTGATGGGCTTGTCGGAGAGCAGGACAGGGACCTGGGTCTCGTAGCACATCTCGAACGGAACGGCTCGGAACGAGAGGATGCCGAAGGTCGGTCCCGTCTCCCCACGCGATACTTCCGAACCATCCGCACGACGGGCTCACAGAGGGTCGTGACATCGAACACTTCGTTCGCCATGTTCTGGTCGCTCACGCGGATCCTATATCGCGCGTACCGTGAGTAACCATCCTTTGAAATGAGACTGTCCTGTTGGACCGACCATGTGTAGTGGAAAACGGTTTGGCCCGATACATCCACGAAGGGCCCGAGGCGTCGTTGCAAGGCTTGAAGCCTTGATACGAATGTAGAATCCTCGTCGTCGCGCCACCCTTGCTCCAGCCCACTTGAACCGGGTGGCTGGGATTCACTCCCTTGAGATCGAAGTAGATCACGAAGGGACCCCGGTCGGTCTCCGAGACGCAGTGCACGATGAAGAATGCCTTTTGGTCCTTCGCGTCCCAGCCGAGCGGCTCGGCGTATTCCCATCCGCCGAAGGTTGCCCAAAGCGGAGCGGGGAACAGGGTCACGACAGCCAAGACCCCGCCGACGGCGCCCACTTCGCGGCCAGCCCCACGTTCAGTTCTCCTCGCCTCCGGCGGCTTCCTCGTCCTCCGACGGCGAGTCGACGACGATCGCGTCGGTCGTGAGCACGAGCGACCCGATGCTCGCGGCGTGCTGGAGCGCGCAGCGCGTCACCTTCGTGGGATCAGGATGCCCCGCGCTCGAGATTCGCGGAACGTGCCGGTGATCGCGTCGTAGCCGACGGCGCCGCGACGCGGCGCGGATCTTCTCGACGATGACGGGGCCGTCCTCGCCGGCGTTCTCGGCGATCTGCTGCGCGGGCTCCTCGAGCGCGCAGCGCACGATGTCGACGCCGACGCGCTCGTCGCCGCGGAGCGAGAGCGCAGCAACGCTGCCTGGGCGCGCAGCAGTGCGACGCCGCCGCCGGGCACGACGCCTTCCTCGACGGCGGAGCGCGTGGCGGCGAGGGCGTCCTCGATGCGGGACTTGCGCTCCAGCATCTCGGGCTCGGTGGGCGCCCCGACACGCACGATCGCGACGCCGCCGCCGACCTGCGCGAGGCGGGTCTCCAGGCGCTCGCGGTCGTAGCTCGAATCGGAGTTCTCGCGAGCGCCTTGCGCAGCTGGGCGGCGCGGTCGCGAGATCTCCGCGGCGCGGCCGCCGCCTCGGTGAGCGTGGTGGTGTCGAGATCGACGACGACGCGCCGCACGCGGCCGAAGTCGCTGGTGCCGAAGCTGCTCGAGCTTGTCGCCGCGTCTCGCGCGAGTAGACGCGCGCGCGCCGGTCAGCACTGGCGAGGTCGTCGAGCGCCTCGCGCCGGCGCTCGCCGGTGTGCAGGGCGCGCACCGCGACGACGGCGACCGTGCCGCGCAGCCGGTTCACGACCAGCGTGGCGAGCGCCTCGCCCTCGACGTCTTCGGCGACGACGATCAGCGGCCGACCCATGTTCGCGGCCAGCTCGAGCGCCGGGCAGCAGCTCGCGCGCTGCCGTGATCCTGACGTCGGCGAGCAGGACGAGCGCGTCGTCGAGCGTCACCTCCATGCGCGGGCGTCGGTGACGAAGTAGGGCGACAGGTAGCCGCGGTCGAAGCCGCGCGCCCTCGACCACGTCGAGTGTCGTCGTCGATGCCGCGGCCCTCGCTCGACCGTGATCACGCCGCTCGCGGCCGACGCGGCCCATCGCATCGGCGATCAGCTCGCCGACTCGTCGTCGGCGTGCGCTCACGCGCGGCGACGCGCTATCAATCGGCGCGCGTGCTCACGGCGCGCGACTGGCGGCGCAGGTCCTCGACGACGACGCTCACCGCGCGATCGATGCCGCGCTTCACGGCGATCGGGTTGTGGCCGGACGCGATCGCCGCCAGCCCGTGGACGACCACGCTGCTCGGCGAGCACGGTGGCGGTGGTGGTGCCGTCGCCCGCGGCCTCGCCGGTCTTGATCGCGACCTCGCGCAGCAGCTGGACGCCCATGTTCTCGAACGGGTTCTCGAGCTCGATCTCGCGCGCGATGGCGAGGCCGTCGTCGGTGATCGTCGGCGTGCCGCGTGCCGCGATCGATGACGACGTTGCGGCCGCGGGGCCGAGCGTCACTCGCACGGCGTTGGCGAGCTGCTCCACGCCTCGCCTCAGCGCGTCGCGGGCGGCGTCGTCGAACTGGATGCTGCTTGCCCATGCGACCTCTCCGGTGCGACGATGCGTCGGCGACGCGTGTGCGACTCGCATGCATTATCGGCGGCGGCGGCGGACGTCCGCACCCGGGAGGCGAGGCGCCGCGCCGCGAAAACGCACCCGTTCACGGCGCCGCGACGGCCGCAGCTCGACAGGATCCGCCGCGCCTCGGCGCGCAGAGTCCGACGCCTGCGGCGACGCGGCCACCCTCGAGCCACGAGGTCGCCGCCAGCGATGTCTCCCGCCATCGCCGACGCCACGCCGGCGTCCATGCATGTGCTCGAGCGACGTCAGGCTCGGCGCGCAGCGAGCTTGCGCGTGCTGTCCGCCGACGCGCGGCCAGTCGTCCGGCGCGCGCGAACATCGCGGCCAGCGTCTGACGTGTCCGTCCTCCAGCGCGGATTGCGCGGCTCGCGCAGCGCCGACGTCCTCGTCGCCGCGCCTCGACCTCATCCAGCCGGCGGTGCTGTCGTAAGCGGAAGAACAGATCGGGGCCCGGCGGCGCTCGACGGCGTGTCGTGTAGCCGCGCGAACAGTCCGCCGCGCAGCGTCGTGTCGCGGTACCACACCGCGCAGCGCCGGGCGCCGCTCGGTCATGGAAGCCGACGTTGCTCGGCACGCGCGACGAAGAACAGTCGCGCGTGCTGCGGCGGACTGCGGATGCCGTGCGCAGCAGGTCGCCGCGCATGACGTCGAGGAACCCGCCCGCGCGCCGCTGGTACCACTCGCGTGCCCCAGTCCAGCGACGGCGTGACCGCGCGCGCGGCGCCGTAGCAGCGCGAGCGCCGCACGACCGCCGCCGCCGCGCGCCGGCGCAGCGGCGCGAGCACGCGTCGCCGAGCGCGAGCCAGGCGCCGAGCGCGCCGAGCAGGGCGTAGTAGGCGTGCCAGCCGAGCGAGGGCGCGAGCAGCGGCAGCCAGCCGATCAGCGCCCACGCCACGCCCGAACGCCATCGCGCGTGCGGGCGACCGGCGTCATTGCCGCGCACGGCGCGGCGGCGGCGACGGCGAGCCACACCACCAGCGCCAGCGAGCCCGCGCGATCGCGCGGCAGCGCCGCCAGCGCCGCGTGCCGCCCAACCGCGCCCGGGGTCGGGCAGGCGTGATCGCAGGTTCAGCACGCGACAGCGCCGTGCGGGCCGAGCGGATGCCGATGCCGGCGCGACCGCCGCGTCCCGGATCGGCGTCGCAGCGGCGTGCCACAGCTGCCCGCCGAGCACGCGGATGGACGAGCGCCCACAGCGACCGTCACCAGCACGCAGCGGCGCAACGCGGCGCAGCGCGCGCCGAGCCGGCGACGCCGTCGACCCACGCAGGCGTAGCAGCAGAACGCGATCGCGGCAGCACCGCCGCCGGTCTCCTTGCTCAGCAGGGCGAGCGGCGCAACGCCGAGCGTCGACGCGAGCTGCGCCGGCCGTACGCGCACGAGCGTGCACGCGCAAGCAGCGACGAACAGCAGCATCCACAGTTCCTGCGACGCCACGCGATCCACAGCAGCGGCACGCGCCCACGCTGCCGAGCGCCGCCATGGCCCGCCATCGACGGCGGCGACGCCGCGCGCCGGCGCAGCCGCCGCGCGAGCGCGAAGTAGAGGACCAGCAGCGGCGAGCCACAGCGCGAGGCTCGCGAGGTGGAACGGCGCCTCACGCGCGCCGAACAGGTGCTGACAGCGTCCAGTAGTGCAGCTCGCGCGACCACGGCCGGTACCAGTGGAACGGCACGTCCTCGAAGCCCCACAGCGATCGCGAACGACGCGCTGCGCGTCTTGTCGAGGAAGACGTAGTCGTCGTTGATGAACGGAATGCGGCAGCGCGCCGGCGTACTGGCGTCGGACCAGGACGACAGCGGCCGCGATCACGCGCGAGCGTCGGCGCCGATTCGGCCGGGCGGCCCGCACGCGCTCGCCGTGCCGCGGCGCTCTCAGGGCCGCCACTCCGCGAGGAACAGGTTGGTCTCGCCCCGCACCTTCGCCGCCGCGGTTCGAGGCGAACACCAGCCAGCGGCCGTCGGGGCTGAACATCGGGAAGCCGTCGAACGGTCGCGTCGCGCGTCACCGGCTCGGGCTCGCCGCCGTCGACGCCGACCAGGTAGAGGTCGAAGTTGCGGCCGCGCGGGTTCTCCCAGTTGGACGAGTAGATGAGCTGCTTGCCGTCCGGCGTGAAGTACGGCGCGAACGACGCGCCGGGCTTGTGCGTGACCTGGCGCTTGTCGCTGCCGTCGGCGCGCATCACCCACAGGTTCATGCGTGCTGGGCCGCACGAGGTGCCGGCCGAGCAGCGCGCTGGTAGTCCGCCGCCGTCGGAGTCGGCGGGATAGTACGGCGCGCCAGCAGATCCACTTCCCGTCGCGCGAGAAGAACGCGCCGCCGTCGTAGCCCAGCCGGTCGGTGAGCCGCGTCACGCTGCGATGCCGTCGGTGTGCATCTTGTAGAGGTCGAGGTCGCCGTCGCGCACCGAGGTGAAGACGATCCACTGTGCCGTCGGTCGACACCGTGGCCTCGGCGTCGTAGCCGGGCGATGTCGGTGAGCCGCTTGCAGGTCGGTGCCGTCGGGCGCGGCGGTGAAGATGTCGTAGTCGGCGTAGATCGGCCACACGTAGCCCTTGCGAGTAGTCGGGCCGCGGCGGGCAGCGAGTCGGCGCCGAGATGCGTGGAGGAGAACAGCACGCGGCGGTCGTGGTCGTAGAAGTAGCCGCACGTCGTCCGGCCCTTGCCGGTGCTGACGCGCGTCGTCTGCCGCGTGCTCAGGTCCATGACGAACTCCTGGTCGCACGGCCAGCCGTCGCGCGTGGACTGGAAGATGAGCCGCTTCCCGTCCGCCGGACCAGTAGGCTTCGGCGTTCTCGCCGCCGAAGGTGAGCTGCCACAGGTGCGCGAAGTGGGTCTCGCCGGCGCGGATCATGCTGTCGGCCGCGGCGGCGCCGGCGGCATCGGCGATCCGTTGCCAGTCTCGGCGTGGTGGCCGGCGACGCCGGATGGCCGCGCGACCACGAGGCGCCAGCGCGACCGCGACGCAGCGAACGCGGCGGCGCCCGATGACGCCGGGCGCGCGCTCACTGGCCGCCTCCCCAGCGTCGCGACCAGCGTCGACTTCGCTCGCCGCCGCGCTTCACGCGTGATGCGCACCTGCTGCCCGGGCTTCCGCGAGCGCAGCGCGAAGGTGTAGTCGTAGATGTTGTCGACCCGCACGCCGTCGAACTTGATGATCACGTCGCCTCCCTTGAGGCCCGGCACTGTCGGCCGGGCTGCCCGTCGCGCACGCCCGAGAGCAGCACGCCGCCCTCGGTCTGCATGTAGTCCGGAATCGTGCCGAGGTAGGCGCCGTAGCCCGCCGCCGCCGGCGATGCGCCCGGCCGACAGGCTGTCGGCCTTGGCCTGCGTGGTACGTGGCGCGCGGGCGCGCGTCGAGCGACTCGACGAGGTCGCGGCGCGAACTCGCGCGACCCGCGCGCAGCCCCGGGCAGTTGATCTTGTCCGCAGGTGTCGCTCGGCTTGTGGTAGTCGGCGTGCGCGCCGGTGAACAGCATCAGCACCGGCACCTTCCGCTTGTAGAACGACTGAGTGGTCGCTCGGGCCGTAGCCGTCGCTCGAGGTCTTGAGGTCGAAGCCTCGCGCGCCTGGTTCGCGCTCGTCGACCAGCGCCGGGAACTCGGCCGCGGTGCCCACGCCCATCACCATCAGCTTGTTGTCGCGCAGCCGCCCGACCATGTCCATGTTGAGCATCGCCTCGACCGCCTCGAGCGGCCGCGTCGGATCGTCGACGAAGTGGACGAGCCCGACCAGGCCCATCTCCTCGCCGGTGAAGGCGCAGAACACCAGGTTGTGCGGTCGGCGGCGCGCCGGCCTGGCTCGAGCGCAGCGCGCGCACGCTCGAGCAGCGCGGCGACGCCGGAGGCGTTGTCGTCGGCGCCGACGTGCGGCAGGTGCGATGTCGGGCGCCAGCGAGTTCTCGCCGCCGTAGCCGAGGTGGTCGTAGTGGGCGCCGACCACCAGCGTGCGCGTCGTGTCGCGGCCCGGGATCCAGCCGACCACGTTGCGCGATCGTGCGCGCGCGTGCGCTTGCAGCGTGACCGTGACCGTGGCCGAGTCGCGGCAGGGCCATGCTGTGCGGCTGGGTGCGCGCCGTCGATCGCGCGCTGCAGCGTCGCCAGTCGAGCCGTGCCCGGCGCGCGAGCAGCGCTCGGCCGCCGCGTCTCGGAGATCAACGCCGCGAGCAGGCCGCTCGTCATGTAGCCGGCGCCGTCGCGCGCGCGGCTCGCGCAGCGGCTCGCCGGCGTGGTAGCGCGGGCCGTTCACGACCAGCATGCCGAGCGCGCCGTGCTCGCGCGGCGTTGATCGCCTTGGTGCGCAGCTCGGCGTGCGGCGTGTTGACGCTGCCGTCGAACCGGCTGGTCGAGTCCATCTCGCCCGGCTCGTTGGTCATCACCAGCACGATCTTGTCGTGGACGTCGAGGCCGGCGTAGTCGTCGTAGTCGTAGCCCGGGCGCGGTGATGCCGTAGCCGGCGAACACCACCGGCGCGCGCAGCGTGCCGTTGGTCGAGAAGCCGACCGGCTGGAACGTCGGCGCCCAGGTCGTAGCGCTGTGCCGCCGCACTTCGATGCCCGCACGGCTCGCCGGCTTCGACGCCGGTGGTCACCTCGAAGTTCTGGAAGTACGTCGCCGCCGTCGCCACCCGGCTTGCAGGCCCGGCCGCGCCATCTCGCCGCGCGATCCAGCGCGGCCGCCGAGTCGATGCCCGCCGTGCCCGGCGCCGCGCCCCTCGCAGCGCGGGATCGGCGAGCGCAGCGCACGATGTCGCGCGTGTACCGGACGGGTCGGCGCGCGCCGTGCTGCGTCGCCGCGACTTGGGCACCGGGTTCGGCTCTGGTGAGTGCCGGTACGCGACGCCGGCGATGCGCGACCGGCTGCGACGGCGCACGGGTCACGGTCCGACCACGGGATGTCGCCGCAGCTCCGGCCCAGCGTCGACTCCACTCGCTCTCATGCGTTCTCCTCCCAGATGAGGCGCATGCCCTTGAGCGTGAGCGCCTCGTCGCACGCGGTTGATGGTCTCGCACTCGGGCGCGATCACGGCGGCGAGACCGCCCGGTGGCAATCACATGCGGCGTTCCCTTCATCTCGAGCGCGAGGCGGCGCACCAGCGCGTCCACCTGCCCGGCGGCGCCCCACATGCACGCCGGCACTGCAGCGACTCCTCGGTGGTGCGCCCCAGCGCCGCGCTCGGGCGGCGCGAGCTCGACCCGCGGCAGCCGCGCCGCGCGGCGGAACAGCTCCTCGGCCGACGTGCATGACGCCGGGCGCGATCACGCCGCCGAGGTAGGCGCCCTGCGCGCGAGACGCAGTCGAACGTCGTCGCGGTGCCGAGGTCGACGACGATCGCCGGCGTCCCGTAGAGCGCGCGCACCGCGACCGCGTTGGCGATGCGGTCGGCGCCGACCGCAGTGCTGGTCGTGGTAGCGGATCGGCGAGCTCTCGCACGTCGTCGGGCGTTGACCTCGACCGGCGGCCTGCCGGTGACGGCGCGCGAGCGCCTCGGCCCACGCCAGCGTGAGCGACGGCGCCACCGAGCACAGCACGGCGCCGCGGATCGCGGCCCGACTTCTCGTGCGCAGCGGAGCAGCGCGTCGAGCCTGAAGCTGCGACCTCGTCCGCGGTGAGCGCGACCGCTGGTGAGCCGCCAGAAGCCTGCACGTCGCGGCCGTCGCAACAGCCCGACCGACGGTGTCGCTGTTGCCGATGTCGACGGCGCAGGATCCGGCTGCGCTCGTTGCCTCGCCGGGCGTCCTCGCGTTGCGCCGCTCCGGGCCGCGCGTCGCGGCGCGGCGCTTGCGGTTCAGCGCATGGTACGCCTCCTCGATCGCGTTCCGCCGCGCGACTTGCGGCGCGCGCCACCAGCCACGACAGCCCGACGCTCACGAAGTAGAGCGCCGTCATCGGAACGCCCATCACGAGCTGCGCGGTGACCACGTCGCCGGGCGTGATGAGCGCGGTGATGAGGAACGCGAGCACGAGCGCGTAGCGCCACTGCCGGAGCAGGAACGCCCGGCGTGACCAGTCCGAGCGCGGTGAGCGCCATGGTCACGAGCGGGAGCTGGCACACCAGCCCGCACGCCAGCGCGATGTTGTAGACGAAGCCGAGCAGCGTCGCCGACGCGGATCTCGCGCCTTCATGCTCGGCGTCATGAACTGGTCGAGCACGTGGACCACGAGCGGCACGACGTAGCCGTACGCCGCCCACGCGCCGAGCGCGAACAGCACCATCGAGGCCAGCGCCATCGGCAGGATCAGCGAGCGCTCGCGCTTGAGCAGCCCCGGCACGACGAAGCTGCCACACGCGGTAGAACACGTACGGCAGCGCCAGCATCAGCGCCGAGCAGGAGCGCCAGCTTGAAGCGCTCGTTGAACGCCTCGAGCGGCGAGAGCACGACCGCCTGGTGCACGGTGCGGTGGATCAGGTCCTCGAGCACGCGCGGCGCGAGCCACCAGCCACCGGCGCGCGCCGATCAGCGCACGCGACCACGCGCGTGCAGCAGCACCGCTGCGCAGCTCCTCGAGGTGGCTCGAGGAACGGCATCTCGCCGGTCTGGCGCGGACGTCGCTCACGCGTGCCGCGGCGCCGGCCAGCATCGACGTCGCCGGCGAGCACCGCGACCTCGCCGCCGTCGTCGGTGGCGACGCAGGAGCCGCCCGGACGGATCGAGGTCGCGCGCGATGCCGGTCACCTCGCCGGCCGGCGTCGCGCACGCGCACGCGCGCGCCCCAGAACGCCGCGCGCTCGCGCCACGCCGCGAGCACCGCGGCGCGGCTCGCCCTCCTCGAGCTCGTCCCACAGCGGCTCGAGCGCGTTCAGGAACTCCGCCGCCACGTCCTCGCGCGCGCGCGCGCAGCCCTCGATCGCGAGCGACGTCGCCGATCTCGCGCAGCTCGGCGGGAAGTCCTCGCGCGCCTGCGGCGACGTTCGACGCCCACGCCCACGACGACGACGCGATCCTCGCCGCTCCGACTCGCTGCGCACGCGCCGGCTCTCGCACAGCACGCCGGCGATCTTGCGCCCGCCGACCAGGAGGTCGTTCGGCCACTTGAGGTCCGCCCGCACGCCGAGGCGCTCGAGCGCGCGCGCCAGCGCCAGCCCGGCCGCGAGCGGCAGCACGCCGGCGAGCGCGCGTCGCAGCCGCGGTGGAGCAGCACCGAGAGCGCGAGGCCCTTGCCCGGCGCCGTGTGCCACGCTGCGGCCCGACGCGCCCGCGGCCGCGCGTCTGCGCGTCGGCCACCACCGTGATGCCGTCCGGCAGCGCCCGGCGGCGCAGCGCCTCCCAGCGCCACGTCGTTGGTGGACGGCGGTCTCGGCGCGCGCGACCAGCGTGCGGCCCGAGCGGTGGGTGCGCAGCCGCGCCTCGAAGCGCGCGGCGATCGAAGATCGGGCTCAGCCAACTTCCTCGATCTCCAGGCTCAGGTCGAGCGCGGGCGCGCGAGTGCGTGAGCGCGCCGACCGAGAGGTAGTCCACGCCGGTCTCGGCGTACGCGCGGACGTTGTCGAGGTTGATGCCGCCCGACACCTCGACCTCGGGCCAGCGCCGCGCGCCGGGCGCATGCGCGGGCTGTCGGGCGGATGGCTCTGCGCACCAGCGCGTCCACCTCCTCGACCGCGCGCTTCACCTCGGCGACCGGCCGGTTGTCGACGAGGATGCGGTCCACCTCGGGGCGCAGCGCCTCGCGCGAGCTGGTCCAGCGACTCGACCTCGACCTCGAGCAGCAGGTCGCCCTGGCGCGTGCGCGTGATGCGGTCGATCGCGGCGGTGATGCCGCCGCGCGGCGCGGATGTGGTTGTCCTTGACCAGGTACATGTCCCACAGCGCGAGGCGGTGGTTCTCGCCGCCGCCGCACTTGCACCGCGTACTTCTCGAGGAAGCGCAGCCCGGGCGTGGTCTTGCGCGTGTCGAGGATCGATCGCGCCGGTGCCCGCGATCGCGTCGACGTAGCGCCGCGTGAGCGTCGCGACGCCCGGACAGGTGCTGCAGGAAGTTGAGCGCGGTGCGCTCGGCCTTGAGGATGCTGCCCGCGTCGCCCGATCGACCTGCGCCACCGCCGCGCCCGGCTCGCACGGCGTCGCCGTCCTGCGCCAGCGGCGCGGAACTTGAGCTCGGCGTCGGCCTCGCGGAACGTCAGGCGCGCCACGTCGAGCGCCGGCGATCACGCCGCGCTGCTTGGCGACGATCGCGCGCGCGCGCCTGACGCCGGAGCGGATGGCGTTGAGCGTGGTGATGTCGCCGGTGCCCACGTCCTCGGACAGCGCGTACTTGACGAGCGGCAGCGCCACCGCTTCGAGCATCGATCAGCCGTCCGGCACGAGCGCTGCGCGTTTCGGCCGCTTCCGCCGGTGCGTCGCGGCTCCGGGCGCCGCGCCGCGGTGCGTCGCGACCGCGAGCGCCGCGCTCTGACCGGCTCGCCGCCGGCACGCCCCATGCGTTCGGCCGCCGCGAGCGTCGGCGCACCTCGTCGATGCGGTCGCGCAGCGAGGCCGCGCGCTCGAACTCGGAGCTGCTTGCGCGGCGTCGAGCATCTCGCTCTCGAGCCGCGCGAGCAGCGCCTCGGGTCCTCCTCGTCGATCGCGGCGAGCAGCGTGCCGACCTCGTCCTGCTCGCTCGCGCCCGATCGCGTCGGCGACCGAGGTCGCGCGCATGATCTCCTCGACGCTCTTCTCGATCGTGCGCGGCGTGATGCCGTGCTCGCGGTTGTACGCGAGCTGCTTCGCGCGGCGGCGGTTCGTCTCCTCGATCGCGCGCCGCATCGAGTCGGTCACGCTGTCGGCGTAGAGGATCACGCGGCCGCTCGACGTTGCGCGCGGCGCGCCCGGCGGTCTGGATCAGCGAGCGCTCGGAGCGCAGGAAGCCCTCCTTGTCGGCGTCGAGGATCGCGACCAGCGACACCTCGGGCAGGTCGAGCCCTTCGCGCAGCAGGTTGATGCCGACCAGCACGTCGAAGTCGCGCGAGCCGCAGGCCGCGCAGGATCTCGACGCGCTCGAGCGCGTCGATGTCGCTGTGCAGGTAGCGCACGCTGCACGCCCATCTCGCGTCAGGTAGTCGGTCAGGTCCTCGGCCATGCGCTTGGTGAGCGTGGTGACGAGCACGCGCTCCTTCGCCGCCACGCGCTCGCGGATCTCTGCGAGCAGGTCGTCCACCTGGCCCTCGACCGGCTTCATCACCAGCCTCGGGATCGACGAGCCCGGTCGGCCGGATGATCTGCTCGACGACGACGCCCCGTGAGCGCCGCAGCCAGTAATACGCAACTGGAACGAAGCACAT